>WPCH01320697.1_pt1 | contig 10825 bp, 10 predicted proteins | sample 5399881 | NCBI WGS metagenome assembly WPCH01 (sample SAMN12869468, study PRJNA574797) | sludge metagenome | isolation source: wastewater treatment of pH5 | place: China:Beijing | collected 2019-05-20 | reverse complement strand
CATCTTTAACTCGGTCATATTCTTCAACCCGTTTTGCCTGACGCTCAAGACTGCGCAAACGCGGCTCCAATTCGCCAAGAATGTCAGTGACACGTTCAAGGTTGCGGCGGGTTGTGTCAAGCCGATTCAGCGATTCCTCCCGTCGTGACCGGTACAATGTGATGCCCGCGGCTTCTTCAAAGAATTTGCGGCGTTCCTCGGGGCGAAGTGAAAGCGCAGCGTCTACCAAGCCTTGCCCGATGATGGTATAGGTTCGCTCTGCTAAACCCGACTGAGCCAGGAGCTCATTGGTATCTCTGAGCCGCACACGTTGTTTGTTTAAGAGATACTCATTGCTGCCATCTCGATAAGCGCGCCTTGATACCGCCACTTCTGAAAAATCAACCGGCAGCCAGCCTTCATCATTATCAAATGTAATCGTTGCAGATGCCATGCCTGCTTTTGGGCGCTGATCAGAACCCAGAAAGATCATATCTTCTGTTTTCTTTCCCCTCAACAAGCTGAAGGACTGCTCGCCCAACACCCACCGGATTGCATCAGCAATATTTGATTTCCCTGATCCATTTGGCCCCACGATGGCCGTAACGTTCCCCGGAAATTCAAACAAAGATCGCCCCGCAAAAGTTTTATAGCCGTGTAATTCAAGTGATTTTAGTTTGGGTCTCATCTAGTGTTTGATTTCCAATCAGTAATGTGGAGTTTGTCGATAGCATCAATTGCAGCTTGTTTTGTGGCAGCCTGCTTACTCGATCCGCTGCCCGCGCCTGAAACTTTGTTGTTGACCAGCACATCCACTTCAAACAATTTAAGGTGGTCTGGTCCTGAGATACTTCGGGTCATATAAACTGGAGCCGGGTAGCCTTTTCCTTGCGCCCACTCCTGCAGCATGCTCTTTGGATCTTCGTCCTTTCGATGAATCAAAATATCTTCGGCTGCAATTTCTAAAAATGGGATGAGAAATTTCCGCACCCCATCAATTTCTTGATCAAGATAGAGCGCTCCAATAATCGCTTCAAAGGTATCGCATAACAATCCGGGCTTTTCACACCCGCCAGCCTGAGCTTCACCTCTTCCCAGTCGCATTGCGCCGCCCAAATTGATGGCGCGAGCGAACTCAGCCAATTGAGCAGTATGAACAAGCGCAGAACGCATCCGCGTAAGGTCGCCTTCAGGCATTTCGGGGTAGCGGTGATAAAGCCATGCTCCCACAAAAAAATCTAAAACCGCATCGCCCAAAAATTCCAGGCGCTCATTGTCTTCCAATGCTTCAGTATGCTCATTGAGGTAAGACCTGTGTGTTAATGCACGCCTGATTAAAAGGATATCGTCCACATAGGGTAAAACCCGGGCAGTAAAATCTTCCGGGGATTCAGTTACACAGTTTTTATTTGAATTATTCAAAGAATCTCTCCCTGAATAAAGAGAGCGCCAACCACCCTACACAGGGGAGTTCGCGGTCACGTTATTCGCTGAAATGATAGCGCCTGTTTTTAATCCTGCACCTGTCAGAATCGCCACAACCGGTTCCTGCATCTCAATTTTATCATTGAGAAGCGGAATCAGGGACAAACAGGCAGTTGGTTCACAAAAAATGCCTGCTCTGGCTGTCATTGAATACACTGAGAAAATCTGATCCTCGCGGGCGCTTTGCATTTCGCCATAGCCTGCATACATACGCCTGAGGATCTGACTTCCCCGAACCGGCTTGGACACGCTGGCACCTTCAGCAAGGCTCTCTTTCGGTTGAATGTCTTCAAAATCATCCAAATGGTTTGTATAAGCAAGCACCAGCGGAGCGCAACTTTCAGATTGAACTCCAATATAGTATGGCAGTCGCGAAATTGCGCCGCTGTCGCGCAATGCTGTAAAGCCAAGCATGATGCCATACAAAAGTCCGCCATGCCCAACCGGCGCAATCAGAGTGCCAGGCACGCCTCCAAGCTGCTGGTACAGCTCATAAGCGATGGTGGCAATACCGGGTAAGCCAAACGGCATGTAAGCGTGGCTGGCATATACTCTGCCTTCAGAAGCTTCTCGTAATACGGCCTCTGCAGCTCTTGCGCGCTCTCCGGCAATACGGTGGACTTTGGCGCCATACATTTCAATCTGCCAGCGCTTCGGCCCCGATGCGCTTTCAGGAATATACACAGACAGCGGCAAGTTTGCGCGCGCGCAATAAGCTGCCAGCGATGCACCCGCATTGCCAGAAGAATCCTCTACCACCGTTCTGACTCCCCTGCCAAGCAGGAAACTGGTTAATACGGCAGATCCTCGATCCTTATAAGATCCAGTGGGGTTCTGCCCTTCCATCTTCAGGAATACCTGCTTGCCGTTAATCCGCCAGTCCAATAAGGGAGTATTCCCTTCGCCCAATGTTATCCACCGGCTATCCTTTTCCAACCCGAACAATTGATGATACACAAAAATACCCGGCTGCCTGTCAGACAATTTTGGCTCAGCATAAACTGGAAAATACGCATAATCATATACGCCACCACAACTACAATTGAATGGCGCTCCCGATGCTGGATATTCTATGCCGCAGCGCGTGCAAGTTACTTTAGGTTCACGCTTGTGAGTTTCGTTTTCGTTCATATCGTTGGTTCGATTATAGCGTATACCAATTAAATCCCGATAATTTCGCGCGATCTGCTATAATTGCCAACGTGGATTTTCAAATTGCTGGACACCAAACAGATGGTTATAAAATTTATACTGAGGTCTACTCCGGACCTCTTGATCTTCTATTACAGCTCATAGAAAAAGCTGAGTTGGATATTACACGGCTTTCACTGGCACAGGTAACCGACCAATACCTCGAATACATGCACCACCTCGAATCTCAGGACCCGGCAGAAGTCTCGGCATTTTTGGTCATCGCAGCCAGATTAGTGCAAATCAAATCAGCAGCTCTGCTGCCGCGCTCTCCCATCCCAAGCCTGCAGCCTGAGGAAGATCCTGGTGAAGCGCTCGCCAGACAGCTAATTCTTTATAAAAAATTCAAAGACCTGTCAAAATTTCTCGAAATGCGTGAAGAAGCCGGCTTGCGCACCTATCTACGGGTGGATCCAAACGCTGCAGTTCAGGTTCCGTCCAGGCTGGATTTGAGTGAGTTGACACTTGAAGCGCTGCTCCAAGCCGCCAGCGAAATATTTGGCAATGCCAATAACCTTCCTCCCTTAAGCGAAGTCGTTGCATCTCCGCGTTTCACCATCCGGCAGAAAATCTCTGTAATTCTCGAGGTTTTACGATCAGCAGGTAATACTACTTTTAACCAAGTATTGCCCAGTCAAGGGAACCGCCTCGAAGTCGTCGTTACTTTTTTGGCATTGCTCGAGTTGGTAAAAAGACACCTGGTGGGGGTTGAACAAAGCGAGCTTTTTGGTGAAATACAGCTTGCATCCGAGGGCGATCTGATTATGCTTGATGATCAAGAGCTGGAGTTCGGCGAATAGCCTGCTTCCTAAGTCTGCATCACCTCGCTGCTGATTTCATCCAACAGCGCGATTTCATCAGGTTGAAGTTCCCAGCCCAAGGCGCCTAAATTCTGGGCTGCCTGATTGGCATTTTTTACGCCTGGAATCGGAATTGTACCTTTTTGAATGCACCAATTGAGTGCAACCTGACCGGCCGTTTTGCCTTCATTATCATTCCCAATTCGGATTAACCCTTTAAGCAAAGGTTGAATTTTCTTCAATAAATCTTGGTTATAATGCGCCAGCCTGGTACCCTTAGGCGGATTTTCAGGGGTATATTTTCCGGTTAATATTCCCATCGCCATTGGGCTATACGCGATAATCCTAATCTCCTCTGCATCACAGTACTCTCTCAACCCGTTTTTTTCGATCTTTCGGTCGAGTAAATGATACTCAACTTGATTTGATGTCAGAGAATACCCTCGTAATTTAAGGGTTTCATTGGCAAGCTGGGTTTGTTCAAGACTGTAATTAGACACGCCAATTGCACCGATTAAGCCTGCATCCATCAGATCAGCCATACGGTTCATCCAGGTGTCCACTTTAACCGGAGGCAGCGGCCAATGCATTTGATATAGTGGAAGCTTGGTCAACTTTAATCTACGCAGGCTATTTTGCAGGGCATAGCGCAAAGACCCTTTCCAAACACGCCACGGAAACGGCATCATCTTCGAAGCGATCAAGAAATCGCCGTTTTCCTGCTCGAGCAAATCGCCAAGCATTGACTCTGATTTTCCTTGCCCATAAACTTCAGCCGTATCAAAGAACTTTACTCCCCCAGCAACACATTCTTTAAATGCCTGTCCGATTTCATTACTCGCATATCCATTGCCATACCCCCAAACCAATTTGTCCCCCCAGGCCCATGTACCAATTCCAAATTTAATGTCAGAGAGGAGATTCATATCGTTTTTCTTTCCATCATTTAATCAGGGAGATAATGTAAGTATTATACCCAGATAATCAGCGTTATGACATTTGGGATATAATTTTCAGTACACAACCAATGACCCATGAGACTGCCACACAATCGGAGTTTATTCGCAATTCCTGTTTAAAGGCGCTGTTTCATTGTGTTAAGGCTGGCTACGAATAACAAGGTCGGAAAAATTAGTTTGCCGAATTAATAACCTACAATGATAAGAAAAGGCAGCAACGATTGAGTAACCATGAGTGAAGACGTCACCCCCATCCGTCAACAATATTTGGATATCAAGAAACAGTATCCTGATGCGATTCTATTCTTTCGCTTGGGTGATTTTTACGAGACCTTCGATGAAGATGCGAAAACCACCTCGCTCGAGCTTGACATCGTTCTCACTTCACGCAATGTCGCCAAAGGGCAGCGCATCCCAATGGCTGGCATCCCCTACCACGCAGCTGAGAATTACCTCGCCAGGCTGATCGATAAAGGTTACCACGTGGCAATTTGCGAACAAGTCGGCAGTCAACCCGCCAAAGGTATTTTTCCGCGAGAGGTGGTTCGGGTTGTAACCCCAGGCACCGTTCTTGAACCTGGTTTGCTGAAGAGCAGTGAAAATAACTATCTCGCAGCGGCATTCATCGCAGACAACCGCATAAGCGTTGCTTTTGTAGATATCACCACTGGCGAGTTCGCCGCTACTGAAATTGATTCGACTGATCCTCTTTCCAGCCTCAAAACAGAATTGGCTAGATTAAGCCCTGCAGAAGTACTTTTCCCTGAATCCATGAAAATGCACGACAACTTTTCTTTTCACCTCTCCACGCTGCCAGACTGGCGCTTTGAACACAGTCGTTGTTATGAAACGCTCAAACGAACTTTCAACGTTTCAACCCTCGAGGGTTTTGGCTTGGAGAACATGCCTCTCGCCATTCGCGCCTGCGGCGCAATTCTGCAATATCTTGAGCAAACCCAGCCAACTGCGATTTCAACTCTACAGGCTATTTCAACCTATAGCACAAGTGAATTTATGGTCTTAGACGTCTCAACTCGCCGCAACCTTGAACTCAGCGAGACGATTCGCCGCAGAGATGTTGAGGGCTCATTATTGTCAATTCTCGATAAAACCATGTCTCCCATGGGCAATCGTTGTATGCGTCAATGGGTGGGCAAACCGCTTTTGGATATTGCTAGAATCAACGCACGACTTGACATCGTAAATTCATTTTTCCAAAATCCCCTGCTCAGGGCTGAATTCCGTGCGCGGCTCCATCACATCGGCGATTTTGAGCGGCTGGCAAACCGCCTGGCAGGCAGCGTGGCCTTGCCGCGCGATTTAAGCGGAATACGAGCGATTTTGCAGAAACTGCCCGAAATTAAGGCAACTCTTTCTGAACATGAACTGAATTTGGAAGCAAAGCTGGCTCATTTTTCTCTTTGTACAGATGCGCTTAATCTTTTAGAAACAGCCATTGCTGAAGATCCTCCTGCCACAATGCAAAACACCGGGGTGATTAAACCTGGCTATTCCGTCGAACTCGACAACGTGATTGAGATGTCTCGGCATGCCAGAGAGTGGATTTCAAACCTTGAAGCTGTGGAACGCGAACGTACTGGCATCAAGACTCTTAAAGTGGGTTACAACAAAGTTTTTGGCTATTACCTCGAGGTCACGCACAGCAACACTCCGCAGGTTCCTGCTGAGTATATCCGCAAGCAAACCCTGGTTAATGCTGAACGCTACATAACCCCTGAGATGAAAGAATATGAATCGTTGGTTTTAAATGCCGAAGAAAGGATTCGAGAAATCGAAAACCGCCTATTTAAAGAACTTTGCGCAGCGCTGACTCCTTCTCTACAGCCAATGCTCAATACCTCCCGCTTATTAGGAGAAATGGATGCTCATGCCAGCCTGGCAGAAGTGGCAGCAACTCACGCTTACACCCGCCCAATTCTTGTAGAAGACGCCACACTGGAAATTGTGGATGGCAGGCACCCAGTGGTGGAAACCTCGCTGCACGGAGAGCGCTTTGTGCCCAATGATGCTGTCCTTGAAGATGGCGAGATTATCCGCGTCATCACAGGGCCGAACATGAGCGGTAAGTCTACCTTCCTGCGGCAGGTTGCCTTAATTGTATTGATGGCGCAAATTGGCTCTTATGTACCGGCTGCAAAAGCCACAATTGGTATCGTTGACCGTATATTTACCCGCATCGGCGCCCAAGATGAGATTCACGCCGGTCAATCTACTTTTATGGTAGAGATGATTGAAACTGCCAATATTCTTAATCACGCCACTAATCGCAGCCTGCTCATCTTGGATGAAATCGGCAGAGGTACCTCGACCTATGACGGTCTTTCAATCGCATGGTCTGTGATTGAGTACATCCATAATCACCCACGCTTGAGAGCTCGCACATTTTTCGCCACCCATTACCACGAATTAACCAGCCTGCCCAATCTCCTGCCTGGAATTAGAAATTACAATGTAGCAGTGGCAGAAAATGGCACGCAGGTGATATTTCTACACAAGATTGTCGCCGGCGGTGCAGACCGTTCATATGGAATTCATGTTGCTCAACTGGCCGGCATTCCCCGTCCGGTAATTTCTCGCGCCAGTGAAATTCTCAAGCAATTGGAGTCATCTTCCGGTTCGGCCATCAAGGTTGAAGCCGCTCCTGCAGCGCAATTGACTCTGTTTCCTGAAACCAACCCATTGTTGGATGAACTAAAAGCGATCGACCTGAACTCATTGCCTCCGATTGAGGCTTTAAATATCCTTTACGATTGGCGCATGCGTTATTTTTCTTCGGAATAGTGGTTTTCTGTATTAATTAATCACCACACTCGAGAACCGCGCAAGAAATCGCTGCCCATCATCCAGTTTTTTCCGGCTGGCTTCACTTCCAACAAGGCAAGTTTTCCATTGGCAGTATTCACACACGGAAACCCATCAGCAATCTCACGCACACCGGGGGTTCCGCTGCCAGGTATGACTTTTGCCCGTCGAACTTTCAGAATTTCACCATTCAATAACATGTATGCCCCTGGCCACTCATTAAAAGCGCGCACCTTTCTCTCCAATGAGTCTGCTGAATCCATAAAATTCAGTAAGCCGTCATCTTTATTGATGACCGGGGCATATGTAGCGTTCTCATCACGCTGAGGGGATGGAATAATTGCCCCAGAAAGATAACCCGCCAAGGCTTGGGGTAATAAGCGCCTGCCTACCTGTGCCAGCTTATGCGTTAACGATGTTGTGGTTTCATCAGATTTAATGGCTGTATATTCCTGCAGTAAAATCGGGCCAGTATCAATGCCTTCATCCATCTTCATAAGGCTGATACCCGTCTGGGCATCTCCATGCAAAATTGCTGCCTGGATCGGAGCAGCACCTCGCCAGCGTGGCAAATAAGACGCATGCACATTAATGCAACCGAAGGGAGTAAGGTTGAGAATATTCGGGCGAAGAATCTTACCAAAGGCTGCCACTACAATAAAATCAGCCCCCCAAGAAACCAACTGATCCTGTACACCAGGGTCCTTCATCTTGTGCGGTTGAATTACCTCCAAGCCTAATTCCATCGCCACATCCTTTACCGCAGGTGCAGTAATTCGTTTACCGCGGCCGGCAGGTTTATCAGGCTGTGTTACCACGCCGCAAACCTCATAATGCTTTGCCAATTCACGTAGAATTTCAGCGGCAAATCCAGGTGAACCCATGAAAATTGCTTTATGCATAATACTCAAGATTTTAGCATAACCCGCGGTTTAATGTCGCAGCCAGCTAAAGTAGTATAGAATAGAGCCATGGCAGATGATGAGAAGATCAAAAACGAATTGGAGAAGGCTCGGACTTCCCGCGATAAGGGAAATGAGGGTATGGCTCGTGTATGTGCCCGGCGCGCGGCTGGTATTGCAGTGCGGGAATACCTGCAGAGCAAGAATATCGATCCACCGGCGTTAAACAACTTCGAAATTCTTGTAGACAGTACTGTGAGATCCTCCCTGCCGATTGAAATAACTGACCATTTGAATCACCTCACGATGAGGGTTGATGAAAATTACAACCTGCCGCCTGAAATAGACCTCATTTACGATGCGGAAATGGTCATCCAATTATTGTTAAAGGAGAGCTAACTTAACATGGAAGAAAAAAAGAATATCGTAATGTATGGCACTACCTGGTGCAGCATGACAAAACGGGCGAGAAAAGTTTTCGAAGAAGCAAGAATTGAGTATGAGTGGATTGATATTGACAAAGACGAAACCGCAGCAAAGTTCGTTGAAAGTGTGGCTAACGGTTATCGTAGTGTACCCACCATTGTCTATTTAGATGGATCGATAATGGTTGAACCTTCTTCTCACCAAATAAAAGAAAAACTTGGCGTGTAGCTCCTATTTGAGTCGTTTTCTCAGCATCCAAAAAATAAGAGCGCCAGTAAACATCCCAATACCCATCACCAGCAAGCCTGCTTTTCTGTGGCTTGTTTCTATCAACACTGCGGGGGCTTGCTCCAATTTTAAACGCAAAGCATCCACAAAAACTGGATCAGGTGTAACGGGTTCCAGAAAATTTGCAAGTTTCTGTTCGATAAGCCAGATACTGTTATTGATGCCAGTGTTTTCTAAATGATGTTCCATTCTATTTCCCTTGTCGCCTACGATCAGTTTCATCAAAACTGCCGCCTTTATTAATCTCTTCGCGCAACGAAATCAAGGATCGATGATACAGGCTCTTAATTGCACCTTCTGTTTTTCCCATAATTTGAGCAATTTGATTGTTTGAAAGATCTTCAAGATACTTCAACAAGAGTAATTGCTGCCTGTCTGCTGGAAGTCTCCGTATCGCGCGTAATAACATTTCTTTCTCCTGATTCAATTCCAGTGTTTTTTCAGGAGAGTCGCCTTGCTGAGGTAAATCGAAGTGCTCATCTAAAGAAACTTCGTGCCGCCGAAGCGTATCTCGATACCAATTGGCTGTGAGATTGTGAGCAATGCGATAGAGCCAAGCGTTGAAAGGAACCCCTCGATCAACATATTTATCTATACGACCAAAAGCCCGATGGAAGACTCTGGCGGTCAAATCTTCTGCGTCTGCTTCTGAACCAATACGATAGTAAATATAGTTGTAAATCCGTTTCACATGCTGTTCGTATAAATAACTGAACGCTGCTGCATCTCCCGCCGCAGCCAGTTTGACAGCATTGGATTCATTGATCTGCATTTCAACGGCGTTAACTTTTTCTTTCACTTAATTAACCCTGTTTTTTCTAATTAGGTTCATCTTGATTTCATTTTACTTCAATTGCCCGCTTGACAGCAGCAAATGCATTCAAAATTCCTGCTCCTGCTTCATTCTCAACACCACCGCAATCCCCAAGTGTGCCAGTGTAGGGTTGAGCGCTTTCGCTGAGGATTTGATTGGTGGCGGGAATGTCACCAATCAGGTTGGGGTTGGCTGACCACATCAATGCGACGACGCCTGTTACATGCGGGGCGGCCAATGAGGTGCCGCTGCTGGTGGTGTAGGTTCCGCCAGGCGCAGCAACCAACACAAAATCACCAGGCGCAAGTAAATCGGGTTTCACGCGTCCACTCCCATCAACAATAACTGGTCCTTTACTGGAGAACATCGAAAGCTCTTTCGCCTCGTCCACCGATCCAACTGTAAAAACGTTGGCGTAGATAGACAATGGAACATTGATTGAAGAACAACCTGAATACCCGGTGTTGCCTGCTGCAACCGACATAAAAATGCCGGCAGATTCCATTACATTCACTGCAGGTTCGAACACAGCGGTATCACAGCCCTCGACACGCGGGCAGCCCCACGAGTTATTCACGATCATTGCGCCTGCTTCAGGTTTACCATGGACAAACGGGTCGCCGCCTTGTGCATACGGGGCAAACATGAATTGCATACAATCGAGGTAAAAAGCCGGATTGCCCACATTGCGCGCCAGGTTCACGCAACCAATCCATTCTGCCTCTGGTGCGATCCCTAACGTCATACCAGTGATCAGGCTGGTTGTAGCGGTGCCATGACCGTTAAGGTCGGTGGGAGAAACCGTATGGTTCCATGGATCAAACCAGTTATAGTCATTGCTGCCGCCGAAACCGCGATATGATTCTTGAACTTCAGGATGGCTGCCTTGTACCCCTGAATCTGTTTGCCCAATGACAATCCCCGCACCGCTGACATCGAAATTTTGACGCACCGCATCCAGATTAATCATCCTCATATTCCAAGTCATATCTTCAGACCCCGCGCTGATTTCACCTGGTTGTGGTTGTAATGGCTGTGGTAATGGGCGCAAGCGCGGACTTTCCAACACACGGTTCACCCCATCTGCCTTAGCCAGTAGACCATCGAAAGGCCAGTCAAGATTCACTTCAAGCCCATTAACAAGGTAATATGGCGTAT
>WPCH01186723.1_pt1 | contig 10829 bp, 9 predicted proteins | sample 5399881 | NCBI WGS metagenome assembly WPCH01 (sample SAMN12869468, study PRJNA574797) | sludge metagenome | isolation source: wastewater treatment of pH5 | place: China:Beijing | collected 2019-05-20 | reverse complement strand
AGATGAAGCGCGCTTTAACCCATGGCGCTGCATCCGGTCTGCGCATGCGGCGGCGCAGTTCATCGAAGGCCAAATAGATCTCAAGCGGGGGATCGAAATAATTAATGCTGTCAGGTTTGGCAGCCGGAATGTATTTACCAGAAGTCATCCCGTTGTCACCTTCTTCGATTTCTGCGTCAGCAAGTGCAATCAACCAGTCCTCTGAAATTGCATCGTAAATTGCTGTATCGATGGTCTTTTAGAGTTCATCAGTTGATAATTCGCGAAATTCATCATTGTTCATAGCATTCTCCTTCTTTTGTAGTATTGTACAATAATCCAATTCCAGACAAACAGATATCACATCAGTCCGCAGAAATCCAATTGGAAGAAAGGAAGCGTTGCGGCTTCAACTTCTCCTTCTTCATCATTTGGGCACAGTGTAATCATCTGCCAAATCGCCTGTCAATTATCATGCATCTTAAAAATCAATTTTTAATCACGTTAAACCGTTCATAAATTCAAATTCCGTTGGTTGTCAACCGTTTGATTTTTCGCAATTTAAAAATTCCTCTATAATTAATCTTCAAACGAAATTGAACTACTGCTTCAATCTTTGGAGAAACCGGAAAATGTCCTCGATTGTGCCCGATCTTGAACTTCCCATTATCACGGTGGACGACGCCCACTGGCAGAAAATCACACCTGGCGGAGACGAGGGAGAGGAATACACAGTCAGCAGCCGTGATGGTTTTATGCTTTCAACCAGAGGGTTTGAGTTTAGCATTCCGAATGGAGCAGATTACTCGGCGCCGAACATCATTCAAATCATCATCGGCAAAGACCAGCTCTATGCCTGTGCGTATGAAAATGACCGCTTTCTTTATACAATCAACGCTGCCAACCTGGTGCCAATGTATGGCTCTCACCCGTTTTCAGGCTTTGCCAAAGGGCAGAAGCTGATCATTGCTATTGGGCACCTTTCGCCTCGTAATAAAAAAGAGCCCCAGACCAAGTTTACGGTATTGTGGGCTGGGGTCGTAAATGTGGTCTGAGCGAGGTTATTTTAAGATTACCATTGTCAGCAATGTAAAATCCATTATAATAGCTGCATCGGGCGGTTAGCTCAGTTGGTTAGAGCGTTGCGTTGACATCGCAAAGGTCGTAGGTTCGAGTCCTATACCGCCCACTTAAAAACACCCGTTAGGTGTTTTTTTATTCTCCACCTCTGTAAGAATCCAAAAATTACGCCTGTATGAACCGTTTACCCCGTTGTGGGGTTAATACCAAATGAACCAAATTCGTTTGGTTACATTATTGGTTAGTTCTAATATAATAAACAGGGTAATAGTTATTAAACCTTCTATGAGATCAGGAGCAAGATGCCGCGTTACATGATCATTCTCAATCCGATTGCGGGTAAGGGCATCGCAATCAATGCACTTCCTCAAATTGAAGCCCTGCTGGCTGCAAATGGGTTGGATTTTACGATCACCCAAACGGAACGCCCAGGGCATGCGAATGAGATCGCCCGCAAAGCCGCTGAAGATGGCTATGACTATGTGGTGGCCGCCGGCGGCGATGGAACGGCCAATGAAGTTCTAAATGGCTTGCTCCAATACCAGATTGCAAACGGCAAAGCTCCATCGATGGGGGTCATTCCTGTAGGGAGAGGAAATGATTTCGCCTACGGCGCGCACATTCCAGCCAATGTAGATGAAGCCTGTGCGCTGCTTGCCTCACCCCAACTAAGTCGAATCGATATCGGAAAAATCAGCGGCGGCAATTTCCCGCAAGGGTTATATTTTGGGAACGGCGTTGGTATCGGGTTTGATGCGGTGGTTGGGTTTATCGCAGCCAAGACGAAATTTCAAGGGATGCTTTCATATATCATCGCAGCCATCGAAGCAATCTTTCTCAAGTATAAATCGCCGACTGTGGTGCTGAGTTATGGTGATGAGAGTCACACACTTTCAACCTTAATGGTTTCAGTGATGAATGGCAGACGGATGGGCGGCGTTTTTATCATGACGCCTTCTTCTTTGATCACCGACGGCTTGTTTAACCTCTGCATTGTCAAAGAAACCCCTCAGATGAAAATGGTGGATTTGATGGTGAAGTTCATGAAAGGCACCCACGAAGAGGACCCTTATGTTCTCACAGCTCAAACCAACAAAATCAAGGTTACTGCCGTAAAAGGAACGTTGCCGGTGCACGCCGATGGCAACACGATCTGTGAAGAAGGACAAGAGGTTGAAATTGAACTGCTACCCCACGCCTTGGAAATCATCACCAACCTGGAGATTTAATGCTCTCAGCAGCACAGGTCAATCCGCCGATTAAGGCAATTTTGAAAACCTTTATGCAGATCGACGATGCTGCAATCGGTTCTGTGCCCATGCGTGGACCCCTGATTTTGGCCACCAACCATATCAATTGGCTTGATGCACCTGTCGGATTCAGTCACATGCACCCGCGCCCATTAACTGCATTCGCAAAAATTGAAACCTGGGACAATTTCATGATGCGCCAGCTCTTCAATGCCTGGGATGCAATCCCGATTAATCGAGAAGAAATTGATTCCTCTGCATTTAGGCGAGGAGAAGAGGCTCTTAAAGAAGAGAAGATCATCGCTATAGCCCCAGAGGGCACCAGATCAAATGATGGCATACTAAATATCGGTCATCCGGGAATTGTGGTGCTTGCCCTGCGTTCCGGCGCGCCAATTCTGCCGTTTGTATTTTATGGAAATGAGTACTATAAATACAACCTTAAAAAACTACGCCGTACGATAATGATTATGAAGGCTGGTGCACCTTTCACTCTCAAAAAGGTGGCTGGCACCCCCGATAGAATGCTGCGAAAGCAGATGACAGACGCAATTATGTACGAGATCTCTCGCTTGCTGCCTGAAGCCTATCGTGGAGTGTACACAGCTATCGATCCAGCTTATCGTCAATACCTCGAATTCATAAATCCTGGTGCTGAAAACTTTATTGTGCAATCCAGTTGACTTGAAAAATGGATTTATGGTATTATCATTTTCACCAAACTTTTTCCATGAAAAAGTTTGGCAATAGATTTTTTAACAGGAGATAACCATCAGTACTTTAAATTTTCGCGTCAATGAGTTAATTAAATCCCCTGAAGTTCGTTTAATTGGCCCCCAGAACGAGAACATCGGTGTCGTACCGATTCAGAAAGCGCTGCAAATTGCACGTGAAGCTGAACTCGACCTGGTGGAAGTAGCTCCTCAATCTGATCCCCCTGTTTGCAGGGTGATGGATTTTGGGAAGTTTCTTTTTGAACGAACTAAAAAAGAGAAAGAAGCGCGCAAAGCTCAAACAAAAATCGAAGTCAAAGAGATTCGGCTGCGGCCAAAGACAGGCGAGCATCACCGCGGTTTTAAAACCCGTGATGCACGGCGTTGGCTTCTTGAAGGCAACAAAGTAAAAGTAACCATTCGGTTCCGCGGAAGAGAAATTACCTATCCTGAAATCGCATTGGAAGACCTAAGGGAAATCGCCGAAGAACTTGCAGACGTTGCCACCATTGAACAAGCGCCAAATATGGAAGGGCGCACCATGGGAATGGTCTTGGCTCCGGCCAAACCAAGCAAGAAAAAAGTGGTTGACGCGGAGACAACTGAGGTTGCAGAACCAGCCTAAGCCTTAATTATTTGCCAATCACCATTTTTCACCCCGAGTAACACGAATTCTGGTATAATTCGCGATCGCGTTGTGAAACGCGCAATTTGTTGAGAGGAGTATGCTGTGCCACGCAAGATGAAAACCGGAAAGTTTAAGCTGAAAACCCATAAGGCAACTTCCAAAAGATTTCGCCTGACGGGTTCTGGTATCGTGGTTCGCACCAAAGGCGGTAAAAGCCACCTCAGGCGCCGCACTTCGCCGCGTACCAAAGCTTTGTTTACTGAGATGATCCCCGTGCAGGGCGATAAAATCATCCAGCGCGTCAAACGTCTCAACCCAAATATGAAGTAAGTTGAGGCACTGACCTGTCGCATCCGCATTAGTGCAACTGTTTGGCGCTCTTAACTGATCATTTGATCGGCGCCTAAGGGTTCGCAAAGGAGTAAAGAAATGGCTCGTGTAAAGCGTGGGGTTGTAGCCCACCGTCGTCATAAGAAAGTTTTGAACTATACCAAAGGGCAGTATGGCAGCCGCCACCTTCTCATCAGGCGCGCCAATGAAGCCCGACTGAAAAGCATGTGGTATGCCACCCGTGACCGGAAGAATCGCAAACGCGATTTGCGGCGGCTGTGGATTACCCGCATCAACGCTGGCGCACGCCTTAACGGACTGACTTACAGCCAGTTGATTCATGGCCTGCGCGTGAATAACATTACGCTAAATCGCAAAATGCTGGCAGATCTCGCGGCACGCGATCCCCAGACCTTCAGCGCGGTGGTTAAAGCTGCCAAAGCAGTCTAATCAAAAACGCATTTCCAACGGGATGGTTAGCCATCCCGTTTTTCTTTTAATGGTCAATCAGGTAGAATAGCTTCATGAACCAAGCACAGCCATTATCTTCTTTCAAGAACCCCAAACTTCAGTTTGTGCGCGAACTATTGCGAGACCGGAAAGCACGTGAAACAACTGGTTTATTTGTTGTGGAAGGTGTGCGGTTAACTGAAGAAGCGCTCAGGCACCCACTCGTGAAACCGCATATGGTGCTAATCAGTCCTAACCTTTCTGAGAGGGGACGGAAATTGCTGCAGCAGAAGGGGTTTGAGCCAAATGAACTCATCGAAATTCCAGAAGATGTCATGGACAGGCTTTCAGATACCGAAACTGCACAAGGTGTTTTACTTGTCATACCGCAGAAAATTGAACTGTTACCGCAGCACAGTAATTTGGTGGTTATCCTTGACCAGGTGCGCGACCCAGGTAATATGGGCACGATCCTGCGCAGCGCGGCAGCGGCTGGAGTCGGGTCGGTTTTCACCGCTCCAGGCAGCGTAGACCCATATAACCCCAAGGTGGTGCGGGCAGCGATGGGAGCACATTTTCATATCCCCATCATCCAGGCAGATTGGAGCCAAATCAGAGAGTATTGCATAGAAAAGCAAACGCCTCCATTGGAGGTGATATTGGCTGAAGCGCAAAATGGCGAGAGTATGTGGCAAATGAACCTCGCCTCACCGCTGGCAATGATCATTGGCAGCGAAGCGTACGGTTCCGGAGCTGAAGCACACAGCCTGGCAGATAAACACGTCTGCATTCCCATGCCCGGCAAGTTTGAGTCTCTCAACGCCGGCGTTGCAGCTTCGCTTTTGCTATACGAAGTAATTCGCCAGCGTAATCATCTCAACCTCCCCATTTAAACCATTTGATTCAACCCGTAATGAGGTTGAATCAAAAATGCCGGCGTTACCGATCCAACATTTATCGGTCCCCCCCTGTTAGCCCCCTGGTGGAAAGAGTGTTTTGATGATCGAGCCAAGCGTGGGCAATATCGGTGTCACGGTTGGTGTCAGGGTCGGCGTTGGTGTCTCAGTTGGTGTCGGTGTGAGTGTGTTCGTCGGCGTGGGGGTGACGGTTGGTGTCAGCGTTGGGGTGGGTGTGGGGGTCGGGGTGCGCGTTGGCACCTGAATATTCAGCCGCAACAGCTTCTCAGCGTGCCCGTCATTGGTAGATTTCATATACAAACGCAGCGTAACCACCCCTGGCTGTACATCGGTTAAATCCCATTCGAGCAATTTCTGCGGGTTAGGTGAAACATCTCCGCCTGGTTCAACGAGGTTTTCCCATCGATTCGGATTTTTCCCCTCGCCATATTCAAGATAAAATTCGTCAAAATCGTCGGTTGCATCCACCACAGCGTACACATCCAACGTATCAGCAGTGATCGTTTGACCATCATCAAGCCCAACAAATAATAATGTGGGGCGCGCATCATCCGCTCGACACTCTCGTTCAGGCATAAAAATGACCGGTTCCGGAAAGCCAATGGATTCCAGCCAGGCTTCACCTTTTTCGGTTTCTCTTAACCACTTGATTGCCCATTTATCGGTTACATTAAGGACAAGTTTTTCTTCTGTAAACCCCTCGCAGGCCGCAGATGCCCTCAGATTCGTCCAGGTATCCACCTGCAAGTGCTTCCATAAATCCTCAGTTTTCGGCGGAGGCAGTTGATCCGCGGCAAAGATCTCGTAAGCGCGGTCATGGCAATCTTCGGAAGGATCCACTCCTGAAGGAACACAAATTTCTTTTTCCACAATACCTTCAGGCCGGGTGAAATCAGAAGGGGCGTTGCCTGTGAGATACGGGACTGCTGCGTTCATAAACTCGTTCCAAATCGGCGCAGCGCCATCTACACCTGAAGTGTCTACCATCGGCGTATTATCTGCATTGCCCACCCAAACGCCAACCACCAGGTCAGGGGTATAACCTACCGTCCAGTTATCTCTGAACTCGTTAGTCGTGCCGGTTTTTACTGCTGCAGGAAAAGGTAAATTGAGGATGGAATTGGCGCCAAACATCGGTCGCCGTGCAATCTCATCAGACATTACAGAAGAAATCAGATAAGCATGTTCCGGGCGAATCACCTGTTCTGGTTGTTGTTCTTCAGCCTCAAAAATCACTTTTCCTTCATGATCTTCGATGCGGGTGATGGATACAGGAACGGTTTTCAGGCCATTGTTGGCAAAAACACCAAATGCAGCAGTCATGTCGAACAAGGTCACCTCACCACCGCCAAGCGTCAACGAAAGACCGTAATCATTTCTGTCGAGGGTGCTAATGCCCAACCTTCGGGCAAAGGCAATAAACCCTTCTGGCTCAGAAGTGTCGGGATTATCGTAAATACCGATGAATTGCAGCGCTTTGACCGCAGGAACGTTGTAAGAGTTCGCCAGTGCTGCTCTTACGCTCACCGGGCCGCGGAACCTGCCATCGTAGTTCACCGGCCGATACGGTTCGCGGTTGTCATTGGGGTCGCCTGAAGGCGGAAATTCACTCGGCACATCCCATAACACTGTGGCAACAGTCCAGCCTTTTTCAAAGGCGGCTGCATAAGTGATCGGCTTGATGGAAGAACCAGGCTGGCGAGGCTGCAACGCCATATTGATTTGTCCGGCAATTTCTTCGTTGTAAAAATCAGCCGATCCGGTCATTGCCAGCACTTCGCCAGTCTGGGGGTCAATTGCCACCAATGCCCCATCGGTCACATGCCGATCAGACAATGCTTCAACTTGTTCTTTCACTATACGGTCAGCTTCCAGTTGAAGATGCGGATCGAGCGTGGTGTAAACCCTGAAACCTGAACGGTAGATGGTTTGTGGGTCATATTTCGCTTCAAGGATTGAGCGAATATAGGTGACCCAATGTGGGTAAACCATTGGGTTCGCCCGCTGGACAAACTGGTAGCTTTCAATCCAAATAAACGCATCAGCCGCCTGTTGCGCGGTTACACAAACCCGCTGCGGAGAGTTGCTCACCCAGATGCAGTTCTTCTCCTGGCTGAGGTTATACATGGCTGTTAACACTTGCTTGTTGCGGTTCAGCGTGGTTTCGCGATTCGTGAAAATATCATGAACACTCGGTGCTTGCGGCAGCCCAGCCAAAAAAGCCGCTTGAGCCAAATCTAGATTCTTGGCGTTCGTATTAAAGTATGTTTCAGCCGCCGCCTCGATCCCATAAGCCATGTTTCCATAGCTAATTTCATTTAAATATAATTCGAGTATCTCATCCTTCGTATAGCGGCGTGTAATTTCTGTTGACAGCACGATCTCGCGCGCTTTTCGTCGGTACGAGATTTCCACTTGCTCTTCAGGCGAGAAAAAAAGGGTGCGCGCCAGTTGCTGGGTAATCGTCGAAGCGCCTGACACAACCTCACCACTGGTGTAGTTTTGAACCATCGCCCTTACCAGAGCCTTCAGGTCAAAACCAGGGTGATTGAAAAACTCTTTATCTTCAATTGCTATCGTCGCGGCCACAACATAAGGCGATATTTCTTCCAGCGGAGTGTAAGTTCTCCGCCCGGCATTTGGGTCGATCATTTCGTAGAGCACCTGCCCATTACGATCATAGAAACGCGTGGTTTCAAATTGCGATGCGCGGTTGCGAAGATCATCCACGCTGGGCAGTGTGGAAGCAATGGAGATGTATTGAATTACGAGGAACATGCTGGCAATAATTACACCCAATACCGCCAGAAAGAGGAGGATAACGAAAACCTTCAACAAACAACCGCGGTAATCGAAGCTTGGTTTATTGGGCTTATTAGGCTTCTTCGGTGGCGGCACTTTGTGTTTGCCAGTTTCAGTAATGGCGGGCTTTTCCTGCCTAACAACTGGCGCTATTTTAATCGGCTGCGTTATGGCTTTGTCAACGTGCAATGCAGCAGGGGTAACAATAGTGGCAGAAAGGTCAATTTCTTCCACCTTTATTGGCAGCGAATCTCCACTGCCGGCAGGTGCGGGTGGGTTATTGCCGAAATTAACCTCAACGGCAGCATCCGCAGCAGAAAATGGTATGTAGGGTACAGTGGGCTGATCTTCGAACGCCACTGCGCCAGCAGATACAACCTGGTCAGAATCTTCCAGTTTTTGAACATCCGACTGTTTGACAGAATCGCCTGCCTCTTTGTCATCGCTGCTCAGCTCTTGTTCGGCCGGACTCCCTTCGCCAGCTGTTGAAGGCGGCTTAACCTGATGCGCAGGGATGACATGCGGGATGGTGTTTTCTGAATTGCTTGTATCCTTCAAAGTCTGCCAGGTATAGCCTGGCGGTTCTTCGGGGTTTGGCGTATGCTGGAACCTGCCGATATTCGGCAGGTCAGGGTTCGGACCCTGATTGGGATCTGCTTGAGGTTTTGCAGGTAAATTATTATCATTCGTCATCATTTATCAACTGCCTGGTCATTATTTGTGATGATTCTAACATGATTCATTTGACCTCGATAAACTATGCTCTTAAAATGTAATTATGTCGACTAATTCAGAATCAGCTCAGTTTTGTCATTTGCTCTGCAGCGATTTACGTTTCAGCCAGCAATCGGTGCTGAATGACCAATGCTGGGCTTTTGGCAGCGGGTTCGAAACACCCGCGGCTTTATCTTTGGTGACCTCCTACGGCCTGCGTGCCATTCGCATGCACATCTTCCCCGAGTTTTCTATCGATGACCAGGTTATGCGAGACCCGGAAAAGTTTAACAATCGCCCGAAGTGCACATTTTTATCAACCTGTTTTGCAGCAGTCAGTTTTTCGCCTTTTCCTTTATTAGACGTGGAATATCGTGTCTGGGTTCCAGCGCCTCAAGTAGTGGTCGGTCAGATTAGCTGCAGCAACACCAGCAACTTTAATCGCACGATCGGGGTAGACTGGCGCATTCATCTGCAGCCCATACAGCATGGCAGCCCCATGAAACAGTCGCAAGCTGGGTTGAATACCATTTTACAAGGTGAATGCGCTGATCTATTTCCAAGTTTTTACCTAACCGGAGGAGCTTATCCTTCTATCAGCAACTATCCAGGCCTTGGCAACAAACTACACCTGGCTCCAAATGGAGTACGGCAGATGACCTGGGCTTTAGCCTCTTTGTCCACTGCTGAAGCCTCCGCAAAAATTTCACGCCAATATTCATCAAGCTCGCTTGAGGTTGAGCAAATCAAAATCGAAATGGCAGACAGACGAACGAAAATCCGCTGCGAAACCACAGCTGCAGGGATCACGGACCTGATAGACCAGTCGCAAAACCACGCCTATCAATTGGTTACCATGCCCGTACGTCAACATACATATCCCACTTACGTCGCCAAGCGTTCACCGGATACAGGCAATTATCATTCAGAAGACCTGCTCGAAATACACCCTGAATGGAGCGGACAAACCCTGACAGAAATTTATTGTCTCGCCCAAACACTCTTGCCAGGAAGGCCAGAAGTAGTAAAAGGCTTGCTTCAGAATTTCCTCAACACGCAAAACGCTGATGGCTCCATTGACCGCCGCGCGAGTGCGAATCACCTGCGCTCCGGACACGCCTCGCTGCCGTTGCTGTCGAGTTTGGCTGCTGATTTGCACCCATTCCTCGAAGACCTCAATTGGCTCACCACCATATACCCAAAACTTCTCGCGTTCCTTAAATCCTGGCTTTCGATTACAGAAAGCGGAGAACTGAGCCTAAGTGAGTTATCAAACCCGGTACAACTTGATTTCGTTTCACTCGATGCTGCAACAAACAACCTTCTGTGCAGGCACTGGGTGAGGTTGAAAAGCAGCCAAAACACCTTCCTGATCTCCCTCCTGTTAAAGGAAACCAGCGATTTGCTGCAAATTGCTCATTGGATCAGTGTTGAGGATGACATAGATTGGCTGGAACGAGTACGTTTACAGTTAGCTGAAAGAATAAAAGATTTATGGAATGATGATAAGAGTATGTACACCCGCCGCGACCTTTCAAGCGCTGCTGAACACTCGGGGATAACCCTGGCTGTCTTTAGCCATGCCGGGCTGCCAAAAATCAAAGCCAACCTGAATCATCCGGGGGAAATATATGTGCGCATTGAAGAAGCGGAAAAACTGCCGGCTGATTTCTATTGTCGTTTGAGCGGTTTTTCCGCCAATGAGTACCGTGAACTTTTGATAGGGGAAAAAGATTTTCAGCGTATCGGTGATTGCCATGTGTACATCACACCCGAAGCCTTTTCATTTATTGAGTCGCTGCAGATCGCCCATTTGCCCGAAGGGGCACATGGCGAAGTGGGCATGGCTGACTTGGAACTCAGCGATATTTATGGGCTGCTGCCATTATATTGCGGAAGTCCCTCATCAGAGCAGGTGAAAAGGCTCTTGATGGCGCTGGATTTACAAGCCTTTCTTGTTGAAGGT
>WPCH01296185.1_pt1 | contig 10831 bp, 10 predicted proteins | sample 5399881 | NCBI WGS metagenome assembly WPCH01 (sample SAMN12869468, study PRJNA574797) | sludge metagenome | isolation source: wastewater treatment of pH5 | place: China:Beijing | collected 2019-05-20 | reverse complement strand
AAGCTGCGCACTACATCTAAGGAAGCGTTGCCAACCTTTATTTTGGCACGGTCAGAGTGGGTGGCACGTATGCCGCCGATGGCTGCCTTGTTTTGACCTTGTCCAACGGATGAGAGCTTGTCGACGACTAGAACACTCTGGCCCCTAATGGCTAAGCGATGGGCTAGAGGAACACCTACACTACCAGCACCGATGATCACTACATCGTAATTCTTCATTCTTGTCCACCTCCCTGGTTAGCAAGGGCTTTCATAGGCACTTCTACGGTCAGCGGACGGTGCGTAGCTGGTCGAATAGCGTCCCGTGCTATGCCTGCTTGCATTAGAACCCGGGGCACGAGATCCAAACAGGTTTTCCCTCCGCAGGCTCCCATTGCTAAACGAGCCAGTTTGAGTTGGTTAACGTCGTTAGCGTCATTAGCTTGAACGAATCTCTTGATTTCGCCGACGGTCACCCGCTCACAGCGGCAGACTACTGCGTTATCCGGAAAGTAGGCGAAATCTGCCTCGTCTAAGGGTGTGGTGACCTTTTCATCCTGGACGAGGATGCCGACTGCTTGCGTGGCTAGATCAACTGGTACTTCCAAGGTGATAAGGCTCGTGCGATGTTTTTTATTATATCGGGCGGTTTTGACTAGGCCTTCGCAAAGATCAGAACCCTCTACACCCCGCAGGCGTACTTTGTCGCCTGGCTTGAAGTTATGCTCGAATTCATGTGGTAGGACAAGTTCGGCGATACCATCTTTTTTGGAAGGTCGCGCCAGAGTGATGGCAAGGCCTGGGCAGATCAGTACGCAAAAACCGCAGCCAATACATTTCGGTGTGAACTCAGGTAGGTCCATAATGGTTCCGGTGCGACCGGTCAGGTGAATAGAATCCTGGGGGCACACTGTTGTACATGGATTACAGGGTATCTCTTGATAGCAATGGATCATGGGCTTCCAACCCTTCCCAAGCATCTCAAAGGAGCGCTCGAAAACTTCACCGGGATGACTCTTGAGAACATTTGCCTTCTCAGACCATTCTTCTGGGATCGAGATATCGCTCCCGAGGAGAGTTGCCATTTCAAGGCCAATGATGCGCCCGCCCATCATGGCTGATGAAGCTTCTGCAATCTCGTTGGCATCTCCAGTTTTCAAAACTGGAAAGCCCCCTTCAATACCGCTCGTGTAGAACTCGTCTGAGGAGCTTAAGCCAACCGCTATAAGGACGGTATCCACCGCAAAGGTCTTGGCCGTCTCGACGAGGGGATTCCAGTTCTCATCCACTTGGGCAATTGTCGCTTTTTCTACCCTGCCATCGCCTTGGACCCCAATTAAGGTGTGGTTTAGGTAAATGGGAACGCCCATGCGCCTAATCTTGTCTGCGTGAACTTTGTAGCCCGTGACAGCGGGAGCGATGTCCAAGAGGCCGACGACATTAATGCCAGCCTGGAGGGCGTGGTAAGCTCCAATCAGGCCAACGTTACCGCAACCAACAATGAGTACACGTTCTGAGGACTTTACCAAGTCACGGTTAACGAGGGTCTGGAACGCGCCCGCACCAAAGACGCCCGGTAGGTCGTTACCAGGGAAGATTAGGGAGCGTTCTCTTGCGCCTGTAGCCACGATTAGACCTTCAAAGGAGACGTGGACGTATTTTTCGAGACGATCCTGATAGATGCCAGCTTTTCCGTCGCTATAGATGGCAGCTACGGTGGAACTGGTCATGATCGTAATGTTCTCCCTCTTGCGAGCTTCCGCTTCGAGGATTTGGGCGATCTCGGTTCCCCGGGTGCCAGCATAGCAATCGGCCATGGACCCAAAGAACTTATGGGTCTGGAGTACCAATTTGCCACCTAAGTGGTCCTTGTCGTCGACGAGAATGACAGTGAACCCTAAATCGGCCAGTTCTATGGCGCTGGTGATCCCAGAGGGTCCTGCACCTACGATGAGAACTTGACAGGAGAGTTCCTGGGGGGGATGTGATGGACGAGGTTCGTCATCCTCGGGTAGTTCGGGGTGGTGAATGAGAGTCTTAATCTCCATTCCTTGTTTGAGGGGAGTGATACAGCTCTTGAGGGGTAGCCCATTAATGATGACAGTGCATTGGGCACACTGTCCATTGGCACAGTAAAGGCCCTGTGGTGCATCACCTACGGAGTGAATAGAAAAAGTACGGATACCACTAGCAAATAAAGCAGATGACACCATTTCCCCTTCGTGGCCAACCAGGGGACGGCCGTCAAACGTGAACGAGACCTCCTTACCTCCTTGGATGTCTAGAACGGGATGTTTAGTAATTCGCATGGCATTACCTCCAAAATACGAACATGCATCTCGGAGTTTCACTACGTGAAACATCCATATTTGTTTTTCACAATGTACTTATTCTTTTAACGTCATGTTATTCCTTCTTAGATTCCAGATTGCCCAGAGAGTTTTGCTCAGTAATGATCTGGGAAAGACCAGCATAATGCTGGTCTAGAATTGTCGAAAAAGGCACTTTCTCATACATAAGAAGATGCCTTCCTTGGTTTTAATTGGCGAACTCGCCGAAAAGAACAATGAGACGAGGATTTTTGGCGAAAATCAAGGGGTGTAGTGAAGTTGTAACCTTGACATATGAGGTCAGGCTTTGTATATTAGATATGAGAATGATTTTCACTGCCACGTTAGGGAGGAGGGGCGTTGTGCAATATATACCACTTAATATGTTGTGCGTTGGCGAGACCTGTAAGGTAGCCAAGATCCAGGCTGGAGGTTCTGCAACTAGACGGTTGTATGAAATGGGGCTTAATACCGGCGCCCAGATTGAGGTGCTCAAGAACGATCGAGGGCCTATGATTGTTGGACTAGGAGGCCACAAGGTTGCCTTGGGGCGTGGTTTGACTGAGAAGGTGCTAGTTGGCAAGTTGTCGATGCAATAGGGATATAAGGGAGCAAAGATGCGAGATGTCTACAACTATTGCTTTAGTGGGGAATCCCAATAGCGGGAAGACCACCATTTTTAATGCACTGACTGGTTCAAACCAGCATGTGGGTAATTGGCCCGGCGTTACTGTGGAGCGCAAGGAAGGGCAAACACGCCACGGAGGTCATATTTATCGTGTGGTGGATTTACCGGGAACGTATAGCCTTGGGGCCTTTTCTGAGGATGAGTTAGTGGCCAGGGAGTATGTTCTTACTGGCAACCCCGATGTGGTAATTAATGTAGTTGATGCTACGAATATAGAACGCAATTTGTATCTATCGACCCAGCTCTTGGAGATGGGGGCTCGAGTTGTGGTAGCCCTAAATATGGTGGATGAGGCGGAAAGTCGCCAGATCTCCATAGATGCAAGAATGCTTGCGGAGAAGCTAGGGGTACCAGTGGTACCCACTGTGGCGAGCAAACGAAGAGGACTAGATGAGTTAATGATGGCGGTGGCAGCAGTCGTTAAAGCTCCCCGCAACGGACATGTTCCCTTGAGCTATGGTGAGTCTTTGGACGGTAAGATTAGGGACCTCGAGAGATTCTTAGAAGTTGGCGATCGAACATACCCCTCGGGATGGTTGGCTCTGAAGGTATTGGAAGGGGACGAACATGCCAAAAAAATCGTGCACGAAAGCTTAGCTTCAAGGGGATTAGAGGGTTTTGCCCATTTTTGGGATGAGGTTGCAGCTCATCAAGAAGAGTGGCAACTGGACATCGTAGACGGTCGCTATCGATTTGTCGGAGAGGTCACCAAGGAAGCTGTACGCAGGCCTGAAGTCAACGTTCAGACCACCACCGATAAGATAGATCGCATCCTAACCCATAGGTATTGGGGCATGCCGATTTTTGCATTAATTATGTTTATTGTCTTTCAACTGACCTTTGTGATCGGACAGGATCTCCTTGGTGGATTGATGGCTGATGGAGTGGATTTTGCCGGAGGCCTATTAGAAAGCGCTTTGGTTGCCCTTGAAGCTCCCCAGTGGCTCATTGGTTTTACTGGAAATGGCTTGATCGCTGGGGTAGGGGCGGTTATCGAATTCATCCCTCTCATTGTCGTCCTCTACATGTTGATGGGGTTTTTGGAAGATAGCGGTTACATGGCCCGAGCGGCCTATGTGATGGACAATACTATGAGAGCTGTCGGTTTGCAGGGTAAGACCTTTATCTCCATGATTGTCGGCTTTGGCTGCAATGTTCCAGGTGTGATGGCCACCCGCACCCTTGAGAGCAAGAAGGATCGCATGATAGCTATCTTGATCAATCCATTTATGTCTTGTGGTGCCAAAATCCCCATTTATCTAGTCTTTATCGCTGCCTTTTTCCCTGCCCACGGAGGTCTGGTCTTGTTTTCGGTGTACGCTTTAGGGATCTTGATAGCCTTTATCATGGGCAAGGTTTTTAGCAAGACCTTGTTTAAAGGTGAAACTTCTCACTTCATAATGGAGCTACCTCCTTATCGGAAGCCAATTGCAAGCAATGTGCTGCGCAATATGTGGGACAATGTGTCTAGCTTCTTGGCCCGGGCTGGTACCACAGTTTTTGCGGTTGTGACCTTGTTGTGGGTGTTGGCAGTGTTGCCCGGAGGGATTGAGCCTTATGGGCCCGAAAGTATATTGGGACGGATCGGTTTACTCATTGCACCCGTTCTTGCACCGGCAGGCTTCGGCAATTGGCAGGCGTCCGTCGCTTTGTTTTCCGGCATCGCGGCTAAGGAGGCTGTCGTGGCGACCCTTGGTATGGTTTATGCTGGAGTCGAGGCAGGAACCGAGCTCGTTGTGGCAATCCGTGGGGCATTCACGCCACTTACGGCGATTTCTTTTATGGTAATGACTCTGCTATATACACCTTGTGCCGCAACGCTTGGGACTATCAAAAAAGAGACCGGTTCTGCCAAATGGGCGATTTTTTCGGCGCTGTACACCTTTGCAATAGCCTGGGTAGTATCGGTCCTGGTGTTTCAGGTTGGTCGTTTGATGGGTTTCGCATAAGGCAAGGGAGGTTGATGTCGTTATGCTTAGGGAACTTCTGAAGGAAATCAATAATGCCGATTATGTGCAGAAGTCTACCCTCGCTGCCAAACTTGATACAGCTATACCACTTGTGGAGGGTGGATTTGATGAGTTGATACGCCTGGGCTACCTGGCTGAGAACGCAGGGGAAGATTGTATGGACTTGTCTTGTGGGAGATGTCCCTACGCCAGCATGTGCCAGAAGGAACCTCTCAAGACATGGACCATTACAGAAAAGGGCAAGAGTTTGTTGGCAAGCAGCTAGATTTCAGTTGATCAAGAAAGAGATAGAGCCTATCGTGGCCCTATCTCTTTTTCCTGACTTAACAATTTGCCGGGGAACTATTCTGCACGGACAATGGTACCGCCTTCTTCAGTTACGTTTAACATGATTTGGGGCGAAAGAAAGCCCAGCAATTCTCCCCGGAAAAGGCCGATGTATCCGTTGCTGTGGACATTGTTGCCCATAATTCCTGTAGGTAGGCCTTCTGCATTATTTACCTCCATGACCCCTCCATAGAGGCCTGAGCGCAAGCCGACGAGCTTGGTCATTTTGCTTGTACCATTATAAAGGTAAACACTGCCCGCATTGTCCTCATTCTGCATCGCTACAGTGAGATGGCCCTCTTGGTTGAATATTCCAATGGCGCCACCGTCATCGTAGGAAAGAAGTGATACGACACGTTTGCCCTCGTCATTAAAGAGCTCTAGGCTTACATCTTGTTTGACTTGATCATACTTCAATGAAGCCACAGTGCTCCCTTCATTGTTGACTACAACAATCTCCCGGGCAACGATCTTGTCGAAGATCTGCTGGGTAGCACTTACAACATTCACACCTGTTAGCGCAGCGAACAAAGCGATGAACAAGAGCGGATAGATAATAAACCGTTCATACTTAGACACCAAATCACCCCTTGTTTAGACGAACTAATTATTAGACAAATTCTGCTCTTAGAGCCAAATACCTGCAGGTTTCGTTATGCTCAGTTAAAAAAAGGGATCGTACAAAAGGTCTTAGGGGCAGGACAAGCAGGTGTGAAAGGGAACTACCTATTACAGAACTTGGGGAATGCGAGGGAAATGTCGTGCTTACAGTTTTAAATCCTTTAGTCATGTTACTGCTACTTATTGCCTTAGGTGGATCTTTATATCGAGTGAAGCTACTAGACTTGGATTTTTGTCGCAGGCTGAGCCGGCTAGTAGTGTCAGTGGCCTACCCAGCACTGCTGTTTGTCTCGATGTACAACAATACTGATCTTGCTGCTCTCCAAAAAGGGTGGATGTTCTCGGTCGTAGGCTTGGCCACATCGACTGTCTTAGCTATTACATCCCGCTATAGTTCTAGACACTTTGGTCTGAAGGGTATGACCTCGGGAACCTATCAAATCCTCTGTACCAATGGAAACAACATCTTTCTGCCCGTGCCCATTATAAGAGTTCTCTTTGGTTCGCCATATGTGGTCTACGCAGTGTTGTATGAGCTGGGTGCGGGACTTTTTTACTGGAGCTACGGGGTGTCACATTTTCGGCCCGGTGCCAGACTCAACCTTAAACGTCTAGTTAATCCCAATATGATCGCGCTACTTTTGGGCTTGGCTCTGGGACTAGGAGGAGTTTCTCTCCCAACTTTTCTCTATGGGGCCCTGGAGATCATAGGTAATATTGTCGTTGGCTCGGCCATGCTGATCATGGGTGCCTTGGCGTTTAGTCTGCTCGATCGTGGTTGGCAGCCCAGGCGTGAGGTGTGGGGTGTGGTGTTGCATCGCCTTGTCCTCAGCCCTATGGTGGGAGCTTTGGTTCTAGTATTAGTGGCCTTACCTAATGAACTCCGCGTTATTCTACTGCTAATGTCCTCCATGCCGCCTTTGGTGACCACGGCCTTAGTGGCAGCTAGTTACGATGCAGATGAGGAACTGGCCGCCATGGGGGTGGTGATTCCCACTCTCTTAAGTTTCATCACTTTGCCCCTCATTTTGTCCATTCTTTAGTGACGCCTTAAACTTCTTGGCAAAAATTTGCAAAAAACGCAACAACTAAAGAGGATTAACCGCCCGTGTCGCTAATATATAATCTAGTCGTTGTTGGTCCATAAAATGCAACCGGTTACATCTTCAAAAACTAAGGAGGTTTTTGGAATGAAGAGGAGTGTGTTCGTAGTCTTTAGCGTGCTTTTGGTACTTTCCCTGTCGCTGGGGGCGTCGGCGCAAGGCGTAGTTACCATGATGGGCGTGTGGGGTGGCCAAGAATTAGAAGCATTTCAAGAGGTGATGGATGCTTTCACTACTAAGACGGGTATTGCGGTTCAGTTTGAAGGCACTCGTGATTTGCCGACTTTGCTACAGACTCGTATTGCCGCCGGCAATCCTCCCGATGTGGCAGCGTTGCCTGGTCCGGGCGCAATGAAGGAATATGTGGAGCAGGGAGCATTGGTTGATCTCAATGGCGTGCTGAATGTCAAGGCGTTAGATGAAGATATCAATGATGCATGGATCGAGCTAGGAACATATAAGGATGGCTTGTATGCACTCATGTTTGCTGCCGATATTAAAAGTTTGGTTTGGTATCGCCCTGCAGAATTTGCCGCCAGGGGCTATGAGATCCCGGCTACTTGGGACGAAATGGAAAACTTGATGGATCAGATGGTGGCCAAGGGTGATACTCCGTGGGCTTTTGGGCTTGAGTCGGGCGCAGCCAGCGGCTGGGTTGCCACCGACTGGATTGAAGATATCATGCTCCGCACCGCGGGTCCAGATGTCTATGACCAATGGGTCGACCACGAGATACCCTGGACCGACCCAAGGGTGAAGGAAGCCTTCGAGATTTTCGGCAAGGTCACCAGAAACAGCGACTATGTTTATGGCGGGCCGATTACGGTGTTGTCTACAAACTTCGGTGACTCTGTGGCGGAACTTTTCACGGATCCTCCCAGAGCGATGATGCATCGCCAAGCTAGTTTTGTTACAAGCTTCATTCTAGATGCAAATCCCGATGTGGTGATTGGTGAAGATGTAGCGTTCTTCGGCTTCCCCATGATTAAAGCCGAACATGGCAATCCGATGCTCGGTGCAGGAGATATGGTCGGACAGTTTAACAATACACCTGAGGCTGCAGCCTTTATGAATTTCTTGGCTGGTGCCGAAGCCCAAGAAATCTGGGCCAATAGGCTTGGAAAACTAGGTACCAATAACAAGATTGATCCTGCCGTTTATCCTGATGATCTGACTCGTGAAATGGCAAGGCTCCTCAACGAAGCCGATGTCTTTAGGTTTGATGGATCTGACTCCATGGCTGCAGCTGTTGGTGCAGGCGCTTTCTGGGAAGGGGCCCTCATGTACGTAGGGGGCGATGATTTGATGGACGTCCTAGGATTCATCGAAACCGTCGCCCTGGATAATTACTAGACGCTTATGAATCACAATGAATGACGGCGCGCCCTAGCTTTAGGGCGTGCCGTTTTCCCGAATGACAGGGAGGGGGGGTTTGGTGAAGCGGAAGACTGGTGGTTTAATTCCGTTCGTTTATGTAGGGCCAGCTGTGGCCTTTCTCTTGATCTATCAAGTTTATCCCGCTCTGCAAACCATTTACCTTAGCTTTATGGATCGGCGCTCAGCAACCTTTGTTGGTCTCCAAAATTACCGATATGTATTTACTTCACCGGTAATGCTAACCGCCTTTAGAAACAACTTGATCTGGTTAGTGTTCTTTACGGCTGGTACCGTAGGCTTAGGCTTGCTGTTTGCGATCCTCGTTGACAAGGTGAAGTATGAGAGGTTTGCCAAGTCCATTGTTTTCATGCCCATGGCTATATCCTTTGTAGGAGCTGGTGTTGTCTGGAAGTTCATGTACACATATAAGCCACCAGGCTCTGCTCAGATCGGTTTGTTAAATCAAATCTTGGTCATCTTCGGTTTTGAGCCCAAAGGCTGGCTCTTGGAGGGTCCCCTCAACACCTTTGCCTTAATCGTTGTCGGACTTTGGATTTGGACCGGATATTGCATGGTAATTCTATCTGCAGCTTATAAAGGGATTCCTAAGGAACTGATGGAAGCAGCAGCGGTAGACGGAGCGAGCGAGCTACAGGTTTTCAGGCATATCACAATTCCCGAACTCCGGCCTGCCCTGACGATGGTGATTACCACGATGCTTGTGAATGTGCTAAAGATTTTTGACATTATCTATGTCATGACTAATGGCAACTTCGGCACCGAAGTGATTGCCAACCGCATGTTCAAGGAGATGTTTCAGTTCTCCAATACCGGACGGGCCAGTGCTATTGCTGTGGTTTTGTTCCTCATGATTATCCCAATTATGTATGCCAATATCCGACAGAAGCTGAGGGAGGGCTAGCCATGAATGTGCAGAGGCTCGGGAAGAAACTTCCGCAGATTGTGGTTAATTTCGTGGTGATAGGAGCGATAGCGCTGTGGTTCTTGCCGACCTTCGGTCTCTTAGTCACATCATTCCGCACCGCGAGTGACGTGGCTTATTCCGGGTGGTGGACGGCGCTTTCGAGCCCCTTGAAGTTTACCCAATATACCATTGGGAACTACCAAAGTGTCCTGTCTTCTGGAGGGATGCTCACCGCCTTTCGTAATAGCTTTATTGTCTCCATTGGTGGAACGGTGGTCCCAGTATTTCTAGCGGCTCTGGCTGCCTTTGGTCTTTCAAAATTAAACTTCAAAGGACGGGGGTTCTTTTACGGTCTGATTGTTATGATGTTGGTAGTGCCAACCCAAATGACCTTTATCCCGATCTTACGGCTTTACAATAAACTCAGTCTTTCTGGGACCTTTGGGGGGTTATGGTTGGTACATACTGGTTATGGCCTGCCTTTCTCAATCTTTATGCTCCACACGTTTTTTCAGTCCCTGCCCGAGGAGCTCTTTGAGGCCGCCCATATCGATGGAGCCTCCATCTGGACAACATTTATTCGTCTAGCGATACCCCTTTCTGTACCGGCTCTGGCATCCCTCGTCATCTTTCAGTTCCTTGCTGTCTGGAACGATCTGCTAGTCGCTTTGATCTATCTGGGTGGTCATCAGTCGGTGGCTCCTTTGACGATGCGCCTCTCTAGTCTAGTGGGGTCCCATGGCCAAGACTGGCATCTCTTAACGGCTGCCGCCTTTGTTTCTATGGTCATACCCTTGATCGTGTTCCTTTCACTACAGAGGTACTTCGTTCGTGGCCTTATGGGAGGCGCGGTAAAGGGTTAGCCCCAAGGACAGTTTACGCATATTACCGAAAGAAACAGGCGTGGAGTGGAGCAACCAATTTGTCCCCGCCTATTTTGTCATCGCAGGATTCAAAGGAGGATTAGCGAAATTTGACAGGGTATGCTATGACGAGGAGGTTTTCGTGGTGAAACGCTGGCTTAGTTTGGTTTTGCTCCTGTCACTTCTGTTGGTGTCGTCGCCTAATGTTCTGGCACGTAGTCATCGTTTTCTGGATTTGGAGATCGACGCTAGGGTGGGAGCAGATGGGCTGGTGCGGGTGACTGAGACTCATACCGTGCAGTTTGACGGCTCCTTTTCGGGTATGTTTCAATGGTTCGACACCAGCAGGGATATTAAACTCAGCGATGTAGTTATTTCTGAAGGCGGAGTTGCCTACCAGCAATTGGATACGGATTCGCCCGGCCCTGCAGGAACCTACTTCGTTCGCGAGTCCGAAGATGAGTTCTATGTGGACTGGAGCTATGAAGCCAGGAATGAAGTTCGACGCTTTGTACTGAGCTATGTATTGCATAATTCGATTCTAAAACATGATGATGTGGCGGAGTTTTACTATCAGTTCGTGGGTCAGCGCTGGGATCAATCCCGAGATCGGGTCAGGATCGTCTTATCCCTGCCTTTTGGGGCAGAA
>WPCH01005828.1_pt1 | contig 10834 bp, 13 predicted proteins | sample 5399881 | NCBI WGS metagenome assembly WPCH01 (sample SAMN12869468, study PRJNA574797) | sludge metagenome | isolation source: wastewater treatment of pH5 | place: China:Beijing | collected 2019-05-20 | reverse complement strand
ACTTCCTCATAATCTACGGTAATATGGACTTGAGACATGTTTCTTCACCTCCGGTTTGTGTTGTGTCGTAACTACATTGTAACCGAACGGAGAGACATGTTCTCTTTTTTTCTAATTTACACCATTATACGGGCACAACCGTTTGACAATGAAAACCATCTGCGTATTGAGAAGAAATAGACTAAATTCGATTTTAAAATAATATTTAGACGATTTCATGTTTTTACGCAAGGGCTTCGGCAAACTCTGGGGGTACAGAGCTTACATATGAATTTAAAAAAAGCTCTATACCTCAAGCGGCTCTGCGCAGAGCTTACATATGAATCTAAAATCATAACAACTTATCTAAAACCATGGAAGTTCAAATTTGTGTATAAGATCAAACGCAAAAGATGGCTCTCTCTCCCTCAAGTCCCCTGAGTTTTAGATAAGAAACCACATTTCGACGGCTTTTAAAAGGAGATTTCAGGGGAATCTTATACACAAATTTAACTTTCCTGAAATTTAGTCGATTTTGAGGAACAGTTGTTGAGAAATACAAAATGGAAAGAGCAAGGAAAGCCTTGCTTTAAATTTATCGCGTAATATCTGCTGAATCAGGGCCATAGCGTCATTCTGAGCGGCAGCGAAGAATCTTATGAAAGATCCTTCACTACGTTCAGGATGGCAACCTGATTTATGCTCTGATATCTGCAAAATCAGGGTTGCAGATATCATACATTTAGTGCCCTGCGAGAATTTCGGTAGACAGGGGGCTGAAAACGCAGATGGCTGATTATACCAAAATTGCTTTGCAATTATGGTATAATATCTGCAAAATCAGGGTTGCAGATATCATACATTTAGTGCCCTGCGAGAATTTCGGTAAACAGGGGGCCGAAAACGCAGATGGCTGATTATACCGAAATTGCTTTGCAATTTTGGTATAATACGATTTAACAGAAGAAGGAGATGTATTCAATGAGACGGGTTGTCAAACATAATGTCAAACAGCAGAAGATACTGATCGTTACTTTCGCTATTGTTGTGCTGGCTACCATAGCGGCGGTTGCGCTCAGCTATTGGAAAGCGGCGGAGGCACCCCCTGCTGCACCGTCTGAAAACAGTGGAGCGGCGGGTATTATCATAGAACAGATTCAATGATAACAACCCCGTCCCACCTTAATTATAATAATCGGAGATATATAATGCATTACATAATCAGAGAAATTAGAGAAGATGAATACAGTTTGCTCGATGATTTTTTGTATGAGTCTATCTTTATCCCGGAAGGAATAGAAGCTCCGCCAAAATCTATTATCAAGATTCCTGAGCTGCAGGTTTATGTTGCTGACTTTGGGAAGCGGAGAGATGATAAAGGATTGGTAACGGAGGTAGATGGAAAAGTTGTTGGAGCTGTTTGGGTACGCATTATGAACGATTATGGGCACATTGATGACAAAACTCCCTCCTTTTGCATATCCGTTTATAAAGAATATCGAGGATTAGGGGTTGGAACTGCTATGATGAAAAAGATGATTTCCATTTTGAAAGAAAGTGGATACGAGAAAGCCTCTCTTTCCGTACAAAAATCAAATTACGCAGTGAAACTGTATCGAACCGTTGGGTTTGAAATTGCCGTTGAAAACGACGATGACTATATTATGGTAAAGTATCTGTAATCAAGCTGTTTCTTTAGCCTCTTTGAAAAGGCAGAATCGAGGTGTGGATACTTCTTCCGTGATTTCGCTGAATTGGTTTTGGAACATAGCGACGATTAGAAATAATACAAAATCAGGAGTAAAACTATGTTGATCAGACAGGAAACAATTAAAGATTACGATGAGGTATATAATCTTGTGAAGGCGGCATTCGCGCCTGAGGAACACAGCGACGGCAGCGAGCAGGATCTGGTGGCGGCGTTAAGAAAAGGGAAGGCCTTTGTTCCCGAGCTTTCCCTGGTGGCGGAAATTGATGGTAAAATTGCAGGATATATTCTGTTTACGGAGGCGAAGGTTGGGGACGATACGGTTCTTGTTTTGGCTCCGCTTGCCGTATTACCGGGATTTCAAAAGCAGGGCGTCGGTACGGCTTTGATAAAAGAGGGACACCGCATAGCGAAAGAACTGGACTACCAATATTCACTGGTTTTGGGAAGCGAAAAGTACTATCCGCGCTCCGGATATCTTCCGGCGGAACAGTTTGGAATAGAGGTTCCGGATGGGTTTCCCCCGGTTAATTTTATGGCCATTCAACTGCAGGAGAATGTAAAGCCCATCACCGGAGCGGTGACCTATGCAAAGGAGTTTGGGGTATGAGAAATACTTGGCAGAATAAATTCTCCAGGAATTTGATTTTAATTTATTAGTCAGGATGGCGGCATTGCCTGAAGAATACCAAAAAAATTAAACCGCGACATCGCAAAAAAATCTAAGAAAGGGAACGATTCTCAATGAATGACATGACAATCAAGGTGAAGGACTTGAAAAAATCCTTCAAAGCCACAGAGGTCTTAAATGGTGTGGATTTTGAAGTCAAGCACGGCGAGATATTCGCCTTGCTCGGCTCAAATGGAGCAGGTAAAACAACTATAGTAAATATACTTTCAACGCTATTAAAACACGACGGCGGTAATGCGAATGTCTGCGGCTTCGACGTTTTGCGTCAGCCGGAAAAGGTGCGCGAAAGCACCAGCCTTACCGGGCAATTTGCCGCCGTGGACGAAATCCTGACAGGGCGGGAAAACCTTATACTGATCGCCAAATTGCGCGGCATTGCCAACCCTGCCCGGACCGCCGACAATTTGTTGGAACGCTTCGGGTTAAGCGAGGCGGCGAACAAACGGGCAGCCACTTACTCCGGTGGCATGAAACGCAAACTCGACATCGCTATGAGCCTTATCGGAAAACCTGCTGTCATTTTCCTCGACGAGCCAACGACCGGGCTTGACCCGGAGGGACGGCTTGAGGTTTGGAAAACTGTCAAGACGCTTGCCGATGGCGGCACTACGATTCTCCTGACGACACAATATTTGGAGGAGGCGGAACAGCTCGCCGACAGAATAGCCATACTGCATGGCGGGAAAATCATCGCCAATGGAACGCTTGAAGAACTCAAAAAGCTGTTTCCGCCCGCAGAGGTTGAGTACATTGAAAAACAACCGAGCTTGGAGGATATATTCTTCGCCATCATCGGCAAAAAAGGGGGCGAATAAAATGAAAAGTAAAACATTCGTACTGTTCGGACGGTTAATGAAACACATTCTACGCAGTCCCGACACCATTATAACGGTGGCGATAACGCCCATAGGCATCATGCTGATGTTCGTTTATGTGTTCGGCGGCGCGATAAAGGCAAGCCTGCCCGATGGCGTAAATTACGTCAATTATCAGTTGCCCGGCATACTCATAATAGCGATAGCCAGCGGCATGTCCTACACTGCTTTCCGAATGTTCGGCGACAAGCAAAATGGAATTTTCTCGCGGTTTAATTCTATGCCGATAAGCCGCTCGTCAGCGTTGTGGGCTCATGTGCTTGTTTCTCTTGTGTCCAATATGCTCACGGTCGCCATAATCTTCCTTGTTGCGCTGCTTATGGGCTTTCGGTCGGGCGCGGGAATATTGGAGTGGTCGTCCGTTGCGGGAATACTCGCGCTATTTACGCTTGCTTTAACATGGGTTGCGGTCATCCCCGGGCTTACGGCGAAATCCGCAGAGGGAGCGTCTGTATTCTCATATCCGCTGATTTTCCTGCCCTTCTTCAGCTCGGCATTTGCTCCCACCGAAACCATGCCTGCCGCCGTTCGCTGGTTTGCGGAGAATCAGCCGGTAACGTCAATCGTTGATACGGTGCGCACCTTGCTTAACTGCGAACCTGTAGGTAATGAAATATGGGTTGCGCTGACTTGGTGCATAGGGATTATGATCGTGGCGTGGTTCTTCGCTATGAGGGCGTATAAACATCGTGTATAATTTGTTGAGCAGATTAAATTTTGAGTATTTAGAACAATTTGGAAAACACAGTATACTTTCTGCTCAACTCAACATTTATAAATATCAAGAATGCAAAAAAAATTATTAGTCCCTACTTGACAGCATCTTAATGAAGAAGTGTCTGCGCCTGGCAAAAAGCCAGTAAATGAGGTAGGGGAGTATGACGCATAGAGCCAGAGCCAGCGAAACTATGAAAATAGTTTGTTCCGGAAAGCCTTCAAGAAAACCATAGGCTAACCAGAAAATCAGATAGGGAGCAGATGCGGAGAAAAGGAAATACAAATCAGAATCAAACGCGGCCAGGAACAGATTGACAGCCGTAACAACAACGACTAACAATAGATTGCCCCTTGCTCTTCCTAAGATAACGAATTGCTTTTCTATAGTAGCTGCGCTCATTATGTAAAAGCTCCTTAAAATTGTAGCAGAACATACAGATATTAAACTCATAAAACAATATCAGATATCAAAGGTTAATTCGAGATTTTTGTTACTAAATTTGTATGTATTGGAGAAATATACAAAAACGGCCTGATTGTCACCTGTGAAAAGGGTTTAGGATATAAATGAGGCGGCGCTGATTCGATTTTGATGGATTCAAAAAAGCATGTCCGAAAATGGCGAGCATTTCATGTAATACATGCTATAATAAATGCAAATATTGAAGGAAAACCTGAGGGATTTCCCCCAATGCATTTATTGTATCGTTGTAAAGCAAGCCGGAGCAGCAGCTTTCGCTTACGACATAATGTAATCAGGGGCAAGCAAAGGAGGCAATGGAGATGTCAGCAATAGACAACGCCGGCCTATATGCCGCATTCAAGGCAAAGGACGTTCGCTTTGACGGCCGCTTCTTTGTCGGGATATCCTCCACGGGGATCTATTGCCGTCCGGTGTGCCGGGCAAAGCAGCCGAAAGCTGAGAATTGCACTTTTTATCCCACGGCCGCGGAAGCAGAGCAGGCGGGATACCGCCCGTGCCTTTTGTGCCGGCCGGAGCTCGCGCCGGGTTCGTCAATAACCGACGCTGCCGCCATGCTGGCTCAAAGAGCGGCAAGAATGCTGGAGGAGAATTGCGGAAGCGGACAAAGTATAGAGGAGATTGCGGAACAGCTGGGCTGCACGGATCGGCATTTGCGGCGGGTTTTTGCAGCGGAATACAACGTATCGCCGGTTCAGTATCTTCAAACCTGCCGGCTGCTTCTCTCCAAAAATCTGCTGACCGATACGAACCTGTCCGTTCTTGATGTTGCCATGGCCGCCGGGTTTGGCAGCCTGCGCCGTTTCAATGATCTTTTTAAAAAGCACTACCGGCTCTCGCCCACGGCCCTGCGTAAAAGAATGCCGGAAGAAAAGAAGCAGAGCAAGGATATCATCCTGTCTTTAGGTTACCGGCCGCCGTACCGTTGGGAGGAAATTCTCGACTTTCTCGCCCTGCGGGCGGTCCCCGGCGTAGAGACGGTAAAAAATAAAGAATACTGGCGGACTGTGCGTTTGTTGGACGCAAATAAAAAATATATATGCGGTTGGATTCGAGTAAGCCATGCGGCGAAAAAGAACGCTTTGACTGTTGCATTGAGCGAAGCCCTGCTGCCGGTCCTGCCCCAGGTATTGGCCAGAGTGCGCCATTTGTTCGACCTGTATTGCGATCCGGAAGCGGTGTACGAAATCCTTGCGCCGATGAACGATATCCGCCCCGGCCTTTGCGTTTTGGGGACGCGCCTTCCCGGCTGTTTCAATGCCTTTGAAATGGCTGTCAGGGCGGTCCTGGGTCAGCAAATAACAGTAAAGGCGGCAAGGACGCTGGCGGAGAGGTTTACAGGCGCTTTCGGCACGCCTGTACAGACGGATATGGAGGATTTAACGCATCTTTTCCCTTTGCCCGAAGACATACTTGCTTTGGATGGGCCTGTGGAAGATCATCTTGGCCCCTTAGGTATTACATCCGCCAGGGCAAGGACGATTTATGAATTGGCAAAGGTTTCGGAGCGGGGCGAGATCGCCTTCAATCCCTGCGTCCAGCCGGAAAGGGAAATGGAAAAGCTGCTTGCAATCCGGGGCATCGGAAATTGGACGGCCCAATATATCGCTATGCGGACGATGGGATGGACAGACGCCTTTCTTGAAACAGACGTTGGCGTGAAAAAGGCCCTTGAGCCTCATTCGACGAAAGAACTGCTCCAAATGGCGGAAGCCTGGCGGCCATGGCGCAGCTACGCGACAATAAACCTGTGGAATTCACTGTAAATGCGGAAATTGGGAGGATTAAAATGTACTATTCAACGACTTGTCCGTCTCCGGTGGGCTTGCTTACGCTGGCCTCCGACGGTGACAATCTTGTGGGATTGTGGATTGAAGGACAGAAATATCACGGCGATACCGTTGCCGGACCAATGGAGGAAAAGGATAATCTGCCTGTTTTTCATATGGCAAAGAGCTGGCTGAACAGGTATTTTGCCGGTGAGAAACCTGAGATTTCCGAATTGCCCTTAGCGCCCGCCGGCGGCGAGTTCCGCGGAAGGGTATGGGATATCCTGTGCGAAATTCCGTACGGCGAGGTGATTACCTACGGCGGTATCGCGAAGAAAATAGCCGCGCAAATGAACAGAGAAAGCATGGCCGGCCAGGCTGTCGGCGGAGCTGTCGGTCACAACCCTATCTCCATCATTATTCCATGCCACCGGGTTGTGGGCTCTAACGGGAGCCTGACGGGTTATGCCGGCGGCATCTCAGTAAAGATAAAGCTGCTCGAATTAGAGGGCGCGTCCATGTCCGGCCTGTTCGTGCCCCGCAAAGGTACCGCGCTTTAAAGGAGGAGGCGAAATCGCAACCAATCCCACCTTTCAGGCTTCAATATAGGCAAGAGCCAAAGGCAGGAGGAACATCTTGTTTATTTTTGACCCTGGATGTAGACCAGAACTAAAGGCCGGCGGGATATCTTGTCTATATCCAATCTCCGACTGTAGATCAGGCTTTACTTCCATTTGACATAGTTACTTTGTTTTGCTATGGTTATGAAAAACAACAAAAGGAAGAATTAACATGAACTACGATTTCGACCGGATTATCGACCGCAGGAACACAAACGCTCTCAACACAGACGGCTTTAGAGGATATATTTTTAAAGATGAGAAGATTGATCTTCCTTTCAGGGACGAATACTTCATACGCATGTGGGTGGCGGATATGGAATTCGCGACGCCGGATTTTATTCGCGACGCTATTAAACGGCGCGTAGACCGCCAGATCCTCGGATACAGCATGGTGTTCGACCCTGCCTATTATGAAGCCTTCTCGTCCTGGACGCAAAAAATGTACGGCTGGAAATTTGAGAAGGGGCATTTGGTAACCTCGCCGGGCATCATTCCGGCTTTATATGATTTGGTGGAGTTTCTGACAAAGCCGGACGAAAAGGTGCTTATTTTAACGCCCTCCTATGCCTATTTCAAGCATGCCGCAAGACGAAGCAAGAGAGCGTTGGTTTGCTCCGACCTGCTGAATGAAGATGAAAACTACCGGATGGACTGGGAAGACCTTCGCCGTAAGGCGGCGGATGAGAAAACGACGCTTTGCATCTTTTGCAATCCCCACAACCCCACCGGCCGGGTATGGACTGAGGAGGAGTTAAAAACCTTCGGGGATATCATGGTCGATAACAATATGTGGGTAGTCTCTGATGAAATCCACTGCGACCTGCTGCGGAGCGGTATCACCCATACGCCGCTGGCTAAACTGTTTCCGGATTATGACCGGCTTGTCACCTGTATGGCTCCCAGCAAAACCTTCAATACCGCGGGATTGATGTTCTCCAACGTTATAATTCCAAATGAAGAGCTGCGGGCGCTTTGGAACTCCCGAAACGACGGCCTGTGCAATCCCCTCAGCATTACCGGGGCACAAGCGGCTTACGAGCAGGGATATGAGTGGCTCCGGCAGCTTAAATTATATCTGGATTCCAATTTCTCCTTTATGGATGAATACCTGAAGGCAAACCTGCCTAAAGCCAAATATCGGGTCTCTCAATCCACCTATCTGGCCTGGATAGACGTCAGCGCCTATTTCACGGACATAGATCGGGTCTCCCTTCCGCTGTTTTTTGCGGAAAGGGCAGGGGTGCTGCTGGAAGCCGACGAAATGTTCGTGCAAAACGCCGGCGGCCATATCCGTTTAAATCTCGCCTGTCCCAGAAGCATACTCGAGGAAGGATTGAAGCGGATTTGCAATGTGTTGAACCGGCTTTAAGAAAGGGCCATCGTAACCCGAAAAGAGGAAAGCCTATGGAAACCATAACCGTCCGGACAAAGCAAAATGAAAAGGTCCTGCGGGAGCTTGAGCAAACCGGCAGATTTATCGCGAAAAAGGAATACATTCGGAAGGATCTGGAGGAACAGGCGCCTTTAATTTTGGAGGCATATGACTGGCTTGCGAAGAACAGTCCCACAGCTTCCCTGAAGCCGGCGGACGTCGAATATCCCATATGGGTATCCGTCATAAAGGAAACGATGATGCCTCCCGACAGGGGATGCGTTATAATGGAACTTAACGTAGACAAGGACTCGATAGCGCTGGTGAATATCAGCAAGTGGGGCGCTATCCTTAATTACTCGTATATTCCGGCTGACGCCTGTGATGAAAAACAGCATCGGGCAATGCTGCGCAAGTATGGAACCAGCGACGCCCAGGCGTACATGTCACAGTTTTATCCGGAAATCAAAAGAAAAATAATCAAAAGCTGGAGCCGGTTGTTTGATCCTTCGGTGGTCATCGGTAACGAAAGCTGCTACGGAATCATATGGGAGGTAAAACAGGAATGGATAACGGGAATAATACGATAATGCTTTACGCCGCTCAGACGAATGCGGTTGCAGACGCCCTTGAGAGAGACGGCATTTGCTTTTCCAAAAGAAATTATATCGAGAAAAAGTATCAGGAAAGCGCCCATATTTTTATCGCGGCATATTCCTGGTTTGTCACGGAAGCTCCCAAGTACGTGCCCAGACCTGACGGAGCGGAATATCCCTACTGGGTCTTTCCCGACGCCCGCAATGTGGAGGTGCATGAGGGCAGTCAATTACTGCGTATGCGCGTTCCTGTGGATGAGGCGATTTATTTCGATATGCTTGATTGGAACAAAATACTGTCTTTGCGGTACATCGGCGAAACCCCCGAAGAGGAGGAACGCTTCCGGAGACAGCTTGAAAATTACGGTGTAAAATATGAAAGCGACGTCATACTCACTAATTTTTATCCCATGTTGAAACGTCAGGTACAGGAGAGCTGGAAAAGACTGTTCCGGCATCATGAAAAAATCAAGAACGGAAACCCGGATAATATAGGCTCTGTACAGGCCGCTTTGTGGTGTTTGAAAAAGGAATGGCTTGTTGCGGAATAAAGTGAACGAAAGATTCTTCGTCGTAAGCTCCTCAGAATGACCCCAAAATCAAAAGGGCTGTAAATAATACCCTTTTTTCATGCGTAAACTGTGGTGGTGTGTCGCAATTTGTTTTATTATCAGGTTCATTGTGTTACAATTAGAACAAATAAAATGTAAAGGGAGAATGACTTATGAGAGATGAAACGAAGTGCCTGCACGCAGGATATAATCCCAAAAACACCGAACCCCGGGTTATGCCTATCGTTCAGAGCACGACCTATGTATACGACTCCACAGAGGAAGTTGCCGCTGTTTTTGATGAACCTACCAAAAGCTTGATTTATTCTCGCTTTGGAAATCCCACAGTCATGGTGGTAGAGCGTAAAATCGCGGAACTGGAGGGCGGCGTAGGAGCTCTTTGCACCACATCGGGACAGGCTGCCACATTACTGGCTATCATAAACCTATGTTCCGCCGGGGATAGTTTCATCAGCACATCAGAAATTTATGGAGGAAGTATAAATCTCTTTTCAATTACTTTGAAACGGTTTGGCATCGAGTGCATTTATGTGAAGTCCGACGCCAGCGAGGATGAGATCCATGCCGCCTTCCGCCCAAATACCAAACTGGTATTTGGAGAGACGCTGGCAAATCCTGCTTTGACGGTGCTGGATATTGAGAAATTTGCCAGGGTTGCTCATGAACATAATGTCCCTCTGATTGTAGATAACACCTTTGCTACTCCTATTTTGTGCAAGCCCTTTGAGTTCGGCGCTGATATTGTCATTCACTCCACGAGCAAATATATGGACGGCCATGCTGTGCAGATCGGCGGCGTTATCGTAGACAGCGGCAATTTTGATTGGACCTCCGGTAACTTCCCGGATATAACCGGACCTGACGAATCCTACCACGGCATTTCCTATATAGAAAACTATGGAAAGAGCGCTTATATTATAAAAGCCAGAATGCAGCTTATGAGAGACTTTGGCGTATATCCCGCGGCTCACTCCGCTTTCCTGCTCAATCTGGGCCTGGAAACTCTGGCCGTACGCATGAAACAATATTGTGAAAATGCTATGGCAGTAGCCCGATATCTGCAGAATTCCGAATATGTGGAGAAGGTTATCTATCCCGGATTGGAAACAGATGCCTGCTATGCGAAAGCGCAAAAATATCTGAAAGGCGCAAGCGGCGTCATCACCTTTGTGATAAAAGGCGGAAAAGAAAACGCTATCCGCTTTATGAACGCCCTGGAACTGGCGTCAAACGAGGTTCATGTCGCCGATATTCGCACCTGCGTTTTACATCCTGCCAGCGAAACTCACAGACAGCTGAACGATGAACAGCTGAAGGCCGCTGGCATCCACCCGGGAATGGTCCGGGTGTCCGTTGGATTGGAAAATGTGGATGATATTATCGAAGATTTAATGAAGGGATTCAAGGTTGTTAAATAAAATATCTTTATAACGATACAGTTGCTTAATAAG
>WPCH01014753.1_pt1 | contig 10842 bp, 11 predicted proteins | sample 5399881 | NCBI WGS metagenome assembly WPCH01 (sample SAMN12869468, study PRJNA574797) | sludge metagenome | isolation source: wastewater treatment of pH5 | place: China:Beijing | collected 2019-05-20 | reverse complement strand
TTCAAAATTTAATATAGACGTATCATATCATGCTTATTTTTAAATGTAAATATTTACCATTTAAAAAATACCCTGATTTATTTTGAAAGGAATGTTTGTTTTGAAAAGAAATCGAGAATATATTGCTTTGCGAAATTCTATATTAATAGGCTGGTTACTGACATGCATCGTAATAGGCTTATCTATCTATTTTTCTTCTGTTGTTTATTTATTAATCGGATGTTTCATTCTATCGTTAAAATACGGATTAATGGGTACCGTGAAAAATGTGGAAAAACGTTTGCCTACCTGGGCTAACTTTGGCGTCATTGAAAAACCAGTAAATAGAAGGGTGACCAGACCTTTTCAGTTTCGAGGTGGGCTCCTTGTTTCATTAGCATTAGGATTCGTAGAGATGGTGATAAAAGGCCTATGTATCTCATATTTTATTTTAGGATTAGAAACGCATGTATATCGTTTAATGCGCAGAAACGCAAGGGTGTAAAAAAGGGGGGGCTATTATGAAAGTATTAATATTTGAATTAGTTCTCATTGCGATTCTGATTCCGTTGAATATTGTTGTAAAAAAACATGTCCCAAAATGGAAAGGGAAAGCGGGAGAAAAATTAGTAAAACGTATATTAAGTAAATTGGATCCAAAAAGTTACTATGTGTTACATGATGTTACGGTTCATACGGAGTATGGTGATACAACGCAAATTGATCATATTGTTATCGCGGAAACCGGTGTATTTGTTATAGAGACGAAGAACTACGAGGGATGGATCTATGGAAATGAGAAATCTGCAAGGTGGACACAGGGTATTTTTAGAAAAAAATCCTCTTTTCAAAATCCATTTCGACAAAACTATAAACATATAAAAGCAATTGAATGGTTAATAGAACAACAGCTGCCGTGTATCTCTATTGTAGCGTTCCATCCAAAATGCAGTCTAAAAAGAGTAAATGTTCAATCTAAAGATAAACATGTCCTGTATTATAACGATCTACAAAAATGTATTGAATCATATACTGAAACGCAACTAACAAATGATGAGGTCCAGCACATCTACCAAACAATATTGCGAGCGGACATTATGGATAAGGATATCGAAAAGAAACATGTGAAGTATTTACACAATAAGTTTGCAAAACAATAAGAAATGGAGAAAGGAATAATGTTATATGTAATAGGGTTCATTGTAATCTCTGTAGTATCTATTCGTCTTAACATGAAGTATTACAAATTAAAAGGGGATCCAAAAGATTTGGTGAGAAAGAAAAATAAGTGAATTTATTATTATATTATATATAGTGGTGAAAAAGTAAAGGCATCAGTAGAGATGCCTTTTTTGTTTATTATAATTTTTAATGAATCGACTATGTTAATGTAATAATCAATATAATGGCCTAGTGAAGTAGTTGATTAAAGTTGTAAAATTAATCAACTTAATGAAAAAGGATAAAGTGTTTTACCAAACAAGTCTGTTCGAAAAAAGAAGATAGTTATTCATAAATTGTTTGTCTTAGTTTTATAAGATGGAAATGTGAAAAATTGGCTATTCTATGTTCCTAATAACCACTTTTACAACGGAACTATTTATTCTATTACAAATAGTTACTGTAAAAGATGATAAATAAATTCCAAATACTATGAAAAATAATTGGTATAGAAAGTGACCTAGTAAAGCGATATAAAGATGTAGCTAAAATTCCAAGCAGAAAAGCAATGAATGCATCGGTAAATGTTATTGGAAGGTGTAAAATTGAAAAAAGTGCAGCAGATAGACACATACTAATGAAAAGATTGAATTTTTCAAGTAATTTATTAAAGATAATCCCTCTAAATATAGCTTCTTCAGCTATTGCGGTTAATAGAGTCATTCCTATAATGAATAAAGTTTTTTGTGCCCATGTAGCTTCAAAATAATAAGCCGTGGGACTAGTAAGCAGTTTCCAGGTACTAAGAAGGGGGATATTTAATAGCCAGGCGGAAATTATAAATTGTAGTATAATCGCTGTGAAAAATAAAATATAGTTTTTCCACTTTAAAAGAGCAAATAAGTTCCACTCACCCTTTAAATAATGATAGGATGCACTATATAAAAATAAGAATGTTACTATAATAGAATACAAAGAAATTTCAAAGTTAAACCATGTTATAATATTTTCATTTCCTAGGTTTCTTACCAATGTAGTAGTAATCACTATAATAGATGAAGTAATCAGTATAAAAAACACTTGTAACCAAGTGATTTTTTTTTTAGAAGTCATATATGTCCTCTCCTTATTTGATTTTATTATAAAGAGTATTTTGAATTCAATGATTTAAAAATATTTTTTTAGAAGAACTTAATTTTAATTTAGCGTAATCAAAGTAATTATCCTTAATATGAGACTATTGAAATTTAATGTGAATTTTATTACTTAACGTGAAGTTTCATATTACTTTTTTTTTAATGCATTGTCAATATATTATTCTGAATATTAATATAAAACAAAAAAATTTTATTTTTCTGTTGATTTACCCCTAAAATTGGGCTATATTGGAAAATGCCTAGGCGTTATCATTATACAGGAAAGGAGTTGATATATGTGGAACAGAAAAAAATTCTAGATATTAAATTAACTGAGTCTGGAAAAATTAATTATGTAAAAAACCATGATCCCGGTTGTGCAGGAGCAGGATGTGGTGGTTCGACTTCTTGTTTGGGTCCTAAACCAGGAACAATTGGCAAAGACATATGGAAAAAATGTTCTGGATAACAATTAGAAAAAGGGAGGATTCCCTCCCTTTTTCTTTAAAATTCTCTTAGATTAATGAAACCGTGTACCTAAGCACTAATATAGGAGGGGAATAATGGATCATCTAATTCTTAATTATAAACCCATACTAGATAGCTATTGTTTTGTGAAAGAAGAGAGTGAAGAAATAGTTTTTTTTAATAGAGATACATATATAACCCTTAATGGAGATTCTGTTGAGGATATACTTGATTTAATTCCGTTACTATCTGGTGAATTAAGCACAGAACAATTAGCGAAGAAATTGGAATTACCTATCGAATATCTTTGCGAAATAATTAAAGTGCTAGATGAAAATAACATTATAAAGAATTATGATATGCTTGAAAAATATAAATTTATGGATAAAGATTTGCAAAGATATGAAAAGTTCATCTCAAATTTAACAGGTTCTGTATCCAGTGCTTTTGGAGATATAGAAGTTACTCATACAAAAAAAATAGTATTAATGGGAAATAGAGAATTACAGGAGAATTTAAAGAAAGCTTTTGGTACCAAATTTTCATTTTTAGAAATGAGTCAAATTCAAAATGCAAGTCTAATAATAGCAGTCGACTTTTTTGAAAATGAGGACTTATTTAGTGAAGCAAATGAATTATCTAAATCTTATGGAATCCCATTTTTAAGAGCTTTAGTACAAGAGCAATATTATAGTATTGGTCCAATATTTATATTTAGTGAAACTAGTTGTTATAATTGTTTTTTGAGTAGGAAAATTACGAATTGCGAAAATTCTTACCTAAGCTATAAATATCTGAAGAGATATAATAGTGAATGGAATGAAACTCATATTAGTTTAATTCCAGGGACAATAGAGATGTTTAGTTTTCAAATATTAAGTTTTATTATGAAATATTTCTCTAATTGTATGACTTGCGAAATAATTGGAAAAGAATTTACCTATAATGTATTTAGCTTAAATTCGAATTTAAACCCCGTATTAAAAGTTCCAGGATGTTCTAAATGTGGAACTTTTAATAAAAATATAATCAAAGATTTTGTATTAAATAGTTAGGAGTAAAAATTATGGGAATGCAGAATGCTTTAGAATATATTATAAATAAAAATACTGGAATTATACATCATGTAAAGAATAAGATGGATTTCAAACTGCCATTTCCAATGCACATTTATTTTGCATTTAGAAATGAATTAGTTGATGTTAGTGAGGGAGTAAAAATTCGTGGGGATTATAGCGGATTAGGATATAGTTATGACTGTCCTGAATCGGCATTAATATCAGCTGTGGGTGAGGCACTTGAGCGTTATTGTTCATGTTACCTAAATTCAGAGGTTTTAATAAAGGATTCATTTAACTCTTTAGTAAAAAAAAACGTTCATGCTTTGAATCCACTATCAATTACACAGCCGTTGAATGAACAATATCAAGAAACATATCATACTTGTAAAGAAATTGATGGTGAAACCATATTTTATTGGGTTGAAGCAATGGATGAAATCCATAATAAAAAAATACTAGTTCCTGCTAACACAATGTATTTTGATGTTGATAAAGAGTTCTTACTTCCGCATATAAGAGATTCAATTTCTACTGGTTTAGCAACAGGTTCTACAAGGTTACAAGCGATAGAAAACGCAGCATTAGAATGTATAGAAAGAGACGCAATTATGATTACATGGTTGAACCAATTGACAGTTCCATTAATAGATTCTAAGACGATTCCAGATGAAACTGTGCAGTATTATTTGAACGTTGCAAATGAAAAAGGTTTTGAAGTTTTCTTCTTTGAGATAACAACAGATATCAAAGTTCCTACATATTTTGTCTTAATAAGAAATCTCTATAATAATTACCCTTATATACAGGTAGGGGCAAAAGCACATTATGAACCTATTATAGCGTTAAAAGGAGCTCTAATGGAAACGTTAGCAAGTCTAAATTTATTAGCTGATCCTAACCTTGAAATGGCGGAATTTTCGGATATTAAAAACGTGAAAAATATAAGGAGTATCAAGGATCATATGCTTTATTATGCAGCAGGAAACGATAAAGAAGCTTTTGATTTCTTGATTTCGAATTCTGAAAAGCCATTTAATAATTATTCGAAAGTTAATAATTTTGAAGAACTAAAAGAAAATCTCGATAAGATGGAGTTAAATCTTTATTCATATGATTTAACTACAGAAGATATAAATTCTTTAGGTTTATATGTATATAGAGTGTTAATGCCAGAGTTGGCTTTTCTGGAAATAACTTTACCTATGTTAGGTTGCAATAGATTAATAGATGCCCCCAATAATATGGGATATGTTCCAGCGAAAACTTTTAATAAGAATCCACATCCATTCCCGTAAAGAATATATAAAAAGAGGAGGTAATTGTTGTGAATAAATTTGAAGATCATACAAAGCAGTATATATTATCCAGAATGTATGATTGCAATACTCGAGCAACCCCCATGAGCTCATTTGGGATTTCAAAGCATAAAGTATATGACTATTCCACAAAAATAAAAAAACAACATTATTGTATTAAAAGCATTCCTCTTTGTATAGATAAGACTATGATTAAGCAAGAATTTTATCAAGTTTTAAATAGTAGGCAATCTGTTGCAGAATTAGAAATCCGCACAAGAATTGGTTTTAAAACACTTTCAAACTTGCTTCATTTTTCATATGGATATGTTAATCAACAGCATAATGCTACCCCATCTGCAGGGGGGAAATATCCTATAAGTATTTATATAGCGATTTTTAACGTCGAAAATTTAGAACAAGGTATATATTATTATAATAAGGAAGAAAGTACCTTAGAAATGATTAGAAAAGGAAATTTTAGAGAAGTTATTAATAATCTATATGTTGATAATACACATATTCATTCCGCTTCTTTTATTATGTTTCATGTTGCAAATCTTGATCAAACAAGTAGTAAATATGAAGATAGGGGTTATAAATTAATACATTTAGATATGGGGCATCTTTCTCAAAATCTTTATTTATTAAGCAGTGCACAACACTTAGGTATTAGAGCAATTTTTGGAATATATGAAAATAAAGTAAATGATTTTTTAGAAATTGATGGAGAAAACGAATTTGTGTTACTTTCGCATGTTTTCGGAGGAATAAAATACCCTACCCCAATAATAATGGGGACTAAATATAGTGATTTATATTATGAAAATGAGGAAACAGGAAGTGAAGAATAAAGTGCTATGGAAGTTTCTCGTAAATCTGTATAAGAAGCAAAAATATAAACTTATCATATTGTTCTTATTTTCCTGCTTTCTTGCTTTAAATGAAATCGCTTTCCCACTTATTTTAAAATATATTATTGATAATGTTACAATTAGTAATTTGTATGGGTTTGCAATAAAATATGGCTGGATCTTTATTTCTATCATAATTGTTCAATTAATAATAAAATATTATGCTGTAATTTTAGATAATCAAGTTGTAATTGACAGTAATTTAGTATTAAGAAAGAAGATAAATGAAACATTAAAACGATCGGATTATTTTAGATTTATAAATCTTGAAAACAAAAATCTTACGCAGATTATTACATATGATGTTCCACAGTGTCAAGGAATTCTTAATTCTATAATATTTGACCTAATCGTGCAGTGTTTGGTATTTATAAGTACCTTCTTAATTTTAATGGCTCTTAACCTAAAATTAACTTTAATTATTTTGATGATTTTACCAATATATTATGGTGTGTTTTATCTATTTAATAGCAAACTTAATATAATCAATATGCAACTGATAGAACATCGAGATTATTTATCAAATGTAATAGAGAAAATTCAACTTAATTTTAAAAATTATAAAATATATGTAAGAAAAAATGGTTTTGATCAACAATATAACGATAGGGTCGTTAAAATTTCTCAAACTCAATCCAAGAATGCTAAATTAGTTGCAGTTATGAATATTACAATGACTATTCTATTTTGTCTATTAATTGGTTTAATTGCAATAATTGGGTTTTCAGAGGTGAAGAATAACACTTTAAGCATTGGGGCCTTGTCTGCATTTTTAGTTTATACTATGAATTTTTTCTCACCAATTCAAAGAATTATGTCATTGTTTATTGATTTTAAGATTAGTGTAATTTCTATAAAAAGAGTGCATGAATTACTATGTTTGGACTTGGAAGAAAAAAATCATGTTAAGTTAGAAAAAAATATGCAAGGTAATGTGCTTTTTAAAAATGCACAAGTAAAGCTAGGGAATAAAAATATTGTTAGTAATTTTACAGGTGAGATTGTAAGAGGAAAAATTAATTATTTAGTGGGAAGAAATGCATCTGGAAAATCAACGCTAATTTTATCTTTAATTCAATTTATAAAATCTAGTGGAATCTATATAGATAGTTATGAAGTAACAAGATATGATATTGAAATGTTAAGAAAAAACATTAGTGTTGCATTTCAAGAGCCTGAATTTATTGCAGAAAATGTTACCGATCAATTAAACTTAATTGAAGAAAATAATTATAACAAGCTTATAAACCCTGAGAAAAAAATCATAATTGATAAATATGTGAAAGTACTAGTTTCTTTATTAGAACCTAGTAAAACTATTTCAGAATTATCTGGGGGAAAAAAACAACTATTATCTATTATTAGCGTCTTGAAAAGTTATCCGGAAATATTAATTCTGGATGAAGCTTTTTCCAATTTAGATTCTGAAATTAGATACGAGATCAAAAATGTAATGAACAGTTTGAAAGAACATATAACAATTATTGTTGTAGATCATTTTGCAAATCCAGCGCTAGAAGATAATGTGATTAGCCTGGAACAAGAAAAATTTGTACGGGAGGGAAGTATAAGTGAACACACACATAATTTCTGATTTTCCTTCTTTAGTTGGAAAACATTGTTCTTCTACTGCTATTCAAGAAATTATGATGTATTATAAGCAGCCTTTAAGTGAGGCTATGATTTTTGGGATTGGGAGCGGTTTGTTTTTTAGTTATTTTAGTTTTGCAAATAACTATCCAAGGTTATTAATTACTCGTACACCCTATTTTGAAAATAATTTTTTTAATGCTATTAATCATAATTTTAAGTGGTATAGTGGTGAAGTACTGAACGTAGATAAAATAATTAGTTTTTTAGAAAATGATATCCCTATATTAGTAATTTCGGAAACTGGTTATTTGGATTTTTATGGAACTAAAGGAGGAAGAAATGTCGCTGGACATACGTTTACTATTTTAGGTTTTGATATAAGAAAGAAGACTTTCCTTGTATCTGACTTTATATCTAGTGAATATTTTTCATTAAGCCTAATAGATTTAAAAAAAGCAATTAATCAAGCGAAAGTGCCATATGATCGTAAAAATGTTTGGGCACCTGTGTATCCGTTTGTTATCGAAGATATTCGTGAAGCCATGCTGAAAGGTATGTGGAAAAATGCTAATGATATGCTTCAAAATCAAAATGATAATTATGGAATTCTGAACATTAAAAAACTTTCAGCTGAAATACCTTATTGGACTGAATTACCAGAATGGGAAGAATGTTGCCTCCATACTTATATGATGATTGAGAAAATTGGAAGTGGGGGAAGTGGATTTAGAAAGTTATATACAGAATTTTTAATAGAAGCTTCTTCGTATTTCAAAGAAATTGAGCAGTATTCCTGTATTAATAAAATGCAAAAAATCAATAAGTTGTACAAATTACTTGGTAGAAAATTCTTTGTTACAGGCCGAACTAAAGAAAGAAAAAATTTAATTGAAATTCAAAAGTGCTTAGAGGATATATACTTATTAGAAAAAGAATTTTGGGAAACAATATCTTACATCGTTAATAAAACAACTTCCTCCAAGTTAATTCTAAACTCTAGCAATTAAAAGTGGTTCCGAATGTACAAATTCACGTCAAATATTGTTAAGTTATATATGCAATATAAACATTTACGGTTTCTGGTGTTTTATAAAGATTATTTTGGATTAGCTCCATAAACTTTCTTATTTATAGTATTACGTAAGTTTTGAAAACTTCTTTAATAGCATTAAATTATAACTTCTTTACAAAAAGTGTTTAAGAACATAAAAAACTTGAACTATGTAGCAAATAATAATTATAAAGAAATAAAGCAAAAATGAGTTCTGAGCGATACCGAACAAAAACTCAAATATTTAATAAAATAACATGTTTAACTTTTTGAGGTGTGATTATGTATATTTTTATCTTTGCTGTATTTAAAATTTTAGTAAGTTTTATATTATTAGGCTTGATTTTGTTACTCAGTATTTTATGGGTTAAAATAGAAAAAATTCTAAATGACACCTTATTTAAAACACTTCCCAAAAAAGTTAAAAATATAATAATTATATTGTTTGTTATTTTAATAGAGCTCACTATAATATTTATTGTTTCATTAAATTGGAGTGTTCCATTTATTGATGCACTATTTATAGGAAGCCTCGTCCTCTTGTGTTATATTTGGTTAGTACCTTATTTTGTTAATTATCAAGAGAATATTGCTAAAGTTACTGATAAGTATTTTAATGCGGGAGTAGAGATAGGTGAAATCAAAACATTTCAAATGAAAATTTCTACATTCAGTTTAGGGAGTATACTATTTGCTGTAGTAGGTATTATTGTTACTATTTGCTGTTACTATAAATACTTTTTATAGGTGCTCTATTGCAAGGCTACTAATTTCAACTGAATTACAAGGATACACAAAACTTTTATATTTAGAAGACCTGATAAAGAAAATTAGATTTATAAACAAGAATGCAAGTTTTCAGATTCAGTAATGAGCTTTTGATACAAAGAGCTACAGAGAAATTATAATAGGCATCTAAAGCTTAGATATACTGATAACCATTATTGTAGAAATGATGTATGATTAACATAAACAAGTAAACTTGATGTCATCTAATGATTTGTAGAGAATCAACGGCATTTATATTAAAGTATAATGTAAACTGCTATATTTATATTTTATAGTTTACTACAAGAGAAATTAAATCTAATAAAATATTAAGTTAGTAGGGGATAGTTTGGTGGATTTCCACATCATAAATGGAAAATTACACCAATTAATTTCACTAGATGCTAATCTTTTACAAGATAATGTCAGGTGTAAAAATTATTGATATGTGAGTATTGAAAATGCCTTGAAGGATGTAACTTAAAGACCGGTGTATTAGTTTACTGGTTGGAAGGCAAGATATTGTTGTTTTCTAAGGAATTTTCACAATATTTAATGCTAATTGTTCTTATATTATCGGAAGTTAAACGTAACAATAGATGTTAAAGAGTTCCGTTGAATCTTAATTCTATTTGTATATAAATAGAGGGAATGTTATCATATAAAGTAATCCAATACTTAAAAATCATATTGCAAAAGGACACACCTACGCATAACCATAGCGTAGGTGTGTCCTTTTTTGTTTAAGGAGGAAAAAGGTATGGGGAAAACGTTATTTATTGCAGAAAAACCAAAAATGGCCAATGAAATTATAAAATCACTTTGATTCTAACTTTTAAAAGGAACAGACACCCTAAGATACCTGTTTATCCTGCAACAAATATAAATACATAGTACATGAAAAATAATAGAGATAGACTTGCAATTCTGCCAGCAATCGACTCTTTCATAAATTTCATAAGTATAACTTTGACAATTAATGCTAGGAATAACGGTATAAATAGTACCATGGCAAGTTTGATTGCTATGTCATTCATAACTGGACTTAATGGCTCGAAATTAATTATGATATACACCCCATTTACTTATAATTACTATATATTTATAATATAATTTATATTACTTTGTCCATAAGAAAAGACACTCATTTGAGTGCCTTTTCTTCGACTTGATAACCACTTTAAATTTAATAAGATTTATACGAGCTACCATCCAAATATAATCATATCATATTTTCTGAAAAATGAAAGCGGATTCCTTAACTTACTTAATTATTTTGTCCATTACTTCTTTATATTTGTTAAATTGGGCATCTTCCATGTCACCATTCATTTGTAAAAGAAAATTACCTTTTGCGTAAGTATGAGAGAATAACATTTGATTACCGTTACCTAAATCGTCATAGTACTTTTTCGC
>WPCH01207255.1_pt1 | contig 10853 bp, 11 predicted proteins | sample 5399881 | NCBI WGS metagenome assembly WPCH01 (sample SAMN12869468, study PRJNA574797) | sludge metagenome | isolation source: wastewater treatment of pH5 | place: China:Beijing | collected 2019-05-20 | reverse complement strand
ACCCGCCGGTACACCCGGACCTCCGACATCCAGGACCAGGCCCACACGTCCCTCGAGGCGCTGGCCGACCGGGTCGTCGCCGCCGGGGTCACCGAGGTCCGGGGCCGGGTCCTGGGCGATGAGAGCCGCTACGACCGCGAGCGCTATGTCGACGCCTGGCCGTCCCGCTTCATCGACCAGAACCAGACCGGGCCGCTGTCGGCGCTCTCGGTCAACGACGGCTTCGCCTCGTTCCCCACCGCCGCCGACCCCGGCGCCCCCCAGTCCGCGTCGAGCAACCCGCCGGCCCTCGCGGCGCAGATCTTTGCCGACCTCCTCACGGAGCGGGGCGTCCGGGTGACCGGGGGCGCTGGAGCAGGCATCGCTCCGGCGCAGGCCCCGGTGATCGCCGAGGTGCGGTCCGCCCCCCTCCGGGACATCACCGCCCAGTTCCTCACCTGGTCGGACAACCAGACCGCCGAGCTGGTGAACAAGGAGCTGGGCTTCGCCCGCGACGGTCGGGGCTCCACCGCGGGGGGATCCGACGCGGTGGAAGCCATCCTCACCGACGCCGGGTTCGACCTCGCGGGCAGCGACGCCGTCGACGGGTCCGGACTGGCCGGGAGCAACCGGGCGACCTGTGGGCTCCTCCACCAGGTCCTGGCCGACGCCGGGACGGACTCACCCCTGGTGCGGGGCCTGGCGGTGGCAGGGGAGACGGGCACGCTGGCCGCGACCTTCAACGGGACACCGGCCGAGGGCCGCCTCCGGGCCAAGACGGGGTCCCTCAACGAGGCTCGGGGCCTGTCCGGCGTGGTGATCGTCCCCGAGGGCGATGACCTGACCTTCTCGCTCCTGGTCAACCAGGACTACGTGGACGCCCAGGGCGACGCAGTCCGCATCGACGTGGGCCTGGCCCTGGCCGACTACCCCCAACGCCCCAACCTCGACCAGGTGGCCCCCCGCCCCTTGGACGGGCCGGCGGCGGCGAACCCGCCGGACGCCGACGGGTGACCATCCTGCCGATGTTCCCGCTGGGGTCGGTCCTGTTCCCGTCGATGATCCTCCCGTTGCACGTCTTCGAACCCCGCTACCGGGCCCTGGTGGACGACTGCGTTGCCGACAACGGCGAGTTCGGGGTCGTGCTCATCGAGCGGGGGAGCGAGGTCGGCGGCGGAGACGTGCGCACCGACGTGGGGACCGTGGCCCAGGTGCTCGAGATCGAACGCTTCGACGACGGGCGCTGCGCCCTCGCCGCGGTGGGCACCCGTCGTTTCCGCGTGGATCGCTGGCTGGACGACGACCCCTACCCGCGGGCCGAAGTCACCGACTGGGACGACCCCGCCCCGGAGAGCCTCGATCTCGACGAGGTGGACGCCCTGTTCCGTCGGGCGCTGGCCCTCGCCGCAGAGCTCGGGGAGGCCCCCGCCCCGATGGACGTCGAACTGGCCGAGGACGCCGGTCTGGCCACCTTCCAGATGGCGGCGCTGGCCCCCCTCGGGCCCGCCGACCGCCAGGTCCTGCTGGCCACCGAGGGCGCCGAAGCCCGAGTGCGTTTGCTCGCCGAACAGCTGGCCGACATGACAGAACTACTCCGCGCCAGGCTCGGCGGGTAGAAAGGTCCCGTGGCGCAGACCGAAGACCGCAATGTGGTGGGGCGCGGCCAGGACGTGTGGGAGCTCCTGGTCGCCTACGCCAAGCAGGAGACCGTCGAGCCGCTGCGGGGCCTCGGCCGGTGGATCGGCTTCGGGGCGGGCGGCTCGGTCCTCATCGCCACGGGGATCTCCCTCCTGCTCCTCTCGGTCCTCCGCGCCCTGCAGACCGAGACCGGCACCACCTTCACGGGTAACTGGTCCTGGGCGCCCTATGTCATCGTGCTCATCGGCGCCCTGCTCGTCGGCGGCCTGTCCTACTGGGCCGTGAAGTCCAAGAAGGGGAAGCGACTGTGACCACCGGCGACGGATCCTCGACCAAGGCGATCACCCGGGAGGACCTGCGCGCCGGCTTCGCGGGCCTGCAGGGCGAGGTCACCGAGCAGGCCCACTCCGCCCGGGACACCATCATCCTCGTCGCGGGCGGCGCGGTGGCGGTGATCGCGATCCTCGCGTTCGTGATGGGCCGCAAGAAGGGCAAGCAAGACAAGACCTTCATCGAGATCCGGCGCGTCTGATGCTGCCCATGGCCCGCAAGCGGGCGATCACCGACGGGCTCCTGGGCGGGAACCGTCGCTGGCTGGTCCTGGGCGGGCTGGCGTGGGCCCTGCGGGCCTACCAGGTGGCCTCGAGTCGTCCGTCCGAAGTCGTCTACCGGACCGAGCTCCTGCCGGGGGAGACCCTCGTCCTGGAGCGCCAGGAACCCAAGAAGACCAAGCGGGGCCGACGGTCCGGACCCGGCGCCCCGGCAGACTGGGGCGGTGAAGGTCCTGCTGCGCAACCCCCGACGCGAGGTCGAGGTCGACGGCCCCATCCGGGTCCTGTCCCTGCTGGACCGCCTCGAGCTCAACCGGGAGTCGGTCCTGGTGGTGCGGGGCGACACCCTGGTCCCCGGCGACGCCCTCCTCGAGGACACCGACGAAGTCGAGATCCGCCCCGTCATCAGCGGCGGCTTCGACGGACCCGCAGCATCGGCGGCGCCGGAGTTGCTGAGCGCAGCGAAGCCACTCGAATGTGACGGCGGCGCTTGAGATGAAGTGCCGCGTGTGCAAGGGGCCGGCGGTCATCGATGTCCGGCGCCACAACGCCAACTTCTGCGTCGAGCACTTCCTGCGGCTCTGTCGGGACCAGACGGCCAAGGCCATCAGCCAGTTCGCCATGCTCGAGCCGGGGGAGCGGGTGCTCGTCGCGGTGTCGGGGGGCAAGGACTCCCTCGCCCTGTGGGACCTGCTCCTGGAGCTGGGGTACCCCACCGACGGGCTCTATGTGGGCCTCGGCATCGGGGACTACAGCGACTCCTCGGCGACCTACGCCCGGGCCTTCGCCGCCGAGCGGGGCCTCGAGCTGGTCGAGGTCGACCTGCGCGAGACCCATGGCTATGACATCCCCACCGGGGCCAAGTCGGCCAAGCGCGCCCCCTGCTCGGTGTGCGGGATCTCCAAGCGCCACGTCTTCGACCGAGCGGCTCTCGACGGCGGGTACGACGCGTTGGCGACCGGCCACAACCTCGATGACGAGGCCGCCGTGCTGTTCGGCAACGTGCTGCGCTGGGAGACCGAGTACCTGGCCCGCCAGGCGCCCGTGCTGGCCGCCCGCGACGGCTTCCCCCGCAAGATCAAGCCGCTGGTGCGGCTGGGGGAGCGGGAGACCGCGGCCTACTGCATCCTGCGGGGGATCGACTACGAGGTCGAGGAGTGCCCCATGGCCGTGGGCAACAAGCACCTCGGCTACAAGGAGGCCCTGAACGCCATCGAGACCACCTCGCCCGGCAGCAAGCAGCAGTTCTACTTCGGGTACCTGGAACGGGCCTCGTCCCGCTTCAGCCCCGAGGAGACCGACGGGATCGGGGACGGCGTCGCCCTGTCGCCCTGCGAACGTTGCGGGGCGCCGACCCCCGGGGAGGTCTGCGCCTTCTGCCGACTGGCGGAGCGGGCCAGCCAGGCCCAGCCGGTGGCCGCCCCCGTACGCAAGGTGGCCTCCTGATGGCGGGCCGTCCACTGGTCGCAGGGGAGCAGATCATGCTCATCGACGGCAAGGACCGGCGCTACCTGGTCCGCCTCGACGCGGGCGGTGAGTTCCACACCCACGCCGGGATCCTGGCTCACGACGCGATCATCGGGTCCGACGAGGGCGCCCTGCTCCGGGCCAACTCGGGTGTCACCTACCGGGTGATCCGTCCCACCCTCACCGACTTCGTGCTCAAGATGAAGCGCGGCGCCCAGGTCATCTACCCCAAGGACCTGGGCCCGCTGCTCCTGCTGGCCGACGTCTTCCCCGGGGCCCGCATCCTCGAATCCGGCGTGGGCTCGGGCGCGCTGTCCATGACCCTGCTGCGGGCCGGGGCCGAGATCGTCGGCTACGAGGTGCGGGAGGACTTCGCGGCGCGGGCCCAGGCCAACGTGAAGGACTTCCTCGGCGAGGAGGCCTTCAGCCGCTACCGGGTCGAGATCCGGGACTGCTACGAGGGCATCGACGAAACCGACCTCGACCGCATCGTGCTCGACCTCCCCGAGCCCTGGCAGGTCGTGCCCCACGCCACCAAGGCGCTGCGGCCGGGCGGGATCTTCGTCGCCTACACGCCGTCGGTCATCCAGGTCAGCCAACTCCGCCAGGACCTCGACCACGCCGGGTTCTTCTCGACCGAGACCGTCGAGATCCTCCAGCGGACCTGGCACGTGGAGGGCCTCGCGGTTCGCCCGGACCACCGCATGGTGGCCCACACCGGGTTCCTGACCCACGCCCGCGCCCCGGGCTGACCGGCCTGATGAACGCGCTCGACGTCCTCATCCTGGTGTCGGCCCTGTCGGCCGGGGTGGCGGCGTGGCGACTCGGCTTCGTCGCCCGGGCCTCGTCGTGGATCGGGATGGTCGCCGGCGTGTACCTGGCCGCCCGGATCCTGCCCGCCGCCCTGGATCGCTTGGGCTCCGCCAGCGAGACCCAGGCCTTCTTCGCGGTCGTGGCCCTCCTCGTCGGCGGGGGGTTCCTGGGCCAGGCCCTCGGGCTCCTGGTCGGCGGCCGGTTGCGGGTGGCGATCCCCGACGGTTCCGCTCGCACCGTGGACAAGACGGTGGGGGCGGTGGCGGGGGTGGTCGGCGTCCTCCTGCTGCTGTGGCTGACGCTGCCGACCATGGCCAACGTCCCGGGGTGGCCGGCGGACCTGGCCCGGAACTCGAGCGTGGCCCGGGCCGTCAACGCCGTCCTGCCCGCCCCACCGGACACCTTCGCCACCCTCGGCCAGTTCGTCGGTGACGACCGCTTCCCGCACGTCTTCGACGCCCTGCGGCCCGCTCCGGACCTGGGGGACCCACCCGCCCAGACCGGCATTCCGCGGGCGGTTTCGGACCGGGTGGCGGCGTCGACGGTGCGGGTCGAGGGCGAGGCCTGCGGGCGGCTGCAGGAGGGCAGCGGCTTCGTGGTCGACACCGAGCTGGTGGCCACCAACGCCCACGTCGTGGCCGGCAACACCTCGACCGAAGTGGTCCGCACCGACGGCAGTCGGGCCAACGCGACCGTGGTGGCCTTCGACCCCGACCGGGACCTGGCCCTCCTCTCGGTGCCGGGCATCGACCGGCCGGTCCTCCCGATCGCCGAGGCCGACGTGGGGGACCGGGGCGGCATCTACGGGTATCCGGGTGGCGGGGACCTGCGCATCGCGCCCTTCGAGATCGCCCGCCAGACCCTGGCCCGGGGCACCGACATCTATGACCAGGACCGCACCGAGCGCGACGTGTTCTTCCTGTCCGCCGGCCTGGCACCCGGCGACTCCGGCTCGGCGCTGGTGGCCGGCACGGGCGAGGTCGTCGGGGTGGCCTTCGCCATCGCCCCCGACCGCTCAGATGTGGCCTACGCCCTCACCGACACCGAGCTGGAATCCATCCTGGACGCGGAACGGTCAGGAGCAGTCAACACGGGAGCCTGCATCGGCTAGCTGCAGGGCCCGAACGTGACCGACGACAGGTCGCCATTTTTCAAGCCGAGCGGTCGAACCTCACCGGGTGACCCTCGTCCCCGCCAGGGGCCGCGCCGAGAGGCGCAGTTAGTCGATCTCGATGAAGATGCACTCGCCGGGGCACTCTTCGGCGGACTCGATGGTCGCCTCTTCCTGCCCGGCGGGGACCACGGCGAGGCCCTCGGGGCCACCCGGGTCGCTGTAGACCTTGGCCCCTTCCTTCACGTAGGCCAGCCCGTCGTCGAGCAGCGTGAAGACGTCGGGGGCGATCTCCTCGCAGAGGCCGTCGCCGGTGCACAGATCCTGATCGATCCAGACCTTCATCGCGTGGGTTCTCCTGGGGGTTGTGAGGGCCGGAGCCTGGGCCGTTCCAATCGGCCCGATGTCGGAGGACTCTAGCAGTCACCCCCAATAAACACGGAAATCCCGGTGGAATCTCCGGTGCCATCGGACACGTCACCGAAGGTGTCACGGACTTCCGGAGGCACGTGTGTAAGGTCGCCGAGAAGGAGGTGGTCGCCATCAGCACCCCAGGTGACGGCGCATCGATGGGCACTCCGGACGACGACGTTCTCGCCACGCGCGAGCAGTTGGCGGAGCTCGAAGAGGAGGTCGTCGTCCTCCGACGCCGGCTCCAGGAGGCCCCCAAGCGGGTGCGCACCCTCGAGGAGCGGCTGCTGGAGACCAAGGGCCAGCTGGCCCAGGCGGTCTCCCAGAACGAGAAGCTGACCTACACCCTGCGTGAGGCCCGCGAGCACATCGCCACCCTGCGCGAGGAGGTCGAGAAGCTGACCCAGCCCCCCTCGGCCTACGGCACCCTGCTCGGGGTCAACGACGACGGCACCGTCGACGTGCACTCCGGGGGCCGCAAGATGCGGGTGTCGGTGCACCCCGAGCTCTCCGCCGGGGACCTGGTCCGGGGCAGCGAGGTCGTCCTCAACGAGTCGCTCAACGTGGTCCTCACCCGCTCGGGCGAGGTCACCGGCGAGGTCGTCGTCATCAAGGAGGTCATGGGGGACCAGCGGGCCCTCATCGTGGGTCGGGCCGACGAGGAGCGCGTGGTCGACCTGGCCGACGCCCTGAAGGGCCAGCGCCTGCGCTCGGGTGACCACGCCCTGATGGACACCCGCTCGGGCCTGCTGCTCGAGCGCCTGCCCCGCCCCGAGGTCGAGGAACTGGTGCTGGAGGAGGTGCCCGACGTCGCCTACGAGGACGTGGGCGGCCTGGACGAGCAGATCGAACAGATCACCGACGCCGTCGAGCTGCCCTTCGTGCACCAGGACCTGTTCGCCGAGCACAAGCTGCCGGCGCCCAAGGGGATCCTGCTCTACGGGCCCCCGGGCTGCGGCAAGACCCTGATCGCCAAGGCCGTGGCCAACTCCCTGGCCAAGAAGGTGGCCGAGCTCACCGGCGACGAGGAGGCCCGCAGCTACTTCCTCAACATCAAGGGCCCCGAGCTGCTCAACAAGTACGTGGGCGAGACCGAGCGCCAGATCCGCCTCGTGTTCCAGCGGGCCCGGGAGAAGTCCGAGGAGGGCGTCCCCGTCATCGTCTTCTTCGACGAGATGGACTCCCTGTTCCGGACCCGGGGCACCGGCATCAGCTCGGACATGGAGTCCACGATCGTCCCCCAGTTGCTGGCCGAGATCGACGGGGTCGAAGCGCTGAAGAACGTCATCGTGATCGGGGCCTCCAACCGGGAGGACCTCATCGACCCGGCCATCCTGCGCCCCGGCCGCCTCGACGTGAAGATCAAGATCGAGCGCCCCAACGAGGAGGCGGCCGCCGCCATCTTCCACCGCTACCTGACCGCGGACCTACCCCTCGACCCGAACGAGGTCACCGACCTCGGCGGCGGGGACCCGGACAAGGCCGTGCGGGCCATGATCGAGACCACCGTCGAGGAGATGTACAGGGACGACGAGCGCAACCGCTTCCTCGAGGTCACCTACCAGAACGGTGACAAGGAGGTGATGTACTTCAAGGACTTCGCCTCCGGGGCGATGATCGAGAACATCGTGCGCCGGGCCAAGAAGCTGGCCATCAAGCGCCTGATCGCCACGGGGGAGAAGGGGATCCGCACCGATGACCTCCTGGTGTCGATCCACCAGGAGTACAAGGAGCACGAGGACCTCCCCAACACGACCAACCCCGACGACTGGGCCAAGATCTCCGGCAAGAAGGGCGAGCGCATCGTCTACGTGCGCACCCTGGTGTCCTCCGACGCCGACAAGGCCAAGGGCGGCCGCTCCATCGAACGGGTCGGGACAGGCCAGTACCTGTGACATTCGAGGTCGTTCACTCCGTTCACGAACTCCGGCGCCGCCGACACCGAGCGTCCTCAGTGCTGCTCTGGCTGGCGCCTGCGCAGCGTCGATAGCGTCCCGACGTGGCGATCCAGAAGATCATCGGGGTCGAAACCGAGTACGGGATCATCGTCCGGGGGACCCCGGAGTCGAACCCGATCGCGGCATCCTCGGTCCTGATCAACGCCTACGTCAACGAGCTGGCGGGCACCGAGGCCACGGCCGCCGCCCGGGTCGGCTGGGACTTCGAGGACGAGTCACCCGGCAACGACGCCCGGGGCCTGCCCCCCGAGGGCACGATGGCTCCCGAGGTGGAGACCCACCTGGTCAACGTCGTGCTCACCAACGGGGCCCGCTACTACGTGGACCACGCCCACCCGGAGCTGTCCACGCCGGAGTGTGGTGACGCCCGCGCGATCGTCCGCTTCGACCGGTCCGCAGAGCTCATCCTCCAGCGCTCGATGGACGCCGCCCGCCGCCTGCTGCCCCCGGGCCAGGAGATCGTCGTCTACAAGAACAACTCTGACGGCAAGGGCAACTCCTACGGGACCCATGAGAACTATCTGATGGACCGGGCGGTGCCGTTCCCCCGCATCGTCCAGCACATCACCCCGCACTTCATCACCCGCCAGATCTTCTGCGGTGCGGGCAAGGTGGGCAGCGAGGCGCCGGGCCTGACCACCAAGGAGGTGCCGTTCCAGCTCAGCCAGCGGGCCGACTTCTTCGAGGAGGAGGTCGGCCTCGAGACGACGCTGAAGCGGCCCATCGTCAACACCCGGGACGAGCCCCACGCGGATGCCCAGCGCTACCGACGCCTGCACGTCATCATCGGCGACGCCAACCTGTCCGAGGTGGCCACCTTCCTGAAGGTCGGCACCACCGCCATCGTCCTGGCCATGATCGAGGACGACGCCCTCCCCCGGGACCTGCGCTTCGCCCGCCCGGTGCCGACCCTCCGCCAGGTCTCCTACGACCTGACCCTCTCCAAGGCCTTCGAGTTGGAGGACGGCTCGACCATCACCGCCCTGGACGTCCAGTGGGAGCTGTTGGACCGGGCCCGCAAGTACGCCGAGTCCGAGGGCCTGGCCGTCGTCGGCGAGGACGTCGGCGCCGAGGTCCTCCGGCGCTGGGAGGAGGTGCTCACCGGCCTGGAGACCGACCCGATGAGCCTGGCCGGCCGGCTCGACTGGGTGGCCAAGTACCGCCTCCTGAACGCCTACCGCGAGCGCGACGACATGGACTGGAACGACGCCCGCCTGGCCGCCATGGACCTGCAGTACCACGACCTGCGGCCCGAGAAGTCACTGTTCACCCGCCTGGACATGGAACGGATCATCGACGACGACGAGATCGAGTCCGGCGTCACCGAGCCCCCCGAGGACACCCGGGCGTACTTCCGGGGGACGTGCCTGGCCAAGTTCGCCGACGCCATCGTCGCGGCCAACTGGGACTCGATGGTGTTCGACGTCGGCACCGACCCACTGCGGCGCGTGCCGATGATGGAACCCGGCCGCGGAAGCAAAGCCCATGTGGGTACGTTGTTGGCCGAGAGCAAGACGGCGGCCGAGCTGCTCGACAGACTCGGGTCCTAGACGACGAGGGTGATCGATGGCTGAGCGAGAGCAGAAGCGCAAGACGGCTCCTTCCCGACAGGAGGAGGAGGTCGAGGAGGCCCCGGCCGCCTCGGAGTCCGGCGAGAAGATCAAGGCCGAGCTGGACGACCTCCTGGACGAGATCGACGAGGTCCTCGAGACCAACGCCGAGGATTTCGTGAAGTCGTATGTCCAAAAAGGGGGCCAGTGACCTCTGAGTGTGGTCGTTTGATCACACGCTGAGATGATGCAGGTCCGACCGGCCGGACCTGCTTGGATGCCCCCCATGACAGCAGGGGGCATCAGCCGGCGGGGGTTCATCGGGGGGACGGCGGGCGCGGGGGTCGTGCTCGTCATCGGGGCGAAGGCGGCAGCCCAGCAGGGGAGCGGCGGGCCCTACGGGGCGCTGGCCGCCCAGGCCGACGCCAATGGGCTGAAGCTGCCCGAGGGGTTCACCTCCCGGGTCATCGCCCGGGCCGAGGAGCCGGTCGCCGGCACCGACTACGTGTGGCCGATCTTCCCCGACGGCGCCGCCACGTTCCCGATCGAGGCCGGCGGCTGGTACCACGTCGTCAACAGCGAGGACTTCACCCCCGGCGGGGGCGGGGCCAGCGCCATCCAGTACGACGAGGCCGGTGAGGTCGTCGACGCCTACCGGGTCCTCGGCGGCACGACCCAGAACTGTGCCGGCGGCCCGACCCCCTGGGGCACCTGGCTGTCGTGTGAGGAGACCGACGGCGGCCAGGTGTGGGAATGTGATCCCGCCGTCGCCGACTCCGGGGTCGCCCGCCCGGCGATGGGCGCGTTCCACCACGAGGCCGCGGCGGTCGACCCCGACAACGAGGTCGTGTACCTGACCGAGGACGAGCCCGACGGCGCCTTCTACCGGTTCACCCCCGACGCCTATCCCGACCTTTCCGCCGGCCTGCTGGAGGTGGCCTCGACTGACCCGGACGGCACGGTCACCTGGTACGAGGTCCCCGACCCGTCGGGGGCGGACCAGCCCAGCCGGCTACAGGTCGCCGAGGTCACCGCCTACGACGGGGGCGAGGGCTGCTGGTACGCCGACGGGATCGTCTACTTCACCACCAAGGGCGACGACCACGTCCGCGCCCTCGACCCGGCGACCGACACCATCTCGGTCGTCTACGACGGCACCGGCCTGCTGACCGGGGTCGACAACATCACCGTCGAGTCCGGCTCGGGAGATCTCTATGTGGCCGAGGACGGCGGCGACATGCAGGTCGTCGTCATCACCGCCGAGGGCGCTGTCGCCCCCATCGCCCAGATCACCGCCGAGCCCCTCCCCGCCGACGCCATCCCGTCGGAGATCACCGGACCCGTGTTCTCACCCGACGGGAGCCGGCTCTACTTC
>WPCH01171742.1_pt1 | contig 10857 bp, 12 predicted proteins | sample 5399881 | NCBI WGS metagenome assembly WPCH01 (sample SAMN12869468, study PRJNA574797) | sludge metagenome | isolation source: wastewater treatment of pH5 | place: China:Beijing | collected 2019-05-20 | reverse complement strand
CGTGGAAAAGCTCCGATTCCAGGAAGCCCCTACGAAGTCCTCGCAGCAAAGACAGAAACACGCCTTATAAAGCAGGCATGCGCTATGGCAGGACGCCCGGGAATGGGCATATAGGGACCAGAGACTTCCCTGTCAGCTCAGGGAAATATATCCTCTGACTGCATGGGAGGCCAGATCTCATCAGACAGCCACGAAGTGTCACAGCTCAACGAACTCAAGATCGACCTTGATGCCATTGCAGTAATCGCACACTACAAAGGAAACAGCGACATTATCATGGACGAACAGATGCCGATCTTCGGAGGATACGCAGGCGGCATTGAAGAAACAACAATTGTTGACATTGCAACACACATCAACGCTTTTGTTATGAGCAGTGCAAGCTGGCACCTTGACGGGCCTGTCCACATCCGCTGGGGATCGACCAACACAAGGGAAACCCTGACCATTGCAGGATGGGCATGTGCAACTATTTCAGAGTTTACGGATATGCTCTCAGGAAACCAGTACTACCCGTGCGCAGGTCCGTGTACTGAGATGTGTCTCCTCGAAGCTTCAGCACAGTCTATTACAGACACGGCATCTGGAAGGGAAATACTTTCAGGTGTTGCATCCGCAAAGGGTGTAGTGACTGACAAGACAACAGGTATGGAAGCAAGGATGATGGGAGAAGTAGCAAGGGCAACTGCAGGTATGGAAATCTCAGAAGTTAACAAGGTCCTCAATGCTCTTGTGCCACTTTATGAGAAGAATTACGCAACTGCACCAGCAGGAAAGACTTTCCAGGAATGCTACGACGTAAAGACAATTACCCCAACTGAAGAATACATGCAGGTATATGACGGAGCAAGGAAGAAGCTCGAAGACCTGGGACTTGTATTCTAAGAAAAAAGTATAAATCAGCTGATCTGGGCTTTTGAGCCCGAATCAGTTATTTCCCACTAATTAATTTATGGTGTTCCTTCTTTCGCTTTCCGATAGTAACTTATTCAGGGCCTGGAAAACAGGTTACTGGTTTATTTCTCTGACGATTCCCTCATACAATAATACGAATTCTCGAACCCAACTCTTTTTGCAATAGGACATTCTGAGCATATGCATCCATTTTTTTCGCTTATGTATTTGCTTTTCGATATCGTGTCCAGGCAGAATCCACCTCTTTCCCCGCTTTCAACCCATGAAGGACAGTCAGGGCAGATACACATCTGTGTGACAATTTCTTCCTGTTTTGTAATTGATGGAATATGCGTTGAATCTTCCATACAGCTCCCCCTATTCCAGAATCCTGTTTTTATCCCTTTAATATTGGCTTCCAATTTAAAAAATATCTGGCTTTGCAGAATTGAGGCTCTATCTGCAGGGAATTGATGATTACGAGAAAAAGCAGAACAGGAAGATTGTGATTAAGTCTCAGGTCCAGAGAAAGTTTTGAAGAAAAAATGAAGGAAGTTAGTTGCTCACGAGTCAACGTCAGGAACGGACAGGAAGAAGGGATGAAACCTATCCTTCTAGAGTAATCGTTTCGATTCTCGTGTGTGTGTGAAATGAGGCTTTGATTTACTCGTAAGCAACCGGTATCTTACTACCGTATATTTCTATTTAAAACTTTTGGTAATGAGAAATTCTGATTATTATGTCATTGAAAAATATATCAGGCAGTATTTCACAGGGTCAGGCATTTTCATTATATGTTAAAAGAGGAAAAAGTAGAATTCTTCAGCACCTTTCTTATCCATTTATGACAAAGCTAATATCCTCACATATCCATACATAATCAAAAGAGAATCTGGGGGCATGAAGGATTCTACCGCTTGACGAAGAAGAAGCCTTAGAGATAGGGCTGGCTTCGGTGGAAGAAAAAGATGAAGCCGGTGTAATCGAGATCCTTTACTACCTGTCAGGGCTTGCAGCAAGATATGCAAATGAAGGACTGGAAAATGATACCAGGAAGTTAATTGAATACATGAAAGAGATCGGGGTAGCATCGGCTCTTGCACGGCAAGAGATAGTTGTTACGAATACCATTCTACTTTTTTCTCCTGTTGCAAAAGAAGCTTGCAGACAGGGAATGGAAAATGCTCTTGTCAACATTGCACTTGCCCTTGGGGAAGTTGGAAAGGCGGCAGCCGGGCAGAAGATGGAAATCCCGGCAAAAACTGCAGCTTCGTGTCTTGGGGAAATGGGAAATACCGCAGCCTTTACAAAGACCAGAAAAGAAATAATCGCAATCATTTTTGCTCTTGGGGAGATTGGAAAAAGCTTAACAAATCAGAGTCTGGGAGATGTCGCAAACAGTACGATAGCTTTACTTGGAGAAACAGGAAAAGTTGCAGCAAACCAGAAATTTGAAGATGCAACATTGAATGTCGAGCTTCTGTTACAGGAAATAGGAAAGGGTGCAATTGAAAAAAACCTTAAAGAAACTGCCAGTACCAGTGCCCGCTTACTTGGGGATCTCGGAAAAGCCGCTGACAGGCAGGGGCTTGAAAGGGCATTGCTTCAGGCGGTTTACTCCCTTGAGACGATTAAATTCGATGCAGAAGACCGCTATCTCATGAATGCATCCATCATAGCTGAAGTAGCTCTCATGCATTTTGAGAGTCTGGATCTAAACAAACTGGAAGAAAAGCTGAATAAGAATTTCAGAGGGAAGAGAAGATTTACCAATAACGATTGATAAGTATTTCGAGTCCCGAATGAAGCATTCCAGGCGAAAACTCATACGAGCATCTGAAAAACTTGACCTGTTTTACGAGAGCAGGGTTTGAATGCCGTAAGGCAATCTCACACCGGGGATTACCTGCCTGATAATAAGAAATCTAAATGGGGTGTTCTGAATGTCTATTTTAAACGAATCCAGGGCAATAGACCTTGGCTTGAGTTCTGTTAAAGATAATAATGAACTGGGAGTATTGAGGTCTATAGATTTTTTAACAGATCAGGGAACAAAGTATATAAATCAGGGGCTTGAGCCTGACGCAAAAAGGACCATAATCAGTATAAGAGATATTGGAAACGCCGCTGCTCTTCAAAAAATGGAGCTTGGAGTTCTGATCTCCCTGGTATCGCTGGGGAGGATGGCTGAGGTTGCAAGAGAGCAGAAAATGTCTAATGCCGGTTTGAGCATTATTTACTCTCTCTGTGCAGTCGGAAAGTCCGCAGTCGGACAGGAGATGGAAGCAGCAGTCAGGATTGCAGTTGCATACCTCGGAGAGATTACAAACTCTGCCTCCCTCCATAACCTGAAAAGGGAATCCCTTGTGTCTACTCTTGCCATAGGAGCCATAGGAAAAGAGACATCCGGGCAGCAAATAATCAGGGTTCCGGAAAACGGCGGGATCTTTTCCGCAGGATCAGGCATTTTTTCATCCATTCAGGAGATGGAGCCGACCATTTTTACTGAAGAACTCCAGGGCACCCTGGCACACCTTATGGAGCACAGGGGAGAGATCCGACCTTTTCAGCACACTCCTATTTTTACCAGCCAGCATTTCTCGGATACAGACTTCAGAAACTTTGAGGATATTATTATAAAGGCTTCCAATGCGCTTGGAACCATGATGCTTGAACCAGGGGAAAAGTTTCTTGTAAGCTATATGCTCATGACAAAGCTTTCTATTGAAACTTTTAATGGGTCTGAATATATCCATGAAGCTGAATCCTTTGAGTGAGAAAATTGCCTTAAAAAACAGATATCAAACCTTAATTCTAATTTTCCCCGTAAGATTTTTACAGTAAGATTTATTCAATAAAATTCATTCTGTGAAATTTATCCGATAAGATCCATTCTGCAAAATTTTATCAATTAAAATTTATTTCTTGAGATTTATTCAGTAAAATTTTTTCAGTAAAATTTTATCCATAATTTCAATTCATGGTTTTTACCGGAACATGCTTGCTGAACTTTAAACAGCTTTTTGCCCATGATAAAAAAATGGCCTTTCAGCCGATCAGCGGCTTCATATCTTAAAAGTTTCTCAATTTAAGAATCTTCATTACAAAATAGCAAAAATAATAATCATCGGATTTCATAGAGTAAAGCCAGGAAATACCCCTGCAACAGTTCAATCCGGCCTAAGAATTTATTGCTGTGTAAAATATATAAATTAACACCTGCAGCAAAAAATAAACTTAACGGTGTGAAATGTGCAGGAAAACAGGATTAAAGGTTTAATTGACATAAACTGACAAAAAGGGGCAAAAAGAATGATCACATTAAACGAAGCAGAGGCGGTCGATGCAGGCATATCCTCAGTTGAGGAGAGAAACGAGAGCAGAGTTTTCCAGGCCCTTGATTCCCTTACAGGAATTGCAGAAGGTTTCATTTCTGAAAATGAAGAGGCAGATGCTGCAAGAGTTATCCTGTCGATTTTGGATATTGCACAGGCGGCTACACAGGAAGGTATGGAACTTGTTACGATCAGTTCAGTCCTTGCCCTCGGAAAACTGGCAAAAGCAGCTGCAAAAAAAGGACATGTGATGGCTCTGAACAGAGCAACAGTAGCAACAGGAAAACTGGGGAAAGTAGCAGCATCAAATTCTATGGAAGCGGGCTCAAAAGTAGCTGCCACAACCTTAATGGAAATATGGAACTTTTCATATCCTGAAAACAAAGACCGTGAAGAATTGTTTGCTTTTTCCCTGCTCTTAAAAGACATAGGAGCTGCTGCAGCGGGACAGGGTATGGAAGAAGCTCTGCTTAATGCGGTAACCTGTCTTGGAGAAGCAGGAAAAAAAGAAGCTGCAGAAAAACTGGAAACCGAAACCATCAACACTCTTCTGCTGCTTGAAGAAATAGGCGGGCTTGCTGCAGAAAAATACTTTGACGAAGCCCTGAGTTCCGTAGCCCTTTCTATTGAAGAAACGGGAAAGATCGCCTTAAAGAAGGGTCTCCGTGAGGCTGCACTCCAGAGCCAGTGGGCTCTTGAAAGCTTGAAAATACAGGCTGAAGAAAAAGCCCTTACCAATTCCCCTATTGTTGCGGAAATGGCTCTTGAAAGCTTTAAATTTACAGATATTGCAGAGACCAGTGAAAATATAGAAAAACTTCACGAAATAAAGGAGATACAGAAAAAAGTTTATTCAGGCCTGTAAAAGGGAGAGCCCCCGAAACCTTATTTATTATTTTTTTCTCTACTTTTTCCGGATTTTTTATTTCTATCTATTTACGCGGATCGTTTACATGTCTGTCTTTCAGAAAAATATATTTGATTGATTCGCTTCCAGTTCTAACTTTTTATAGCCTGCAGGTAATAAAACCCAATAACTTAAAACAACTATCTAGGGATCTCTGCAAATATTTAATCCAGAAGATAATTATTACTTTTTGACTCCTTTTCAAAGATCATTTATTAAATATTATTAAAAAAGTTTATGCTGGCAGGGAGAAGGTAAGGAGTGGAACCCTTTTCCCTGCCACGGAGGTTGTATTGCTGGTACTCACACGGGCAATATGCCAGAAACCCGCCTGAGTTATTATTCAGATGATATATATTATACATGTGATGTATTTAACTCTTTCGTTTTAATGAAAACGTTAGTCTGTTTTGATTAATAATTTCCATAGTTTTCAGCGGACAGGGAACATAAAACATGTATGGACATAAGTGCCCGTATAAAGTCATTAATATAATAAAATTAAATAATGTTTTGTCTTGAAAAAAATTAATTTATAATGAATAGGAGAATATTGTTCAAATAATAATCGTGTTTAACGTGCCTGTTTCTTTTCAAATCAACCTGTATTCTGCCATCGTAAACTTTAGTATTTTAAAAGTTAGCTGCATCAGCCAGAAAAATATGGTGGTATCGGCAGTACCAGGAAAGAGATTTTGCCGGCATCTCTTCAGTAAACCTGTTTATTTCTTTCCGGCCAGTACGGTACACGGGCGCGACATAATCAGGACCAGTTCTTTTATTTCACCAATTGTGGGCTTGATAAAATTAGATATCTGCCCATTCTCATAAAAGCCTCCCGTAACTGCATGTACTTTGTCAATACCTTTAATGATCCTGATGCCCGGGCTCAGAACAAAAGCTTCTATTCTGCCGGGATTCATGTAAGATTCATATGATTATCATTGAGGTGACTATTTTACCAGCAATAAATTCCAGTTTACCAGCAATAAATTCCAGTCTAATGAATACTATTTAAATGAAAAAGGATGAAGAGATCAGATATACATGTGAAAGGGGTTCGTCCTTTCTGAGGATTAAGTTTCTGATCAGTAATTCAGAATTATTATTTAGATGACTAACAGGATCAGCTTAAAATAAGAGAACGGAGTTTGAAATAAGATTTCCCGAAATATAAACCAGAGAATACGCCCTTCAGGGGAGGCTGGGCATTACTGATTTTCATTTACGAAATACCACTCCAGAACAATTAAATGGGACCGATACTATGGCAAATGATTCTGATGAAAATAGAGGAAAAAAGGTAGATAGACCCGGCAGAACAGGCAGGGCAGGAAAGACAGGAAAACCTGATAGAGCATATAAAACAGGTAAAACCGGAAAGACAGGAAGAAAAGCTACGGAAAGGGCTGATAATGCTGGTGAGACAGTCTATGACCGCCTGAATAAATCCCTCAAACAGTATGAAAAAACCCTTGAGAAAAACCCTGATGATGCAGGCGCATGGGCGGGAAAAGCCTCGGTGTACCTGAAGCACAGAATGTACAGGGATTCCCTGGAAGCCTTTGAAAAAGCCCTTGAGATAGACCCAAGAAACCCGTCTTACCTTTATGAAAAGGGTTTCGTGCTCCTCCAGCTTAACAGAGAAGAAGATGCCCTGAAAGCTTTTGACATGCTGCTTGAAATAAAACCTGACAGCGACAAAGCCTGGAACCTGAAAACTTCAGTTCTCTGCAGGCTCGGTCAGCAAGAAAAAGCCCTTGAAGCTTCTGAAAAAGCCCTTGCTTTCAATTCCAGGCTTGCAGGTGCATGGCACGCGAAAGGCTCTGCCCTTTCTGACCTTGGAAGATACGAAGAAGCCATACAGGCTTACGATGCCGCCCTGAAAATAAAACCAAATATGGCACGAGCCTGGGAGGGAAAAGCCTTTGCTCTCTACAGCCTGGACAGGCCAGTTGAATCCATAATCGCCTATGACTCTGCTCTCAAAATAAACCCTGATAATGCAAAGACATGGACCGGAAAAGCAATGGTACACCTCAGGCTTGGCAAATACAAAAAAGCACTTGATCCCTGTAATAAAGCTATCACAATAAAGCCAGATTCTGCCGACGCCTGGTACTGTAAAGGTGTTGCTCTTTCAGGACTGGATAAGGACGAAGAAGCCCTTGGAGCCCTTGAGAGAGCCATCAGAATCGATCCGGAACATGCAGACGCAAGAAAAGCCAGAAATGCCGTAAGCTCCAAACTCGGAATCGGCCTCGAAGACGAGGAAGAAGAAATGGAAGAGAAAAAGCCGGAACCGAGGAAGAGCGTCTGGACGCGGAAAGAGCCTACAACTGAGATAATAAAGAGAACAGGAGAGCAGGGAAGAGAGAAGAGAGAGGAAAAGGTCAGGAGAAGTAAAAAGGCAGGGGAAAAGCCAGAAGAAAAAGGTGATGAGAAAAACCGGGATCAGGTAAAAGAGCGAAGAGGCAAAGAAAGCAGGAAAAATACAGGAAAAGGTCAGGAGAAAAAATAATTCACGTTCTTATAGCTTGGTTATTTCATAGTGCGGTTATTTCATAATGTGGTTATTTCATAATGTGGTTATTTTATAATGTAGTTATTTTATAATGTGGCTGGGAGTTAAACCGGCTGATTATAAATGACGCCTGGTTAGACGGTTAACCACACCTTTATTACAACCGAGTAGCCTGTTTTTCAGTTCAGAAAAGTAAACTTTTCTTAAGGAAAAGCTCCGGTTTATTGATAATTTTTAAAATGGATTAAGGGCAAAGAATTTCCATATTTTACATACTCCTCTGCTTTTCCAGCCTATGTATTTTTACTCTGGTCTTTTCTTTCAGATGGGTTTTTATATTATGAAGTATCTTCATCCCAAAAAAATTGGTCCAATAAGGGTGTTCAACAATTATCAAATATCTGGAAGGCGATTTTATGATTCAAAACGTAGCTCAAATGCGTGAAGTAAGCCGCTCGGCGGTAAACCCCATAAGAAATGGAATGAGTAATCTATTTACAACTTTTAACGGTATGGAATTTGATAAGCCTCTATATTTTTTCACTCTGCCAGGCTTTATTCTTATGGCAGGAGGGCTGAATATGAGCCTTAATCTTATAATGGCAGCTTATCCGGCTGGAAGTTTTGATATGGGGTCTGCGATCGGGGTATTTTTGTTAACTCTCACAGGGATCTTTATGTCTTTTACCGGAATTCTGCTGCATTCAATATCCAGGTTGATAAGGTATAAAAAGATAAATTGTGAAAGCCTGCGAACCAGGTGAGCAGCCCTCGAGAGAAAAGGCTGAAGATTAAGATTAAGTCCAGATATCTAACTGGTACTCAAATAATACAAAATAAATTAAAATAAAGTAAAAAGGAAGATGAAGAAAAATAGAAAAAAAAGTAAAATAATAAAAATAACGTAAAAAAGTAAAGTAAAAAACTCAAATTTATTAAAAAACTTAAATTTATACTCGATTTAATATTTAATCGGATTAGAACCGTACCTTGTACCGGTTCTTTTTTCTGCTTCTCCTTCTACTTTTACTTTATGCCAGTCTGAACGATGTTCCTTATGCATGAATTTTTTTACAGCATAAGCGAGTCCTGTTGTTGCTAAGGCTAGACCTACAATTTTCATGGTTTTAGACACAATAATTCCCCCAAATTATTATTGTACCTTATTGTTTATGAAAGTTCGCAAAGAGGCAAAAAGTTCTCATCATGAAAGCGGTCATCACACAGCAGAGAGATGACACCTGAACGAAAAGGCAGTTTGTTACTGATGCAGGCCCTATAATATTGAAAAAAATAGTTTTAACCGTTTTTAAGTTGAAGTTCTCTGAATAAACAATCAGGTCTGCAATAAACAGTTTAGTTAACAATAAACGGTCCTGTTTGCAATGAACAGTCTGGTTTGCAATAAATAGTTAGTTCCAGTAAACGGACAGATTTTAAATAAACAGTCTGTTAGATATCTATTTATTGTTAAAGATTTACTGCACTTCTCCAACAACCACCACATAATTTTTTCCATATTTTTCAGCGCAGGCCGGACAGGTAGTGTACCACATATACCATTTTTTAATTTCAAGACCCTGGCTTTTTGCGTAACCTTCAAAGTCCGCACACCATTCCCCTGTTTTTTCGAAATCTCCCTCGTATGCTCTGGTCAGAAACTTTCCACTCAGGGTTACGTTTTCAGCTCCGGCTACTTCTCTATCAACAGCCAGATAAATGTCCATACTGCTTTCCGAAGTGTGATCCGAAAGGCAGAGCCAGTCAGGCATTTCCGCTCCAGCGCTTGCAACTTTTTCGTTCATCCTCATTATTACTTCTCCAAAGTTAAGAGGCATGTAATTCTGAGTGGTAACGGAATCTTTGATAAACTTTTTATTCTTCCATTCGAAGAGTTTTCCATCCCAGGGGGCTGGGTCAAACCTGGGGCAACATTCAGGCGTTTCGAGTTCGCTGGTCATAATTTTTCACCCTGTTAATAATAGCTTTCGGGGTTATTTTAGGTTTTGGTTTTAGTTTTAAGGAAGAAATTTTCTACCCTGACCAATCTCGAGTGTAGAAATCAAGCTCGTTCCTCAGTTCCTGTTTTAGTGGAAATTTCGTCGGAATAGACACCTTCCAGCTTTCCTTCTTCAAGCAGGTAAACAACTTCATCTGTGGCCAGTTTTTTGTCGATTACGCAATTTTTCAGAAAAACGACTATTTTTTCTCTGTCAGTATTGCAATTCCGGGGAAATTTCCCTTTTGATGGCACTGCATTCATGAAAATCTCACCCTACTTTTTTGATTAAAAAGAAACAATCAGCCTTGTCTGCCATATTCCACATCTTCCATATCTGCTTTACATTTAAACAGTTTTACATGTTAACGGCTTTACATGTTAACCATTTCACATGTTAACGGTTTCAAATGTTAACAGCCTTGCCTTTCAACAGATCTTCAAATTAAGTCTCAAAACAGGAAAAAAGAAAAAAACCTCAAACTGTGGTTTACATCCGGGTTCGGAAATGTTTGCGGTTCAGAAAGAGACGTCTTTTGGGTCAAAGTATTCGGGGTCAAAATCATCCCCCAGCCATAACACAGTATCTTCATATTCCTCATGCTCAGAATCCTTCAGGACCTCCAGCATCTCTTCATAGCCCCAGACCCCTCCGCTGTCTTCGGGGACGGCTGCCCTTTTTCCTGCAGTACAGATGGGATACTCTACACCTTCTTTTCGAGGAAGGATTTTTTCAAGCCGAACTTTCACCTGCCAGTTGTCCCCGAAATCATAGATGTACAGAGCTTCTTTATTTTCCAGCGTAAAATAATCGGAGAGTTTTGCTTTCTTTTCCGACACGAGAGGCCCTCCAAAAGCTTCAAAATCATCTCCTTCAGTCCCGATTCTATCAAGCATCCCGGTCTTCGGGTTTACCATCTCGAATTCATGCAGGTGGTAATCTTCCCAGTCCATTACCGCCTGAATGGCATCATGAAGTTTCAGGAAAGTATAATTTTCCGGCACCTGGATTCGCCTCCAGATCTGAGGAGTAATGCCTTTTATGGAAAGCTTTAGCTGGTACACCTTCTCAAAAGTCTTTTTCATAAAATTTTCACCCGGATAAATTATCTTAATCTCACTATTTCAGGTTTTGGGGGATTTTTGTCCCGAATCAGTTAAATTTTGTAACACATAATAAGAAAATTTCTTAATCTGC
>WPCH01162913.1_pt1 | contig 10879 bp, 10 predicted proteins | sample 5399881 | NCBI WGS metagenome assembly WPCH01 (sample SAMN12869468, study PRJNA574797) | sludge metagenome | isolation source: wastewater treatment of pH5 | place: China:Beijing | collected 2019-05-20 | reverse complement strand
AACCTACGAACAGACAAACGAGGATTTGGCCGCGGAAGAATCCGTTTAAGACATAGTTGATCTCCTTCATAACATAAAGAGCATCCCCACGGTACTGCGCTGGGACGTATCTAACGACATTTTCACGCATAGCTTGGTGATCCCTGAGGAAGTAGAAGGCTAAGACAGGAGAGATTAGAAGGGCAATAATATTGGTGAAGACGCTCATAACTACTTGCATCAACCTGCCAGCGAGGGACTCGGTGGCCACCTGTACACGTTCCATCAAAATAGCCAAACCATCACGGAGGGTACCTGGAAGCTGAATACGTCTAAAAAAGTCCACTGCATCAAAGCCCAAGTCTTCTAGCTGGTAAGCCTGTTCTGGTAGCTTACGGGCAATTTCTTCTAAGTCCCTAAGAAGGTTGGGCACGGCAACATAGAAGGTCACACCAAGGAATATACCAAAGAAAGCGTACACCACAAGAATAGACACTATTCTGGATGCTCCCCTCTTTTCTACGGACACAACCACCGGATAGAGGATGTAAGCGATTAATATCGCGAATAAGAAAGGGGTCAGTACAGTCCTGACCCGATAGAGAAAAGCAAGTACGCCAAGGAGGATCGATCCCCACCAGAACCGTTTCGCCACAGTCCTCAATCCATCCAGTTATTTAGCTGTTGTTCCACCTGACCCCGGGCTTTGCGCATCAAAACGCGGCCTGTAGAACGTACTTGCCTCGTCACAGATCCCGCTTTCATAGAATTGCCCACATAAATGCCTAAGGCCATGCCTATTAAACCCATTACTACCATATTGCGACCGTTGGCCAATGCAATCACCTCATTTAGTTTTCTAAACTCTAGCTTCTCCAATTCGGACAAAAAAAACACCGGGACTGATCCCGGTGTTGTCGTATGCTATGAGGCAGAATTTGCTGCCTGATTTTTTCGATAGTCTTCAATCGCAGCTCCTAAAGCCTCTGCAGCTAGATTAGAACAGTGCATTTTTACAGGAGGCAACCCGTGCAATTCTTCAGCCACCTGCTTATTGGTGATCTGTTCAGCCTCAGCCACAGTCTTGCCCATGGCCATCTCTGTAATAATGCTAGATGTTGCAATCGCTGCCCCGCAACCAAACGTCTTGAACTTGATGTCTGTAATTACTTCATCTTCTACTTTAATCCACAGCTTCATAATATCTCCGCAGCGGGCGTTTCCTACTTCACCAACACCATTAGCTTCAGCAATTTCCCCTACGTTACGAGGACTTGTGAAATGATCCATTACTTTATCTGAATACATCTTGTTACCCCCTATTCTTGATACAGCGGCGACATGGCACGCAGACGCTCTATAATACCCGGCAGTTCTTGTAAGACAAAATCCACATCGGCCTCCGTGTTGTCCCGCCCTAGTGTAAGACGAAGAGATCCGTGGGCAATTTCGTGAGTTAGTCCCATGGCTAAAAGTACGTGGGATGGATCAAGGGAGCCTGAGGTACAAGCTGATCCGCTGGAGGCTGCAATTCCCTTCAGATCGAGATTGAGTAACATAGACTCACCTTCAATGAACTGAAAACAAACATTCACATTATTGGGAAGGCGTTGCACCAAGCTACCATTCACCTTGGTGTATGGTATGTTTTGCAGCCCCTGCAACAATCCATCTCTGAGTTTGATTAAACGCTCATTTTCTTCCTTGCATTCCTTTTGAGCCAGTTCGAAAGCTTTAGCGAGACCTACGATCCCAGCAACGTTTTCGGTTCCTGCTCGACGACGTCTTTCCTGTGCTCCACCGTGGATTAACGAATCCAAACGAACTCCCTTGCGTACGTAGAGGGCTCCAACTCCCTTCGGCCCATATAGCTTATGAGCAGATAAGGATAGTAGATCCACATTAAGATCATTTACATTCATATCCAGAACACCAGCGGTTTGAACGGCGTCGGTGTGAAAAAAGGCACCATGCCCACGAACAATGGCCCCTATTTCGCTAATGGGTTGAATAGTTCCCACTTCATTATTGGCATGCATAATAGAAACCAAAATGGTGTCTGAACGCAAAGCTTTTTCGACCTTGCTTGGGCTGACTAGTCCTTCTTCGTCCACAGGTAAAATGGTGATCTCAAATCCGAGCTTCTCTAACCAAAGCGCTGTATCAAGAACAGCATGATGTTCAATTGCGCTTGTAATAATGTGCTTGCCCTTGCTTTGATAAGCCCAGGCCACACCCTTGATAGCCAGATTTGCTCCTTCAGAACCTCCAGAAGTAAAGACGATTTCACTAGACGTTACGCCAAGCAGTTGGCTCACTGTATCTCGAGCACTATCTAAAGCTTGATGGGCCCTGCGTCCGCAACCATAGACACTGGACGGATTACCAAATTCAGTACCAAAATAAGGGAGCATTGCCTCTACCACTTCAAATCTTACAGGGGTTGTTGCTGCATGATCCATATAAATCTCACCCATTATTCTTCTGTCACCTCAAGTCTGTAGGCATCTTGCCTCAAATCTTCTAACGTAGTATTATCTAACACCTGCTTCATACTATCTTGCAGTTCTTTCCATAGATTGCGTAACACACAGCGGTCTGGGGCACCACAATAAGGACCTGTCTTCGTCTCCATATCTAAGCAATCCAAGGGGGTAATTGGTCCCTCTAACACCCGGATAACCTCGCCAATCGTTATATATGTGGGGCCAGTGGCCAACTCGTAGCCGCCTTGAGCGCCGCGTTTACTGATAACCAGCCCAGCCTTTCTCAGAGCTGCCATGAGCTGTTCTAGATAGCTTTCTGAGATTCGTTGCCGTTCCGCAATGATTTTTAGAGGAATCGGTCCATCTCCGAAGTGGAGAGCCAAGTCAAACATGGCCCGGACCCCATACTCACCCCTTGTGGATACTCTCATACACTCTCCTCCACTCATTTCCCACTAAATTCGTAGGAATTGAACAAGTTAATGATATCACACGCATTTCTCCCCTGTCAACGAGAGAGACAACAAAAAATGCCTGCCTGACCTACAGTGTGAGCCTGTTAGGCCAAGCAAGCATATTACATCACTTCTTGTTCTTCAGTTTAGCAAAGTATTCCATTCGTTCTTGAATAACTTTTTCCCGTCCTTGGTCTGAGGGTGCATACACTTTGAAGTGCTTTAGGTTCTCTGGTAAGTAATCTTGGACCACATAGTGATGAGGATAGTCATGGGGGTACTTGTAGCCTTTTCCGTGACCTAGTTTTGTGGCTCCACCATAGTGGGTATCCCTTAGATGGGTAGGAACCGGTTCAGCTCCCGACGTTTCTACCGCAGCTAAAGCTCCATCCACGGCCGTGACCACAGAATTACTTTTAGGCGCTGTTGCAATGTAAATAATAGCTTGGGCCATGGGAATTCTAGCTTCAGGCATCCCTAGCCACTCAAGGGCAAAGCCTGCAGCCTGAGCCATGAGCAAAGCGTTAGGATCGGCCATTCCAACATCTTCCGCAGCATGTACCAAGAGACGGCGCACAACAAAACGGGGATCTTCGCTGGCATAGACCATGCGAGCATACCAATAGAGAGCTGCATGGGGATCACTACCCCTAAGTGACTTGATGAAAGCAGAAATCACATCGTAGTGGTTGTCCCCGCTCTTATCATAACGAACCCTTTGGGCTTGGGCAGCCTCCTCAGCAATAGACAAGTCCACCACCCTCACCCCTTCGTCATTAGGTAAAGTGGTTAGGACTGCAAATTCCAAGGTGTTCAGTAGCGCCCTAGCATCTCCATTGGCGATGCGTGTCAGGTGGGCTAGTGCTTCTGGAGTTACCGAACATGGGATGTTACCTAATCCCTTCGGATCTTTCAGGGCATTTTGCCCAACAACCATCAAATCACGGGCATCGAGGGGCTTGAGTTGATAAATTTGGGAGCGACTGAGGAGGGCAGCATTTACTTCGAAGTAAGGGTTCTCCGTGGTCGCACCGATTAAAATTAGGTCACCCTGTTCAACAGCGGGCAGGAGCACATCCTGCTGCCCCTTGTTTAATCTCTGAATCTCATCCACGAACAAAATGGTCCTCTGGCCATGAAAAGCTCTTCTATCTCTAGCTTCGCCCGCAAGTTTCTTAAGTTCAGCCGCTCCTGTGGTAGTGGCGCTTACATTGATAAAGACGCCCTTTGTTGTTTGGGAAATCACATAGCCAAGTGTGGTCTTGCCAACACCTGGTGGTCCGTAGAGGATGATGGAGCGAAGGATATCTTGCGTAATCGCCCTGCGCAACAATTTGCCTTCACCTAGAATATGCTCTTGTCCTACATATTCATCCAAGGACTCGGGACGCATGCGGACGGCTAAAGGGGCATTTTCATGCCTTAAATGACTTTGGTCAAATAGATCCATCACACTACACCTCCTTATCGCCTAAAGCGACGCAACTTGCCTCACAATCCAGCTGGCCATTAAAAGGCCTGCCGCAGGCGGAACAAAGCTCGTGCTTCCTGGTACCGAGCCCTCCTTATTGCCTACAGGATGCTCCTTAGAAAATACAACAGGAACTCCTTGGAAGACTCCACGCTTGCGGAGAGCTCCCCGTACCGCTCGAGCCAAGGGACAAGTGTGAGTTTTGGAAATGTCTGTAATTTCTACCAGACTAGGATCGAGCTTATTACCCATACCAAGGGAAGAAATGATTGCAGTTCCTTTTTCTAGAGATTTGGCAATTAAGTCTGCCTTGGCGCCAACACTGTCTATGGCATCGGCCACAAAATCCACATCGTCTGGGATGAGCTCTTCATCTCTGCCCTTTTCGTAAAATACTTGATGAATATCGATCTTACATTCCGGATTGATCTGCCAGATCCTTTCGGCCATCACTTCAACCTTTGGCCGTCCGATGGTAGATTCAAGGGCAATAATCTGGCGATTTATGTTGGTAACGCTGACCATATCATAATCAAGCAAGACAAGCGCGCCAACACCAGAACGAGCAAGACCTTCTGCCACATATCCTCCCACTCCGCCTACGCCCACAACAGCCACTTTGGTTTTTTCCAACCGGCTAAGATTTTCTGTTCCTAAAACTAACTCCGTACGGATAAACCTATGTTCCATTATTTTCCTCCATAAAAAAATACCCCTTTCGGGGTAAGAGTTTTACCCCCACCATACCGCTAGTGCTGACCTGAATGAACCTGCGTAAGCAGGTGGGTACTCACCGTAATAGTTCGAACCTCCCCTCAAGGGGGCACGCTCTAGCAAATACGAGTTAAAGTTCCCTTTGTTATGGTGTTGGCTCATAACAAGGCCAGATTGATCGCGAGCACAGTAGGGGCTCAACATCTATCCTGATGATATCACACCAAAGGGGTAGATTCAAGTCCCCCCCTTGTACCGATTTTTCCCGGTTCTACTGGGAAATGGTTGTACATACATCTTAGCAAAGGAGGTTTTGACCATGGATCAGCTTTTTGGGAAAGTGCTCGCGATTGCCTTTGTCGTAGAAGTCATCACAAACACAATTAAAGGTGCCGTTCCCAATCTCGACACTCGTTACTTGCCTTTTGTGTCAGCTGTCTTGGGGGTTGCCCTAGCATGGGCCACCGGAATTGGAGTGCTGAGCACCCTAGAAATCCCAGTTCGCCACATCGTATTGGACTATCTCGTGACAGGAGTCGTAATTTCTAGGGGAGCAAACATAGTCCATGACCTAGCCAAGACCCTTAGTGCTTCAAGTTAATCTTGAGTTCATTCAATTGTTTCTCACTTACCGGCGAAGGCGCTTCGATCATTAGATCCGAAGCGCTAATCGTTTTTGGAAATGCGATAACATCCCGAATCGACGAGCGCTTAGCCAAGAGCATAATCAAACGATCTAAGCCAAAGGCAATTCCACCATGTGGGGGTGCACCATACTCAAAGGCTTCTAGGAAGTATCCAAACTGGTTGTACGCTTCTTCCATGGTAAATCCAAGAGCTGCAAACATTCTCTCCTGTAAAGCTCGATTGGTAATTCGAATACTCCCCCCACCTAACTCAACCCCATTGAGTACTAAGTCATATGCTTTGGCCCTGGCCTTGCCAGGATCGTTCTCTAGTAAATACACATCTTCATCAAGGGGTGCAGTAAATGGATGATGGGCAGCGACGAAACGCTCGTTATCTTCATCATAGACAAGTAAGGGCCAATCAATGACCCAGAGCAGGTTAAAGAGACTATCATCGATTAGGCCAAGCTCTTTACCTAAAGAAAGACGAAGACGACCTAGGACATCGGAGACTAGGTCATAGCCTCCTGCTACTAGGAGGATAAGGTCTCCTACCTCACCTGCCAACTCCCCTTGAATTGCCCTCAGTTCATCCTCCTTTAAGAACTTTGCAATGGGAGAACGGACCTGTTCTTCTTCTAGGACTAACCACATAAGGCCCTTGGCACCCATGGCCACCGCTTGTTCGCTTAAATGGTCGATTTGTCTTCTAGTGAAGCTGGCCCCACCTTTAACGTTCAACCCCCTAATAACGCCTGCGCTTTTCACAGTATCTGCAAAAACACGAAATTCGCTACCACCCACATGTGGGGTGACATCACGAATTTCCATACCAAAACGTGTATCAGGCTTATCCGAACCGTAGCGGTCCATAGCCTCCTGATAAGAAATTCTTGGAATGGGCGACTCAATTTTGACGTCCTTCACTTCAGCAAGTACATGAATGATCATTTCTTCCATGGTACTCATAACTTTTTCGCGATCCACAAAGGACATTTCGACGTCAATTTGGGTAAACTCCGGTTGTCTATCAGCCCTGAGATCTTCATCGCGAAAACAGCGGGCGATCTGATAGTAACGCTCAAAGCCACCAATCATCAAAAGCTGCTTGAACAGCTGAGGCGATTGAGGTAGAGCATAGAATTCTCCAGGATGAACACGGCTAGGTACAATGTAGTCCCTTGCCCCCTCAGGCGTAGAACGAATCAAAAGCGGAGTCTCGATCTCTAAGAAATCTTGTCCGTCTAGATACGAACGGACGGCAGCCACGGTCCGGTGCCGTAGAGCTATGGTATCTTGCAACTCCTTGCTACGGAGATGTAAGTAACGATATTTCAATCTCAGTGTTTCGTCCACATCAGAGGCTTGGTGAATATGAAAAGGAGGCGTCTTACTTTCGGCCAAAAGTGTGAGGTTAGAAACATGAAGCTCCACTTCGCCTGTGGTCATATTGGGGTTTACCTGTCCGTCTGGGCGTTCTACCACAGTCCCCTGGACCGCAATGACATATTCGCTACGCAAGCTCTCTGCTACAGAAAATTGCTCCGGTCCTAAAACTTCTGGATCTAACACGATCTGGATCAAACCAGAGCGATCCCTCAGGTCGACAAAAATGACTTGTCCCAAATCTCGTCTACGATTTACCCAGCCATTTAACGTAACAGACTGTCCCACATAATCCCTGTTTAAATGCCCACAATGATGCGTCCGTTTCCAATCGATCATTTTGCACACACTCCTAAAATCTTGGTTAACTGTCCCATATCATCCAGAGCTACTTTCTCCTCAGCTCCGTCTTGCATATTTTTCACAACTACTTGGTTGTTCCGCAACTCTTCTTCACCGAAAACCAGCACATATTTGCTGTCTAACCGATTGGCCTGTTTCATCTGGGCCTTGACACTCCGGTCCATATGATCAAGCTCAACCCACAAGCCTTTGCCGCGCAATAAGTGGGCAACTCGGGCAGCCTTCAGCTTAGTGTTGCCTCCAAAATGCACAAGGTAAGCACTTGGACCTGTTGAATCTACCTGAAGTTTATTTTGGCTTTTCAGGGCAAGTAGCAGACGGTCAACACCGACTGCATAACCTACGGCTGGCGTAGGTTTTCCTCCTACCTCTTCTACAAGGCCATCGTAGCGTCCACCACCGCCAATAGCATTTTGGGAGCCAAGCTCAGAGCTTACTACCTCAAACACAGTCCTGGTATAATAGTCAAAACCCCTGACCAAACGGGGATTTAAATTATAGGGGATCTGAAGTTCATCAAGGTATTGCCTTACCTGAGCGAAATGGTCAGCACAGTCCCCGCAAAGATGCTCAGTGATCACAGGAGCATCTTCTATAATCCTTTGACAGCTCTCAACCTTACAATCAAGCAGGCGCATGGGGTTACGATGTAAGCGATCCCTACAGCTCCTGCACAGGCTATCTGAGTGGGGCTCAAAGAACTGCACGAGTTTTTCCCTATAACTACTTCGGCAAGCTGGACATCCGATGCTATTAAGCTCTACCTCAAAACCACTCAAACCACACGTTTTGTAAAGTTCTAAGGGTAAAGCGATTGCTTCTACGTCTAGGAGTGGATCCGACGAGCCGAGTGCCTCACAACCAAACTGGGTAAACTGCCGATAACGACCTGCTTGAGGACGTTCATAGCGAAACATGGGCCCATAATAATATAACTTCACGGGAAGCGCGCCACTACCTAGATTGTTTTCTATGTAAGCCCGAACTAGTGGTGCCGTACCCTCTGGACGAAGAGTGATGCTCCGTTCTCCTCTGTCTAAAAAGGTATACATCTCTTTTTCTACAATGTCTGTGGCATCTCCAATTCCCCGCTGGAATAGTTCAGTATGCTCAAACATGGGCGTGCGTAATTCTTGATACCCATAGGCATGGCAGACCACCCTAATTTTTTCTTCTAATTGTTGCCATAATTCAATTTCTCCAGGGATAAGATCGTTAGTACCCCTTGGTTTTGATGTTAATGCCATCCCCTGCTCCCTCCTTATTTAAAAAAAGCGAGTGATGGTGGTCACCACTCGCCTGAACCTTTAGTTTTCCGAGGTGGAGGCTTCTTCCTCCGCCACTAGCTCCTCAAGTGCATCCTCAAGTACTTCTTCGGGTGCAATCTCAGATTCTTCTTCCAGACCAGCTTGCTGTTTCAAGAACTCATTTTGCATTTCTTGAAACGCTGAAATTCTGTCTTCCACAATCTTGGCATCCTCATCCTGCCCCATTTCTTTGAGGTATTGATACAGAGCCAATTGAGTCCAGATATCATTGGGAACCAATGCAGATGCTTCGAGATATGCGGCAGATGCTTCTTCAACTTGCTCTCTTTCCTTGTAGATGTCTCCTAGACCCATGAGTAGCATGTAGTCATTGGCGTTTTTTGTAGCAAGTTTGTATTGAGCAATAGCCTCATCCATATTACCCAGTTCATAGTAGGCATCGCCCAAAGAAGCATAGAGATAGCCGTCACCCGGCCGCTGCTCGATAGCTAGTTTGTAGTAATGGGCTGCATCTTCAAATTCCTCAGCTTGCATATGCCTAAAGGCATTCATTTGATAGTCTATGACCACAACATCAGCCTCATTTCGGACTCCTTCATACCAAGCCATGAGGTCGCCTTGTCCCTTCTGGAGACGAATAGAATCTTCGATCTCGGCGCGGGCTGCTTCAAACGCTTCGCCCTCTGCTTCTTGGCGCTCAGTAACAGTAATGATGTGGAATCCAAAGCTGGAGCGTACGGGTTCGCTAATCTCGCCAACTTCTAGAGCAAATGCAGTAGTTTCGTATTCTTCTACAGTTTGGCCTCGGCCAACAAATCCTATATCGCCACCTTGAGAAGCGCTACCGTCTTCGGAGACTTCGATTGCTACATCAGCAAAGTTCTCAGCATTAACTAGGGCATGAGTTTCCCAAGCTTTGCCTTCAGCTAAGGCCCAATCATCATCACTTGTCCCAGCTGGACGAATAAGAATGTGACTGGTCCGCACTTTTTCATAGGCGGCTCTGATTTCTTCCTCACTGACGGGAAGATCTCCAATAACTTCTCGCGTGAGTTTATCAAACTTGATTTCCTCACCTATCTGGGACCTGAGAATGCTCTCTGTCAAGCCAGCGTAGGTCAACTGTGTTTTATAATCATCTTCGGACGGAAATAGATCCTTGATTTTCTGCAACTCTGCATCAATCTCGGCTTTAGAAGCACTCAGTTTTCGGTTTGTTATTTCTTGGCCAAGAACAACACTGCCAATAATTGAATCTAAAGCTTGATAGCGCACGGCCTCGTAGGATCGACTAGGTATCATACCCTGTTGGGACTCTAATTGCTGTAATTGATTTAGGAAGACCTGTTGTAGATCATAAGCATGAATGACCTGACCATTCACTGTGGCCACCACGGCTGCCGCTTCAGTTGAACCGGGTTGTTGCCCCCCAAAAAGGTAACTTATCGCTGCCCAAAGTCCACCCCCAGCCATAGCCACTATGACAATGATAACGACTATTTTCATACTACCCCGCAATTTGTGGAACATCGTGTACCAACCCTTTCCATTATAAACAAGACCAACATGCTCATTGTACTTGAATTACAGCGTTCTGTCAAACCAACAAGTTTTGTTTGCACAGCAAGAAGATCCCAGCTAAACCCTTGTTTTTAGCCCTGAAGGTGCCGACGTATCTGGTCCATTTTTTCACCTAGACTTTCCCGAATCTCTCGGCTATAAGTGGCAGGACACTTAGGGTTTGCCTGTCTGATCAGGCTCAAGTCGGGAAAGACCAACTTGGTGATGCCCCCTCCACCTAGTGCGATGATTGTCTGCCGCTCTTCCATCATCTGTACGTTATATATGGAACTTAAGCCTGGCTTGGCGTACCCAATATTTTCTAAATCACCCAGGATATGTCTTTGACGATACAAGTAATACGGTAGCATACCCCAATCTAAAGCATATTCGCGGGCCAGATTTACCATGGCTTCACCCTGTGTATGTGCTATCTTCACCTCTTCAAGGGACTTTTTCAAACGCGACGCCCTCTTGACTGCGAGGCTATGTACGGTTAGATTATCTGGTCCAAGTGTTCCAATGGATCTTAGAGTCTCCTCCACATGGCCTAATTGTTCACCAGGTA
>WPCH01075443.1_pt1 | contig 10886 bp, 10 predicted proteins | sample 5399881 | NCBI WGS metagenome assembly WPCH01 (sample SAMN12869468, study PRJNA574797) | sludge metagenome | isolation source: wastewater treatment of pH5 | place: China:Beijing | collected 2019-05-20 | reverse complement strand
GACTTACATGCACCTTTAGATCCCGAATTTAATCCAGCAATTACTTACGAAGAAGCAGGAAAACTCATTCAAGAATCTTTACAAGTACTTGGCGATGAATATAGTGCCATTATCGAAAAAGGATTCAAAGAAAGATGGGTCGACCTTGCAGATAACGTAGGCAAATCAACTGGAGCATTTTGTTCAAGTCCATATGGTTCTCATCCATACATTTTAATTACATGGCAAAATACGATGCGTGGCTGCTTCACATTAGCTCATGAATTTGGGCATGCTGGTCATTTTTATTTAGCAAATAAAAACCAACGTATTATGAATGTACGTCCATCTATGTACTTCGTTGAAGCACCATCTACAATGAATGAATTACTATTAGCCCAGCATTTATTAGCGACGAATGACGATAAGAGAATGCGCAGATGGGTAATCCTGCAACTACTTGGCACATATTATCACAACTTTGTTACTCACTTACTTGAGGGAGAATATCAAAGAAGAGTATACAGCCTAGCAGAAGAAGGTGGAGCACTTACAGCTACAACTTTAACTGAAATAAAAGCAAATGTACTTTCAACATTCTGGGGAGACTCCGTAGAAATTGATGAAGGTGCTGGCTTAACCTGGATGCGTCAACCTCATTATTATATGGGCTTATATTCTTACACGTATTCCGCAGGCCTCACTGCATCTACTGCAGTAGCTCAAATGATTAAAGAAGAAGGACAACCTGCCGTTGATCGCTGGTTAGATGTACTTCGCGCTGGTGGTACGATGAAACCACTTGAATTAATGAAACATGCCGGAGTCGATATGTCAAAGCCAGACGCAATCCGCAGGGCTGTTTCTTACGTTGGTTCCTTAATTGATGAATTAGAGCGCTCTTATCAAGAATAAAAAATAAGCCCTCGCTTTATGAGGGCTTATTTCATATTTACTTTCCAAATCTTTTACGGTATCCACATTTTCTACATAGCTCTTCGACTGCCACTCTTCTCGAAAATCCATCAACAATGTTTGTTGCTCTTTCGCCTTCTATAATGTTAGAAAATGAATCATTATTAATATTTCCAAGGTTAATAATCCCTTCACCATCTAAACAACAAGGAATAACCGTTCCGTTCGCTAAAATACCTGCTTGATTTCGAAGCCCGTGACAGAATCCTTTTCCATCATCCTCTTCTTCATGTAATGCTGGCCACTGGAATTCATAGTCTTGATTAATAAAGACACGCTCCGCAATTTTTATACCTTTTCCTGGTGTAAGCTTCTCTTCAATTTGATAAGATAGATCAAACTCATTTTCAATGATGGATAATAACTCTCTATTCTTCTGAATTTCAGCATTCGTTTTATTATCCTGCGTTAAATTCCATAATCTTAGTGAAACAATTAAATCTGATTGACTTGTCGCCTCTCTAATGAAGGAAAGTATACTTCTTACATACCCCTCTTTGTCTTGTGAACCTGGGTGCCCATCAAAACTATGCAGTGAAAAATTCATTTGTCTTAAAGCAGGCTTATTTAACAATCTATGCCTTCTCTTATTAATTAACGTTCCGTTCGTTGTAATATTAACTTTAAACCCTTTTTCATGGCTTAAATCTAACAATTGATCTATTTTTGGATGCAGCAACGGCTCACCCTTCACGTGCAAATAAATGTAGTCTGTGTGTGGTTTAATTTGGTCTAATCTTTTAGCAAAATCCTCCACAGAAATGAATTGCTTCTGTCTTTCCGTCGGCGGACAAAAGCTGCACGCAAGATTACATACACTCGTAATCTCCAAGTAAAATTTCTTAAACTTCTTCACCTTTAACTCCTCACTTCTATGACTACTTGTACTTTTTTCCTCTTCATATTACATCACACTTTTTTAGAAATAGAAACATACTTATTTTAGGAAATCTATATAACCCCTATTAATGTGAAAAAGACCATCGGTAATTTTTGTCCAATGGTCTTTTTATCCTTTTATATACGAAGAATAAATTTATTTATGATACGGCTCACCAGATAAAAATAAGAAAATTGTACATTTAAACATAGTTCGGGCATATTTTGAAACGTATACTGTATGTTAAGGCTATAAATTTATGTTATTTTAAATACTATATGCTCGAGTTTATCGGGTTAATAATTTTATACATTTTGATAGTATTTACAATAAAATGTATTTACTTTTAAAACAGCTTGTAATACTTCTTCTGGATCATCTTTTTCAAGCATCTGTGTAATTGATAAGTAATATTGCTTATCATTCAATTGGTTTGATTTTATGGTCATTCTTAATCCTTTAAGTTCGTCTAACATTAAGTGATACCTTTTAACATCATCAGGATTACTAGGAATATTTTGTGTTATAATACGCTCACAATCTAGAGCAAGATTTATAAATTCATGATTATGTATCATGTCTTCCTCCTAATAATTTTTTTATTGTAACCAACTGTTATCTATCTTATTAATCCAGTATTGTATAGCCCCACCTTCTCTATATTCTTGTACTATACTTGTCCCTTTAAGATATTGGGTTTGAGAAGCTGTCAATCCTTTAAGTATTCTTGTTCCTTTAGGTACCTTGATTTTATACTGTGTATTGAGCGGATTCCCCCAAGCTTCTAATACAGCTAACTCATTTCTAGTTTCTTCAATATTTCTTTCTTTATCTCCCCACCAATAACCGAGACCATATTTAGATTCCAGTTCACCGGACTTGCTTCTTCTGTATAAAATAAGTGGCTTCTCAGTCTCTATAATTTCTATTTTTAATTCCTTAAATGCTAATACATCTGAACTTGTGCCTTTAAAATCAAAATTAGAGAATCCTGAAGAACGTATTACCTCTCTCTTTAAGCCCGCTCGTTCCATTATACTTAGATTTAAATCATCTATTTTATCTAGGGTTTGATTTATTTCTTCAACTGACCAATTATCCCAATTACCATTTCTAATGGCACTGATTTTCCCTCCTAAATTAGTATCATTATTAAAGACATTAGTCATTTTCTCAATGTTACTTAAAGTAATGTTTTTTTCCTTTGCATATGTAACGGAGAAAGGAAAAAATCCCAATAATAAAATCAACGTGATTATAATAGAAATATACTTTTTCATACTTAATTCTGTCCCTTTATATTAATTTGTTTTTTACTATTTTAATTAGAAATAAAATCTAATTTTCTTAAAATAAATTTCCATACCGTTTCTTCTCCTGTAACGACAGAAGCTCTACCAATCATCCCTGTATGTAGTTCTTGTAAATCTTTTGTATCAATTGTCGCTTCTAGCTCATACATATACCCTTTCGTTTCTTTATCAAAAGTAGGATATACTGATACATATGTTACTTTCCCCATTTGTTTATCCATTCTCTGCAGATTAAATGAATATTGTACTTTATCTCCTTTTTTTATGCCTTTTATCTCTTGGGCTGGTAATAAGATTCTTACTTTTTTTTGTTCTTCTTTTGGGATAATTGAAACAATTTCTTGACCAGGATTTAATAAATCCCCTTGTTGCAAGATGGAGGTAAATTGTACAATCCCATCTTTTTGTGCCTTTATGATTGTTGTGTCATTTTGATGATGCAATCCATCTAACTCTTGCTTTTTAATAAATAGTTCTTGTTCTAGAGAGTGAATACGTTGATTCACTGAAATTATAGTCTCTTCTTTATATTGCTTTAAAGCATCCTTCTTTTGTTCTTGCTTTCCTTCTTTAGTAATATCAACTTTTTCTCTTTCATGCTCTAACGTTTCTTTTCGTTGTTGAATACGCTTTTCCACATTATTTTTTTGAGATTCTAAATTTCCTATTTTATCATCCATTACTTGTTTTTGTTCTTCTAATATATTTTCTTTTATTTTTTGTTTTTCAATTATGTCTATTTCTCTTTGGATGTTTTCTTTTTCTGCAATTAGCCCCTGTAAAACTTCATCTTGTTCGTTTGAAGTTTTACTATTTGCTATCGCTTTTATTTCATTTTCTTTTTCATTTTGTATAGATTGATACCTTTGATCATAAGCTTGATATTCTTCTCTTATTTTCTTATCCACATCATTAGGAAAAGACGGTTTATGCGACTCTATACTCCTTTTCAGCTGCTCTAACATCCCTATTTGTTTCTCTAAATGTTGCACAATTTTATCACCCTGATTTTGTTTATCTGTTAATTCCCAATTCTTTAATTGAAGTAAAATATCTCCTTTTTTCACTTCACTACCAGATTTCACATTAACTGTATCCACCACACCTGGAATTTGATTACGAGACACACTTACGTCTGATTTTCCTTGTATCATTGCCGTTCCTTTACTTACGATATCTATCTTACTGATATAAGCCCAAATTAAAAAAGTAAATATACTTATTAAAAGAAAAACAATTACCCCAGCAATAAAACGCGGTGGTTTTCTTTCTAATAATTCCTTACTATCTGTTAACTGATCAAACGAATATATCTTACTCATCCTGAACACCTCGCATTGCATAAGATTGAGATTCTGTATGTTCTACATGAATGGTTTGATTTTTCCACAAACGATAATATTCTTCTTTATTTGATAATAACTCCATATGAGAGCCCCGCTCTATGATATCTCCTTGTCCCATCACGAAAATTTGATTTGCATGTTGAACTGTACTTAAACGATGGGCAATCATGATTACTGTAACTCCTTGTGAACTTAAATCTTTTAGCATATTGGTAATATACTTTTCAGTTGTGGAATCTAAATTACTAGTTGCTTCATCCAACATTAAAATATCTGGTTTTTTTAATAACGCTCGTGCAATTGCTAAACGCTGCCTTTGCCCACCAGATAAATTTGAAGCATTTTCTTCTAAAAGCGTTCCATAACGTAATGGTAATTCACTAATAAAGTCATGTACATAAGCTTGTTTACATACTTGTATAACTTCCTCTAAAGTGACTGGACGTTCTAAACCAAAGCACAAATTCTCATAAATTGTAGCACTAAAAAAGAAGGATTCTTGTGAAACAAATGCAATCCTATCACGTAATGCTGTACGATTTATTTCTTTGATATGATAATCATCATAATATATATCACCTTGTTGGGATTCATAATAATGCATCAATAGTTTTGAAATTGTTGTTTTACCTGATCCACTCTCTCCTACAAATGCTACTTGACTACCTGGTTCAATCGAAAAGCTGATGTTATTTAATACATTCTTACGTGTTCCATAACGGAATGTAACATTGAAACATTGGATCTTACCTGATAATTGTTTAGGACATACTTTATTCTCCTCTTCTCCACTTTTCTCTTGATCTAAATCAAAAATTTCATTTAATCGTTCTCCAGCGACAAGTGCTGATTGCATGGTGGGCTGTATACCAATCAAATTTTCAATTGGATTTAAGAAATATGCTAACAAAGCATTATAAGTAATTAATTCTCCTATCGTCATATTTCCTTTTAATACCTGTACAGCCCCAATCCAAAGAATTAAAGTACCACCAATTAACTCGAGTCCTACTTTAATGGAACCTTGGAGATTAGATAACATCCCTCTTTTAAACACATGCTTTAATAAATTGATAAATCGATTTTCTGTTTGAAAAAACACTTCTTTTTCCGCATTATATGATTTTACTGTCGAAATACCATTTAATGACTCTACTAAGTAGGAATTTAATTTTGCATTACTCTCCATTTCTTTATGATTAATAGATTGGTAAGGCTTATGAAAAGCAAAAATAATACCAATATAAAAGGGTACTAGTAATAAAGTCACACCAAATAATAGTGGACTATGTATATATAATAAAATGGCTCCTAATGTGACCATTAATGTATCTATCATTAAGGTCACCGTTACAGTTGATAAAGCATCTCGAATCTTACTTGCATCCATAAATCGCGAAATAATTTCTCCTACTTTTCTTGTTTCGAAAAAATTCATTGGTAAACCTACAACGTGTCGATAATATCCCAGCATTAATTGAATATCTATTCGTCTACTTAAATATAAAATTAAATGCGTACGAAAATAAGAAAGTATCACTTTGAAAATATATAATATAATAATTCCAATTGATACTATATGAAGTGTCTGTAATAATTGGTTCGTCACAATATCATCGATTAAGAATTTAAAATAAAACGCACCTAATAATCCAAACAAATTAAAGAAAATTGAGGCGAAAAATAAGGGCACTAGTAAATTTGTTTGCTGCTTTAATAACAAGGCAAAACGAGAAAATGTTCCTTGAGATTCTTTACCCTTTTGAAATTTTTCCGTAGGATTCATTAATACAAGAATACCTGTCCACATTGGACAAAATTCCTCAATTAGATACGTAACTAATCCCTTCTCTGGATCAGCAATATAAATCTTATTATCCTTAACCTTATGAATAACTACATAATGTAGTAAGCCACCATTGACTATTACATGAGCAATTGCAGGTAATGGTATTTCTTTTAAATCATCTGGTTTTGTTGCCTTTGCAGCTTTAACTTCAAATCCCAATTTTTCTCCTGCTTCTATTAGCCCCTTTATATTAGTTCCCTCTAAATCTGTGCCAGCAATTTCCCTAATTTTAGAAATAGACATCTTAAATCCATGATAACGAGAAATCATTGCTAGACATGCCGGACCACAATCCTTTAAATCTTGTTGCTTAATATAAGAAAACTTTTTTTTAAACAAAATCACAGCCTCATTTCTTAATATTAAAATATTACACTTAAATATTATATCTAAATATTCCCTTAAAAGGGGGTATATGCAATTTTGCATATTGCTTAATTTTTACTTATTTTCATGATATTGTATATATATCGATTGATATATTAGATTTTATTGAATTTACAATCGTAAAAAATTTATTTTAAAGGAGAATTTTATTATGAAACTTGAAACACTTACAGAAAAAGAACTTTTAGAAATCTCAGCTGGTGGTGGAAACGTTTGTGATTGGGGCGTTTTAGGTGTAGGTACTGCTGCATCTGCAGGCTATGGTGCTGCTTTCGGAACAGCATTCGGACCTGGTGTAGGTACTGCGGTAGGTGCTGCAGTAGGTGCTGGTATTGGTGCTTTAGGCGTAATTTACTGCTAATAGTAAATTAAAATAGATTAAACATATAGAGGGTCCTAATTATTTAGGGCTCTTTTGTTTATTTAGATAATAAACAACAAAATTAATAGTAATTATTTTGTTGTTTTACCCTTCGATACAGATTTCTCCCCTTCTTCCATTCCCCTTGGTATTACTTTCGACTAAATTCACACCAGATATTTGTTTTGTAGAGACCAACAACATGAATCTATGATCATTAAAATATACTGCTAAGCACGCTGAGCTACGCTCTTTCAAATCTTTCTATTTAATAAAATTAGACCTTTTTCAAAAAACATATTTGCTTTTTTTAAATATTATATCTAATTTCTGAAAAAATGGATATAATATGCAATTTTACATATTCCTTAAATTTTACTTATTTTCATGATATTGTATATATATCGATTGATATATTATATTTTATTGAATTTGCAATCGTAAAAAATTTATTTTAAAGGAGAATTTTATTATGAAACTTGAAACACTTACAGAAAAAGAACTTTTAGAAATCTCAGCTGGTGCTAACAATGTTTGTAGTTGGGGCATTTTAGGTGTAGGTACTGCTGCATCTGCAGGCTATGGTGCTGCTTTCGGAACAGCATTCGGACCTGGTGTAGGTACTGCGGTAGGTGCTGCGGTAGGTGCTGGTATTGGTGCTTTAGGCGTAGTTTACTGCTAATAGCAAATTAAAATATTCTTATGCAAATCAATTATTTCATAAAAGCCTCTCCAGTTTGTGGAGAGGCTTTTCTATAGCTAATTGACATGTTAATTTTTATATACCTTAGCCATCTTGATCCTTTACATGGATAGAATAATCATATATACAATGTAAAAATCAATGTGTTTAACTGGTAGATACTCTATAAAACAAAATTAAAAATCAGTACGTTTATAAATTTTTACAGTTAAAAAGTACGAAGCAATGAATAGAAGAATAACAACTATTGAAACAAGTGTAACCATTTGATTAACAGTAAGTTGTGTAGTCGCCTTTTGCATAGCATCAATAATATTTACATATTCCCCTATGCTTTTCCATAAAATAATAAGAACAGGAGACACCGCGCTAACTGCAATTAATAAATATTTATTGGCAAAACGATAGCAAAATGGGAAGTAAATAGATGTCAGCAACATGACAGTCAGAATACTAATTATAATTTCTTGTAGACTTGCTACTTTCCCACCATGAATTGGAGAAATAAATTGAATTATTTCTTGAATTAATAAAGAAAATAGGACTACTGTTAGCGTAAATATTATTACACCTATATATTTTGACATAATAATTGTATTTCTACTATAAGGAAGACTGTTAATAAATTTGTGACTATTATTCTTATCATCGTAATAATGTAAATTCATCATATAAGAACAAGCAATTAAAACAACTGTTAATCCAAAACTCCCAAAGGTTCCAATAAAAAGGCATGCAACCACAAGATAGAGTAACATAATTACTTTTTGTAACCGAAAGTCCTTTAATATTAAATTAAGCATTTTAAACATTCCCCTTTTTTGTATAGTACATTATGTCTTCTAGCGTTGCTGCTTCAATTAATACTTCATCACCTAACTGCGTGCGTACTTGTTTTACGTTATTTGTAAGTGCTTCAAACCCTACATTTGTTTCACGAATCCCAATTAAGTTTTGTTTCATATCTAATGTAAGTAAGTCTGTATCCCCCTTTATAATTGCATATTCTTCAGAAATACTATGTATATCCTTCTCGAACTCAATTTCACCATTATGGATAAATACAATATAATCTGCAATACGATCTAAATCTGTTGTAATATGTGTAGAGAAGAAAATTGTCTTATCTTGATCAACCATTAAGTCATAGAGTATATCTAAAATTTCTCGACGAAATACTGGATCTAATCCAGATGTTGGTTCATCCATAATAATAAATTCTGCATGATGTGAAAGTGCGAACGCTAGAGATGCCTTCATTTTCATACCTTTAGACATCTTTTTTATTTTTACATTAATCGGTAGTTCAAAACGTTTTATATATAATTGAAATTGATTTTCATCCCATTTTGTATATGCAGGTGCAATGAATTTTTTGAGTTCATTAATTGTCATATCTTCATAAAAAATATTGTCATCGTATACAAAACCAATACGTTCTTTGATAGAAATTTGGTTCTTTTGATAATCTTCATCAAAAACTGTAATTTCCCCACTATCTTTACCAATAAGGTCCATAATGAGTTTTATTGTTGTGCTTTTCCCAGCTCCATTTGCACCAATAAACCCTGTAACTAACCCTTTTTTAATGTTAAAAGAAACATTTTTTAAAGAAAACTCTTTATAAGTTTTCGATACATTTTTCAACTCTACAACATTCTCCATTTCTATTCCTCCCCATAGATAGAATCAATAATCTTTATTAAATCACCTCGTAATACATGACTACTCTTACTTTCACGAACAACTCTAATAAACTCTCGACGTATTAGATAATTTGATTTATCAATCCTTGTTTTTTCAATTTGTTTTGCAACAAAAGATCCTTTTCCTACTATAGAATAAATATAACCAGCTTTCTCAAGTTCCTCGTATGCTCTTTTTGAAGTAATCACACTTACCTTTAAGTCTCTAGCCAATGAACGCATAGAAGGTAAAGCATCATCTTCTTTTAATGTCCCATTCAATATTTGTAATATAATTTGATCAATGATTTGTTGGTAAATAGGCTCCTTGGAACTATTAGATAGTAAAACTTTCATTTTTCACCCCCTTCACTCACATCACCTTACATTAACATTATATACAATATATACATTATACTCAATAGATACACATTATATTTCTGTAACACATACACAATAAACGGTCCTATTTTATAGGATGTGTTTACATTTATAACAAAGGGATAATACGGATAAATACGTATTAAATGAAAGTGGTTCAAGTCGGAGAGAGGCTCCTTAGGGTGTCTTTTCTTGATTGAGGATCCCTTGGCGTAGTAAATTCCAAAATGCTGGTGGAATCCCAAAACCAAAAAAGAGTTTTCCTTAATTAGGAAAACTCTCTTTTTTATTCTATTACTATGAGATACTATATCCGCAATATTTTGGATTATATATCAAAAATCAAGTTGTTAAATACCTATATATTTTTTATCTCATTATTAATAATTGAACAATGCTCACTTGGATCTATCTCCATTGCAGGTTCATGCTGCACTTTAAAAATAAACTCTGCAAAATTTTTATCCCTATTATCTGGAAGATAAAACAAATAAAACGGATAGTACCCTTTTTTGTATATGCGAAACTTAGACGGTGCCTGAAAAAATAATTTATCCTTTATTACATCTTCCAACGCAATCTCAAACCAACAATGAAATTGCATCTTGCATTAGGCAGACTAACCCCAATACAATTACTATCCAACTATTCCTTTATATACTTCCCTGATAACTTCGTCCAAATGTTTAATAAGTTATTATTGATTACACCATCACTATTAACCTATTTTATAAAATATATACCTAATTTATTATTTATTTTTGGCTTGGTTTACCGTTACTTATGATACGGTTCCCCACGATTAATCCGAAACGCTCTATACACTTGCTCAAGCAACACTAATCGCATTAATTGGTGTGGTAATGTCATCTTTGAAAAAGAAAGTGATTCATTTGAACGCTTCATCACTTCTGAGCTTAGTCCAAGTGATCCACCAATTACAAATGCGACTTTACTCTTTCCGTATGTAGCAAGGCGATCTAGACTTATCGCGAATTCTTCTGATGACTTTTGCTTTCCTTCTATA
>WPCH01094455.1_pt1 | contig 10893 bp, 8 predicted proteins | sample 5399881 | NCBI WGS metagenome assembly WPCH01 (sample SAMN12869468, study PRJNA574797) | sludge metagenome | isolation source: wastewater treatment of pH5 | place: China:Beijing | collected 2019-05-20 | reverse complement strand
GGTGGGGGATGCCGTCGAGAGGGACCTGCATCCACTCGTCGCTGGTGGTGAAAGGCAGCGCGGTGGCCGGGACCACGGCGGCGCCGAAGCCGGTGATGGCCAGCGAGGCGAGCAGGCGCATGCCGTCGACCTCCGCCTTGGTCTGCAGGGTGACCCCGGCTCGGGCGGCCTCTTGATCGAGCAGGTCGCGAAAGCCCGTCCCGACGGGCTCGAGCAGCAGCGGGTGCTCGGCCAGCTCGGTGATGCCGACCCGTTCGCGCGAGGCGAGGGGGTGGTCGGCGGGCGCGATGAGGATGCGGTCCTCGTCGAAGAGGGGCTCGACCGTCAGCTCGGCCTCGTCCACGGGCAGGTTGACCACGGCGAGGTCGAGGGTGCCGCTGGCCACCTGGGGGAGCAGCGAGGTCGTGGTGGCGTCGATGGCCACCACGTGGATGCCGGGGTGCTGCACAGCCATGGCCTCGAGCAGCGGCGGGAGCAGCCACCGTCCGGTCGTGCCGATGACGCCGACGCGTACCGCACCCCGCACCTCGTCGGCGAGCGAGGCGACGTCGAACTCGAGCGCGTCGAGCTCGGCGTGGATGCGCCGGGCCCGGGCCACGACCGCCTCGCCCTGCTCGGTGGGCAGGCCGGTGGCCCGGTCGATGAGGGTCACACCGAGCTCGGCCTCGAGGCGGGCCACGTGGGTCGAGACGTTGGACTGCACGGTGTGCAGGGCGCGGGCGGCGGCGGAGAAGCTGCCGTGCTCGGCCACTGCGTCGACGGCGGCGAGCTGGCGGAGGTCCATCACCAGGCACGATAACGGCTATCACGAACAACTGTTGGACAGATCATGTGCGCTCGTTCACAATGTATTCCAGATAGCCGAGGGAATGGTTCGGTCCCCCCCTGAACCCCCTCGAGCAGGCCGCGGAGAGTCGTCCCCCCCGATGCTCTCCAGGCCCCAATGGAAGGGACCGACCGCCCCCCGGTCGGTCCCTTCCGAATTTTTCCCGCCCTCCGCTAGCGTCACGCTATGCCCACCGCCGCCTTCTTCGACCTCGACCGCACGCTCCTGGTGGGCGCCAGCGGACCGGTGATCTCGGAGGAGCTCCGCCGGGAGGGCTTGCTCCCCGAGCGCCACGTCCCGGGTGAGGGCCTGTTGTTCGACGTGTTCAACCTGCTGGGGGAGACCCTTCCCGGAATGCTGCTGACCCGCCAGGCGGCCCGAGCCGCCGCGGGCTGGCCGCGGGTGGCCGTCCAGCGGGTGGGACGAGGCGTGGTCGAGCCGCTGCTCGACGCAGTGGCGCCGTTCGCCAGGTTGCTGATCGCTGAGCATCAGGAGGCGGGGCGGCCGGTGGTCATCGCCACCACGACGCCCTACGACGTGGTCAAGCCCTTCGCCGATGCCCTTGGCCTCGATGACGTGGTGGCCACGCGGTACGGCCTGCGCGACGACGGCACCTACGACGGCTCCATCGACGGGGAGTTCGTCTGGGGCCGAGGCAAGCTCCTGGCGGTCAAGGCCTGGTGCCGGTCGCACGGCATCGAGCTCCGTGACAGCTGGGCCTACTCGGACAGCTTCTACGACCTGCCTCTGCTCAGTACTGTGCGCCACGCCGCGGCGGTCAACCCGGATGTGCGCCTCGCCATCGTCGCCTCGGCCCGCCGCTGGCCGGTGCTGCACCTCGACGTGCCGCCCGGCGTCCCCAAGCTGGCCGGCGTCGAGCCCCAGCAGGTGCTGTTGCCCCTCGTGCGCGGCGAGATCATCCCCTACGCCCGCTTCGATGTCGACGGGATCGACAACCTGCCGACCGACGGCCCGGCCATCATCTGCGGGAACCACCGCAGCTACTTCGACCCGCTCGCGGTCGCGGTGACGATCGCCAAGCGGGGGCGGCCCGTCCGCTTCCTCGGCAAGAAGGAGGTCTTCGACGCCCCCGTCGTGGGTCAGGTCGCCCGCGCCATGGGCGGCATCCGCGTCGACCGGGCGACCGGATCGGACGAGCCCCTGAAAGCGGCGGCGCAGGCCCTCGAGGCCGGCGAGATGGTGGCGCTCATGCCCCAGGGCACCATCCCGCGGGGCAAGGCCTTCTTCGAGCCCAAGCTCACGGGGCGCTGGGGCGCTGCTCGCTTGGCGGCGATGACCGGTGCGCCGGTGATCCCGGTCGGCCTCTGGGGCACCGAGAAGGTGTGGCCCCGCTCGGCCCGGCTGCCCAACGTGTTGAACCTCGCCGATCCGCCCACCATCCGCATTCGGGTGGGCGAGCCCGTCGAGCTCGGCCGCGAGGACCCCGATGCCGACACCGCGGCGATCATGGCCGCCATCGTCGACCTGCTCCCCGCCGAGGCCCGCAAGAGGCGCAAGCCGACCGACGAGGAGCTCCTGCTCACCTTCCCGCCCGGCTACAGCGGCGACCCCAACGCCGAAGACACCCGCCGCCCCGGCACCGACTGACCGGCCTGTACTCATGGCCGACGAACCCCGCACTCCGGTCTCGGCGGACGTGGGGGTCGGGGTCGAAGAGCTCGGACGGTCTGTCGGGCGGGGAGCCGCGGCGCGCGGACGCTCGCCCGACCTCGAGGACCTGCGGCGCGCTCGAGCGGCGCGATCGTGGCTCTACCGTGGCAAGCCGTCGGACGATCCCGCCGTGGCGCGTCAGGTGCTCGGCGACCACCGGCGAACAACACGCACATGGGCGCGCTTCGGTTCGTGGTGGATGAGAGCGCTTGCTGCCGTGGTTGCTCTGGCGTGGGCCGCCGCCTTGGTCTCCGAGGCCTTGGGAGGTACTGCCGCCAGCGCCATCGTCGCACCGGTGGGGCTCCTGCTCTTCGCCTTGTCCTCACCGGTGCTGGTGTCATGGATCGAGGCCCGCCGGGCGCCCAGGTGGAGCAGGCCGCCACCGAGGCACGATCGCTGCTCAACCGCTCGGGGTACAGCATTGCGGCTGGGTGGGGATCAAGAGATTATTCAATACACTGAAACAACCTGATACGACCTATGTGTTACCATCGGCTCCATGGCCCGACGAGAGGTGCTGGTGCAGTTGGACGACGACCTGGTCGAGGCCCTCGACGCCGTCGCTCGGCGTCGAGGGACGAACCGATCCGCGTTGCTGCGAGCGTGCGCCCGAGCGTTCCTCGACGGCGTCGACGAGGCCGAGGCAGACACCCGTTTGCAGGGCGCCTACCGCCGTCAGCCTCAGGACCAGTGGGTGGTCGAGGCCGGGCTCGCCATGGCTCGCCAGGCGGCGCCGCCGTGGTAGCCCGTGGTCAGATCCACTGGGCGGACCTCGGCGAGCCCTGGGGGCGGCGTCCCTTCTGTGTGGTGACGCGAGGCCCCGCGCTGCCCGTACTCGACGCGATCACCGTCGCTCCGCTCACGAGGACGATCCGCGGCATCGCCTCAGAGGTCGTCGTGGGAGCTGCGGAGGGCCTGCCCACACACTCCGTGGTCTCGTGCGACAACCTGATGACGGTCCCCAAGGCGCTGCTCGACCCTGACCCGGCGGGCCAACTCGCGGGAATGGGCGTGGTCGACCTCGACCACGCCCTCCGCTACGCGTTGGGGATCCGCTTCTAGCGTCAGCCGGCCTGGGCCTGGCGGATGATGTTGAGGGCGGAGCCCGCCTTGAACCACTCGATCTGCTCGGGGGAGTAGGTCTGGGTGGCCTCGAAGTCGATGGTGGTGCCGTCGGGCTTCACGATCTGGCAGCGCACGGGCGTGTCGGGGGCCAGGTCGGCGAGGCCGAGCACGGAGATGCGGTCGTCCTCCTCGATCTGGTCGTAGGTGGCCGGGTCGGCGAACCACAGCGGGACGACGCCCTGCTTCTTGAGGTTGGTCTCGGCGATGCGGGCGAACGAGCGGCAGATGACGGCCCGACAGCCGCGGAAGCGGGGCTCCATGGCGGCGTGCTCGCGGGACGAGCCCTCGCCGTAGTTCTCGTCGCCGATGGCCACCCAGGGCTGGCCGGCCTCGTGGTAGTGCTTGGCGATCTCGGGGAAGGGCTTGCGCTCGCCGTCGAGCTGGTCCTTGCCCACGCCGGCCTCGCCGTCGAAGGCGTTGATCGCGCCGAGGAAGAGGTTGCCCGAGATGTTCTCGAGGTGGCCCCGGAAGCGCAGCCAGGGGCCGGCGGCCGAGATGTGGTCCGTGGTGCACTTGCCCTTGGCCTTCACCAGCACCGGCAGGGCCACGAAGTCCTCGCCGTCCCACGCGGGGAAGGGCTCGAGGAGCTGGAGCCGGTCGCTGTTCGGGTCGACCGCCACCTCGACCGACGAGCGGTCGGCGGGCGGGGCGATGAAGCCGCTGTCACCGGGGTCGAAGCCCAGCGCCGGCAGCTCCTCGCCGACGGGCACGTCGAGGCGGATGGCCTCGCCGGCGTCGTTGGTCAGGGTGTCGGTGATGGGGTTGAAGTCGAGGGTGCCGGCGAGGGCCAGTGCCACGACGGTCTCGGGCGAGGTGACGAAGGCCAGCGTGGTGCTGAAGCCGTCGTTGCGCTTCGGGAAGTTGCGGTTGTACGAGGTGACGATGGTGTTGGTGTCGCCCTCCTTCACGTCGCTGCGGGCCCACTGGCCGATGCAGGGCCCGCAGGCGTTGGCCAGCACCGTGGCGCCGATGGCTTCGAAGTCGGCCAGCAGGCCGTCGCGCTCGATGGTGGCGCGCACCTGCTCGGAGCCGGGCGTGATCATCAGGTCGGTCTTGGCGGTGAGGCCGGCGGCGGCGGCCTGCCGGGCGATGCTGGCCGCTCGGGTGATGTCCTCGTACGACGAGTTGGTGCACGAGCCGACGAGGGCGGCGCTGATCTCGGTGGGCCAGCCGTTGGCCCGGGCCTCGGCGCCGACCTCGGCCACGGTGCGGGCGAGGTCGGGCGTGTGGGGCCCGTTGATGAGCGGCGCGAGGGTGTCGAGGTCGATCTCGATGACCTCGTCGAAGAACTGCGACGGGTCGGCCAGCACCTCGTCGTCGGCCCGCAGGTCGTGGGCGTGGGCGTTGGCCAGGTCGGCGATGGCCTCTCGGCCGGTCGACTTGAGGTAGCGCGCCATGGCGTCGTCGTAGGCGAACACCGAGGTGGTGGCGCCGATCTCGGCGCCCATGTTGCAGATGGTGGCCTTGCCGGTGCACGAGATGGAGTTGGCGCCGGGGCCGAAGTACTCGACGATGGCACCGGTGCCGCCCTTGACGGTCAGGATCTCCGCGACCTTCAAGATGATGTCCTTCGGGGCGCTCCAGCCGTTGAGCGAGCCGGTGAGGTGGACGCCGATGAGCTTGGGCCAGCGCACGTTGAACGGGTGCCCGGTCATCACGTCGACGGCGTCGGCGCCGCCCACCCCGATGGCCACCATGCCGAGGCCGCCGGCGTTGGGGGTGTGGCTGTCGGTGCCGATCATCATCCCGCCAGGGAACGCGTACTGCTCGAGCACGACCTGGTGGATGATGCCCGAGCCCGGCTTCCAGAAGCCGATGCCGTACTTGGCCGAGACGGTCTCGAGAAAGTCGTAGACCTCGGAGTTGTTGTCGAGGGCGGCAAGGAGATCGACCTTGCCGTCGTCGCGGGCCTGGATGAGGTGGTCGCAGTGCACGGTGGAGGGCACGGCCGCCTGGGGCAGGCCGGCGGTCATGAACTGGAGCAGCGCCATCTGGGCGGTGGCGTCCTGCATCGCCACCCGGTCGGGCTGGAGGTCGGCGTAGGAGCGGCCCCGCTCGAGCTCCTGGCCCTCGGGGTCGCGCAGGTGGTTGATGAGGATCTTCTCGGCCAGGGTGAGCGGCCGCCCGAGGCGGCGCCGGCCAATGGAAACGCGCTCCTCGAGCGTGGCGTAGACGCCTTCGACGAGCTCGACGGAGGTGGTGGGGGTGACGGTGTGCTCAACGCGGTCAACGGCCATGGCGAGGTTCCTCTCTGTGCCTGCGTGCTGCGGACATGATACAAGTAGAAGACAAGTGCGCGCACATCGATACCAACAGATCGCCGATGAGCTCCGTCAGCGGGTCGAGGCGGGTGAGTTCGCGGCCGGTCGGCTCCTACCCAGCGAGTCCGAGCTCTCCGGACAGTACAGCGCCAGCCGGGTGACCATCCGGCGTGCGCTCGAGTCCCTGCGGGCCGACGGCCTGGTCGAGTCCCGCCAGGGCTTCGGGTGGTTCGCGGCCGCCGATCCGCTCCGACAGAGCCTCGGTCGCCTCGGCACCATCGAGGGCCAGCTGGCGGCGTCGGGGGTGCTGTCCGAGCGCCGAATCCTCGACTTCGCCTTCGTCCGGGCCCCGGCGCGGGTGCGGGCGGTGCTCGGCGAGGAGACGGTCCTGCGGGTCAATCGGGTGAACCTCGCCGACGGCGAGCCTTTCGCACGGGTGACGGTGTGGTGCCCTGAGTCCCTCGGATCGGGCCTGTCGCGTGACCAGGTGGCGGCGCAGTCGTTCTACGACCTGCTCGGGGTGGCGTTCGGCGGCGCCACGCAGACCATCGGCGCCGACGCTGCTTCAGCGACCGACGCCGAGGTGCTCGAGATCCCGCCGGGCTCGCCCGTCCTGGTGTGCGAGCGGGTGACAGAGGACGCCGAGGGCCACCCCGTCCTGCTCTCCGAGCACGTCTTCCCGGCGCACCGCACCGAGTTCGTGGTCGACCTGCCCCACCCCGAGGCCTCCATCAGCCCCAGCGGCCTCCGCCTCGTCGACTGACGGCCCACTCCGACGGTTCTGGCACCGGATTTCGGTGCCCCGACACCGAAATCCGGTGCCAGAACGTGCGATCCGGCCTCGTCGACTGACGGCTACCACTCGTCCCAGTGGACGACCTCGTCGAGGGGGATGCGGGGGGCGGGCTTGAAGTCGGTGCCCTTGGTGTAGGCGACGGGGAAGAGGCCGGCCTGGGTCCAGCCGTCGTAGGGGATGCCGAGCAGCTCGGCCGCCTCGCGCTCGTGGTAGAGGTGCATCGTGGTCCAGGCGCCCCCGAGGCCCCTGGCCCGTAGGGCGAGCATGAAGTTCCAGACCGCAGGCAGGATCGAGCCCCAGAACGCGGCGGCGGAGGCGGCGTCGAGGCCGTCGGCCCGGCCCTTGTGCAGCGGGATCACCAGCGCCGGCACCTCGTGGAAGTGCTCGGCCAGGTACATCGCCGACGAGCGCACCGCCTCCTGGCGCGAGCCCCGGGGGTCGCCGGGCTCGAAGGGCTGGACCCCGAGGGGCACGTAGAACTGCTCGAAGATGTCGCGGTAGAGGTCGGCCAGGCCTCGCTTGCGCTCAGGGTCGGTGACGACCATCCAGTTCCAGTCCTGGGTGTTCGACGCCGACGGCGCCTGCATGCCGATCTCGATGCACGCCTCGAGCACCTCGCGCTCGACCGGGCGGTCGAGGTCCAGGCGCTTGCGGACGGCGCGGGTGGTGGTGAGGAGCTCGTCGAGGGTGAGGTCGAGGGTCACCCCGCCAACGTACGCGCGGCGGCGCCTACCACTCGTCCCAGTGGATGAGCTGCTCCGCCGGGATCCGGGACGCCGGCTTGAAGTCGGTGCCCTTGGTGTAGGCGACGGGGAAGAGGCCGGCCTGGGTGTACTCCTCGTAGGGGATGCCGAGCAGCTCGGCCGCCTCACGCTCCTTGGGGAGGTGCAGCGTGGTCCACGCGCTGCCGAGCCCCCGCTCACGCAGCGCCAGCATGAAGCTCCAGACCGCCGGGAGGATCGAGCCCCAGTAGCTCGCCGCCGCGAAGGCCTCGGCGCCGTCGGCCCGTCCCGCCTGCAGGGGGATCACCATGGCCGGCACCTCGTGGAAGTGCTCGCGGAGGTAGGTGGCCGAGCCCTTCACCGCGTCCTTGCGGTGGGTGCGGGGGTCGTCGTCGCCGTAGGCGGGGCCGTCGTACTTGATGTACGGATCGAAGCCCTCGGCGTAGAGGTCGGCCAGCGCCTTCTTCTTGTCGGGGTCGGTCACCACCATCCACTGCCAGCCCTGGCTGTTCGAGCCGGTCGGGGCCTGCAGGGCGATGTCGATGCACTCGACGATCAGCTCTCGCTCGACCGGACGCTCGAGGTCGAGGCGCTTGCGCACCGAGCGGGTGGTGGTGAGGAGCTCGTCAGCGGTGAGGTTGAGGCGCATGGCCTCAACCTAGGCAACTGGACGCTCGCGCTGCCCGCCCACCGGCCAGGCTCGATCGTTCTGGGTACAGATTTCCGCTCTCACGGTGCCATTTCTGGTCCCAGAACGAGCGCTCGATCGTTCCGGGTACAGGTTTCCGCTGTCACCGCTCTGTTTCTGGTCCCAGAACGGTGGGGGTGGAGCTAGAGGGCGGAGACGTGGCGGGCGGCGCCGCCCTCGATGCGGCGGACGCGCTCGCGGGGGAGGATGTGCCAGAGCTGCTCGGTGGCCTGCTCCCAGACCTTCAGGAGCTCGGCGCCGCGGAGGGACTCGGTCTTCTCCACGTGGCGCTCGACCAGCCAGCGCAGCTCGACGAGGGCGTCGGGCTCGGGGCGGATGGCCTCGACGAGGTCGGTGTTGATGCGCGACATGAGGCGCTCGGCCTCGGGGTCCCACACGAACACCTGGCCACCGGTCATGCCGGCGCCGAGGTTCGACCCGACGCGACCGAGCACCACGACGGTGCCGCCGGTCATGTACTCGCAGCAGTGGTCGCCCACGCCCTCGACGATGGCCAGCGCGCCCGAATTGCGGACCGCGAAGCGCTCGCCCACGGACCCGGCGATGAACAGCTCGCCGCCGGTGGCGCCGTAGAGCAGCGTGTTGCCGGCGAGGACGGGCGAGCCGGCGGCCGAGCCCATCACCACCGAGGCGTCGTTGGCGGGCGGGCGCACGACGATCGTGCCGCCACCCATGCCCTTGCCGACGTAGTCGTTGGCCTCGCCCACGAGCTCCAGCTCGACGCCGTGAGTGATGAAGGCGCCGAAGCTCTGGCCGGCGGAGCCCTCGAACCGGAGTCGGGCGGTACCAAGGGGCGGCATGGTGCCGTACTCGAGGGCAATGGCCCCTGACAAGGCGGCGCCGATGGCCCGGTCCTTGTTGCGGATGGCGTAGTGCAGGTCGATCTCATCGCCGTCCCAGACCCGCTGGAAGGCGTCGGCCATCACCTCGTCGCCGAGATCGGAGCGGGGGTCCTGCAGCTCGACCCGCTCGATGAAGCGGCGGGGCTCGTCGAGGTGCTCGGGAGGGGCGATCAGCGGGCCGAGGTCCAGGGCGTCGGCGCGCTCGTCGCCGGTGGGCCGCTGGCGGAGCAGCTCGACCCGGCCGACGGCCTCGTCGAGGGTGCGCAGACCCATCTCGGCCAGGTACCCGCGCACCTCCTCGGCCATGTAGAGGAAGTAGGCGGCGACACCCTCGGGGGTGCCGGTGAAATTGGCCCGCAGGTGCGGACGCTGCGTGGCCACGCCCGGCTTGCAGGTGTCGCGGTGGCAGGCCCGCAGCATGATGCAGCCCTCGGCGATCATCGCCGCAGTGCCGAACGAGTACTCGTCGGCGCCGAGCAGTGCCGCGGTGATCACCTGGCGACCGTTGAGGAAGCCGCCGTCGACCCGCAGGCGCACGCGGCTCCGCAGGCCGTTGTCGACCAGCGAGCGCTGGCAGTCGGCGAGGCCGAGCTCCCATGGCAGGCCGGCGTGCTTGATGGACGACAGGGGGCTGGCCCCGGTGCCGCCGTTGGCGCCACTGAGGTGCACGACGTCGGCCAGCGCCTTGACGCAGCCGGCGGCGATGGTGCCCACGCCGTCCTCGGCCACCAGCTTCACCGACACCTCGGCGGCGTTGACCTGCTTGAGGTCGAAGATCAGCTGGGCGAGGTCCTCGATGGAGTAGATGTCGTGGTGCGGCGGCGGCGAGATGAGGCCGACGCCGGGCTGGGTGTGGCGTAGGCGGGCGATCTCCTCGGAGACCTTGTGGCCCGGCAGCTGGCCGCCCTCGCCGGGCTTGGAGCCCTGGGCCATCTTGATCTGGAGCTCGTCGGCGTGGGCCAGGTACTGCGGGGTGACCCCGAAGCGACCCGACGCGATCTGCTTGATGCGCGAGTTCTTGTCGTCGCGGCCCTGGCCGCGGGTGAAGAACCGGTAGGGGTCCTCGCCGCCCTCACCGCAGTTGGACTTGCCCCCGATGAGGTTCATGGCCTGGGCCAGGTTCTCGTGGGCCTCGCGGGAGAGCGAGCCGTGGGACATCGCGCCCGTGGAGAAGCGCTTGACGATCTCGCTGGCGGGCTCGACCTCGTCGATCGGGATGGGGTCGCCGGCGGGGACCAGGTCGAGCAGGTCGTGCAGTTCGGTGGTGGGCCGCTCGTTCACGAGGCGGGCGAACTCGTCGTAGACGTCGGACGACTCGCCCTTGATGGCGCGCTGGAGCAGGTGGGCCAGCTTCACGTCGGCCTCGGCCCGTTCGGTGGCGGCCTCGTCGCCGGTGGCGCCGACGGGTGGGACCTCCTTGACGAGGGTGAGGCTGTTGAGGGTGGCCACGACCTCTTTGTCGTGGGTGTGGTACTCGCCGCCCTTGCGGTCGCGGTAGTAGCCGGGCGAGGCCAGCTCGCCCGAGGTGTGGTTGGCGAGCACGTCGGCGGCGAGGTGCTCCCAGCCGATGCCGCCGACGACCGAGGCCGTGCCCCGGAAGCACACGTCGCCCACCTCGGCCCCGAGGCCGATGTCCTAGCAGATCTGCGCGCCCCGGTACGAGTCGACCGTGCTGATGCCCATCTTGGAGAGCACCTTGAGCACGCCGGCCTCGATGGCGGCCTCGAAGCGGTTCTGCGCCTCGGGGCTGATGGCGGCCTCGTCGTCGCTGGCGTCGGCCTCCGCGCCCACCGTCTGGAGGGCGAGGCGTGGGCAGATGGCGTCGGCGCCGTAACCCAGCAGGGCGGCGACGTGGTGCACGTCCCGAGCGTCGTCGGCTACCGACACGATGCTCGTCAGCGATCGCAGCGAGCTCGCCATGAGGCGGTGGTGCACGGCGCC
>WPCH01104152.1_pt1 | contig 10895 bp, 8 predicted proteins | sample 5399881 | NCBI WGS metagenome assembly WPCH01 (sample SAMN12869468, study PRJNA574797) | sludge metagenome | isolation source: wastewater treatment of pH5 | place: China:Beijing | collected 2019-05-20 | reverse complement strand
GGGGGGGCCCTTAGTTCGGCCTTTATTCCGGTTTTCACCCATTACCTTGCCAAGGATGACGAGAAAGAAGCTTGGTATGCAGCCAGTGTTTTTTTGAATTTTACTTTCTTGATCCTTTTGCTCCTTATGATCTTGGGAGTGATTTTCACCCCAATTCTGGCGCCTTTAGTCGGCGTGGGATTTTCGGGTGAACAAAGGGATCTTTTGGTAGTGCTGATGAGGGTGACGTTTCCTGCGGTATTTTTCACGGCTTTAGCAGGGCTGTGCATGGGAGTGTTACACTCCTACCAGAAGTTTCTTTTGCCGGCGTTAGGACCTATTGTCTACAATATGGGTCAGATTCTTGGTGCCTATCTCTTAGGTCCTGTTATCGGGATCATGGGCATGGCTGTTGGAACCATTTTGGGGGCCTTGGGGAATTTTTCCATCCAGTTTCCAGCGGTGGTGAAGAGGGCGAAAATACACTATCGCCCAGTTTTGGATTTCAAGCACCCTGGGATCCGCCGTATGGGTATGCTGATGCTCCCTGCTATACTGGGTTTATCCATTTCGCAAGTGAATGTTATTGTCAGCCAGAATCTAGCCTCCACCTTAGAGACAGGTTCCATTGTAGCTCTGCGTCTTGCCAATCGCCTCATTAATTTTCCCCTGGGAATCTTCGCCATGGGCATTTCCACGGCTGTATTCCCAACTTTGGCACGCCTTACCGCCCAAGGGGAGATGGTTGAGTTCACACGAACCCTTTCCTTTGGGCTACGGATCATCTTTTTTATAACCATCCCCTCTGCCCTTGGTATGGCCTTTTTGCGGGTGCCCATTGTTCGCCTGCTTTTTGAAAGCGGTGAGTTTTTCGCAGCAGATACCTTGGCTACAGCTTTTTCACTTCTTTTTTATGTTCCCGGTTTGGTCGCGCAGTCGGCCCTACAAGTGACGACTCGTGGTTTTTACTCATTGCAGGATACCAAGACACCCGTGAAAATTGGCTTTGTCACTGTGATACTCAACTTCTTGTTAAGCTTGGCTTTCTTGACTTGGACAGACCTCGGTGCGGGGGGCTTGGCCTTTGCCTATTCGATTAGTTCCATTTTTAACATGGTCTTGGCTCTAGGCATCTTAGGTCGGCGTCTCGGCACTTTAGTTGATTCCCGTTTGTGGAGCACCTTGGTAAAATCCACGATTGCCTCTTTGATCATGGGGGTAAGTGCCTTCTACACAGCATCATTTCTGGAGTTGCATCTTTCCATGACCTCAAAGCTCGGCCAGTTGCTACAGACTTTCGGGGCTATTGGAGTAGGGATCTTGGTCTATGTTGTCTTGAGTGTAGTGTTTAAAATGGAGGAAACCCAGTTTCTCCTGGGACTTGTGAAGAGCAAACTCAAAGCTCGGGGTTAAACGCTATTGTTTTGAATTTGCCGCTTCCTATGTTATAATGTGAGCAGATCATTCTTATGAAGGAATTGGTAAACCTATGGTTCAACAGAACATCCGGAATTTTTGCATTATTGCCCATATTGACCATGGAAAGTCTACTTTAGCTGATCGTATTTTGGAACATACTGGAGCTGTTAGTAAAAGGGACATGTCTGAGCAAGTCTTGGACTCCATGGATTTAGAGCGCGAGCGGGGTATAACGATCAAGCTAAAGGCTGTTCGGCTTAACTATCGGGCTAAGGATGGTCAGGATTATGTCTTGAATCTCATTGATACTCCAGGACACGTCGACTTCTCTTATGAAGTGTCTCGTAGTCTAGCGGCTTGCGAGGGCGCCTTGCTCGTGATTGATGCTTCTCAGGGTATCGAAGCGCAGACCCTGGCAAACCTTTATTTGGCCCTAGATCATGACCTGGAGATCATCCCCGTGATCAACAAAATCGATTTGCCGAACGCCGATCCAGAGCGAGTGATTCGGGAACTAGAGGATAATATTGGTCTTCCAGGTGAGGATGCTGTTTTGGTCAGTGCCCGGACCGGAGTAGGAATCGAGGATATCTTGGAGACGATTGTGAAACGTATTCCAGCCCCTCGGGGAGATCTTAATGCCCCGACCCGCGCCATGATTTTTGATTCGCATTATGATCAATATCGTGGTGCAATCGCTTACGCTAGAGTGGTGGATGGCACGATTAAGATCGGGGACATTATTCACATGATGAGTTCTGGCCGCAAGTTTGAGGTCAGCGATCTTGGTGTATTACGGCCTGGTTTAGTAAGGGTAGAATCCTTGGGACCGGGTGATGTTGGTTGTGTTATTGCTAGCATGAAGGACGTACGTGACACCCGGGTGGGCGACACGATTACCATTGCCTCTAGGCCGGCAACCGAACCCCTAGCAGGCTATCGCCCTGCTAAACCCATGGTTTACTGTGGTTTATATCCTGTGGTAAACGAGGAGTATACTGACCTTAGAGACGCCCTGGACAAATTGCAACTTAACGACGCCGCCCTCACCTATGAGGCGGAGTCCTCTGTTGCCCTTGGCTTCGGCTATCGCTGCGGTTTTTTGGGTCTGCTTCATCTGGAAATTGTGCAAGAACGGCTAGAGCGTGAGTTTGACCTAAATCTGATTACAACCGCTCCCAGCGTTGTGTACCAGGTGGTACTCACCGATGGAAGAATGAAAGAGGTGGATAATCCCTCTGTTTTGCCACCGGTCACTACCATCGATCACATTAAGGAACCCTATGTAAAGGCTTCCATTTTGGTACCTGATGCGTTTGTAGGGGCTGTCATGGATGTTTGTCAGGATCGGAGAGGCATCTTCACCACGATGGAGTACATTACTCCTGAACGGGCCAGGCTTGAGTATGAATTACCTTTAGCGGAGATCCTGATGGACTTTTTTGACCGCCTGAAGTCTCGTACCAAGGGGTATGCATCCTTAGATTATGAGTTTATTGGCTATCGTGAATCTGATGTGGTAAAACTAGATATCTTATTGAACGGCAATGCTGTGGACGCTCTTTCATCCATTGTTCATCAGGAAAAGGCTACATCGAGGGGACGGGCTTTGGCAGAGAAGTTAAAAGAGGTTATCCCCAGGCAGCAATTTGAGGTGCCTATTCAGGCAGCCATTGGTAATAAGATCATTGCCCGGGAAACAGTACGGGCTTTGCGGAAGGATGTCTTGGCCAAGTGCTATGGTGGTGATATCAGCCGCAAGCGGAAACTACTAGAGAAGCAAAAAGAGGGAAAGAAACGGATGAAGAGCTTGGGCAGTGTGGAGGTTCCTCAAGAAGCGTTTATGGCTATCTTAGAAGTGGATTAGGGTGGCTGATTATGGGAGTTTATGTGCATATACCTTTTTGTGCCCGAAAGTGTTTCTATTGTGATTTTCATTCGGTAGTTGTCGGTGACGAGGAAAGCTTTTCCGCCGTTGCCAGCAACTACCTTGTTTCATTACGCCAGGAAGCACTTTATTATGGTCGTCAGTGGGGCAATAAGCCCCTGAGGACGCTATTTATTGGCGGTGGCACTCCAAGCTTACTGCCCTCGGAGGAACTTGCTGCTTTCATTGGTTTCCTCAAAGATGAGCTACCTTTTGTAGAGGCACCAGAGATTTCTGTCGAAGTGAATCCCCATTCGCTCACAGCCCAAGGTGCCCAAACGTTGGCGGCCGCCGGGATTAATCGAGTGAGTGTCGGTGTGCAGGCCTTTCAAGACCATTTGTTAGAGGCCATTGGCAGGGTTCACCGTAGTGACCAAGTCCTCGAAAGCGTTATGACTCTCAGGCAGGCCGGAATCAAAAACATCAACCTGGATTTGATCTTTGGTCTGCCTGGCCAGAGTGTGGATGATTGGCACTTTTCTCTAAGGTCCGCCCTAGCCCTAGACCCTACCCATCTATCTTGTTATGGTTTAATTTTGGAGGATGGAACTCCCTTAGAACGCTGGGTAGCGGAGGGCCTACTCACTGTACCAGGCGACGATGAACAGGCGGAAATGTATACACTGGCCTGTCGTCTGCTCAGGAGGTCAGGCTACGAGCACTATGAGATATCCAACTTCTGCAAACCGGGGCAGCAATCTAGGCATAACCTCCTATATTGGCACAATGAGCCCTTTATCGGCTTAGGAAGTGGTGCGACAGGCTACATTAACAGGCATCGTTACAGAAATGCCCCAGATGTGAGAGGCTTCATTGAGAGTTGGCAGCAAAGCAGTACTTTTTATGCGGATAGTGAAAGAGTATCTTTCGATCAGGAAATGGATGAAACGATGATGGTGGGTATGCGTTTGCTGGACGGGGTAAATGAGTTAGCCTTTCGCAAACGCTATCAGGTAAGCTATTGGGATGTGTATGGAGAGACCATCGAGGATCTCCTTGCTCGAGGTTTGGTGGAGTATAACGGGGAGGCTCTACGTGTAACCCGCCAAGGGCTATATTTGGAAAACCAAGTTTCTGGAGCGTTCTTGAGGTAGGCTTTCCACCCCTTGACAAACACAGGATGAAGTGATATTTTATGGTTAAAGCTGTTAGCACTCCTACTTGATGAGTGCTAAGACGAGGAAGGTGAAATCATGTTGGATGAACGGAAGCGTTTGGTACTGAGGGCGATCATCGATAGCTATATTGAAACCGCCGAACCAGTGGGTTCTAGAACAATCGCTCGGAAACATGATTTGGGCGTTTCTCCAGCCACTATTCGCAATGAGATGGCTGATTTGGAGGAAACAGGTTACTTACAGCAACCCCACATATCAGCTGGACGAATTCCTTCTGATAAGGGATACCGTTTTTATGTCGATGCCCTCATGGAACCCTATGTTTTCCCCGGGCTACAACTGCGGAATGTCTATGAAGAGATGATGAACACGCAGTTAACTCCTGAAAGGAGCATTCATGAAGCAGCAAAGTTATTAGCGGTATTAACCCAGTCTGTTTCTCTAATTGTGGCACCAAGTACTGACCAATTAGTGTTCAAGCATATACAGCTAGCGGCGCTAGAAGATACCGGCATCTTGGTGACCTTAGTGTTGCATCCTGGCATTGTGAAAAATAGGCTCATTCGCACTAAGCGAGACTATTCACCGGAACAGATAACGGATGTATCCACCGCGCTAAATCAGAAGTTAAAGGGTGTTACCTATAGGGACTTGGGTCCTACGATTTTCACTGAGGTAATTCGAGACTTTGGCGAGATCGGTAGAGCACTCGTGGAGTTGATTCTCCAGGGCTTGGCTGAGGATAGCGGTGAACAAGTCTATGCGTCGGGCACAGTGAATATCCTTAGTCAGCCTGAGTTTCGGGATGTGGATCGAGCCATTGCACTTCTTGAGGTACTAGAACAGAAAGAGCACCTGCTGAGCGTACTAGGTTCTGCAACTAAATCCAGTGGCGTGCAAGTAGCCATCGGTCATGAGAACGTGTCTACTGCCATGCAGAGCTGTAGTCTAGTGACATGCACATATCTGGTGGATAATGATGTAGTTGGAACGATTGGAGTCATTGGGCCAACCCGCATGGATTACGCTAAGGTGGTAGCAGCTGTTGATGTGGTTTCTCGAGCATTAAGCAGCTTATTAACAGACGAGAAATAGTGATAAAACCCCATGTCTAAAGACAGGGACTGCTCGTAGCGTTTGATGAATGCAAAGAGGACCCTTGTATGGAGGCAAGGGTCGTCTTTCTGAAGAAGGGGGTACTTTAGTGGCGGAACAGGGAGATCTTATTGACGAGCGCATGGAGGATGTGGATATTGACGCTGAAGAAAAAACGACATGTGACTGCGCTGAGGAATTGGAGCAACTAGAACGGGATAAAGCGCAACTCAGCCAACAGTTGCTTCGCCTGAAGGCAGATTTTGATAACCATCGGCGTCGAACCCAAATCCAGATGGAAGAGACGACGAGGGATGCCAACAAGCATTTGCTTCAGGGTCTATTGCCCATCCTAGACAACTTTGAGCGAGCTTTGCAGTCTGAACGGGTCAGCCAAGGGCAAGACCCATTTTTCCAGGGTATGGAGATGGTATGCAATGGATTAATGGCAACTCTGGCAGAGCATGGACTGCGGCCGATTGTGGCAAAGGGCGAATATTTTGACCCCTGTCTTCATGAAGCGGTTGCCATGGAAGACGGCCACGGGGGAGATAGTTTAATTGTGCTTGAACAGATTCAAACAGGCTACTTATTCCATGAAAAAGTATTAAGGCACACTAAGGTACTAGTGGGGCTGAACAAGGAGGAAGACGAATGTCAAAAGTAATTGGTATTGATCTGGGAACCACCAACTCAGTCGTGGCGGTGATGGAGGGAGGCGAACCCATCATTATTCCTAATGCTGAGGGTTCTAGAACCACACCTTCTGTCGTTGCGTTTACCAAGGATGGCGACCGCATTGTGGGTCAGGGGGCAAAACGGCAGGCGGTTACGAACCCTGAACGAACCATTTCGTCGATTAAACGGCAAATGGGGACAGACTACACAGTCAATATTGATGGCAAGGCCTTAACACCGCAAGAGATTTCTGCCATGGTATTGCGGAAATTAAAGGAAGAAGCGGAGGCTTATTTGGGGGAGACTGTCAGCAAAGCGGTCATCACTGTTCCTGCTTATTTTACAGATGCCCAAAGGCAGGCCACAAAGGATGCGGGCACCATTGCTGGTCTAGAAGTGGAACGGATCATTAACGAACCAACCGCGGCTGCGGTGGCTTATGGCTTAGACAAGGAACATGAGCAAACGGTGTTAGTGTTCGACTTGGGTGGTGGGACCTTTGACGTGTCTATTTTGGAGCTCGACGAAGGTTATGTTGGTGTCAAAGCCACGAGCGGTAACAATCGTTTGGGTGGAGACGACTTTGATGAAAGAATTACCAATTACTTAGTAAGCGAGTTCAAGAAGGAAACTAGTATAGATCTGGGTAAAGATAAAATGGCGATGCAGCGCCTGCGGGAAGCATCGGAAAAGGCCAAGATTGAGTTGTCTGGTCTCGTTCAGACCAATATCAACTTACCCTTTATTAGTGCGTCCCCTAGCGGACCTGTTCATATGGACATTAATCTGACCCGCGCTAAGTTTAATGAGCTTACTGCCGACTTGGTGGAAAAGACGCTCCAGCCTATTAGACAGTCTTTGAATGATGCGGGTCTCAAGCCTCAGGATATCCATCGGGTACTCCTGGTGGGTGGATCGACGCGCATACCCGCGGTGCAAGAAGCAATTGAGAAGCTGATGGGAAAAGAAGCATATAAGGGTATTAATCCTGATGAGTGCGTGGCCCTTGGGGCAGCCGTCCAGGCAGGAATAATATCGGGAGAATTTGATCAGGGTCAAGGTCTGATCCTAGTTGACGTGACGCCTTTATCCTTAGGAATTGAGACTCTAGGTGGGGTCATGACTACGTTAATTAAGCGCAACACCAGTATTCCTTGTAAAGAGAGTAATGTTTTCACCACAGCGGCGGATAATCAGCCCGCAGTAGATATCCATGTTTTACAGGGCGAAAGACCCATGGCTGCCGATAATGTCACCCTTGGACGTTTTCAACTTACAGGTATTCCTCCGGCACCAAGGGGTATCCCACAGATTGAAGTAACCTTTGATATTGATCGTAACGGAATTGTAAATGTTACCGCCAAAGACAGAGGAACCGGACGAGAACAGAAGATCACGGTCACTTCATCCACCGGTTTAACCAAAACCGATATTGATAAGCTTGTGGACGAAGCGGAGCAGAATGCCGAAGCGGATAAGGTCAAACGGGAAGCTATTGAACTGCGTAACCAGGCAGACAACGCCCTTTGGGCGGTGGACCGTACGATTAAAGATCTAGGTGATAAGGTTACTGAGCAACAAAAAGCAGAAATCGAAGCCGCCAAGAATGAATTAAAGGCTGCTGTTGATAAAGACGATTCAGAAGAGATTAAGGCAAAGATGAAAGGGCTTGACGAAATCTTGCATCGGATTTCGGAAAAACTCTATCAAGAAGCCCAGGCTGCTGATCCTCAAGGGCATGGTACGCAAGATGGGGCCCAGGGGCGAGATGAAGACATAGTGGATGCTGACTTTACCGAAGAAGTCTAAGTCAGCGGGAAAGAAGGCGGTGTAACGCTTGGCCAAGGAAGATTATTATGATGTTCTAGGTGTCCCACGGGGCGCCTCTGAAGACGAAATAAAAAAAGCCTATCGTCAACTGGCTAGTCATCTACATCCAGATGTGAACCAAGCACCAGATGCTGAGGAAAAGTTCAAGGAGATCAACGAGGCCTACTCGGTGCTCAGTGATTCTGAGCGCAGAGAAAAGTATGACCAATATGGTCATTCTGCCTTTGAAAACGGTGGGCAAGGTGGTTTTGGTGGATTTGGCGGGTTTGACGGCGCGGATATTTTTGGGGACCTTTTCGGTGATCTTTTTGGAGGCGGTTTTGGTGCACGCCAGGCCAACCGCCCCCAGAGGGGTGCAGATCTGCGCTATGATCTGACAATCGAGTTTGAAGAAGCTGCTTTTGGCACCGAAAAGGATATTTCTATACCTAGGACTGAAATCTGCGGTCATTGCCATGGTAATCAGGCAGAACCAGGAACTCCTATCACGACATGTTCAGAGTGTAATGGGAGCGGGCAAGTTCGCTTTGTTCAACAGACTCCACTTGGTCAGTTCGCGAGTACGAGGATCTGTAGCCGTTGTCGTGGTGAAGGAAAGACTGTTACAACTCCGTGTAGTGTCTGTCATGGTAGCGGCACCCAGCGCAAGATGAGCAGTATTCATGTCAATATCCCTGCTGGGATCGATGATGGGCAAAGCCTGCGTCTAGGAGGCCGGGGCGAAAGTGGTCACAGGGGTGGCCCTCCTGGGGACCTCCTAGTCTTGGTGCGTGTCAAGGCCCACGAATTCTTCCGTAGAGAAGGGCGGAATGTGATTTTGGAAGCGCCTATCTCCTTTGTCCAAGCAAGCCTCGGTGATGAGATCCAGGTACCTACTCTGGAGGGCAATGTCAATCTCCGAATCCCAGAGGGAACCCAGTCAGGAAAGGTGTTTCGCCTGCGGAATAAGGGCATCAAAGATGTCAGGGGATCTGGGCGCGGAGATCAGCTCGTTAAGGTGAAAGTACTCACTCCTGAAAAACTTACAACAAGGCAAAAGGATCTCCTCAGGGAGTTTGCCACAGAGGGCGGGGGAGAAACTCCTGAAGAGAGCAAAGGTTTTTTTGAGCGCATGAAGGATGTCCTGCGTTAGGAGGAGCGTGCCCATGTCGAACTGGCAAGAAATACGTATGAAGGTCAATCGCACAGCGTTAGAGGGAGCTTATGCAGTTCTGGATAAATGGGGCATTGACAACTTTGCAGAAGAGGATCTAACCTTGATTGATCACGCCAAGGAGATGGGGTGGGGCGACTACTTTCCAGAAGTGACGCCTGATGAGCAAGTGACCATCAGTTGTTATTTTCCAGGGCAACAGTTTAGTCAGGAGAAACTGCAGCAATTGAAAATGGATCTGGAGGAGTTAAGCCAGTTTGGTTTCGATCCGGGTCCCATTCTGGTTACGCAGGGAGAGATCAAGGAGGAGGACTGGGCCCATGCCTGGAAGGCGTATTATCGTCCTCTCCAAATTGGGCGAGTGCGGATTCAACCCTCTTGGGAACCGGTGGAGCGAGGACTAGATGATGGAGTGCTCACTGTCTATTTGGATCCAGGGATGGCATTTGGAAGCGGAACCCACCCAACTACGGCTATGTGTATCCAGTTTATCCAGAATCTTAATCTAACCGGGAAGGAACTCTGGGATGTAGGTACAGGCTCAGGGATTTTAGCCATTGTTGCTGCGAAATTGGGGGCGTCTGTTCAAGCAGTGGATGTCGATCCGGTAGCAGTAAAGGTGGCAAGGGAAAATAGGGATCTTAACGGACTTTCCTTTTCTATCGAAGAAGGAAGCCTTAGCAATCTTACAGGGAGTCCCCAAGTGGTGGTAGCGAACATCGTGGCCCATGTGATTGGTCCGATGCTCGGAGATGTTCAGCAGGCACTAGCACCGGGAGGTTTCTTTATTGCTACCGGCGTGATTCAGGAAAAGGATCCCGAAATACTATCTCTAGCCCATGAGGCCGGTTTGCGTCTTTTGCGTCGATCGCAGACAGGAGAATGGGTTGGTTATCTATTCCAGAGAGGTGATTGATCTGGCCAGATTCTTTCTGCAGCCTGGGCAATTGCTAGACGATCAGGTGACGATCACAGATGAGGATGCCCACCACATCACCAAGGTGTTACGTCTAGGTGTTGATGATGAGATCGAGTGTGTCGACCAAGCGGGGCAGGTCACCCTGGTTCGCATTAGAGAGGTCGGCAAAAGGGTGCTTGGTACCGTAATAGGGGTCTTGGACTGTTCCCAGGAGTCGCCCCTCACGCTAACTCTCTTTCAGGGGTTAGCCAAAGGGGATAAAATGGACCTGGTCATTCAAAAGGCCGTGGAGTTAGGGGTACAAGAAGTTATCCCCTTTTTTTCACGTTATACAGTGGTCAAACTTGATGAAAAACAAGCCAAGAGCAAGCAGACACGTTGGCAGCGCATCGCGCTTGAGGCAGCCAAGCAAAGTGGACGAACCCGCGTACCGGTGGTGCATGAACCTTGTTCCTTTGCGGGTTTGATGCAAAGGATTGCAGAAGGCGTTGATCTAGGGGGCTTAGTCCTCCTAGCGTACGAAGCTGAGCAACACACTGGAATTCGCGATGTGGATGCTCGGCCGCAAGCTGTATCGGTCATTGTGGGACCCGAGGGAGGGTTTGCTCGGGAAGAAGTAGAGGCATTAACGCAAGCCGGGGCGAAGGTTTGTTCACTGGGTCCGCGGATTTTGCGGACTGAGACGGCCGGTTTGGTTCTGCTAAGCATTGTGGGGTACAAATGGGGAGACTTAGGATGATATATGCAGAAAAAAAGCTTGCAGTGACTACCTTGGGA
>WPCH01010944.1_pt1 | contig 10899 bp, 16 predicted proteins | sample 5399881 | NCBI WGS metagenome assembly WPCH01 (sample SAMN12869468, study PRJNA574797) | sludge metagenome | isolation source: wastewater treatment of pH5 | place: China:Beijing | collected 2019-05-20 | reverse complement strand
ATAAAACAATTATTTTCAATGATAATTTACTGGAATAAATGACAATCTGTTTTTTTCTAGTAGATTATAGTTGATTATGATGGATTCTAATCTATTTTAGGATATATACTTTTTATTTCTCATCTTTGAATTTCCACCCTTGTTCTTTTTTGTGCTTCATAATTAAATCATAAAACTGTTCGTGACTTTCGTATTTAATAAATTCAGATTGTGGAGCTTTAGCGCGTTCTCTGTATTTTTTACTGATTTCTCTTAGTTCCTTATTGCTGATTCGTTTCATGGTATTTACTCCTCCTTATTTCCAAAATTGATACCATTTTTTTTGTTGGGATGTTTTTATTTCTTCTTGAGTAGAAGTAGCTGCAACTTTCAAACGGGCTTGTTTTTCTTCTTGTAGTTGTCTAATAGATTCCATTAGCATGCGATCTCTATTTTCTAGCCGGTCTTCAATGTATTTTTGTTGATGATCTAGCCGATCTAGAAGTAGTTGGTTAAATTCTTGTTGTTTATCAAGCTTTTCTTGCATTTCTATCAGTATGTTTTCTAATCGTTCATCATGTTCATGTTGTTCATGACTGTCATGAACGTGTGGTTCTACAGTTATAGTTAATGGTACTCCGGCATTGGATAAGGCTTGATCGACTTCATTAACATTTTTACCTTGAGCATATAAATTTCGAATTTGATCAATTACGGTCACACATTCATCATGCAGATGATATTTCTTGTGTAGCTTTCGAACCTTTAAATGGTGCCCGTGTGTTCTTATGTATCTTCTAATAGTTTCAACTGGTATTCCTGATCTTTCGGATACCTCTGATACGGTTATCCATTCGTTTTCAGACGGCATTTAAAATCGCTCCTTGAATTAGAGTAGGGGAACATTTATGAAAAGCTGTAAGGTTACGCGTTTATGGTTATTGATGAGTCATTGAGTCATGATTGTATAGTTCTTGATAAATGTTGATTTTCCTGCGGTCGCGGTCATGAACGATTCAAGTGACAGTCATATTGTGTAGTGGAATCTACTAGAATTTCATTTTTTCTAATTTATTTAGTTGGATTGTATTTGTTTCGTTAATACTATTGAGAATGCTCAGATTTGCTTATCTTAAACGAGATGAGGAATAGCGAAAAGATTGTGTAATAAAAAGGACCTTTATTTAAGGTCCTTTTATATTTTATCTATTTGATTTGTTCTTTCCACTCTATTAGATCGCTAATTACTTCGCGAAAATCTTTATTAAAAGGGTATTTTTCAGAGAGTTTATCGGAATGTGTTTGTTCGATTTTTTCCCATTCGTCGCTTAATTTGATCCAAGCTTGGATAGCTTCATCTAATGCTTGATTAAATTTTTCCAAGATATTCACCGCCACATTTTTTATGAATTGTTAGTATATAAAAGTATTTAATTACAACATAGATTTATAAATGTTTTCTGCTATTCTTCTTATTACTGGAACAACAACAGAATTTCCTGCTTGCTTATAAAGATGTGTAGGAGCTAATTCAGGTAAATTGAAATGTTCAGGATAACCTTGAAAATTAAAACATTCTCTAGGAGTCAATTTTCTAATTCCGTGTTTTGTTTTAACAAGTGGAACATTATGTCCTCCCGTACCCATGTTTGCAGTTAGTGTAGGACATACATTACTTTTGTTTTCTCTTACATATTTTCTACGCCATTGATATATTGTTTCATCTGAAGTCATCTGTTCTTGTAAAAGTGAATAAAAAGAACATTTATCCTCTGTATAATAAAATCTATCATCTAGTTTATCTGAAAGATTTATCATATCTTTTATCGTTAGTGTCAATATTTGCGGCATTGGAAAATTAAAGTTTTTATAGTGTTCAATGTTTCTAAAACCTACGATATAAATACGTTCTCGATTTTGTGGGATATTTCCGAAATCCTTTGCATTCAAAACTTGATACTTTATGTGGTATCCGTTGCTTTCTAATGCTTCACAAATGACTTTAAAGGTATTTCCATTATCATGACCCACAAGATTTTTAACATTTTCTAAAAATATAACTTGTGGTTTTTTAGCTACGATCAATCGTAAAGTTTCAAAAAATAAATCTCCGCTTTTTTCATCTTCAAAGCCTTTTCTATATCCAGCAACACTAAAAGAAGTACAAGGGAATCCTGATAACAACACATCGAACTCGGGGACATCTTCTACTTCGATATTTCGAATATCATCTATGATTAATTTGTTTTTAAAATTTGATTGGTAGGTAATAGCTGCATTTTTATCATATTCATTTGCCCAAATAGTTTCAAAATATCCAGTTTGTTCGAAACCTAAATCAATCCCACCTACACCTGCAAATAAACTTGCTGTTTTTAACATCTGTTATCCTCTATTCCATAATATGATTATCAAATTATAGCATAAATCGCAGCGCGCCGCACTATAAAAAGTAAAGGAAGCACACTACCTCCTTTGCTCTTTATAACTTAATAATTTTTTTCATTCGTAACTCAACCTTTGCGACAGGTTGAATGTTGTTTGCTTCAATGATGAATTTAATAACGCTGAATCGTGGACGACGACCTTGTTTCTGTTGATCTCCAAGCGTTTGTGTTTTGTTTACTTGAATTAGTTTCAAATTATCGGAATTAATTCCAGTATTGTAAATGTAAAGTTCATCATCTCGCTGATTCAATCTTAAAAAATATAATGCATCAAAGTTTTCACTTGGAGAAAAAGAAGTTGTATCTCTATCCCAATTTGATGTTGCTTTTGCTTCAATGATTGCTTGGGTTTTAGGATCTCTAGCGTCGCCACCGGTTCCTTTGTTTAATTCAAATCCCATTGCTGCACATAAAAGTGTCTCTGAAATAGTTTCAGGGAAATTGATTCCTCTATTGTGACTATTTTTGATAAGAGCATTTAACTCTTTCCAAAGGAAATATGCTTTTACAGCATCTTCAAATCTAGATTTATCTATTTTTACAAAATCGTGTAGTGGCATGTTTGTTTTATGTGTGCTTCCTAGTGTATCTAGTAATATATTAACTTAATCATTAAATATAATCATCTTATTCATTTTTAAATAAGTGGGAAAACCATTCTTGTAGTTAATCCAGCTAGAAACGGTATCATATGCCCAGGAATGATGTTTTTTATATCAGCAAAGGTAAAGTATTCTTCTTTGGTCTTATCATTGTCCAGGACACACGAGAAGCTGTTTTCTTCTATTTTGGTTATCGTGCCGTGGCGGTATAACTCGTCTTCTATGTTTTCTACATACAAATAGTGAACAATAATTGTGATGTAGTTGTTCTTTTTCATGGCTGTATTGAACGTATTTTATGTTTTTATGCTTCCATCTCCTTTACTAGCTTATAGAAAGTTGTACGTTTTACTTTTGCTTCTTCTATGGCTTTTGTAGCTGTGATTTCTCCTGCTTTCCATTTGCTATATGCTTGGTGAAACTCCTCTGTTGCTTCTGCTTTTGGTCTGCCGAATTGTGTACCGTTTCTTAAAGCTATGTCTATTCCTTCACGTTGCCTTTGTTTTATTTTCTTACGTTCTTCTTCTGCCATCCATGAAAGTATCTGTAATACAAGGTCTGATACGAATGAGCCCATATCGTCTTTGTGTTTCGTTGTATCTAGTAAAGGCATATCCAGTACAACAATATCAGCTTTAAGGTCTTTGGTGATTTCTTTCCACTCTTTTTCTATCTCATCTTTGTTTCTTCCAAAGCGATCCAAAGAATGTATGTATAGTATATCGCCTGCTCTTAATTGATTTTTTACTGTTTGATACATTTCTCGATTGAAGTCTTTACCGCTTTGTTTGTCGGTGTAAATGTCACGTTCTTCGATACCTTGCTCACGCATAGCTTCTTTTTGTCTGCTTTCATTTTGCTCTTTGCTACTTACTCGTACATAACCAAATTTTTTCTTAGTGTTCATTTTTTATTCCTCCAGTAATTTAATTGTACTATTTTTATTCGTAAAATGCCTATCAACTAAACGAACATTCGTAAAGTGTTTTCTGATGAATACGAACAAAAAATACGACCGTTTTCAGATGGTTTTTAAACGTTCGCAAAAGTATACAAATACGAACAACCATAAACTTTGGATGAATATTATATTCTACATTTCTCTCATCTCCTTTCAATGGGTATTTGTATACTTTTGAGACTTTTAGGCATAAAAAAGAGACCGTCTATTGACAGTCTCTTTTTTAGTTTTTATTATTTTGATTTAAAATTACAGCAACTGTACCCATTATGACTGCTCCGGCCAAATATTTTACAGTGTGAATTTTTTCAATTTCTAATGCTTTTTGGTTACTCGAATTAAAGAAACCATTTAATGTTTCAGCTTTTAATTTATCGTCTTTTATATTATTGATAGCTCCTATAACTTGAATATCTTTTTCTTTTTCACATTTGAAAAATTCTTTATCTCGTTTAGTAGAATGTTTAAAAAAATTAATATTATCAAAAGCGTGTTTTGCTGATTCACTAAATTTATTTCCAATTTCTGATGCTTTTTCACCTAATTTGTTACCAAAATCAACTATGTTATTTTTCTTTTGTTTTTCTTCCATTAATTTCACCTCTATTGTTTTTATTTACAAATAATTCTATCATGCCATTTTATAACTTGTATCTTTTTAAGATGATCTCATATTCAGTTGCGGAAAATCATTCCGAACCTTGATCATATGGGGGCGGGCATCAAACGTTGCCAACTAGTAACCTATAGTAGATAACTTGCGCTCGCAAAATTTTCAAAAAAAATAGCCCTAATAGGACATTTTCATGATTGAAGTAGGATTTCACCTATCGGCCCCCCATCGAAATGGGGTCATAAGAGTAAAGTTTTAGAAAGTTATATAAAACACTTTACTTTTGCAAGCCAAGTGGATATGTTCTCTGCAACAAATAAGAAGGTGGTCAAAATAATGGTCAAAATCAAACGAGATGTAGCGAAATATTACGAGTCAACCCGAGGTAAATACCACGTTGGCTACACACTGGGACAATCACTTGAAGTCGCTTTGATGCAGTGGAACATGAACCAGAGTCAATTTAGTGCATTTGCGTCAATTAATCCTGGTTTGGTGTGCCAATACATCAAACAGAAGAAAATCCCAAGCAAAAGGGATCTAATTATAATTGATGCTTTCTTGCGTGGTGGATGGGATGAGCAGTTAGAAGCAATCACTATCAAACCATTCCAAAAGAAGCGGTTATATGATGAATTGCTAGAGCTGAATAAGGTCGCAAAATGACTGTATATGAGTACGATGAAGACCAACGCAATTACTTTCGTAGTCTAATTGCAGATTGGCAAAGACAAAACGTTTTAAAGACTACTAGCGAGTCTCAACGCCGTTCGAATTTAGAGAGAATAGACATGCTCAAATACATGATTTCTTTACCAAAACAAAAATGACTAATGAAGGAGCAATACAAAATGATGCAATACAAACATAGTGACGAAGAAAGACAATACATGCAGGACAAAATCAACAAATTAGAACGAGAAAACTCGTTTGGGAGCACATTGGAATCACAGGTCGTTGCAAACGAGCATGTTATCAAGCAATTGGAGATGTTCATAAACCAAAAGGTATGTCTAGATGAGGGGTATGTGCGCTTAGATATGGTTGCAGAGAGTCTAAAAGATAAAAACTTTAGATGTACACCGAACAAATTGCTAAGTGCATAGTGGAACGTTTATGCCGTGAAAGTTACTTTATTATGAGGAGTCCTTGCATTACACTCCGAAGGTTATGGGGGCGGGAGTGCTTTTTTCCCGTCCTCATGTCCTTTGGGGTGCAGGGGCAGAGGCTCATTGTAAAGTAAACCATGGAATAAAAAAGTGAAACGGACTAGGGGTGTAAAAATTCCACCTCTCTTTTATTTGTTTGTAGATGATTGTATGGTTTAAATAAACAAGTTTAAGGGGGATTTTGAATGGAGAAAAAAGATGGAGTGGAAGAAGCTAAACGTCTTGAAAGGTTAAGAAGAGAGATGGAAGAATTCGAAGTGGGTTTTCCGGATGGAGTATATGCAGCTCCTTCTTCTCCTAATGAACCTAGAATTAAAGTGAAGGCATTGTTTGAGTATTGTAGAGAAACGGGTGTTGATCCAGAAGATTTAACGGATGAAGAAAGAGAGCGATTTCTTGTGTATCCGAGTGAGGATGAGAAAACTTCACAATGATTGTGGGGTTTTAGCCGAAGGCCAACCGAATGTTTTCAGTTTCTCAAAATAGGTTTTTAGCAAGTCCAAAATGAACATGCGGGCGAGTTAATCAACAGGACAGGAGCGGAAAAATGGGGTATGAATGACCAACCGAATACTAATGTAATCAACCTTAAAACTGGGAAAAAAGAATTCCAACTCCCGTACACTAACAGGGGGGTTGGGTGTACATTAAAAAACGGATTGAGAGCTTGTGTGGACTGGGCTGAAGCCACTTTCCTTTTTGTCAGTCCGGCACAATTAATTTCGGACATTTTACTGCTCGATCCAAGTACCTTCTTTCCCGGAAAAGGAGCCAATGGATACCGTCAATGTTTGCGTAATGGAAGCATAACAATTCACTTTGATGGTAGAGAGGATATGGGTGTCCATTTAGAAATGAAAGGTCGAGGATGTAGAGAATATGAAAGTTACAATAAGCTGTCTTGGAAACAATTGCTTGAGGTTATGCTTTCTTATCAAGCTTCCTTTTCACGCATAGACGTTGCTGTAGATGATTTCAAGGGATTCTTTACTATCAAAGGTATGGTAAGAAAGATCAAAAAACAAGAGCTTGTATCAAAGTTTAAGAGAGCAAGAAATGTTGAGGATATTGAAATCGATACGGGAAATGTCAGAGGGGCAACAATCTATTTTGGATCAAATAAATCTGACATCCAAGTCAGAACGTATGACAAATTAAGAGAGCGGATGGACAAGAATTACAATGTACCTACTGACATTACTTTTTGGAATCGTACAGAAATTCAAACTAGGAACAAGAAAGCCCAGGCATTAGCGGTAACACTAGCGAATGAGGAAGATGGAGAAATAACCATTGGGAAAACAGTCTGCGGTATCTTACGACATTACCTTCGTTTTACTGTGAAAGGGAACGATTCAAATCGTAGAAGATGGAAAACGGCTCCTTTCTGGGACAAGTTCTTAAATGGAGTAGATGAATTACCACTTACAACAATCATAGAAACACCAACCATTGAAGATAAAGAAGAATGGTTGAGAAAACAAGCCGCACCATCCTTAGCAATTGTATACGAAGCCTATGACGGTAATATGGATCAAATAGAGAAGCTTGTAAAAGAAGGTATTCCACGCTTAAAAACAAAGGACTATGACATGATTAAGCGATTTAAAGAACAGAAAAAGACTGCCCTTGTCAGCTAAACAAAAGTAGTCTCAAATGATTTACTATTTGCTGATAATACCATGTTACGTTAACTTCACTTGTATACGATATATGAGACCCTTTTGCCTATTTCTTTATCCATAATACTAACACATCATAAATCGCGCATATACTGTTAAGTGCATTAAAAACCACCTGTTAGAAACACAGGTGGTTTTTTCATAATAGACCCAAGTAACGCTTCAAGATTGGATAAAAGTTTTCTCTAGGTCCCATTAAGACAATCACGACAATATTGCCATTTTCGTCTTCTTCTAACGTGTAGCATAATTCGTAATTAATACCCATATGCTTCACATCAAGACAAAAGTATCCCTTCAAATCCCCCTTTTTAGCATTGCCAATTAGAGGGTTTTCCCGGATACTTTCGATGGCTGCTTTTATCTTCCTATACAATGTATTGTCGGATTCTCGCATTTTTTTTAATTCCTTCGCAGCCCGTTTATGAAGCTGATAAGGTAATAAATTAGTCATCGTCTCCGTCGTCCTCCAAAGAGTCTAAATAGTCGTCCAGATCTCCTGTAATCGTAGGCTGTTCCATCGCCTCTCTCTTCATGAAATCTAGCGCTCTCGGAATATTCGACTTCAACCGCTTAAATTCCTGTATTAAATCATCATCTTTATAACCTTTTTCGATCAAATCCCTTAAAATATCTCCGGAAAAATCGACTTCCTCATATTGAGCCGGACGAATAATAATTTCATTTCCATTAAATTCGACAAGTGCTTCATCGTCTAAATGTAATGCATCATAAAACTCTTTCGGAATACTGATTTGCCTTTGCTTCGACACTCTTACACGTCGTACTGATTTCATTGGCAACTCCTCCACGGTAACACGTCCCTTCAGTAATGTTGCTACCATACGGTATTCCCCCTTTCAAAGAAAGTATACTTAAAACTTTAAACTTTAGAACTTTATTTCTGTATTTCTGTATTTCTGTATTTCTTTAAATACGCTACCATTGTATCATAATCCTTTTTTTCTTTGTAAACATTTATTAAGTGATAACCTTTTTGTTACTACAAAACACCTTCTTTAACTTCTTAATTCTTATAAATCTTACCCTATATTCAGCTTATGATCTCCTCATCCTCTAATTTAGCTAGTGATCTATGTTTATTTCTATCTCTACTTTTCACAAGGCTTATTTTCGGATAGTGGAGTCTTTCGATTTTTTCGTTTTTCTTTGATAGTAATATTGACTGGAGGTTTTTTGGGTTTGATCATGCCGAAGTGAAGTTAGGAAAACGGCTGGAAGACAGATTTATCCCCTATGCTGAGAGAAAGCTAAATAAGCAATCTAACAGAATAGGAGGGCTAAGCGTCTTTGTATCGGTTTCTTTCCATGCCTTGCTTCGTCAGTGTTCCGTATGTATAGACCCTATTCACTTAACAGTTTTCACCGTACACGACCTCTGTCTAAGACTTGTCCACTACACAAAGCCACCCCTGTGCGACAAGTTGATCGTGCTCCCTAGCACCGTAATGCTAATGGCTACCACCCGAACCTTTTTAGGTAGTTCTCACCTACCCTCATTAGACGAATAGGAATCCAATGAGGGGTGCTGTTTTTGTAGACGCATACTAAGTACCTCTCGCACGACCAACAGCAAGCCACACCGTAACACGTTCCCGTTATATTTATAACAGCACGTAAATTACGGTTTATCAGTTTTTAGCGTGGGTTCAGGCAATTCCACGTTGAACGGAAAACAAAAAGGGCGTTATCTCATATCTAAACGCCCTGCAACTTCTACAAGACTTCTAGATATAAGATAACGCCCCTTTAGCTGAACCCTGTCCAATTATGTATAAAAGTTCCTATCAATTCTAGTTGAAAAAACTATGGAATACGGGTTATACTGGGTGTATCTAATAAGCCTTGTTCGGGTAAAACAAGGCAAATAACTTATCTGACGTTGGTAGCGTCTTATAAGTCGAAGTCCTGTATTTGGGTACAGGATTAAGTCACTTCGCTAAAGGTTGGTAGCCATTAGCATATGAAGTGGCTTTTTTGTTTTCCGTTCATATTAAGTTATTTCCATTTTACTGCTTTGTTTCTTCAAAATGCAAGGAAATCTGCTATTAATCTGCTAAATTAATTCTCCACAATTCCACAATCGATTTTAAGGTATCTATCAACTTGAATAAGCAATTTAACTCATTTTAAATACAAATACATAAGTATCGAAAATAAAGATAGTTAGAAGCGCTTCTGATACGTCTTTTTGGTGGTTAATGTATCTAGGCCCCGTCAGAAGATCTGAGAGGACTTTTCAGTCACCAAATCAGTAAATTAGTCTTTAAACCAACTGAAAACTCTAATTTATTTACCAAATAGACGATTCCAAAGTGATCTCTTCTGTTCTGAAGCTGCTATTAGCCACTTACTGTCTTGTATTTCCCTAAGTACTTGCATTAGCGGTGAGTATTGTGTCTGAGTATAAATTTGATAAAAATAAAAAAAGCTCTCATTGTCCACCAAACAATGAAAGCCACTGAGTAAATCTATCTAAACTAAATTATATATCACGAAAAAAAGAGCAGTCCATAGGGGATAGCTCTTTTTTATTATGTCTTACAAAATGATGGAAGGTGACAAGTGACGTTATCTATCTCTTGAATCAAATGATACTTACTGAAGAAGGATTACTACAAAGTTAACCACTTAAGCCTTATAAAACAATTAATTTCAAGGGTAATTTAGTGGAATAAATGATAATCTGTTTTTTTCTAATGGATTGTAGTGGATTATGATGGATTCTAATTTATTTTAGGATATTTTGAAAGACTGTTATTCTTTTTTTATTTCTCATCTTTGAATTTCCATCTTTTCTCCTTTTTGTGCTTCATAATTAAATCATACAACTGTTCGTGACTTTCGTATTTAATGAATTCAGATTGTGGGGATTTAGCGCGTTCTCCGTATTTTTCACTAATTCCTCTGAGTTCTTTATTGGTGATTCGTTTCATGGAATTCACTTCTCCTTATCTCCAAAACTTATACCATTTTTTTTGCTGAGACGTTTTTATTTCTTCTTGAGCAGAAGTAGCTGCAACTTTCAAACGGGCTTGTTTTTCTTCTTGAAGTTGTCTGATAGATTCCATTAGCATGCGATCTCTATTTTCTAGACGGTCTTCAATGTATTTTTGTTGATGATCTAGTCGATCTAAAAGTAGTCGGTTAAATTCTTGTTGTTGATCAAGCTTTTCTTGCATTTCTATTAGTATGCTTTTTAATCGTTCATCATGTTCATGTCGTTCATGACTGTCATGAACGTTTGGTTCTACAGTTATGGTTAATGGTACGCCAGCGTTGGATAAGGATTGATCGACTTCATCGACATTTTTACCTTGAGCATATAAATTTCGAATTTGATCAATTACGGTCATACATTCATCATGTAGATGATATTTCTTGTGTAGCTTTCGAACCTTTAAATGGTGCCCGTGTGTCCTTAT
>WPCH01293534.1_pt1 | contig 10902 bp, 10 predicted proteins | sample 5399881 | NCBI WGS metagenome assembly WPCH01 (sample SAMN12869468, study PRJNA574797) | sludge metagenome | isolation source: wastewater treatment of pH5 | place: China:Beijing | collected 2019-05-20 | reverse complement strand
AGCCCGAGCCCGAGCCCGAGCCCGAGCCCAGGCCTCAGCCCGAACCGCGGCCGGCGCCTCAGCCTGCTCCTGCCGAGGCTGCGCCTGCCCAGCCCGCTTCCGACGCCCCGGCTCCCCCGACACAGGGCGTGGAGCAGGAGGCGCCGCCGATGGCCGACAGCGGCCCGGTGGATATCGGTGCCGCCGAGCCTCTCAGCCGGGTGCCGCCCAGCTACCCTCGGCGCGCCCAGCGTCGTGGCCTGGAGGGGTATGTGGAGCTGGAGTTCCTGATCCGCCCGGACGGGCGCGTGGAGGGCGGCAGCATCCGCGTGATCGAGGCGCGGCCGCGTCAGGTCTTCGAGGAGGCCGCGGAGCAGGCGGTGCAGGAGTGGCGCTTCGAGGCCGATGGCCGAACGCGTCGGGCCCGCCAGCGGCTGGAGTTTCAGCTGCGCTGACGGTGCCTCAAAGATCGAGGTCGGTCCACACCGGGGCGTGGTCGGAGGGCTTCTCCATGCCGCGCAGCGCGTAGTCGATGCCGGCGTCTACCACCTTCTCGGCCAGGGGCGCGGTGACCAGGATATGGTCGATGCGCAGCCCACGTTTCGGCTCGCGGTCGAAGCCCTTGGAGCGGTAGTCGAACCAGCTGAAGCGGTCGTCCACTTCCGGGTAGCGCACCCGGTAGCTGTCGGTCAGCCCCCAGGCCTTGATGCCCTCGAGCCACTCCCGCTCCACCGGCTGGAAGCTGGTCTTGCCCTCGCGCAGCCAGCGCTTGCGGTTGGGCTCGCCGATCCCGATATCGCTATCCTCGGGGGAGATATTGAAGTCGCCCATCACCGCCAGGCGTTCGTCGGGGCGGTGGTGCGTTTCCAGCAGCCGCTTGAGCTGGGCGTAGAACGCCCGCTTGTGGGGAAACTTCACCGGGTGCTCGACGTTCTCCCCCTGGGGGAAGTAGCCGTTCCACACCGTCAGGGGCTCGCCGCCTGGGGGGTGCAGGCGCACGCCGATCATGCGCCGCTGGGCGTCGTCGCCGTCGTCGGGGAAGCCGTAGTGCACGCTTTCCGGCTCGCCGCACTGGGCGGGGTCGATCATCAGCGCCACGCCGTAGTGCCCCTTCTGGCCGTGGAAGAAGACCCGGTAGCCCAGGGCCTCCACCGCCTCCCGGGGAAACTCGGCGTCGTGCACCTTGGTTTCCTGCAGGCCGATCACCGCGGGGCGCGAGGCGTTGACCAGCGCCTCCAGCTGGTGGGGACGGGCGCGGATACCGTTGATATTGAACGAGACCAGTCGCATCACGGCTCCGAGCTCCCCGGGTCGCTACCCTGCTCGGGGTGGATGGCGATGCTCTGGCCGGCCTCCTGGCGGGCCAGCTTGCGGGCGGCCTGTAGCTTGCGCTGCTGGCGCTTCTTCTGGGTGTAGCGGGTCGACGAGGCCACCTGGTCGGGGTTCTCGTGGCGCCACTTCTTGTAGTCCTTGCGCCGGCCGGTGCGGATCTGCACCTTGTCGGCCAGCGAACGGGTCTTCTTGCGACGTGTCATGGATAGCTCCTCTGGTTGGCGCCCATTCTACCAGCCTCGTCGCCGCCACCACAGGCGTGGGGTGCCACGGGGCGCGCCCTTCGTCGTATAGGCTGGTACAATGCCCGTTTGTGTCATGCACCCAACCATCCACACGGACAGACAGCAGCCTATGAGCGAGTCGGATCAGATCAACGCACCGGCCCAGGATCGCAAGCCCAAGCGTCGTCGTCGCAAGCCGCGCCGCCGCAACGCCTCCGGCTGGGACCTGCGCCAGTTCCAGGTGCCTGCCGTGGCAGGCAAGTGGCGCTTCCATGACTTCGACCTGCCGTTGCCGCTGATGCGAGCCATCCATGCCCAGGGCTTCGAGTACTGCACCCCGATCCAGGCCGAGGCGCTGACCCAGACCCTGCTGGGTGGCGACGTGGTCGGCAAGGCCCAGACCGGCACCGGCAAGACCGCCGCCTTCCTGATCTCGATCCTGGCCTACTTCCTCGAGGAGGAGGCCCCCAACGCCCAGAAGCCCGGCGCCCCGCGGGCGCTGATCGTGGCCCCGACCCGGGAGCTGGCGCTGCAGATCGAGAAGGATGCCAGGGCGCTGGCGCGCTTCACCGACCTCAAGGTGGCCAGCGTCGTCGGCGGCATGGACTATCAGAAGCAGCGAGAGGCCCTGGGCGATAGGCTCGATCTGCTGGTGGCCACTCCCGGCCGCCTGCTCGACTTCCATCAGAAGCGCGACGTGGACCTGACCCAGGTCGAGGTGCTGGTGCTCGACGAGGCCGACCGCATGCTCTCTATGGGCTTCATTCCCGACGTGAAGCGGATCATTCGCCATACGCCGAAGAAGGAGGAGCGCCAGACCTTCCTCTTCTCGGCCACCTTCACCGAGGACATCCTCAACCTGGCCAGCCAGTGGACCCATGAGCCGGCCCACGTGGAGATCGCGGTCACGGTGGAGAATGCCGCCGACATCGACCAGCGGGTCTACCTGGTCGGCGACGCCGACAAGCAGAAACTGCTGGTCAACCTGCTCCAGCAGGAGAGCTTCGACCGCGTCATGGTGTTCGGCAACCGCCGCGACCTGGTGCGCAAGCTCGACGACCTGCTGCGCAAGGCCGGCATCAACGCCGCCATGCTCTCCGGCGACGTGCCCCAGAATCAGCGCATCTCCACCCTCGAGAAGTTTCGCGAGGGCGAGATCCAGGTGCTGGTGGCCACCGATGTGGCCGGCCGCGGCATCCATATCGAGGATGTCAGCCACGTGATCAACTACACCCTGCCGGAAGACCCGGAGGACTATGTCCACCGCATCGGCCGCACCGGCCGCGCCGGCGCCAAGGGCGTGTCGATCAGCTTCGTGGGCGAGGAGGATGCCTTCTCGCTGCCCGAGATCGAGCGCTTCATCGGCGACAAGCTGCCCTGCGAGCACCCGCCGGAAGGCCTGATCTGAGGCCATGCTCGACGAGGCCCTGAAGGGGGAGATCCAGGCCGCCTACCGCCGCGTGCTCGAGGGCCTGGAGCTCACCCCCCGCTACGGGCAGCGGCTGATGATCGCCGAGATCGCCCGCACCCTGGGGGGGATCGAGGTCGACGATGCCGGCAAGCGCGTCGGCAACGAGCATGTCTGCGTGCTCGAGGCCGGCACCGGCACCGGCAAGACCCTGGCCTACCTGCTGGCGGCGCTGCCGGTGGCCAAGGCCCGCGGCAAGCGGCTGGTGGTGGCTACCGCCACCGTGGCGCTCCAGGAGCAGGTGCTGCATCAGGACCTGCCCGCCCTCAAGGCCCACAGCGGCATCGACTTCGGCTATGCCCTGGCCAAGGGGCGCGGGCGCTACGTCTGCGTGGCGCGCCTCGACCAGACCCTCGAGGGCGTCGAGGAAAACCCCACCCTGTCGCTCTTCGAGCGTGAGCTCGAAAGCGGCGGCGACGACTTCCAGGCCCTGGCCAAGTCGCTGGGCGAGGCCTATGGCAACGGCCGCTGGGAGGGGGATCGCGACAGCTGGCCCGAGGCCATCGACGACGCCCACTGGCGGCGACTCACCGTGGATCACCGGCAGTGCACCAACCGCCGCTGCGGCCACTTCGGGGCCTGCGCCTTCTTCCGCGCCCGGCGCGACCTGGAGCAGGCCGACATCATCGTCGCCAACCACGACCTGGTGCTGGCCGACCTCTCCCTGGGCGGTGGCGTGGTGCTGCCCGATCCCGGCGACTGCATCCATGTCTTCGACGAGGCGCACCACCTGCCCGACAAGGCGATCAACCACTTTACCCATCGCTTCGCCGTGGGCGCCGCCCTGGCCTGGCTGCGCACCCTGAAGAAATCCCTCACCGAGCTCAACCAGGCCCTGGCGGTGCAGCCGACCCTGGCGCGGCTGCTGGCCACGCTGCCCCAGGCCATCGAGGCGCTGGAGCCCAGGCTCGGCGAGGCCTTCGCCCTGGGCCACCAGCTGGCCGGGCGCCCCGAGGGGCTCGCCGACGGCGAGGAGGCCCGGCAGCACCGCTTCGAGATGGGGCGTGCGCCGGAGCCCCTGCGCGAGCTGGCCGGGGCCCTGCTGGTGATCTTCGCCGAGCTCTCCCGCACCCTGGAGAGCATGGCCGACATCCTGCGCGAGAGCCTCGACCCGGAGAAGCACACCGGGCTGCCGAAAGAGCAGGCCGAGGCGTGGCTGCCCCTGCTGGCGCTGCTCCACGGCCGCGCCCTTGAGGCCCATGCGCTCTGGCAGGCCTTCAGCGAGGCCGACCCCGAGGGGGAGCCGCCCCGGGCGCGCTGGCTGACCCTGGAGCGCTTCGGCGCCGACCCGGAGCTGACCTTCTCGGCGAGCCCCGTCTCGGCGGCACACACCCTGGCCAAGACCCTCTGGGGCGCCACCTTCGGCGCCGTGGTGACCTCGGCCACGCTGACGGCGCTGGGGCGCTTCGAGCGCCTGCAGGAGCGCGCCGGGCTTGCCAGCCGCTACCGCTACCAGCGCCTGCCGAGCCCCTTCGACTACTCCCGGGCGGTGCTCAGCGTGCCCCGGGAGGCCGTCGACCCCGCCGACCGCGAAGGCCATGAGCGCGCCATCGTCGACTTCGTCAAGGCCCTGGATGAGAAGGAGGCGGTGCTGGCGCTGTTCTCCTCCCGGGCCCAGCTGCGGGCGGTGGAGAAGGCGCTGCCCAGGGGGCTTTCCCGGCGGGTGCTGGCCCAGGACCGGCTGCCCAAGCGTGAGCTGATCACCCGGCACCGGGCGCGGGTCGATGCAGGGGAGGGCAGCATCATCTTCGGCCTGGCGAGCTTCGCCGAGGGGATCGATCTGCCCGGGGAGTATCTTACCCACGTGGTGATCACCCGGCTGCCCTTCGCGGTGCCCGACGATCCGGTAGGCGCGACGCTGGCCGAGTGGATCGAGCGCCAGGGCGGCAACCCCTTCATGCGCATCAGCGTCCCGGACGCCTCCATCAAGCTGGTCCAGGCCTGCGGGCGGCTGATCCGCAAGGAGGCCGACGTCGGCCGCATCACCCTGCTCGACCGCCGCGTGCTGACCCGCCGCTACGGCCGGGCCCTGCTCGATGCCCTGCCGCCCTTCGTGCGCGAGATCGACGGCGTCCGCCAGGCCTGACCCACCCCGGAACGACAGCGGGTCCGCCGAGATGGCGGACCCGCTGGGTGTGGCGCTATCGCCGATCGAGGGTGGCTCAGGCGTCCTGAATCCGCTTGGCCAGGGTCGGGGCGAGCTTCTCGTTCATGGTCTTCAGGGCGTGCTCGGTGGTGTCCCAGTCGATGCAGGCGTCGGTGATGGAGACGCCGTACTGCAGCTGGCTCAGGTCCTCCGGCACCTTCTGGTTGCCCCAGCCGATGTTCGACTCCACCATCAGGCCGATGATGGAACGGTTGCCCTCGAGGATCTGGTTGGTAACGTTCTCCAGCACCAGGGGCTGCAGGGCCGGGTCCTTGTTGGAGTTGGCGTGGGAGCAGTCGATCATGATGTTGGGCTTGATGCCCGCCTTCTTCAGCTCCTGCTCGGCCAGGGCGACGCTGACGCTGTCGTAGTTGGGGCGGCCGTTGCCGCCGCGCAGCACCACGTGGCCATAGGCGTTGCCGCGGGTGCGGATGATCGCCACCCGGCCGGCGTAGTCGATGCCCAGGAAGTTGTGCGGATGGGCGACGGACTGCAGGGCGTTGACCGCCACCTCGAGGCTGCCGTCGGTGCCGTTCTTGAAGCCCACCGGGCAGGAGAGGCCGGAGGACATCTCGCGATGGGTCTGGGACTCGGTGGTGCGGGCGCCGATGGCCGACCAGCTGATGCAGTCCTGAATGTACTGGGGCGAGATCGGGTCCAGGGCCTCGGTGGCCAGGGGCAGGCCCATCTCGGCCAGTTCCACCAGCAGCTTGCGGGCGATATGCAGCCCCTCCTCGATCTCGAAGGAGCCGTTCAGATGGGGATCGTTGATCAGCCCCTTCCAGCCCACGGTGGTGCGCGGCTTCTCGAAGTAGACGCGCATCACGATATAGATGCTCTCCTTGACCTCGTCGGCCAGGCGGCGCAGGCGGCGGGCGTAGTCCAGGGCGGCGTCCACGTCGTGGATGGAGCAGGGGCCGATCACCATCAGCAGGCGGGGGTCCTCGCCGTCGAGGATGCGCTGGATGGTCTCGCGCCCCTCGATGACGGTGCGCTCGGCGGCCTCGGTGAGCGGGATCTCGCGCTTCAGGGCTTCGGGGGTGATGAGGACGTCCTGGGCGAGGACGTTGAGGTTGCTGACCTGCTGATCTGTCATGCGGCTACCTTGTGTCGTGTCTGCGCTGATGGCCCTTGGGCACTTCGGCTCGGGGCGCTCCGTTGTTCCCCCTACTATACACTGCCGGACCCGTCGGTGAGCAATCGGGGAACCGCGTCGCCTGCCGGCGGTCCCAGCTCGGGCAAACCGATGCAGCACAATGACTTGATGGATGAACAGGAAACGGGAACACTTGTGCGACACTGGGCCAAGGCCCCTGATATTTTGCCGCCCTCGAGGGCTCCAGGTTGACGCCATGCATGCACACTCTTGTTTGACCGCTGATTCTCCTGCGCTGCCGCCGCGCGCTCCTCGGCCTTCGTCGGGGAGGGTGTGAATGGGCGCCAGGGAGACCGATCAGCAGCTCGTCGAGCGCGCCCAGAAGGGCGATACCCGCGCCTTTGACCTGCTGGTCAAGAAGTACCAGCACAAGATCATCGGCCTGATCGGGCGCTACGTGCACGACCATGCCGAGGTGCAGGATGTGGCCCAGGAGGCCTTTATCAAGGCCTACCGGGCGCTGGGCAAGTTTCGCGCCGAGAGCGCCTTCTACACCTGGATGTATCGCATCGCCATCAACACCGCCAAGAACCACCTGGTCTCCCGAGGGCGTCGCCCGCCGGGCAGCGACCTGGACATCGTCGATGCCGAGATCGTCGACCACAGCGGGCGACTGGCCGACAGCGAGTCGCCGGAGGCCTCCATGGCCCGGGACCAGCTCGAGGCGGCGGTCTTCGAGGCGATCGACAACCTGCCCGACGACCTGCGCACGGCGATCACCCTGCGCGAGTTGGAGGGGCTCTCCTACGAGGACATCGCCAATATCATGCAGTGCCCCGTGGGGACGGTGCGCTCGCGGATCTTTCGCGCACGAGAGGCGGTGGATCAGCATATCCAGCCGCTGGTCACCACCTCCCGCAACCGCGAGGTCGAGTGACACTTTTTGTCGATGAGCTGAACTGTCCGACGCCTTTGGCGTCAGAAGCAGTGTTCGATCCGCCGCTGGCGGAGATTGCGTCGGCATTCCCGGCTCCACCGGGAATGCCGACTCCAGGCTGACAACGAGGGAGCAGGGCGGAATGCTCTGCCACTGTGAGGGTGTTGAGAATGAGTCAGAACGCACGGGAGTCGCTTTCTGCCCTGATGGACAACGAGGGGGACGAGCTCGAGCTGCGCCGCCTGCTCAAGACGCTGGATAGCGCGCCCGACGCCGCCGAGGCGTGGCGCCGCTACCACCTGATGCGCAGCCTGATGCGCCGCGAGCCCGACCTCGACGTCTCCACCGATCTCTCCGCCGGCATCATGGCGCGCCTTCAGGAAGAAGAGGCGCCCGTCGCCGAGCCTGTCGCCCCGGCGGCTGCGCCACGGCGCACGCTGCCCTTTGCGCGCAGCGCCGGCATCGCCGCGGCGGTCTCCCTGATGGTGATCACCGGGGTGCAGTTCTACTCCGGCGGTGCCCCGGACGGCAGCGAACCCGGCATGGCCGCAGGCGGCACGGCTCAGCCGGCGCCGGCCAGCCTCGCCTCCGGCGACGGCGGCAACGTCCAGCGTCCCTCCCTGGTCGACCTGCCGCTCTTCCAGCTCCCCCAGGGGAGCGGCCAGGGGCTGATGACCGTCGGCGCCGGTGCCGAGGTGCAGCCCATGTTCATGGCCCCGGCCCAGCGCCAGTCGCTGCTGGGTGACGAGGAGCAGGCGCGCCTGCTGCAGTCCTACCTGGACCGCCATGCCGAGGGCGCCGCCTACCGCAGTGGAGATACCTGGATGCCGCTGCTGCGCGCCACCGGCGCCGACAGCCTCGGCCAGCCCTGATGCCGGGGGTGGCGATGCGCGTACCACGCCCCCGCTCCCGCCGCCTGTGGCTTGCCGCCTGCCTGGGAAGCCTGCTGCTCGGCAGTGCCGCCCAGGCGAGCGGCGAGCAGTTCGACTGCCGAACCCTCGAGGGGGAGCCCGAGCTCGTCACGGCCCAGCAGTGGCTCGAGCGCAGCCTCTGGGCCGGCCACTGCTACCTCTACGAGGCCCATGCCGTCCGCATTGGCCATGATGGCGTGCGCACCCTGGCGCTCTCCCACGAGGTGCGCGACGGCATCGAGCGTGGCGTGGCCAGCTTCCTCGACGGGCCGCCCATGGTCTTCGAGCGCCGGGGCCGCATCGGCCGCCTGGGCTGGGCCGGCAACGGCGCCGAGACGCCGCCGTCTCCCGCCGGCATCGCCGACCGCGTCGACGCCCACTATCGCCTGCAGCTGGGGGGCGAGGAGCGCATCGCCAACCGTCGCGCCCGCCGCCTGGAGATCGCCCCCCTCGACAACTTCCGCTTCGGCCACCGCCTGTGGCTCGATCAGGCCACCGGGCTGACCCTCAAGCAGACCCTGCTCGACGAGACCGGTCGGCCTCTGGAGACCTTCCAGCTCACCGCCCTGGAGCGCCCGCGCCTCTATCAAGGCGCCGTGACCCTGGATGCCCGGCGGGAGCCGCCCGCCGACCCCTGGCGGCTCGGCTGGCTGCCCGAGGGCTTCACCCCCCAGCCGGTGGAGACCCGCAGCGCTCGGCACGGGGAGGGCGTGACCCACCGCCTCTACAGCGACGGCCTCTCCACCCTGAGCATCTTCCTGGCGCCCATGGAGGAGGTGGAGCTGCTGGCGCCGGGCCTTCATCGCCTGGGCGTCTCCAATGCCGCCGTGCGTCACCGCGACCTGGGGGGAGAGCCCCGCCAGCTGGTGGTGATGGGGGAGCTGCCCGCCAGGGTGCTGCTGAGGGTGGCCGAGGCCCTGGAGTGGCCGGAAGGGCCCTGACCCCTTGTGAAACGGTCCGCCCAACCCTATCTGGAAACCCGTGTTCGAGCCGTCGCAAGCTGACCCGGGCTCACCCTTGTCCCCAAGTACTGCAGGAGTCTTCATGATGCGCATGATTCGTCCTCTTACCCTGTGGGTGCTGCTGGCCGCCACCCTGCTGGCCTGGCAGTCGGTCGCCGCCCGGGAGCTGCCCGACTTCACCGAACTGGTGGAGGAGGCCGCCCCCGGCGTCGTCAACATCTCCACCACCCGCACGGTGCCCGGCCGCAGCGACCCCTTCCAGGGCTTCGGCGGCCAGGAGCTGCCCGAGATCTTCCGCCACTTCTTCGGCGACCGCTTCCCGGCGCCGCCCGGCGGCCAGGCGCCCGGGCGCCCCCAGGAGCGCCAGTCCCTGGGCTCCGGCTTCATCATCAGCGATGATGGCTACATTCTCACCAACGCTCATGTGGTCGATGGCGCCGATGAGATCCTGGTGCGACTCAACGACCGTCGCGAGCTGGCCGCCGAGCTGGTGGGCAGCGACGAGCGCACCGACGTGGCCCTGCTCAAGGTGGACGCCGACGCGCTGCCGACCCTCAAGCTGGGCGACTCCGATGTGCTCCGGGTAGGGGAGTGGGTGGCCGCCATCGGCTCGCCCTTCGGCTTCGACCACTCGGTGACCGCCGGCATCGTCAGCGCCATCGACCGCACCCTGCCGCGGGACGCCTATGTGCCCTTCATCCAGACCGACGTGGCGATCAACCCCGGCAACTCCGGGGGCCCGCTGTTCAACCTCGACGGCGAGGTGGTGGGGATCAACTCCCAGATATTCACCCGCAGCGGCGGCTTCATGGGGCTGTCGTTTGCCATCCCCATCAACGTGGCCATGGACGTGGCCGACCAGCTGCGCGATGACGGCCAGGTGCGCCGCGGCTGGCTCGGCGTCATGATCCAGCCGGTCTCCCGGGACCTGGCCGAGTCCTTCGGCATGGAGAGCCCCAGCGGCGCCCTGATCGCCGACCTCGATCCCGAGGGCCCGGCGGCCGAGGGCGGCCTGCAGGCCGGCGACGTCATCCTCGAGGTGGACGGTAGCCGGGTGCACGACTCCAGCACCCTGCCGCGGCTGATCGGCCGCACCGCGCCGGGCAGCGAGGTGGCCCTCGAGCTGATGCGGGACGGCGAGCGTCGCCAGCTCACCGTCACCGTGGGTGACTGGCCCGACGCCGAGCGGGCCACCGCCAGCCGCCCACAGGAGAGTCGCCAGGCCCGCCTGGGTATCTCGGTGGGGGAGCTCGAGCGCGCCGAGCGTGAACAGATCGGCATCGAGGGCGGCGTGCGGGTGCGCGAGGTCGACCCCGACGGTGCCGCCGCCGCGGCCGGCATCCGTCCCGGCGACATCCTGGTCAGCATCGACCACCGGGGCGTATCCAGTCCCGGCCAGCTGGTGGAGCTGGTCGGCGAGCTGCCCACCGACCGCGCCGTGCCGGTGCGCCTCTACCGCGACGGCCGCTCGCTGTTCGTGGCCCTGAGGCTGCGCGCGGAGTAGCCGCGAGCCCGCAACCGACGAACCCGGGGGCCTCGGCCTCCGGGTTCGCTGTATCTGGCCGGCGCATGCCGGTACAATACGCCTCAATCCCGGCCTCCTGCCGGCGGCCGCCGTGCCGCCGGCGCGGCCCGAACTCTCTTCAGGTAGACCTCACCCGATGGCCCAAGACACCGCATCCGACAAGCTCAAGCATATCCGGAACTTCTCGATCATCGCCCACATCGACCACGGCAAGTCGACCCTGGCCGACCGCCTGATCCAGAGCTGCGGCGGGCTGACCGAGCGCGAGCTCAAGGAGCAGGTGCTCGACTCCATGGACCTGGAGCGGGAGCGGGGCATCACC
>WPCH01056953.1_pt1 | contig 10908 bp, 12 predicted proteins | sample 5399881 | NCBI WGS metagenome assembly WPCH01 (sample SAMN12869468, study PRJNA574797) | sludge metagenome | isolation source: wastewater treatment of pH5 | place: China:Beijing | collected 2019-05-20 | reverse complement strand
TGAGGGTTACTCATAACCAAATTCTCGAAGCGAACCTTGCTTATTACGCCAATCCTTCTTGACCTTAACCCACAGGTTGAGATAAACCTTGGCACCAAGGAGTCCCTCAATCTGCATGCGGGCTCCCGTGCCCACTTCTTTAAGCATTTGACCTTGTTTACCAATGACAATACCTTTTTGGCTCTCCCGCTCCACGTAAATAGTGGCCCGGATGCGTAGCAGGTTTTTCTCCGTATCCTCTTTAATTTCATCCACATCCACAGCAATAGAATGCGGGATTTCCTCTTCTGTGCGTACTAAGAGCTCTTCCCTTATAAACTCTGCAATGACAAATCGTTCAGGATGGTCGGTGATCCAATCCTCTGGATAATACTGGGGACCTTCTTCTAGTCGATCGATAATTGCTGCTACCAACTCAGGAAGATGGGTTCCCTCCAAGGCTGAAACCCCAAGTACAGCTGCAAACTCCCTCTTCTCACCCATTTCCTGCAGAAAAGCGGTCTGCTTTTCCTTCGCTACCCGATCCGCTTTGTTGGCCACCAAAATGACAGGTTGCTGCACGTTTGATAACTCGTCTAGAATATGCTCCTCCACTTTCGTCCAGTGATCCATCTCGACGAGCCAAAGTACCAAGTCCACATCTTCTAGGGCGCGGAACGTGCTCTTCATCATGTACTCTCCAAGCTTATGGAGGGGCTTATGCAATCCCGGTGTGTCGAGAAAAACTACTTGAGCACCCTCGACAGTAAGTACACATTGGATAGTATTGCGCGTAGTCTGGGGCTTGTCAGAAACAATGGCCACCTTATGACCTACCAATGCATTTAGGAGAGTGGATTTGCCCGCATTGGGACGACCTACGACTGCAACAAAACCAGAGCGATAAGTGTCCGTTAGATCTGTTTTCTTGGTCATTAGTGTCTCCCTTCCGGGGTAAGGGCTTCTGCAGTAAAGGCGCCAGGCAATAGCTGCTCTACGGTGGTCTCAACCAGCTCTCCCTTGAGATTTCCCAAATAGACAGGCATTTTCGGATCACAAAATTCAACCATGACTTGACGGCAGACACCACAGGGAGTGACCGGGTTAGGAGAATCCGCGACCACCGCTAAGGCAGAAAATTTCGTCGAACCTTCCGATACCGCCTTAAAAATCGCGGTCCGCTCAGCACAATTAGAAGGACTATAGGCGGCATTTTCTATATTACATCCCCTAAAGACCTTTCCATCACAATCAAGCAAGGCAGCGCCTACCTTGTAGTTGGAATAGGGTACATATGCTCTTTTTCTAGCTTGCAAAGCCAATTCCATTAGTTCTTTACCTGTCATAGCTATCCCACCTTCAGGGTAACAAATAATCTCTAAATACGATGTACCCAACAGCAACCGCAGTCAAGGCAGCCACTAAGACTGCTCCTGCAGCGATCTTCTTAATAATCCCCGCTAGGGGATGATAATCTTCCGTGATCAAGTTCACCACTTGCTCAAAGGCGGTGTTGATGAGTTCTGCCACAAACATCATTCCGATCGCTAGCAAGAGGACTAGAAGTTCCAGACGGGGAATTTTTAATACCACTGCCAAAGCAATTACCGCGAGACCGGCAATCACATGAATCCGCATGTTTCTCTCCGAACGCAAGACATGAAAAATGCCTCGCATAGCATCCTTGACACTATCATAGAGATGGCGATGCTTCATCTTAATCTCTCCCTAAATCAAGCTCTCCCAAAACCTTTTCTTCTTTTTCCCGCATCAAAGCCTGCTCTTGGGAACTTTTATGATCGTAACCAAGGAGGTGCAAAAATCCATGAACACTAAGGTACAATACTTCTCGTTCCACACTATGGCCATACTCTACTGCTTGTTGGCCGGCTCTCTCCAAGGAAAGGACAATATCTCCCAAGATCCTAGGTAGGTCTAGGCAGACTCCAAAGCCGTCCCCGTCATCCTGGGGAAAAGACAGCACATCGGTAGGTGCATCAATGCCCCTATAATCACGGTTAAGGCCCTGGATCACACTATCATCCACAAACGTTACACTAACCTCCAAAGCACCATCAAGCCCCTCGAGCAAGGCTGCCGCTTCGAAAGCCTTAGTGATCAGTTCCTCGTAACCACTCGGGTCTTCCCCGTCAAGCTCATTGTTTATCAGTACTTCCATTTTTGCCTTTCTTCCCCTCAATTTCTTCCTTTGTGATTTTTTCGGGATACTCCACACGAGAATGGAACATGCCCATAATAACTTTCGTAAAGGACGTGGCGATTCGATCCATATCTTGGAAGGTGAGTTCACTTTCATCGAGCTCGCCGGAATTTAATCGTTCTTTGATGATCTTCCTTACCAAACCCTCAATCTTTCCAGGGTTAGGTTTGGAAATAGAGCGTACTGCAGCCTCCGTCGCATCAGCCAAAGATACAATGGCAACTTCCTTCCCCTGGGGTTTAGGCCCTACATAGCGAAAGTCCCTCTCCTCTACCGAGTCACCATCACAGGCTTCGCTGGCACGATGGTAAAAGTAGCGCACTAAATCGGTCCCATGATGCTGGGCGATAAATTGGGTTACGACAGGCGGAAGTTTAAACTCACTGGCCAGCTCCACTCCATCCTTGACATGTGAGGTGATGATCAACGTTGAAAGGGTTGGAGCCATCTTATCATGGGGGTTATCCTTCCCTACCTGGTTTTCGACAAAAAAGTAGGGGCGTCGCAGCTTGCCTATATCATGATAATGTGAACCAACCCTAGCTAGCAATCCATCGGCACCAATGGCGTCCGCAGCTGCTTCAGCTAAGTTGCCCACAAGAATACTATGATGATACGTTCCTGGTGCCTCTAACATTAGTCGCCTAAGGAGAGGATGGTTGGGGTTGGATAGCTCCAGAAGGCGAATTGGCGATGTTATTTTAAATAGACTCTCCAAGTAAGGTAGAACTCCGATTGTTACAATAGAGGCAAAAACCCCGGCCAAAAGGCCCAGATAGCTATTAATGATAAGTCCTGTATTTTGGCCTGCTAGACCCAGGGCGACCATAAATACAAAATTAACTCCGCCCACAACAAAGCCAGCCCGCATTAAGTCTCCCCGCTGGCTCACCTTGGAGACACTCAGGACAGAAACTAGGCCCCCCACTAAGGCAAGAACCGTGATAACCAGGCTCATCTCAAAAACCAAGCCAAGAAGAATAGCTAATACCACCGTCGTAATGCTGGCAACGCGAGCATCAATCAACAAAGTCAGTAACAAACCCAACAAAGCCGATGGATTAAGATAGGGGCTGCCCGACCAATTTATCAGACTGAATAGTCTTCCGATGGCCAAGACCGCTATCAAAACAGAGCCAATCAGGGCTAAATGGGTACCGTTCTTCAATACATTAGGCCTTTCTTGATATAAATAAGCACCCATGAAGGCCATCAGGCCAAGTACTGCCAGGGTCATACCCACAAGTACGCCGTAATCACGCCCAGTTTTGATCAACCCTACATCGGTGAGAAGCGCAACATGCTCGGGTCGAACTACATCGCCCTTCCTGACGATGATCTCGCCTCGCATAATCCGTACAAGCTCTACCGAATCCCTAGCCTGCTGGCGAGCTGCATTGACCTTCTCCGTATCCAGCACAAGATTGGGCTGAACAAGCTGCCTCCCAATCAGGGTAGCAGCATGAGCTGGTTCACCCCCTAGGCTACTGGCCTCGATCCCCGCCTCGAAGGAATCCCTCGCATCCCGGAGACCGTCCTCACTGATCCTCTCTTCCATGGTTGCTAAAACTAAGTCACTAGTGATCTGGGCGAACTGATCAAAGTCTGAAAAGGATAAAGTGGAAAGGTGTTCTAGAGTAGCTTTGGGTATCTCAAGCTTCCAATCTCTAATTAAGCGCCGATCGATTTCTGAGACAGAAAGTGCATCTGGCACGTTTTCGAACCCAGGATCCTCCACTGGTTCGGGTGGAATTCCCTGCCGAAGCAGGTTCAAGATACCGGTAATATTTTCCTCGACTCGAAGCACAATGGCTTGGTTCTTGAGGTAGAAGTCGGGATTCTCATTCGCCATCAAGACAGCCTGCCTGGCCGCCTCTTCTCGTAAGCGTTCTGTCTCCCCCGAGTTGACTGCAGTGATAGGCGCAGCTAGGTCTTTGCGCGCCACTTGACCTACCTCAACCTGCACTCCCTGGGGCAAGGTATTTAGCAGGAGGATGGCTAAGAGGAAGGCAGTAATAATACCCCCCGTCAACCATTGCCGGAGGGTGGTTTCCTCAAAAAGCTGTGGTAAGCGTTGTTTTTGTTTAGGGCTACCCTTCTTATTGCGTTTCACCATGTTCCTCCTAGGATTGTGACTTGTCATAGGCTTCATAAGCTCGAATGATGCGCTGCACCAGCGGATGGCGAACCACGTCGCTTTCCTGCAAGTAGCAGAAGCCTATGCCTTCCACGCCTTTGAGAACCTTCTGAATTTGAATAAGGCCTGAGGTTTTCCCTCGGGGCAAGTCCACCTGGGTAATATCGCCTGTGACCACGGCCTTAGACCCAAAGCCCAACCGCGTCAGGAACATCTTCATTTGTTCTGGTGTACAATTTTGAGCTTCATCGAGAATTATGAAGCTTTCGTCTAGCGTTCTACCCCGCATATAAGCCAAGGGTGCTATCTCAATAATGCCCTTCTCACGGTATTTCACATAGGTTTCTTGTCCCAAAATGTCATAAAGAGCATCGTATAGCGGCCGCAAGTAGGGATCAACCTTGTCCTGCAAATCGCCGGGCAAAAAGCCTAGATGTTCTCCTGCTTCCACGGCTGGACGCGTTAGGATAATCCGTTCTACTTCCTTCTTTTTCAAACTCGCGACCGCGACTGCCATGGCCAGATAGGTCTTCCCTGTCCCAGCGGGACCTATCCCAAAGACAATGTCATTTCGGCTAATAGTCCCGATGTAACGCCTTTGTCCAGAAGTCTTAGGTCTAATAGTCTTACCCTTATGGGTGGCCACAACTACATCAGAACTGAGCTCCAGAAGGTCTGTAGAGTCCCCATTTTCGCTTAACTTGATTGCATAGTACACATCATGTGTCGTCAGAGCAGTTCCTAAGCTAGCCATATTGGTAAGGGCCTTCTTTGTCCTGGTCACCGCCTCGCCTGATCCGCTAATGTACAAATCTAAGCCGCGAGGTACGATTCTCACGCCAAAGGCAGCTTCGACCAGGCGTAGGTTCTCATCACGCTTGCCGCTCACTGCTTGAGCGTGTTCGTTATCTCGAAGGCGCAGTATTTCGCTCAATGCATCAACCATCCTTTTTTCATCGTATGCCCCTATTATAAGCAAAACAAAACCGAAGTGCAAATCATTGAGACCAAAAGCGTCCGATGTCCTCAATTACTTCTACCTGCAATGTGACCCGTACGCCATCGCCGTCTGCCATCAAGTCAATTCGCTGTTTTACTTCATGGATCTGATCCTTTTGAACACCCTGCCGTGCCAGGTTTTCCCATGCTAGCTGTTGGGCCACTTGCTCCGCTTCCCCCCTGGGAACAGAAACCTTAACGTAGTCTATTTCCTGATAATCTATACGGGAAAAGCGTAGGGGAACCATGGCCCGACCTAGGGACAGTTGCCATTCTTGGGCACTTGGCACGTGGGTTTCCCGTCCATAACTTTTGCCTAGTGGAACTGTAATGGAACCCATCGTAATGGTGTACTGCCTGCGGGTAGTCCCCGTCGGAACAGGCTCCCATCTGGTAAGGGCGCCTTCACCCACTCCTTCATACCACACTCTAGCCTTGACCACACCCTGGGCTGCCCCAAACTGTTTTTTTCCCCTTGCATCATAGTATTCTCCAGAAATGATCTTCTCACCTTCACGCACCGTGTCCCCGTCTGTTACATGGGCTGTACCCTGCAAAACAAGGACTTCCGTCACCACTCCATCCCTTGAGGCATACAGATGCCCAGGTTTTGGGTATTCGCGGTCTAGGCCATCTCGTTCGGTCAAAGATATCTCTAGTTTGACCCCTTTAACATGAACTTGAGCCCAGGCAAGGACGGGAAAGGCCTTGAGGAGCTCGTTCTCTATAGTACGGGGTTCAAGCATGTTTCGGGCTACACCACTTCGCAGACCCATGTTTTCCAGGACTGGCTGCAAAGATTCTATCGGCACCGTTTCGTGGCCGACAACCTCAATGAACCAGATAAAATTAGACATATAGAGCACAAGCAGAAATGAGAGCACAAGGCCCACAGCCAGAAGTGCTCGCAACCTAAACTTTCGTAACAAGAACGGGACGCCATGCTTGTCAAGTATGGATACACTGATCTGGGTACCTCGCAGCAAAGGCCTCAAACGGAGGAAATCATGGACTGTGATCCGAGCAATGACTACATCTGCAGTGAGGCGTTCAGCTTGATGCAAAATCATGCCCGAATCTACCATTTTGTTTAGAAGACGCTCCACGGCTGGCCCTTGTAAACGAACGGTAACATATCCTCGCGACCACTTCAATAGAGAATTCATTTTAGCATCACCTGTTGGATTTTTCCGCGGATCTTGATTTCACTCGATGAAAAGGAGATGATTTCCAAACCACCGCCTACTACTTCAATCACCCCCTGGGAAGATCGGGCCTTGATACAAGTGTTCGTGTACTGAAGGAGCCCTTTATGATTGACAATTTTCGCTTCAGCATCGCCCATTAAATGAATGGTGGCCTGATCCAGCAACACGGCCTCAGGCAAATCCAGCGTGGTGGCGAGCTTTCTCTTGATCCTTTGATTCACAGCAAGCCCCATTGTCTCCCTCCTCTCTCCTAAAATTCTGCAATAAAAAAAAGGTTAGACCCTTAGGGTCCAACCTCGCTCAAAGCATTCTATTCTAGCCTAACATGCGTCCGTTCTTGAAGAAGACAGGTTCGCCTATCTGGGCAGAGCGATAAATTGCCTCTAAAATCTCCGTAACAACTACAGCCTCTTCCGGCAATACCCGGGGTGGAGTATCATTGACAATGCACTCAATCCAAAGGCGAGCTTCTCGATCTGCATCCGATTCGGTCTTGCCATCATAAAAAGCCACCCCTGTGGTTCCTAAAGCCGGTTTCTTGGTGTAAAGCTTCCCGAACTCCTCACCATTAATGCGTAGCCCATCCTCCATGTCGGCCCCACCTTCTGTTCCGTGGAGAATAGTCCTCGCTTCGCCCTCAAGCAAGGTGTTTAAAGCCCAACTAGACTCCAATATAATAGTGGCTCCGTCCTCCATGACGATGAACCCGAACGCGGAGTCTTCCACCTGGAACTTTTTAGGGTCCCAGGGCCCCCAGGCATTGGCAGCATTCTCTCGTTGGGCAAGCTTGTGGTAGACAGTGCCCACCACATACTTAGGCAAATAGTTACCCATCATCCATAACGTCAAATCCAAGGCATGGGTGCCAATATCGATTAAAGGCCCCCCTCCTTGTTTCTCTTCATCAAGGAACACACCCCAAGTAGGTACCGCACGCCGGCGGATCGCTTTCGCTTTCGCCAGGTAGATTTCTCCAAGGTCCCCACGCTCACAAGCTTGTTTCAAATACTCGCTATCGCTGCGGAACCGGCTCTGATAGCCGATAGTAAGCTTATTGCCGGTACGTTCTGCGGCCGCCACCATCTCGTGTGCTTCCGCCGCGGTCTTGGCCATGGGCTTTTCGCACATGACATGGCAACCTGCCTCCAAAGAGGCAACAGTTATCTCCGCATGGGAGCTGTTCGGAGTGCAAACATGCACAGTGTCCAAAGATTCTTCCGTCAGTAGCTGACGATAATCTTCATACACCCGGGCATCCTTACCCCCAAAAGTCAGGGCGGCTTCTTCCGCTCGGGAAGGTATAATGTCGCAAAAGGCAACCACTTCTACATTGGGGAGTTTAGCCAGGCCTGGCATGTGCTTTCCGTTTGCGATACCACCACAGCCAATGATTCCAACTTTCAACTTCTTGCCCAAAGACACTCCTCCTTGTAATCGACCTAACGACTAGGCCAGGCCCGCTTAGCCCGAGGTTCACGAATGATCTCAGACATGATAATGGCCTGTTTCAAGTTCAGTCTTCCCGACACAAAAGGGGCATCAGCGCTAATTTTTCCATCATCCTCCACCTCGCCTAGCCAGTCTTCCTGGTCTTCCCAGTCATCCCAGGCACCAAAAATCTCCTTCTCGCTTTCGTTAGTCGTCCATCCACTATTTTCCGAAGTTCTAGCCAAATCCGCTTCTTCCTGGTTCGACCACTCCGGCACATGGGCCTCAGTCACCATGTTCTCTAGAGTGACTGTGTACGACTCAGCTTCATCGATCATAGGTCCCTGTGTCTGTCTAGCCCTGTCCTCGGCTAGCTTTTTCATAACACTACCCAGGACCACAACGGCAACATAGAGCAACAGCCCTATTGATCCACGCATCACACTCACCTACCGCTTGGTTTCGTCTTCATTGGCATTGGGATCCCGATCTGGGCGCCGCCCACCAATGCTTTCCCTCATACTGGTATCGGCCATAATGTTCTGCATGCCATAGAAATCCATAACTCCAAGTTTCCCCTCACGAAGGGCATCTGCAATAGCACGTGGAACGTCGGCTTCAGCTTGCACAACTTGGGCTCTCATTTCCTGGGTCGCAGCCCTCATCTCTTGCTCCCGGGCCTGGGCAGCAAAGCGCCGTTCGGCAGCTTTGGCTTGAGCGATATTCTTGTCGGCTTCGGCTTGATCCATCTGCAAGCGAGCACCGATATTACGTCCCACGTCCACGTCGGCGATGTCAATAGACAGGATCTCAAAAGCAGTTCCCGAATCAAGTCCCTTATCCAAGACCACTTTGGAGATCCTATCGGGATTCTCTAACACCGCTTCATGGCTGGAACTAGAGCCCACAGTCGTTACAATGCCCTCACCCACCCTGGCAATGATGGTTGCCTCGCCTGCTCCACCGACGAGACGATCGATATTCGCCCGTACCGTAACCCTAGCCTTTACCTTCAGTTCGATACCATTCTTGGCAACGGCCGAAATCAAAGGAGTTTCAATTACCTTCGGATTAACGCTCATTTGCACTGCTTCAAGTACATTTCGTCCTGCTAGATCTATGGCAGCAGCACGTTCAAATGGCAGAGGTATATCAGCCCGATTCGCTGCAATCAACGCATCCACCACATTATCAACATTACCACCGGCTAAAAAGTGGGCTTCGAGTTTGTCAATGGATGTCTCTACGCCACCTTTTTGTGCCTTGATAAAAGGCAACACTATTCTATTGGGACTAACACGCCGGAGCCGCATTCCTATCAAACTGATAAGAGTGACTTTTACACCAGCAGCAATCGCCGAAATCCACAGGCCGACCGGAACAAAACTGAACAGGATAACAAGAAAAATCACCAACATGATGGGGATGATCCCCGCAAAAACCCAAGTCATATTTCTACCTCCCCTAATTTAGCGTTCTTCCACTAGTTCTCTAACAACTACCCTTGTTCCTTCCGACGCGATCACCTCGATAGGAGAATTTCCAGCTACAAAGCCTCCATCCGAAACCACATCAAAGCGACGACCCTCAACCAGAACAGTACCCGCTGGACGGAGTGGAGTGATGGTTACTCCTTGTTTTCCCACCAAATGGCTGAGGTCAGCCGGTGCGCGATACCCCGCCCCTGGTGATTCTTCGTGGGATAGGATCAAGCGCGACCACAGACGAGATTGGCGAATGCGACTCCACAGCAAGACTACGGCAACAAAGCTTACGGAAATCGCCACTGACAGACTGATTAGAGCGATGCGAACGTCACCAAACGCCATGACAATACTAGCGAACACTGAACCAAGGCCCAGAACGCCAGCTAACCCAAATCCAGGAATCACTGCCACCTCTAGAACTAAGAGAACGAGCCCCAAGATGAACAGCAATATGGCTTCAAGACCCGCTAGGCCCGTAACATAGCGCCCACCGAAAAACAAAATCAAGGCCAGCATGCCTGCGGTGCCCGGGACTCCCCAACCTGGCGAGGTGATTTCAAAAATCAAACCCAAGAAGCCCAGGGTGAGAAGGAGGGAACTCACTGTGGAGTTGGTCAAGAACCGGGCAATATTCTCAGCCCAATGGGGAGTAAGCCTGATTATCTCGTACTGGTCATAACCCAACTGTGTCAGGAGATCATTAGTGTTTGTAGCTATCCGATCCGCCATACCGGTATCTAATGCATCCTGTGCGGAGAGGGTGAGAATTTTACCCTTCTCCACTAAGTCTTCAACTACAACGTCAGCATCAACCATAGCCCCTGCCAACTCTCGATCACGTCCCCAGCGCTCCGCGGTAGCCTCAAACTCCGCCTTTAGGGCTGAGACTGTTTTTTCGTCCATTGGGCGCGGCTCAGCCGCACCAATGCTACTTCCCGGGGCCATGGCAATCTGAGGAGCCGCAAGAGCAATAAGTGCACCTGCAGACCATGCCCGTTCGCTAACATAAGCTACAACCGGAACGTTCGCCCGCAAAATAAGATCTTTAATCTCTGTGGCAGCATCTACTCTACCACCAAAGGTATTGATCTCCAGCAGCACCAGCCCATTGTAGCGTTCGGCCAGCTGGATACCTCTTGCCACAAAAGCCGCTAAGCCTGGTTCGATTTCGCCACTAATAGGCAAAGAGTAAACGTGGGGCGTAGCTGTCGCTCCAGCGCTGATCGCCGTTACAAGCACGAAAACCAAGATCATAGTAATTACCCTTACATCCATCTGCTTCATGTTCTCACCCCTTCTGTAAAAAAAAGCCCGATATCGTTATGTGCGACATCGAGCCAAAAATGACTTTACCGAAACTTCCTCTTGCGGGCTGCCTCAGACTTCTTCTTACGTTTTACACTTGGTTTTTCATAGTGTTCGCGTTTTTTCGCCTCCGACAGTACTCCC
>WPCH01119133.1_pt1 | contig 10934 bp, 8 predicted proteins | sample 5399881 | NCBI WGS metagenome assembly WPCH01 (sample SAMN12869468, study PRJNA574797) | sludge metagenome | isolation source: wastewater treatment of pH5 | place: China:Beijing | collected 2019-05-20 | reverse complement strand
CATCGTGGCCAAAATTGAAAGTGATGCCGGTCTACGAAATATTGATGAGATTATTGAGGCCGCTGATGGGATTATGGTTGCAAGAGGCGACTTGGGAGTAGAAATCGCCACCGAGGAGGTTCCCTTAGCTCAAAGAATGCTGATTCGCAAGTGTAATCGAGCAGGCAAACCGGTTATTACTGCTACTCAGATGCTAGATTCTATGATTCGCAACCCAAGGCCGACCAGGGCTGAAGTTACTGACGTGGCCAATGCTATTTTTGAAGGCACCGATTGTGTCATGCTCTCGGGAGAGACGGCCATGGGTAAGTATCCTGTCCGGGCTGTTCAAGTCATGGACCGAATTGCTCGCCGTATGGAGCAAGTTATTGATTATGGAGAAGTTCTAAAAGAGAAGACCAATGAATCACGATCCCGGGTTGATCAAGCAGTAACTTTAGCAGCCGCTCAAGTCACCCATGATCTAGGCTTAGATGTAATGATTTGCTCGTCCTTCTCGGGTGCAACGGCCCGTTCGCTTTCGCAGAAGCGTCCAAAGGCAACGATCTTTGCGACATCCCAAAATGAACATGTTGTTCGGCAATTAGCCATGTCTTGGGGTGTCTATGCTGTATTTCAAGAGACCAACATGGACTTTGAGGCCTCGATTAACCAGGCCATGGATCAAGCGGTCAAATGTGAGGTCGTAGCTCCTGGTGATGTGGTCACAATTATCACAGGCCATGGTGTGGCCATGCCAGGTAGTACAAACATGTTGCAGGTACGAAAGGTCGGAGATATGTGAAAGTAGGGAAGCTTTCAGGGGATATGCTTGAGCGGATGGTTTTATCAACCATCCGGTACAAGCGTGACGACGTCCTGGTCCATGCTGGACTAGGAGAAGACTGTGCCGTCATTGACTTTGGTGAAGAGGTATGCTTGATCACAAGCGATCCCATTACCGGAGCTGTGGAAGGAATCGGCGAGCTAGCAGTCCATGTCGCATGTAATGACTTAGCGGCTAATGGTGGGACGCCCGTGGGGGTGCAAATAGTGCTCTTGCTTCCAGAACACACTAAGGAAGAGCAGATTCAGCAAATCATGGAAGATATCCAACTCGCCGCGGCTAGTCTAGAGGTGGAAGTGATTGGAGGTCATACCGAGATTACCAGCAAGGTTGTGGATCCTGTGGTTTCTGTAACGGCCATTGGGCGTGCCGCAAAGGATCGGTATGTCACTTCAAAGGGAGCAAACATTGGCGATGATATCTTAATCACCAAGGGCCTGGGAATTGAGGCTACGGCAATTTTGGCTAGAGACTTTGGTCATAGGCTTCCGTTCAATGTCAGTTCTGAGGAGATTCACAACTTTACCCAGCAGCTATCGGTGGTTCGGGAGGGCCTTTTGGCAGCTGAGTACGGTGTCAATGCCATGCATGACATTACCGAAGGTGGCTTGCTTGGAGCGGTGAGAGAGATCTGTCAAGCAGCCAAGGTCGGAGCTGAGATCAGAGAGGGAGATGTTGCCATACCCCAGCTAACCAAGGCAATCTGCGAACACTTTAAACTAGATCCCCTAAAGTTACTTTCCTCTGGTTCTATGTTAATTGTCACTCCCTATGGGGAGGGATTGATTAAGGAACTCGTGAAAAATGGAATCCCCGCATTTAAGGTTGGAAGGATTACTGATGGCGATCACCCAATCTTGATTAGAGCAAGTGGGGATAGGGAGGCCATAACTTCCCATGTTGAAGATGAGTTATGGCGATTTTTTAGAGACTAAATTGAACGGTGGAAGTTGCATGCAAGCAAATCCTGGTAAAGAGCTAGAGTTAGTTATCGATGGTACGAACTACATACGCATACCCGTGCGGACCGAGCTTATTAAAGCTTCAGACGATATTGTGCAAGTGGTAGAACAGTTCACTAAGGGCGACGTATATAGCGATGATTTGGTTGTGGTTAGTGAAAAAGTTGTAGCCATCACCCAGGGTAGGGCTTTTCGCTTAAGTGAGATTAAACCCTCAAAGTTGGCTACTTTCCTAAGTAAATTTGTCCATAAGTCGCCCCATGGGATTGGACTTGGGAGTCCAGAGACCATGGAGTTAGCAATAAGAGAAGTGGGTGCATTGAAGATCATTTTTGCCAGCATAATTGGGGCAATTGGCAAGCTTTTTGGCATTAGGGGCCTCTTTTATCGGATTTGCGGACCCAAGGCCAGAGCTATAGATGGTCCTTGTGATTACACAATCCCCCCTTATAACGACTATGCTGTTTTGGGTCCTAAGGAACCCGATGTAGTTGCTAAGCAGATCAAACAGGTCATAGGATGTCACGTAGCTGTGATTGACGCTAATGATCTTGGTGTTAATATCTTGGGAGTCTCAGGATCTGAAGTGAACATACCCTTACTTGAAAAACTACTTAAAGATAATCCCCTAGGTCAATCCGCTGAGCAAACTCCGATAGGCATTATTCGCCGCGTTGAGGACGTGGCCCACGTTGGCGAATCAGGTTAAAAGCTTGTATCTAGGACCCTACTGGGTCCTTTTTTGACAAGAAAAACCGGAAGCAAGATGCAACTTCCGGTTTTAAAACGTAGTTTTCTTACCTTTCAATGGTTAAATCGTTTTCGACCCGATTTGCCCCGGTAACAACATCAGCGAGCATATCCTTTTCGGCATTTGTCAAGGCATCGTACTTGGCTTTGTCAGCTTCATTGCTGGAACCAGCCTTGAGGGGACGACCATTTCTATCTGAAGTATATTTGGCGAACCATTCTGCTACTTCGTCAACAGTCATGCCAACAAAGAGTTGTTCGAATGTGTCCATTTGCTCCGCCCAGGTACCAGCACCCATGACATAGTTGTCACCGCGCTCGCGTTTGGTTTCCCAACTTGCGATTTCAGCAATGAAGTTCTCAACTGTATCCTCGGTTACACCATCGACTATACCATCATGATCAGCGTCAATTTAACAACAAACAGAAACCAACTAACAGCACATTTTTCAAGTTACGCTTCACTGACTTTCCTCCTTTTTGGGATTGAGAATATTATCACAATAAGAATAAGACTATATCATAGTTTCCAGAGTAGTCAAGAAGGGAAAAGCAACAATCTTGCTGAAAGTAAGTTTATCTTAAGGGAGTTAACACAATTACAATGGGGCAGGCATGGGTCTGGTGGGGGGACTACATAATGATAAGAGTCGGCAAGCAATTGATTAGGAGTTGCCTAGTATTTACTATATTATTCCTTGTATTTTCCTCGGGATATGCAAGGGCGTTTGTACAGGACCAAAAACCTTTGCTTTTCTTAGGGAACGCGAACTTGGTTCCCTTGATTTACGAGGAGAATGGAGTCGCGAAAGGAGTCCTAGTTGATTTTTCTCAAGCCCTCGCAGAAAAGCTTGGTCGGAGGATTGAAGTAAGAGCCATGGATTGGGAAGAAGCTCAAGCCCAGGTTTTGTCAGGAGAAGCAGACGCGTTGCTCCAAATGAACTGGAGTCCGGCTAGGGAAAAAGTCTTTGACTTTTCAGAGGAGCTTCTTGAATCGGAGTTTGTCATATTTAAACGTAGCAATAACTTTCATATTAATGGCGCTAAGGATCTAGTGGGAAAACGCGTGGGGGTTGAAATAGGGGGATATGCGTATCAAATACTTCATGAAAAGGACATAGACATTGTCTTAATACCAAGCTGTGCTGTGGGTTTTCAAAGGTTGGTATCTGGTGACTTGGATGCGGTTGTGGCTGATCGCTGGACTGGCGAGTACGAGTTGGCCAGGAGTGCGATTTCAGGTATACTAATCTCTCGAGAGCCAGTAGACGTCAATTATTCTCATATTGCGGTAAAAGGGGGTGACGTTCAGCTCCTAGAACTTATTAACGGTGGCCTAAGAGAAATGCATGAAGATGGTACGTTTGATCACATATTGAGCAATTGGCAAGGGAAGAATGTCATTTATGTCACTGAAGAACGAGTGAGAAGAACTGTCTTAGCCGCACTGATGACGATCCTCTTGGCAGTTTCATCGACGGCTATAACCTTTGTGGTGAAACTAAGAAAACTGAACCTTGAGCTTGAAGCCAAGGTGGAACTCAGAACTGAGGAACTCAGAGTCGCAAATGCAGAACTGGAAGCTATGTCAATGCGAGATGGTCTTACTGAAATCTCTAATCGGAGGGGTTTTGATTTGCTCTTTAAGAACGCCTGGGGAATCAGTTCCAGGGACAATCACCCCTTGGCGTTAATCATGATAGATGTGGATAATCTAAAGAAAATAAATGATGCTTATGGACATTTGATGGGGGATCAGTTATTGCGGGAGGTAGCCTGTGTTCTACAGGGTTCCGCACGACGCCCCGGGGATGTTGTAGCACGCTTTGGTGGCGATGAATTTGCTGTAGTACTTTTCAATACTACAGAAGATGGGGCTGCCAGTGTTGCGGAAAACATGCGAAAGGACTTGGAAGAACTGACTCTTACAAATGAAGTTGGTGAGAGACAGATCTCTGCGAGTTTTGGGGTGGCCTCTGTCATCCCTGGTACTGATGTGACTCCCGTGGAATTGATTGAGTCAGCTGACCAAGCGCTATATTATGCTAAAGAAAAAGGACGAAATCAGGTGGTCAGAGCTTCTAGTCTCCGAACAGAGGGGGATGGGATCAATGCGTAGTGTAAGACAAGCAACCCTTATGCTGATAGCTATAGTGATCTTTCTCGTGGTTGTACCCAGGGGAGGAGCTTGCGGAGAATCCCTCACTGAAGAGGACATTTTCGTAGGTAAACACGGTGTTTATTACCAGATTTTCGTGAGGGCTTTTGCCGATGGCAACGGTGACGGTCTAGGAGATCTTAGGGGAATCATTGATAAATTAGATTATCTTTCGGATCTAGGGGTCAGTGGAATCTGGCTAACTCCTATTAACCCTTCTCCAACCTACCATAAGTACGACGTTACCAACTACTACGAAATCGACGAAGAGATTGGCACCCTGGAGGATTTTTCGGAGTTGATTGCAAAAGCCCATGAGCGAGGCATTCGGGTAGTCATGGACTTGGTGCTGAATCATACCAGTAGTCTCCATCCCTGGTTTATTGAGGCGACTCTGGATTCGGATAGCCCTTACCGGGACTATTACATTTGGGCAGATTCAGATACCAATGTCAATTCCCCTGGTCCATGGGCTCAAAGGGTTTGGCATTCAAGGGGCAGTGAACATTACTACGGCCTTTTCTGGGACGGTATGCCTGATCTGAACTATTATAACCCTAAGGTGCGGGAGGAAGCCAAATCCATTGCTGAATTCTGGCTGGCTCTTGGCGTTGATGGCTTTCGCCTTGATGCCGCTATGCACGTTTATGCACATACCGACGAAAATAGAGCTGTAGAGTGGTGGATAGATTTTAGGGACCATCTAAGGCAGATTAAACCTGATGTCTATTTGGTGGCCGAGGTGTGGGACAGCTCTAGCGTTATAGCGCCTTATTACTCTGGATTTGACTCGTGTTTCAACTTTGACCTCGCTAATTTGATTATCCTTAGTGCTAGAAGTGGTTCTGATTTTGGTTTAGCTAGGGTTGCTGAACGATTTCTAAACCGTTATGAAGAACACACCCAGTGGGTTATCGATGCTCTTTTTTTGACAAATCACGACCAAGACCGGGTGATGTCAGTCTTGAATGATGTTGAGAAGGCTAAAATGGCCGCCTCAATATACTTGACACTGCCTGGAAATCCCTTTATATACTATGGAGAAGAGATTGGGATGAAGGGATCGGGTTCTGATGAAAACAAGCGAGAACCCTTTAAGTGGTACGAAGTAAGCGGACCAGGGCAGAGCAGTTGGCGTACTTTGACTTTTAATACGGGCGCATGGCAACCCTCGGTGGAAAAGCAACAAGCAGATCCCGATTCACTTTTGAATCATTATCGAAGTCTGATCCATCTGCGGGAGAGTAATCTTCCATTGAAGGTTGGTAGTATAGCTCCCCTAGATACGGGAAACAAGCAGGTCACAGGTTTTTTCAGAGAGTGGAAGGGCGAACAGGTAGTAGTGCTGCACAACCTCAATCCCTCTTGGCAGATCGTGGAGCTAGATCTACGCCAAAAGGATGGGTGGCAAATTCTCTACAATAGTGGGGAATTAGACTGGGAAGTGGACGAGGACAAAACGACCATCACACTCAGCCCTCGATCGTCCCTTGTGATCGCCAAGAACTAAGGTTGGAACCAAAGAACTGGCATAACTAACGTTTGAGGATTAGAGGTTCTCCGGGTTTTGGAAAGATGATTTGCACGGTTTTGCCCATTTTCGCTTGGACCATTTGCCTAATCTTGTTCGGTTTTTCTGTATGGACTGGAATTAGGTAACGAGGACTTATCTCTTCGACAAGGTTGACAAGTTGGCTTCCAGTCAGATGCCCCGAGGAAAGGAAGGGACTTCCAAGTTCACCCAAACTTCGAATGTTGAAGTGACAAAGCCATGACCGGAGTCTTTCGTGATCCAGCGCCATTTGCTCATGGAAGGGCTCTGAACTGGAGTGAATGTAGTGACCCCCACAAGGAGCGATATCCACTAGGTAGGCATCCTTGAAAGTGATAACCAATGTTCGACAGGTTTCCAGGGCAATGCGATGAAACATGGCCAATCTCTCCACGTTACTTAAGGAAAATCTGCGACAACAAGCTTTTTACTTTGTTCGACGGCTAGACGAGTATTCTCGTAAACAGCAGCTTCAGACATGACTCATTCGTTTTCTGGATGGGTTCCTTCGCATATAAGGGCTAGGGGTTTTAACCTGGACGCTCTCTGGATGAAATCGAGGGTGTCTTGTTTTCTGGTGCAATGCATGCGCAGATCGCCTGTGTAGACTATCCATCCCTCTGAAGTTTCAACGGCCCAAGCACCTGAACCTGGAATGGAGTGATCTACTGGGAAAAAGAGTGTATTCAGTCCCCCGATTCACCCAGATGAGACCTCCAAAGGTACTGACTGGAGTGCACGGGATGAAGAGGAACGAGCCCAAAATGATTGGACGTCATCGGTAACCAGATCATTTACGATCATGTACTTACGGCCAAGGGAAGGCGAAGTGCGATAGTGTCTTGACCGCAAGAGCCCTTCCCATTCTTCTTTGAGGACGATGGAGGTGGTCTCCGAGTCCACCCCTCCTTGTGATACATCTTGCCGGGCCTTAGCTATGATAGCCGTTGCCAGGCTAGAGTAAAGTGGGATACTGGGTTTGAGAAAAGAGACCATTTGCAGATGATCACTGTGGGCATGGGATAGCAAAATAGCTTGAGGTTCGACACCATGAAAGTTTTTGCTATAGTACTGATCCAACAGGTCCACGCCTAGCGGGATGAGATCATCCCGGTAAATTTCTGGGATCGGAGGAAGAAGCCCCGTAGATAAGTAATCTACTAAGCCTAGTCCACTTCGGGGACGTAGGTATTCATCGAAGAAGCGAGATCTAACTTTAAACCGAAGTCAAAAAAGAGCCCTGTTCCGTCTGCAACTAGGTAAATTTTATTTCCACCAATTGATTTAGATTCATCGAAAACGGTCAGCTGTACATTCAAGAACATCCCTCCCGTTAACTTTATGGCAGGGATGGACTAAGTAGAACGAAGTCCACAAGTGCTTACATAATGGCGTAAAGTAAGATTGACACAGTAAACAGGGAGAGTACTGTGGTTGTGGCTACTATAACCGCAGCATAGTCCTTAGCACGATCGAATCGTTCGGCAAGGATTGAAGTCATGGTAGCTGCTGGCATAGCCGTCATGATCACTATGGTATTGGTGACTGTAGATCTATCTCCTATGAATGATGAGAATAAGTAAATGAACAAGGGGATAACCACTAACTTAGTGGCGATTCCGTAATATATTGTCCAATCTCTGATGTGCTCCTTAATCTTCACCTCAGCGAGTATTACGCCAATGACCAACATGGAAAGCGGACCGGTCATACTTCCCATGGCCCTGATGCTAGAAAGTAGAGCGTTTGGTAACCGAAGATCAAAGGTCAAGATTATTATGCCGATGCTAGCTGCCAGAATGGAAGAGTTTAGTAGAGTCTTCGTTAACTCTGTTTTGAGCTTACCTCTGGGAGATACACCTCTGTACAGAATGATTCCATACGTCCAGACTAAGAGGACAAAAAACATGTTAAATACGGAGCCGTAAACAACGCCTTCGTTACCGTACACGGAGTTCAATATGGGAAAGCCAACGTATCCCGTGTTGGAAAAGACATTAGCAAAGTGCAAGACTGTTTTCTTTTCATCTTTGATAGGGACAAGCAGGAGCAGTCGCGAGACAACTATGGTTATGATGTAGGCGGCGATGCTGTAGTAAAATGTGCGAAATACGTTGGACTTGATGGATTCGTCATAGGTAAAGACAAAAGAAGATAGAATCATACAAGGTAAGGCGATGTGGATGAGGACGGTGACTAGACCTTTATTTATTTCTGGAGTTATGATCCTCTTTTTGGCACTAAAGGCTCCAACGAAGATCATGATGAGTAGGGAAATAACGGTATCGAAAATTGTAGCGGACGTCATAAAAATCCTCCTCATTTGTCTGTGCTATCTAGCCTATGCTTTAGTCAAGTGCAAGGTTGCACAGGGAGGTTGGAAACAAGAAGGAGTATAGTAGAAATGCAAAACTGGAAGAGAACTTTTATCACCATATGGTCAGGCCAGGCCGTATCAATCCTTACGAGCTCGGTACTGCAGATGGCCATTGTATGGTACATTACCCAAAGAACAGGTTCGGCAGCGCTACTTTCCTTAGCAACACTTATTGGTTTTCTTCCCCAGGCTTTGCTCGGGATGTTTATCGGAGTTTATATTGATCGCTATAATCGAAAAACCGTCATGATTGTCTCGGATCTCGTTATAGCACTGGCTGGAATGATTTTAGTGGTGGTGGGGATCTTTGGCGAACTCCCCATCTGGCTAATTTATGTAGTACTGCTTTTGCGCTCAATTGGAGCGGCTTTTCACACCCCTGCCCTTCAAGCAGTGACCCCTTCAATCGTTCCTAGGGATCAGTTGACACAATATGCAGGCTTTGCTCAGGGCTTTAAATCGTTGTCCATGGTGATCAGCCCAGCCTTAGCTGCCTTGCTCTTTAGTATTTGGGATCTAAATGTGATTATTTTGCTGGATGTCGTTGGAGCACTGTTTGCTACAGCGGTTCTTGTCCTGGTCAAGATTCCAGGTACAAAAGTGGAAAGAACGAGTGATCAACCTCGGATGTTGCAAGAAGTGAAGGAAGGCTTCCAAGTCCTGCGAAGGGAACCAGGGCTATTAGAACTTTTAGTCATCAGCTGCCTGTATGCCTTTATCTACTTTCCCATTGGCACTCTCTATCCGCTGATTACGATGACCTGGTTTGGAGGAGGGGTTGGCGAGAGTGGGTTCGTGGAGGTTGTATTCTCCGTAGGAATGCTGGCAGGTTCCTTTTTGTTAGGGACTATCGGAGGGAAAATCAAGAAAATAAAAGCTATTCTCCTTTCCATTGGTATATATGGAGCCTGTGTCTTGATTATCGGAATCTTGCCAGCCACGGGTTTTTTGATTTTTGTTGGATTGTCCCTTGTAATGGGGGTGGTAAATCCCTTCTTTCACGGAGTACAAACAGCTATCTACCAAACTCGGATAGAAGAGCAATATCTGGGCCGAGTACTCTCTCTTACGTCTAGTATTGGACTTATCGCCATGCCATTGGGACTGATCCTTTCTGGGACCTTTGCCGATGTCATTGGAGTCAACAGGTGGTTTGCGGTCTCTGGTTGTCTTATCTTGGTGCTATTTTTCGTCAGCGCACGGATACTCCCTAGGCGTATCAAAGTTGACAACAAACTACAATCAACGTAGACTAAAGTGCAATTGCAGCCTTCCTATTCACTTAGGAAGTTTGTTTTTTTGAGGCGGAAAATTGCTGTCCTTGGTCTTGCATACTAGTATAGATACAATCGAATGGTTTGTGACATAACAATGGACTGCCCATAGTAGGGAATGGGAAGGATGACGGTAGGATAATCCCCATAATTGTTATTTTGATTCACGTGTGATAAACTATTTCTAATGATAAATAACACTCATTCGACGATGGGCGGTTCTCCCAATGAAATGGATCAGGGCTTGGAACGGACGTCTGCAATCGATTCTTGCATTTTCCTTACTATCGGTCTATATCCTCTCTTTCCTGTTTGAGGGGCAGATACTCTATGGTCTTCTAGACTTGCATGGTGTGCCAGCTTCTAACTACATAATTCAGGCCATTGCCGCACATTTTTTTGGCTTGTTGACCAGCGGACTTTTTACCAAGTCGACCACCAAGGCCAAACTCGTGGTGTTCTGTGGTATAGGAGTCTCATTATTGGCAACGATCCCTTTCTTTTTTGATCCTACCCCTCTATGGACTATAGGGCTGGTTGTTGGAGGATACGCAAGCGGTGCAGCTTTAGCGGCTTGGGGTTACTTCCTTAAGGCTTTTACGCCAAAACAAGAACGGCTCAAAACCTGTGCAGATGTGCTCATTTGCTCTAACATTATGATGGTTATTATCAATGTATTGACCATCAAATTGTCTCCTTTCATTGGTTTGACCATGGTAATGTTGTGTCTTTTAATCGGTATGATCTGTACGTGGGAGTTGAACGTTGACACTCAGCAACAAACAAGTGTCCAGATGAAAGGCAGGGCAATGGGGGAGTTAAGAAATGCACTCCTACTTCTATGTCTGTTTATTGCCGTCTTGACCATCAACTCCGGTTTGATGTATCAGGTCATTAATCCCGCTTTCCAACACTTGACTGCGCTTACAAGTTGGTACTGGTCTTTTCCTTATATTGTTGCTCTTCTTTTCATGCGGAATTTACCTAGGAGGGCCAAACATTCCAGAATGTTGTATGCAGGAATGGCCATGATGA
>WPCH01233964.1_pt1 | contig 10936 bp, 9 predicted proteins | sample 5399881 | NCBI WGS metagenome assembly WPCH01 (sample SAMN12869468, study PRJNA574797) | sludge metagenome | isolation source: wastewater treatment of pH5 | place: China:Beijing | collected 2019-05-20 | reverse complement strand
CCCTCCCTCCTCATCGCCTTGTTCGTGCTATTCGTGATGGGCACGAGCGTGTTTAACGTGGTGCTTGTCCTCGCGGCCACTCGCTGGATGATCTATGCACGCGTCACACGAGCGATGGCGCTCTCACTGCGCGAACGTCTGTTCGTGGAGGCCGCGGTTGGGCTTGGTGCCTCGTCACGCCGGATCCTCGTGCGGCACATGCTCCCGAACCTCCTTGGCGGCCTCGTGGTGCTCAGCACGCTCGAGGTCGCGACGATGATCCTGATCGAATCCTCGTTGAGCTTCTTGGGGCTTGGACTCCAGCCGCCCCTCTCGTCGTGGGGCCTGATGCTGTCCGAAGGTCGCCAGTACATGAGCTCGGCTTGGTGGCTCACGGCGTTCCCCGGCATCGCGATCCTAGTGACCTGCATCGTCCTGAACGCCCTCTCCGGGTGGATGCGGACTCGCGTGAATCCAGGAGGCGCCATGGGGACGACCTGATGCAACCGCGCTTCTCGACCCGTCAGACAGCCGCGGGGCGGCTCGTCCACCAGTGGAGGAGATACATCGTGTTGAATACCAGGAGGCGACAACGGCCGACGCGGCGAGCGGTCGCCATCGCCAGCGCACTGGCAGTGGTGTCATCCGCCCTCGGCGGCCTGCTGCCGCTCACCGCGGGAGCCCAATCACCTAGTACGCCTTCGGGGTCGGTCACCCTCGTGATGGAGGGCGAACCCCGTTCTCTGGGAGCCTGGAGCGGGTTCCTCACTGACAGCTATCCGGTGCTCCGGAACGTCGAGGAGGCACTCACCAATAGGGACCCGGTCACTAACGACCTCGTCCCCGAGCTCGCTACCAGCTGGGAGCAGGTCGACGAGCTGACCTGGCGTTTCCAACTCCGGGAGGGCGTGACGTTCCACGACGGGAGCCCGTTCAACGCCGAGGCCGCGGCGAGCAGCCTCAATCACACCTGGGGCAAGGACAACGACTTCATCATCCGCCAGTACATCGGCCCCGAGTTCGTGGCCGCGGCGGTCGACGAGTACACGCTCGATGTCACGACTGAGACGCCGGACCCGATCCTGCCGGTCCGGCTGTACTTCTCGCCCATCTCATCGGCCAAGCACCTTGCCGAACACCCCGAGGAGTACGACACCGTGCCCGTCGGGACCGGCCCCTATCGCTTCGTGGAGTGGGCTCGTGGAGAGCGCATCGAGCTTGAGGCCAATCCAGAGTGGTGGGGTATCGACGCCGACGACTCGTACGGCAAGGCGACCATCGCGGACGCGACACTGTTGTTCCGCCCGGAAGCCGAGGTCCGTGCGGCGATGGTCTCCACTGGCGAGGCGGACTTTGCCCGCTGGCTGACCGCCGAACAGTGTGGGGCGACACCCGAGTGCAGTGAGGGTCCCGGCGTCGAGACCCTCATGCTCCGTCTCGATACGCCCAATCCCGCGTTGGCTGACCATCGAGTCCGCCAAGCCATCGCCCTCGCGATCGACAAGGAGTCGATCATGTCGCAGATCATGGGGGGTGGCGCCACGGCGGCAATGATCGCCGGGCCGGCAGCGACAGGTTTCAACGCTGACCTTGAGCCCGTCCCGTACGACCCTGAGCGGGCCGCCCAACTTATCGCCGAGGCCGCCGCCGACGGCGTCCCGGTAGACGCACCCCTCGTGGTGGAGACCTCCGCGGGATGGATTCCGCGGAGCAGCGAGGCCATCCAGATCATCGCCGACTCCCTTCGCAGCATCGGACTGACGAACGTCACCACACTGGAGCTGGAGACAGCGCGGTCGGAAGAGATGTTCGTGGTGCCCCTTGACCAGATTCCGCCCGAGCGCGGCCTGCTCGCCTACTGGTCCCATGGCAATGAGCTCATGGACTACTCCGCGAGTCTGTCCGGCTACTACACCTGCTCGAGCACGGTGTCGACGTTCTGCGACCCCGCGGTGGACGCTCAGATCCAGGCAGCCAGTGAGTTGTCCGGTGACGAGCGCGACGCAGCACTTCAGGAACTGGCTGCAGTCGTCCTTGAGCCACTGCCGATCGTCCCCATCGGCTACCCCAACGTCCGCTTCGGCCTGAGTGATCGGCTCGATTGGACGAGTCGTCTGGACGGGTTCATCCTTCTCAAGGAGATGGCCCTCACGGAGTAGCACCACGGTTCTGCGAGCGCGGCGGATCCGCGCTCGCAGAACCATATGGATACCGCGTGCGCCACCGACGAACCGGGCGGCTCTCCACAGGAGGATCCAGACCCTGAGCGCCGTCGCCAGCGCCGCCTCTGGTCCGAACGAGACGATGCGAGGTCGATCACGTCTCTCCGGGCTGCCACGCTTTGTACTGCGTCGGCTGGCCTACTCCTCGATCGTCATCGTGGCCATTCTGGCGGTGGTGTTCTTTCTCACGCGCATGGTCGGTGACCCGGCGCGCCTGATGACCCCCCTACTGGCGCCCGAGGAGGTGTACCTCGCCCTCCGCGCATCGATGGGCCTTGATGACCCGCTCCACGTCCAGCTGGGGCGTGAGATGTCGAAGTGGGTCCAGGGCGACTTCGGTGATTCGCTGTGGCAGAACGTCCCCGCACTTCCCCTGGTCATCCAGCGCCTGCCGATGACGATCGCATTGGCTCTCGCGACCCTGATCATCGCGCTGCCGGTCGCGATCGTACTGGGTGTCATCTCCGCGCTGCGTCCCGGATCGTGGATCGATCGGATCGTGACCACCATCTCACTCGCTGCGGTCTCGATCGCGGACTTTTGGCTGGCCCTGATGCTGATCCTCATAGTGGCGGTGGGCCTCGGCGCCCTCCCTACCTCGGGTTCCGGCGGCCCCGAGTACCTGGTGCTCCCGGCTCTCGCACTCGCATTGCGGCCGATGGGGAGGATCGCACAGATCACGCGAGCATCCCTGCTCGAAGAAATGGGCAAGCCCTACATCGTCACTGCTCGGGCACGCGGGCTGAGCCAGCGCCAGGTCGTGACACGACATGGACTTAAGAACGCGGCCCTGCCGATGATCACGCTAACCGGGGACGAGACGGCGGCCCTCATCAACGGCGCGGTCGTCATCGAGGTGATCTTCGGATGGCCCGGCTTGGGCAGCCTGTTCATCGCGGCTATCGAGCACCGTGACCTGCCGCTCATCGAGGCCTGTGTCTTCGTGGTCGCGACCACGGTGGTGCTCATCAACCTCGCCGTCGATGTCAGCTATTCCTTCCTCGACCCGCGGATCCAGATCCGATGAGGGATGCCGCCCGCCCACCCTTCCTGTCGGTCGAGGGTCTGCGCGTCACCTTCGAGACGTCGGATGGCCCCATCGTCGCGGTCGATGATGCCTCCCTCCACGTCGCGGAGGGTGAGCGCGTGGGAATCGTGGGTGAATCGGGGTCCGGGAAGTCGGCGACCGCGCTGGCGATCATGGGTCTCCACCAGCGCGCCCACGTCGAGGGTCGGATCCGGTTCGGTGACGAGCAGCTAGTCGATGCGCCGGAGCGGACGATGCGCCGCATCCGAGGTCCCCAGATCGGCCTTGTGTTCCAGGACCCCTTGTCGGCGCTCGACCCAGTCATGACCATCGGTCGTCAGATCACGGAGGTGCTGACCATCCGGGGTGTGCGTCAGCGCGAGGCCCGCGCACGGGCCATCGACATCCTCGGGCGCGTTGGGGTGGTACGCGCCGCCGAGCGCATGGACGACTACCCCCACCAGTTCTCGGGTGGGATGCGCCAGCGCGTGATGTTGGCTGCCGCCGTGATTGCCGAACCGCGCCTGCTGATCGCGGACGAGCCGACGACCGCCCTCGACGTCCGGGTGCAGGCACAGGTTCTTCGGCTCATCCACGAGCTCACCGACGAGCGACACATGGGGCTGCTGCTCATCACGCACGACCTCGCGGTGGTCGCCGGCAACACGGACCGCGTGTACGTCATGTACGGCGGACGTGTCGTGGAGACCTGCGATACCGACTCGCTGTTCTACGAGACCAGGCACCCCTACGCTTGGGGATTGCTCAGCTCGGTGCCTCGGACGGACGCGTTCGGTGCGGGCAGGTTGAAGGCCATCCGCGGGCAACCGCCGACGTCCAATGCCACGCAGCCTGGCTGTGTCTTCGCGGACCGATGCGACCATGTCCTTGACATCTGCCGGTCGACTCGCCCCCCGTTGGCGGAGGTGCATCCGGGACACCGTGCAGCTTGCGTCCGCGCCGGCGAGTTGACGCGCCCCGGGCACCTCCCGACCTGGCCGCCTGGCGCGGCTCCCGAGGGCGACGTAAGGTGAGCGAGGCCCTCTTGGACGTCCGTGGGCTCACCAAGGACTTCCCCATCGGTGGCCATGAGTCCCACCGCGCGGTCGATGACGTCACGTTCTCGGTCGGCCCCGCTGAGATCCTTGGCCTCGTCGGGGAGTCGGGCTCGGGCAAGTCGACCACGGCACGATGCATCCTGCGCCTCATCGAGCCGACCGCCGGCGAGATCGTGCTGGGCGGCGTGGATGTCCGTCGGGCCTCGCCTGGGACACTCAAGACCGTCCGACGGCAGGCACAGATGGTGTTCCAGGACCCCTACTCGTCGCTCGATCCGCGCATGAGCGTCGAGCAGTTGGTGGGTGAGGGCTTGGACATCCATGGTCTTGTGAACGGTCGTGCGGCCCGTCGTGAGCGCGTCATCGAGGTATTGCGTCTTGTCGGCCTTGGCGAGCGGGACCTGCCGCGTCTGCCACACGCGTTCTCTGGTGGACAGCGGCAGCGAATCGGGATCGCACGCGCCCTCGCGGTCCACCCTCGGCTTTTGGTCTGTGACGAGCCGATCGCGTCGCTCGACGTCTCCATCCGCGCACAGATCCTGAACCTGTTCATCGACCTGCGAGTGGAACTCGGGGTCGCCCTCCTGTTCATCGCCCACGACCTAGCGAGCGTCCGGTACCTGTGTGACCGGGTCGCGGTCATGCATCGCGGACGGATCGTGGAGATCGGCACCCGCGCCGAGATCTATGAGGCACCGCGACACGACTACACGCGCGCCCTCCTGGCGGCGACACCGATCCCCGATCCGGTCGCGGAGCGGCGACGCATCGCCGCCTTCGTCACCGGCACCGCCGAGTCGACGTCGAGCTGAGGCCCTGATCAGGCACTGCTTCGCGTGGTGGTCGGTCCGCGATCCGCGTCCGACAGGTCTGCCCTCGCGGCGCTGGACGGGGGGAAGGTCGTGCGAAGGCGCGCACGGTACGCATCCATTGTGGCCAGCTGCCGCGCGAGGCGGTCTCGGATCTCTTCATCCGGGTCGAGGCCCTCCCGGGCCAGGACGGCGTCGACTGTCGCGCGCGACCGGTAGCGCTGGCTGTCGCTCACGCGGCCGCCCAGCCTTCCATGATGGGCGACCGTCTACGATGCCAGTCGGTCAGGCGCTGAAATCCCGCACCGACACGGAACGCGGTCGGCTCGTCGAACGGGTTCGCCACGATCTGCATGCCGATCGGCAGGCCATTATCAGACATCCCGCATGGCACCGAAAGGACTGGGAGGCCGGTCAGATTGAACACACCCATTCGGGGTGAGCTGCCGACGGTGCTGTCGAGGTCGTAGCCTTCGAACGCGGCTGCGGTATCGGGCAGAGCAGGTACGATGGCCACGTCGACGTTCGACATGGCCCGTCGCCAGATGTTGCTGATGGCCACCCTGGCGTGTTCGGCCAGCAAGAGGTCGGGCCCCGTGTAGAAGGCACCCATGAGCAGCTGGCCGCCACAGATGCGGCCGAACGTCGCGAACCGTGTGCGGAGGTCGTGCTCGTGGATGAGGTAGGCCTCGCAGCGCAGGATCACCGTCACGGCGGCCGTCGCCTCGTCTCCATACGGGAGGTCGAGGTCCACGAGATTGGCTCCGGCATCCCCCAGCACCCTGATCGCGGCCTCGACCGCCTGCCGGACCTCGGCGCTCAGGTCCGGCGCGTCGAAGAAGTAGCGCACGGGGACCCCGACGCGCATGCCGTCGAGTGGTCGGTCGATTGTGCCGGTCATGTCGGGGACCTCGCGGTCACTCGACCGAGGGTCCGCCGGATCGACCCCGGCGATGGCCTGCAGGATGGTCGCGCAGTCCTCGCTCGTTCGTGCCATCGGGCCCAGCGTGTCAAGGCTCGGGCTGAGAGGCACACACCCCTCTAGGCTCACACGTCCCTTGGTGGGCTTCATGCCGCTGATGCCGCAGCAATGGGCAGGACCCCGGATCGAGCCGCCCGTGTCCGAGCCGATGCCTCCGAGCACGAGGCCAGCGGCGATCGCAGCTGCGACCCCGGTGCTCGAGCCGCCAGGGGTTCGGCCCAGGTCCCATGGGTTACGAGCGATTCGGAAGCCGATCGCAGGGTCAGGCCATCCGTTGCCGAGTTCGTGCATTGCGAGCTTGCCCAGCGGGATGGCCCCGGCTGCACGCAGGCGCCGGACCACCGTGGCATCGGACCGCGACCCCCAAGTTGGATCGAGCACGCGGCTGTTGGCGGTGGTCGGTGCATCAGCAGTGGCGAGCAGGTCCTTGATGCCCACGGGGATGCCATGAAGGGGTCCTCTGTCGATGCCGTGCGCGAGTTCGTCATCGAGCGTCCGCGCCGCTGCCCGTGCTGAGGTCGCCATGACCGTGATGAACGCACCCACGGTGTCCTGTGTCGCGGCAATGCGCGCGAGGAATGACTCGACGAGCGACACGGCCGTGACACGTCCGGCGCGCAGCCAACTCGCCGCGTCGGCGATCGTCTCGGGGACCTCATCCACCACCGTCCTCCCTTCGGCAATCACCAGATGATAGACTATGTTCGCTACGTGAAATTGGCTCTGCCATCGGGAGCACTCGTGCATGGACGACGAACGGCACGTTCCGGCGAGCGAGCTGCACGCCTTCGCGCACGACGCCTTGCGCGCGGTGGGGATGCCCGCGGAGGACGCTCTGATCACGGCTGATGCGATGCTGTGGGGCGAACTCCGCGGGCTCCCGGCGCATGGTGTGAGCGGCAAGCTGCCGCAGTGCGTCGACCGCATCCAGGCTGGCGGCACCGCGGCCTCGGCAGACCTCACGAGCATCGTGACCCAGGGGGCGATCCAGGTCTTGGACGCCCATGGCGCCTGGGGACAGGTGGCGGGCGTTCGCGGGATGCGTTCGGCGATGGAGCTTGCGCGAGCCGGGGGGATCGGGCTCGTGAGCGTTCGGGAGTGCAGCTCCGCGGCTGCAATGGGTCACTACGTGGACCTGGCCGCTCGTGCCGGGTTCGTCGCGTTCGCCTTTACGAATGGCTCGTCGATCATCGCTCCGTGGGGTGGAGCCCGTCGGCTCCTCGGAAACCAGGCGCACGCCATCGGTTGTCCCTCCGGGCGTTTCGCGCCGATCGTGTACGACTCAGCCGTGACACGGATGTCCACCGGCGAGATCGACGCCCTCCACGAGCAGGGTCGCCTCCTGCCGGAGGGCGTGTTGCTCGACTCGACGGGTCAGCCCACGCTCGACCCATCGGCCTGGATAAGCGGAATGCTCGTCCCGTCGGGAGGGCACCGCGGCTACGGCTTCGCAGTGATCTTGGAACTGCTGACAGGCGTCCTTTCTGGCGGCGCGGTGTTCGCGCCCGATGTCGGACAGCCGGGCGACCTTACCGCGCGACAGGGGATCAGCCTGTTCCTGCTGGCCCTCGATCCGACATCGATGATGCCTCACCACACATTCCTCGCGCGTGCCGATACGCTCATCGATCGCATCCACGCAACGCCTCGAGCGGATGGTGTCGATCGGATCTATTACCCCGGCGAGCGGAGCGCTGAGCTCGCCGCCTACCGGCAGGTCCACGGTGTCCCGATGCCACGTGCCCGATTCGCGCGCTTGCAGGCGTTGGGCGACCGACTGGGCGTCTCGTTCCTGGCGTAGCCGCTCTTCCTGGGCTCGGCGCATCCTCGAACGCGAGGTCTCGGTCAGGCAGGTCCGTGCGACTGGCCCGTCGCGCCGTCCGAGGTCGGGACCGGTGCGCGTTGGCCCCGCGTCAGCCAGCCGATCACGACCTGCTCGAGCCGCGCCAGACCGCCCAAGATCCCCGGGGGATAGAAGCGGACGATGAGCATTACGACCAGCCCGAATACGACGAGTCGCCACTCCATGGAGAAGCGCAGCAGCTCCGCGAGCCCCTGGGCCAGGAGCGCCCCGAGGACCGGGCCCCAGAGCGTCCGGAATCCTCCTAGGACGACTGCGATGATCACGAACGACATCTGCGAGAAGTGGGCCTGGCTGGGCGTGAGTAGCCCGATAGTGTGGCCGTAGAGCGCCCCAGTCAGGCCCGCGACGACGGCGCTGACGGTGAAGATCACCCGCTTCCAGCGAGCCACATCGATGCCCGACACCACCGCGATCTCCTCGTCGTCGCGGATGGCGCGCATGCGATAGCCCACCTTGGTGCGAAGCAGCCACGCGCAGAACAGGACCGTGAGGGCCCCCGCCACGAGGAACAGGTAGTAGTAGGGGAGCGGATCCACGGTCCCGAACAGGAAGGGCACCGGCAGGCCATTGTCCCCCCGGGTGATCTGGTAGTTTTGCGCAAGCAGCACGCGCACGGTCTCCGCGAACGCCCAGGTGGAGATCGCGAAGTAGATGCCACGGGTCCGCAGGGTGACCGCGCCAAGGCCAAACCCGATGAGTCCCGCCACGATCGTGCCGCCCACGATGCCCACGACGATGGGCAGGCCGAGGGCGAGGACGACGCCAGCTGACGCATATGCACCAACGGCGGCTAGGGCTGCCTGGGCTACCGAGAACTGCCCCGTGTAGCCGGCGATGAGGTTCCAGCTGCTGCCGAGCATCACGTAGTAGAACGCGATGGTCATGACCTGCACCCCATAGCCCGAGAGTGCGACGGGGAGCACTACGAGCACCCCAGCCAGCATGGCCAAGGCGACGGCGTGGATCCCACGAGACCATGCGGCGGGCGATGCTCGGAGCATCAGACGCGTCGCTCGCGCTCACCGAATAGACCCGTCGGCCGGACGATGAGGAAGGCGATAAGGAACAGGAAGCCGTACAGGTCCTGGTAGAGGGGGCTGATGAACACCGAGCCGAAGCTCTCGACCAGCGCCAGTGCGAACGCGGCGATGACGGCGCCTGGCAGCGACCCGAGGCCACCGATGACGATGATCTCGAAGCCCTTGACGATGCTGAATGCGCCGTTGCCGGGATAGACCAGGAAGACAGGTGCGAGGAGCGCCCCGGCAGCGGCGGCTAGGGCCACACCGAGGCCGAAGCCGAGCATGTCCACGCGTCCCAGCCGTATACCCGCGGTCCGGGCACCCAGCCGATTCTGCGCGACCGCCATGAGCGACAGCCCCAGCATCGTGCGCCGCAGGAACAGGTGGAAGAGCACCAGGATGACGACCGCGCCGCCTGCGGCAGCGAGCCGGCTGCCGTTGATGCTGATGTCGACGAACGGCAGAGGGATCGATCGCAGGTAGTCCGGCGGGCTCACTTGGTTGGGTCCCGCCAGGATGGTCGCGCCGTTGGTCAGCAGCACCGACAGGGCGATGGTCATGATCGTCGCGTACTCGAACCGGCGATGCTCGCTGAGCGAGAACATGGGCGCCAGCAGGAGCCGCTGCGCGACGACGCCGAGGATCAGCGCACCGGTCATCGCGATGGGCACCGCGATGAACCAGAGCTCGGGGCCCAGCACCCGGGTGATGACCAGGTACTGGACGAAGCTCCCGATCATGTAGAAGTCGCCCATCGCCCAGTTGATGATCTTGAGGATGCTGGCGATGAACGTGATGCCGGTCGCCATGAGCGCGTAGAGCGCGCCCATCGACAGGCCGACCACGAGTGCTTGGGCGAGCTGCTCGGCCATCAGCCTGTCACCGCGACCGGCCCCGCCGGTGAGGTTCCGAGCATCTCGGACACGACCTGGTCGAGGTGTGCCCGAAACCAGTCACCAGGTCCGGAGCGGACGATGCGCCCCGATGTCATGAGGTGCACGGTCGTCGCGAGGTCGATGGCCTCGGCGACGCTCTGGTCGACCAGCAGCACCGTTAGGCCATCGTCGGCCAGCCGTTGCAGCAGGTCATACAACGCGGCGGCGATGTTGGGCGCCATGCCCACGCTCGGCTCGTCCACCAGCAGCAGCCGTGCCGGCACGATGATTTCCTTGGCCACCGCGAGCTGGCGGAGCTGTCCGCCCGACAAGGTCGTCGCATGCTCGCCGCGTCTCTCCCGCAGGACGGGGAAGAGCTCGTAGACGTGGTCGAGGCGACGTCGGACGGTCCGCTGGTCTCGTCGAAGGAGCCACGCGCCGAGCCGCAGGTTCTGCTCGATACTCAGATGCGGGAATGTGCTGTGGTGCTGGGGCAGATACGCGATGCCAAGCGCCTTACGCGCGTCGCTGGTCACGTTCGTGATGTCCGCGCCGTCGAGAGTGACGCTCCCCGTGCGTGGCGCCACCACACCGAACAGCGCCTTGAGGAGGGTCGACTTCCCGGCTCCGTTGGACCCTATGACGGCCGTGACGGATCCGGGGTCGACCGCCAGCTGGACGTCGCGCAGAATGTCGATGCCGGGTCGGTAGCCAACCGTGAGGTTCGTCACGTCCAGGAGCGGCCTCATGCGGGCCTGCCGAGATACGCGTCCACCACCGCCGGGTCTCTGATCACCTCGTCGAGCGTGCCGTCCGCGATCACGCGCCCGGCGTTAATGACCACCACCCGCTCGCACAACCGCCGGACCGTCGCCATCTCGTGGCTCACGAGCAGGACCGCACAGCCGTGCATGTCCCGGATGCGCAGGATGGCCGTGACGATGCGCTCCTTGATGGCGGGTGCGACGCCAGCGAAAGGCTCATCCAGCAGCAGCACGCGCACGGGTTGCTGCATGAAGATGCGGCCGAGCTGCAGGAGCATCGTCTGGCCACCCGACAGCTCGCCCGCTGGGTGGCCAGCCAGGTGGGTCAGCCCGG
>WPCH01087320.1_pt1 | contig 10945 bp, 7 predicted proteins | sample 5399881 | NCBI WGS metagenome assembly WPCH01 (sample SAMN12869468, study PRJNA574797) | sludge metagenome | isolation source: wastewater treatment of pH5 | place: China:Beijing | collected 2019-05-20 | reverse complement strand
CGTCATAACGATACTACAAGGTGGTGCACCCATACCTTGCACAATACCGTTTAGAACAAGTAATGTTAAAATCATCCCAAAGGAAGATGCATAACCGAAACAAATATTAACAAGCCCAGATAAAAATAAACCTACTGCAATAAATCGTTGAGCAAATGCCTTATCCGATAAATTACCCATAAAGAATTTACTAAGTCCGTAAACAACAGCCATTACTGCACCTAATAATCCGATTTGTGTAGTGCTAAATCCGAACTCGTCTACTAAATACGTAGTAGATAAATTAAAGTTACTACGAACTAAATAATAAGCAGCATATCCAACTGAAATCCCGATTAACACACGAATACGTAGTAATCGATATACACGATCAATCATATCCGCTGGCAATCTTTCAATTGCAGGTGCTGGCTTGAGCCATTTAAACATATATTTTCGTCTCCTTTTCTCACTTCAGAGAGAGACGCTGTCTATTCCATATCTCGATTATTCCGCTATTTGATATATTTTGGTTTGTTCTTCTAACCGGCTGTCCTTCTATTTCTTTCTCATTCTTCGCAAACATCGTTGGTACGCCAAACGACACTTTTTCTAAAATATGCCCCGCTTCTTCTGATAAACAATAATCAATAAATAAATCCGCAATAATACCACTCGGTGCACGTTTTAGTTTAGAAATCGCATTAACAGATAACCCTGTTTGCTCAGGTTCGTTACTTAAAATCGGAAAGCCTTGTTTTTGAAGCATTCTCTGATCTCCCATAAAGTTGATGCCTATCATATATTCACCGCTCGCAACAAGTTCTGCTGGGATGTAACCATTCACTGTTACTTCTCCAACTTGTTCCGCCAGATTCTTCACATATTCCTTCGCTTCCTCTTCATCTAACATATCAATAAGTGATTGAAAAAACGTATATGCTGTACCTGAAACATTTGGATCGGGCATGACAATCTTTCCTTTATATACTGGATTCAATAAATCTTTCCATCTTAACGGATACGAGAGACCGAGCGGCGCTATTTCCTCGTTCCACCGCTCTTTATTAATCGCAATTGCCAGCTTCTCCACTTCATAACCGTACCAATAACCATCTTTATCTTTAACAGTTTTTGAAATACGATTTGCATGTTGGCTTATCACAGGAATAGAAAGGTTTTTTTGCTTCATCATTTGATGCGCATCTACTGTACCGCCAATAATAATATCCGCCTTCGGATTTCCAGCTTCTTCTTCCACTCTACGAAGAAGTTCTTCTGTTGAAAGACGAATAAATTCATACGTACATCCGCGCGGCTTACAAAATGATGAAAGTAACGCTTCACCAACTTCCTCACGAGCCGCCACATACGCAACAATATGACGATCATCCAGAATAGGGAGACCATTTTTACTATATTTAATAGAGGTTGTATCTCGAGAGCAACTAGACATCGCTCCTCCAATTACTAGCAAAAAGAAGAAAAAGGCTATCTTTCTCATGACGCATTCTCCTTTACGAATAACTCTGCTAGAGAGCCTTTCATATACATGACATTTCCGTTATTATCACCGAGTATTGCACAACAAAGTACGATGGATACACAGAAATCGTAAGAATATCTCCACGATCATTCTTTACACGCTTACCTGTTTTATAAGCTGTAATATAAGCAATCGGTTCATTCTGCGATTGTAATAACTTCTGAATTTCTCCGTAATCTGTAATTTGCTTTGCGTATCGAATAGAATCAAGTATGTGCGTAAGATTGATAGTACGTACCACATCGCCTTGACGTACTACGATATCCTTTGCTGAAGCAAAGAAATCACTAATACGCTCTGGCGTGTAATACAGGCTTAATAAATACGTTTGAAGTGCTGAAATCATCGGATCCATGCCATTCTTTCCGTATACATTTTCCCCATACTGGAACAAGTCACCTACTGCAAAAGTACGCTTATGTCCATTCAAGTACGTTACTTCTCCAGTAAATACTTGTTCTTGGCTCTTAACGCCCTCAGGCTCTATTCGAATTCGGTCAAAGAATGAAACAATCGTATGCAAACGAACTTCATCCGTTACAACAATTTCTCCCCACTTTTCATGTCTTACTTTCACTTCAATTGGAAGAGATTCATTCACCCTTTGTAAAACGGCTTGTTTATCATTTACAATGTTGATTCGATTATAGATTTGCTTCTCCATAACATAAAACAAAACAAAAGAAACAACCATACAAATGACAAACATAAGAATTTGAAATGATAGCCTTTTCATTTCTGCCTACCTCCAAGATAAAAAAACGTTGTTTCGAAAATACCGCATAATTGTTTCATAAATGTATCATTTAACCGCTTTCAAGTTTTTTATGTCTTCCATCCTTCTCGGAAGCAAAAATGTAATGAATATTGTAGTACCTACTTCTTCACTACTCTCAATCCGCATGCTTCCGCCCTGCTTACTCATAATCTCCTGACAAATATACAAACCATAACCATTCCCGTAACTAGAAGGAAGTGCCTTTCCTTTCGGAGACTCATTCCACTCTGCAAGCACCACTTCATCTATACCGATCCCATCATCATGAACAAAAACCTTCGCCTCATACTCATTTACAATTACATTCATACGAATGTGAGAAGCATCACTATACTTAATTGCATTATCAAGCACATTTAAGAAAATTTGCTTCGTCTTATCAAAATCCGCAACAACATGTACATCCGTTAACTCATTTATCACTTCAATTTCAAATTGATTTAGACGAGGCTTCACAATTGAAACTGCTTCCTCTGCCAATTCCTTTATGTTCACAACTGTAGGAGACACTTCAAACGTACTCGTCCCATATTTCGAAGACTTAAGCAGTTCCTCTACAAGTGATAATAACCGCTCACTTTCCACAGCCACATAACGAAGACTTTCCTGTATATCTTCTTTTGATTGTAACTTCGGAATTAAATCAACATAACCGATAATTGCCGTTAGCGGTGTTTTTAACTCATGCGTAATGCGGTCTAGGAAATCTTTCTGCTTCTCTTTCTCCTCCTGCAATTGCTTAATATGCAGCTCAATTCCATCGGCCATCGCATTAAAAGATGCTGAAAGCTGAGCGATTTCCACGTACTCATTTAACTCAATCTTACTCTTATAATCACCATTCGCGAGCCTCTGTGCCATTTGTCTCAACTGATCAATTGGTTTATGAAGAGACTTCGCTAAACGAATCGCAAAGAAAATACCGGTAGCTACTAAACAAAGAGACGTCATTAAGAACGTCCAGCTCACATTTGTTAAAACTTCCTTCTCACCCGTTAACTCATTTATAAAACGAATACTTCCAATGACATCGTTTCCATAATAAACCGGGCTTGAAAACAAAAGAATGGGAGCGGGATCCGCCTCCTCGAAAACATAAGACTTCTTCCCCTTCAAGGAACTCTCAATGTCGATGTTACGGTGAAGCAATGCTCCTTTTTGTGTATCTGCAACAACATCGCCATTCTTCCCGATCATCTGCACACGGACATCCATACGCTTCGCTAAATACGACGCAATTAAAAGTGAATTCGGACCAAGTGTATCCACTTCTGCTTCCTTCTCTAAATAATTCATCGTATAAATTTGTGCTTCTACACTTAACTTTTCTAAAGAATCTGCTGCGTTATGATACATATTCTTTTCTAACGTAATATAAACAACTGCATATAAAAGAACAAAAATCGGAATTAACAGCCCAACTATTCCGAACACCATATTTCGCTTTAAAGACATACCATCACCACTTAACAATCCAGTTTATAGCCAACGCCATAAATTGTCTTAATATATTCTCCACTCGTCCCAAGCTTCTTGCGAAGTCTCTGCACCATAATATCAACTGCTCTCGTATTTCCGATATACTCAAATCCCCATACTTTCTCAAGCAACTCATCCCTCATAAACACACGCTGCGGATTTGAAACAAATAACTGACATAAATTAAACTCTCGGTACGTTAACTGAATCTCCTGTCCACTCACATGTACCTTTCTTTCCTTAGGACAAATCACGATCTCTCCAGCCTCAATTACTTCATGACTTACAGCCGCCTCCGTCTTCTTTACACGCCGCGCCATATTCTTAACCCGAAGAATAAGCTCCGCATAATTAAACGGCTTCGTCACATAATCATCAGCACCAAGCTGCAAGCCCAGCAACTTATCATTCATCTGACTCTTTGCCGTTAACATAAGCACCGGAATATCCCTATCCCTCTCACGGAACAAACGAAGCAACTCATACCCATCCGTATCCGGAAGCATAACATCCAAAATCAATACATCTGGCCCTTCATTCCATCGCTCCAAAGCTTCTCTCCCGTCAGCCGCTGCCAATACTTCATAACCTTCCATCTCCAACTGCATCCGAATCAAATTACGAATACTCGATTCATCATCAACCACAAGTATTTTCATCATTCTCCTCCTTCCATCATGTATTATAGTACAGTTTAGTATAGCAAAAATCCTATAAAAAAAGAGAGGGTATGGTCGAACATATTTTGTCGACCATACCCTCTCCTGTTATATTTTCTCTTACACACTCGCAACAATAACTTCAGCACGCCCTACAATCTTATATTCCCCAAAGTTACTTGGTAATATGAAATGATCCCCTTCTTCAAATCGATACGTTTCATTACCATGCATTAACTCTCCTTCTCCATCTATTACACTTAAGAGAAGAAATGGACTTTTTTGCGTTAAATTAACCACTCCATCTAAATTCCATTTATTCACGGAAAAATAAGAGCACTCAATAAACTTGGTTACACATAAATCTTCTATTTCTTCATATTGAACAACTTGTTGACTTGAAACAAATGGCGTTTCTATTACTTCCATACTTTTATCAAGATGAAGTTCACGTAAATTCCCCTCTGAATCTCTTCTATTATAATCATATAATCGATAAGTAGTATCAGAGTTTTGTTGTGTTTCTAATATTAAAATACCTTCACCAATTGCATGAACAGTCCCGCTTGGAACAAAGAAGAAATCACCTGGCTTCACCCTTACACGTTGTAATAGCTTGTCCCACTCTTCTTGCTCCACCATCTCTACTAGTTCATCCTTTGTCTTTGCATGATGCCCATAAATAATTTCAGCACCTTCTTTACAATCAATGATATACCAGCATTCAGTCTTTCCTAGCTCACCATTTTCATTTATACGTGCATATTCATCATTTGGATGCACTTGAACAGATAAGTCACGATTTGCATCTAAAATTTTTGTAAGAAGAGGGAAGCAATCCCCCTCAATATCCCCAAATAATTCTCGATGATTATTCCACAATTGTCCTAAAGACAAGCCTTTATACTTTCCATTTTTAACTACACTTTCTCCATTTTGATGCGCAGCAAAAGCCCAACATTCTCCCGTTTGTTCTGATGGTATTTCATATCCGAAAGAAGTTAATTTCGTACCACCCCAAATTCTTTCTTTAAAAATGGGTGCAAAAAATAACGGTTCTGTCATGATTAAAATCCTCCATTTTATACGATGTCATCTAATAACTTATGTGCTTCTTCTTTCGTTTGGACAGATATTAATCTCTCTCTATAACTATCATCCATAAGTTTTCTTGAAAGCATTTGAAGAATCTTCAAGTGCTCATTTCCTTCACTCTCTTTTGGAACTGCAATCATAAATATTAATTTTGCATCCGTTCCATCTAAACTCTTCCAATCTACCCCTGATTGTTTAATTCCAAATACAACACTCGGTTTTTTTACTGCATTCGACTTCCCATGAGGAATCGCAATATTCATTCCAATGCCTGTACTACTCTCTGCTTCGCGACTCATAATTGCTTGCTTAAACTCTGAATCAGAATGTAAAACACCTACAGCATTTAATTTCTCAATCATTTCATCAATAATATCGTCACGTGTCTCTCCTGCTAAATTAATATCAATTAGCTCCAGACTCGTTATATCTGTTAATTTCTGAATTTCAACCTTTTCAGCTTGCTTTTCTATTACTTGCCCTTGAACTTCTGCTACTTCCTTTGTTGCTGACACTTCTTTCATTTCTTTTAATTCCTGTGTTTCTTCAGCTTTTGAAATATCTTTCTTTAATACATTCACAATAACCGCTGTAACAAGAGAACCTGCAATAATAGCAATAAAGAACATAAACACGTTATCTACAGCTCCTAGTACCGCAACAATTGGTCCACCATGTGCTACTCTATCCCCTACGTTACCAATCATTGCAATAACAGCACCTGTCATCGAACCAGCCATAATACTTGGAATAACACGTAATGGATCCTGCGCTGCAAAAGGAATAGCTCCTTCTGTAATACCGAATAAGCCCATCGTAAATGAGGCTTTCCCCATTTCCTTTTCCGACTCTTGGAACTTTCTCTTTCCTATAAATGTAGCAAGTCCCATCCCAATTGGCGGAATACAAATTGCTGCTGCAATCGGTCCCATAATTTCATAATTTCCTTCTCCAATCATTGCGGAACCAAATAAGAATGCCACCTTATTTACTGGACCACCCATATCAAATGAAATCATTGCACCTAAAATTAAGGCTAAAAGAATCGAACTTGAACCTTGCATACCAGATAACCAAGCTGTTAACGATTCAAATACTTGCGCTACAGGAGCACCAATAATAAACACAAACGCTAAACCTACAATAAGTGATGTAAATACCGGAATAATAATAATTGGCATAATTGGTTGAATTGCTTTTGGCACTTTTAACTTTTTAATTCCCAGAGCTACATAACCAGCTAAGAAACCTGCGATAATTCCACCTAGGAAGCCAGCCCCACTCTCACTACCATAAAAACTTCCCGTTGCTGCGATATATCCGCCAATCATACCAGGAACTAGTCCAGGTTTATCAGCTATACTATACGCAATATAACCAGCTAAAATTGGCACCATGAATGCAAATGAAGCTCCACCTATTTGCTCAATTGTTTTCCAAAAAGATCCTTCTGGTATTACTAAACCACCAGGAGTTTTTTCGCCGCCAAGTGTCAATGCAATTGCGATTAATAATCCCCCAACAACTATGAAAGGAACCATGAATGATACACCATTCATTAAATGACGGTATATAGGGTTTTGTTTTTTTCCTTGTGAATCATTTCCTGTTTTTTGCACCTCCGAATGATACACAGGAACATTACCATCTACTACTTTTTGAATAAGTTCCTCTGGTTTACGAATACCCTCTTTAACTCCTACAACTAATAACTTTTTACCTATGAATCTATCTTTATTTACTACTCGATCCGCAGCTATAATGATGCCATCTGCTTCACGAATCTCTTGCTCAGTAAGTTCATTTTCAACACCTATACCACCTTGTGTTTCAACTTTCATTTTAATCCCTAATTTATCCGCTGCTTTTTGCAAGTTTTCTGCAGCCATATACGTATGGGCAATCCCATTTGGACACGATGTAATCGCTAATACTTTCATTTTAATCCTCCTTACCATTATGTAAGCGCCTACAAATAATATATATCAATATTTGCTTCATAAAAGTTTTCTTTTTTACCGTAACTTCTGGAAAAAACATTATTTTACCGAAGAAATCAAAAAAGTAAGGCTTCTCGCCTTACCTATTCATATCTTAAATAAGATAAAAACTTCATTATATTGGTTTCCTTTATAAGTTTCTGTACAAAAACAGGTTGTTCACTTATAAAAGACAACTCATGAAATAACTGCTTCGTAACTTCCTTACCATCACTCTTAACTGCTAACATAAATACGAGCGATACTTTCTCTACTCCCCAATCCAACGGCTCCCTAAGCGTAGCCACTGCAATTGCGGATTGTTTAATTAGCTTAGGACTTCCGTGCGGAATGGCAACCCCTGCACCAATTGTTGTTGCTGACATTCTATCTCTAGCAATCGCACTTTCAATATATTCTTTCTCTACATATCCCTTTTCATAAAGAGATCTCGCCAATTTTTCAATTAATTCGTATCGATGTTCTACTTCTTGTTGTAAAAAGACTAAAAAAGGCGTTGTGTAATTCAATAACACAAAGTCCTTATTTCCGTTAGACGGTAGTTTATCTAATTTCTTCATAAAATCCTCTAACTTACTTTCTTCACTCCGCTCTAATAAAGGAGATACAACAAAGTGAGGGATATTTAACGGCGGGAGATCTATCGTAGAAATAATAAGCTCTACCTTTTTATTTTTCATTAAGTATCCTTCTAAATCGGACTTTGCGATACAATCCATCACATGGACATACCGGAATTTCCTTTCGATTTTTGTCCGTAATAATTGCGACATCCCTATTCCCATATGACAAACAATAATTACATTTTTCGATACCTTTTTATCACTCAAACGATCCATTGCTGCCTGAAAATGTAAAGTAAGATAGGCTGCTTCTTCCTCAGGGATTTGTAGACTTAATGATTTATTAATATCATCCAGCTCATGAATTAACATATCAAACATATATGGATACATTCGCTTAATTTCATGAAGCATCGGATTCGAGACAGAAAGATTATACTGCAAACGATTTAATGTCGTATACAAATGCATCTGCAATCCCTCTAATAAATACGTATCCTTCTCGAAATCAATTTCATTCAACCTAGACATACGATCTATTAAATACGATACAATTTGTGAAAGCACAGGACTACTCACATTTAACTTACTTCTTTCCCATCTATCTTGATAACGAAACTTTCCACCTAAAATATGAATGGCTAAATAAGCTACCTCTTCCTCAGTAAAATGAACCGTAAATACAAACTCTAACCTTGTTAAAAAATCTAATGTCCACCCATACTCTTTCGTCTCCTGCACAAAGTTCAAATCATCTTTAGACATTGAAATTGGTTGTTTTAACTTCATCCTCCGCACCATGATTAATGTATGTAATAAAAGGTTCTCTAACGTATCGTCTGTAAAAAACGTACCATATCTTTGTTGTAACGCTTTCAATTCAGTCATTACAAACTCAATTTCATGATACAAAAATTGCTTTTTAATAAATCGATTCATTAATTCACAATTATTAATTAAATCTGATAGTTTAGCTAATGCCTTCCTCTTACTTCTCTCATCGCTCCCTACCGTTAATCCTATCCTTTGCTTTACAACTAAATCTAACCCTAGTTCCTCAAGCCACGTTTCAATTCTATCTAAATCTTTCTTAACCGTAGCTCTATTAACAAAATACTGCTCAGCAAGCTCCTTCACTGTAACCGGCTTAACATTCATCAACAAGCTATACGCAATTTGCAACACTCTCTCCTCGTCTGATGCATAGCCTACATCCTGTTTTACAGCATATAATTTATTGAACAAACTGGACTTATCATAATCCTTAATTTCTAAACAGACACCTAAACCCGGTCTCCGAATAAGAAGTGCATCTGAATACTTCTCTAAATATCCCTCAATCACCTTAAAATCATTACGAATCGTCTTCTCCGAACATTCTACCCTATCAGCAAGCTCCTTCACTAACAAATACTCATTAGACTCAGATAATAAAACTTGTAAAATTTCTTGTTGTCTTTTATTCATCTATTTCACCTGTTTCTTTTATCCTTTACAAACGATATATTACTAACTTAGTGTATTTATCATAGCATATTGGTAGATTAGTGAATCAGTGGATTTTATAGTTTGAAATTTGTTCATAAAAAAGAAGAGTTCGATATTCAACCGAACTCTTCTAAAATTTATTATAAACGATTCATAATGTCTTCTTTAATAGTAAGTAACTTTTGTTCACTATTTTGTAAAGAACTATCTTTCACACCAAAGTAAAACTTAATCTTCGGCTCAGTTCCAGATGGACGTAGGCAGAACCATGAACCGTCCTCTAATTGATATTTTAACACATTTGATTTCGGTAAGTGAATCTCTTCTTTATGTCCATCTTGTAAAGATGTAACGATGCTTGCTTTGTAGTCTTCAACTGCTACGACTGTTAAGCCAGCTACTTCTTTCGGCGGATTCTCACGGAACGTTGCCATCATCTCTTGGATTTTTTCCGCTCCATCTTTTCCTTTTAACGTTAACGATACAAGGTCTTCACGGAAGAAGCCGTATTTCTCAAATACTTCTAATAGACCGTTATATAACGTTTTCCCTTGTGATTTGTAGTATGCAGCTACTTCACATGCAAATAGGACAGATTGTACTGCATCTTTATCACGGCAGAATGGGCGGATTAAATAACCATAGCTTTCCTCATAACCGAATTGGAATTCATATTGTCCGCTTTCTTCATACTGCCTAATTTTCTCACCGATAAATTTAAATCCAGTTAACGTATCAACTGTATCTAAACCGTATGCTTTCGCAATTGTACGACCAATCTCAGACGTTACGATTGTTTTTAATACGGCACCGTTCTCCGGAAGCGTTCCGTTTTCTTTCTTTTGAGATAGTAAGTAATCAAGCATTAATGCACCTGTTTGGTTTCCTGTTAATACTTGGAACTCACCATTATGATTGCGCACCGCTACACCTAGACGATCTGCGTCAGGATCAGTTGCGATTAATACATCTGCGCCTACCTTTTCACCATCACGAATGGCATACTCAAACGCTGCGTGCTCTTCTGGGTTCGGTGATTTTACTGTAGAGAAGTTTGGATCTGGTAACTCTTGCTCTTTTACAACTGTCACATCTGTAAACCCAACTTCTTTTAAACCACGGCGTACAGAAATATTTGATGTTCCGTGTAATGGTGTAAAGACGATTTTTAAGTCTTTGCCGACCTTTTGCACCATTTCTTTATTAATGATGACATTGTTCAATTCTGCAGCATATGCATCATCTACTTCTTGTCCAATAATATGTAATAAACCGTCAGCTTTTAATTGCTCTACATCAGCGACTTCAACTGTTAATTCATCTTCTACTGCATTTACGTAGCTAATTAACTCATCTGC
>WPCH01102105.1_pt1 | contig 10950 bp, 11 predicted proteins | sample 5399881 | NCBI WGS metagenome assembly WPCH01 (sample SAMN12869468, study PRJNA574797) | sludge metagenome | isolation source: wastewater treatment of pH5 | place: China:Beijing | collected 2019-05-20 | reverse complement strand
TGTCGAGGCCGCGACCGCCGACCTGCTGGGCCGAGGGCGCGCGTTCGCCGCCGCCCTGGCCGAGGCCCACGGGATCGACGCCCAGTTCTGGTTCCAGCCCACCCTCTACTCCAAGGGCCCGGTCGAGGGTGAGGAGCAGCTACCGGGTCGTGCCGCCAACCGGACCCCGGCCTGGGGGCCGACCATCGCCGCCCTGCGGGCCGGCTTCCCGGCCGCCGTGGTCGACCTGGCCGACGCCCTGGACGGTCAGCCCGATCCCCTCTTCTGGGACACGGTCCACACCAACGAGACCGGGGCCCGCCTCGTCGCCGAAGCCGCCTGGCCCGAACTGCGGTCCGCCATCGAGGCCTCCGACCCCTGAACCGCCCCGTCCGGGGTCCCGGCCCGTCGGGTGTCTTTGGCCGGTCGGAGGGGCGCTCACTAACCTGCGCTCGCGATGTCGGACTTCCTCCGCAGCTACCTCACGGTGGCCATATTCGGCGCGGCCGCCATAGCGCTCGTGGCCGTGTCCCTGGGCGCCGGCAGCCTGCTGCGCCCCACCCGGCCCCAGGCCGGCAAGTACCTCACCTACGAGAGCGGCGTCGACCCCGTCGGGACCGAGTGGTCCCAGAGCCAGGTCCGCTACTACTTCTTCGCCCTCCTCTTCGTCATGTTCGACGTCGAGGCGCTCTACATCTTCCCGTGGGCCATGCGCCTGGAGGTCTACGGCGTCTTCGGCCTCGTGGAGATGGGCATCTTCATCGTGATCCTGGCCCTCGGGCTGCTCTACGCCTGGCGCAAGGGAGTGCTTCGATGGGTCTAGTCGAGAGCGGCAAGATGCCGAAGCCGATGACCAAGCTGCTGAACATCTCGCGGAAGTACTCGCTGTGGATGTACCAGTGGGGCCTGGCCTGCTGCGGCATCGAGATGGGCGCGGCCCTGGCCTCGCCCCGCTACGACATGATGCGCCTCGGCGTCATCCCCTTCCCGGCCAGCCCCCGGCAGGCCGACCTCATCGTCGTGTCGGGCACGATCACCGACAAGATGGCCCCGTCGGTGCGTCGCCTCTACGAGCAGATGCCCGACCCCAAGTACGTCATCTCCATGGGCTCCTGCACCAACTGCGGTGGGCCGTACTGGGACTCCTACTCGGTGACCAAGGGCCTCGACCAGATCATCCCCGTGGACGTCTACATCCCGGGTTGTCCGCCGCGGCCCGAGGCCCTGCTCGACGCCATCGCGATGCTGCAGGCCCAGATCATCGACGAGGACCCCGCCGAGCGTTGGAAGGGTGAGCCGCTTGTCGTCAGCTGACAGCAGCGCCACCACCGAGGAGACCCCGGCCCCCGAGGCCGAGGTCGACGAGGCCGTGGAGGTCGACGAGGCCCGTGAGGCCATCGTCGCCGACCTTCGGGCCGAGCTCGGCGACGCGTTGGTCGACACCCACATCGACCCCGGTCGTGAGGTCTGGGCCCGCGTGGGCCTCGAGGCCTGGGTCGCCGCCGGCACCTTCGCCCGCGACGGCCTGGCCTGCCACTTCTTCGACTTCCTCTCGGCCATCGACTGGATGCCTTCCCCCTTCGGGCGGGACATGAACAGCCAGGAGGACCTGGTCGTCCACGGCGCCCCGGACAAGGCCGCCGACGAGCAGGCCACCGGCTACGCCGGCGGCGACACCCGCTTCCAGCTCCTGGCCCGGGTCCACGCCCCGAGCCGGGGCCTCGGCCTGATCCTGAAGGCCGACCTCGGCGACGACCCCGATCTGCTCCGGGCCGCCACCTGGGTCCCGGTCTACGCCGGCGCCGCCTGGCACGAGCGGGAGGCCTGGGAGATGTTCGGCATCTCCTTCGAGGGCCATCCCAACCTGATCCACCTCTACCTCCCGGGCGAGTTCGAGGGCCATCCCCTGCGCAAGGACTTCCCCCTGCTGTCCCGCCGGGTGAAGCCCTGGCCGGGGATCGTCGACGTCGAGCCCATGCCCGGCGAGGACGAGTCCGCCGCCGACGAGGCCGGCGAGACCACTGAGGGGGGCGAGGCATGACCGTCGTGGACCCCCAGCAGCGGGCCTACGTGGCCAGCCAGGCCGCCGACGCCCGAGTGAACGTCGAGCTCGAGACCGGCGGCATGACCCTGAACATGGGGCCCCAGCACCCCGCCACCCACGGGACGCTGCGCATCGTGGTCCGCCTCGACGGCGAGCAGGTCGTGGAGGCCGAGCCCATCGCGGGCTACATGCACCGGGGCTACGAGAAGCTCTGCGAGGTCCGCACCTACCCGCAGGTCACCACCCTGGTGAACCGCATCGACTGGTTGGGCAGCTTCGCCAACGAGGTCCCCTTCATCCTCGCCGCCGAGCGGCTGATGGAGGTCGAGGCCCCACCCCGGGCCCAGTGGATCCGCACGATCCTCTTCGAGATGTCCCGCATCGCCAACATCTCGCTCTTCCTCGGCGACATGGGCGCCCAGCTGGGGGCCATCACCCCGGTCTTCTTCGCCTTCCGCGACCGCGAGCGGGCGCTGAACCTGATCGAGTCCGCCACCGGTGGCCGCTTCCACCCGAACTTCGACCGCATCGGCGGCCTGAAGGACGACCTGCCCGCGGGCTGGGTGGAGGACTGCAAGGACGTCATGGAGCGCATGCGCGACTTCTGTGACCAGATCGAGACCCTGCTGATGGGCAACGAGATCTTCGCCGCCCGCTGCCGCGGGGTCGGGGTCATCCCCGCCGACGTGGCCCTGTCCTACGGACTGTCCGGGGCCAACCTCCGGGCCAGCGGGGTCGACTGGGACCTGCGTCGCGACGTGCCCTGCGGCCTGGCCTTCGACCAACTCGACTGGAAGGTCTGGACCCACCCCGACGGCGACTCCTTCGCCCGCTTCTGGGTCCGGCTCCAGGAGGTGCGGGAGTCCACCAAGATGATCGACCAGCTCCTGGACGGCCTGCCGTCGGGGCCGATCATGGCCAAGGTCCCCCGCATCATCAAGGTGCCTGCCGGCGAGGCCTACGTCGAGACCGAGAACCCGCTGGGCGCCATGGGCTACTACGTGGTGAGCAAGGGCGACCTGGTGCCCTTCCGGGTCAAGATCCGCACGCCCAGCTTCAACAACATCTCGATCGTGCCCTGGGTGATGAAGGGCGTCTACGTACCCGACGTCATCACCATCCTCGGCAGCCTCTACTTCATCCTCGGAGACATCGACCGGTGATCTCTCTCGTGAACGCCGTCGAACTGGCGTACTGGCAGGAGACGACCATCAAGGTCGTGGTCATCCTGGGCGTGATCCCGGCCGGTGCCCTGATCCTCGGCTACGTCTTCCTCATGAAGATGATGAGCTTCATGCAGAGCCGGCTCGGCCCCATGGAGGCCGGTCCCTACGGCACGCTGCAGCTCATCGCCGACGGCCTGAAGTTCCTCCAGAAGGAGGACATCTTCCCCGAGAAGGCCGACCGCTGGGTCTTCGCCCTGGCCCCGCTGGTGGTGCTGATCTCCACCTTCCTGCTCTTCGTGGTCGTGCCCGTGGGCCCGGACCTCATCGTGGAGGACCTCGACACCGGGATCTTCTTCGCCCTGGCCGTCTCGTCGATCTCGGTCATCGGCGTGCTCATGGCCGGCTGGGCGTCGGCCAACAAGTACGCCCTGCTCGGTGGCCTGCGGGCCGCCGGCCAGCTCATCGCCTACGAGCTGCCCCTCCTGCTCGCCGTGGTCGGCGTGGTCATCCAGGCCGGAACCCTGTCGATGCAGGGCATCGTCGTGGCCCAGGCCGACGGGGCCATCTTCGGCTTCGACGCCATCGGCAGCCCCTACATCCTCACCCAGTTCTTCGGGTTCCTCATCTTCCTGGCCGCCGTGCAGGCCGAGTTGACCCAGCCCCCCTTCGACATGCCGGTGGCCGAGTCCGAGATCGTCGGCGGCTACCAGGTCGAGTACACCGGCTTCCGCTTCCTGCTCTTCTTCATGGGCGAGTTCGGCACCGCCTTCGCCTTCGCCGCCATCGCCTCGGTGCTGTTCCTGGGCGGCTGGTGGGTGCCCGGCTTCGAGCCCACCGACAACATCCTCAACTGGCTCGGTCCCATCGTCATGTTCGGGAAGGTGATGTTCGTCGCCTTCCTGATCTTCTGGGTCCGCTTCACCTACCCCCGCTTCCGGGAGGACCAGCTCCAGGCCTTCGCCTGGAAGGTGCTCATCCCGTTGAGCCTGCTCAACATCCTCGCCACTGCCGTCCTGAAGGTCGCGTTCTGATGCCGCAGCTCCCCGGTCTGGTCAAGGGTCTCGGTGTGACGTTCCGCACCATGCTGAAGCCGAACGTCACGGTGCAGTACCCCCACGTCAAGGAGGAGCCCACCCCGCGAGCCCGGGGCGTGATCGCCCTCAAGGAGGAGAACTGCACGGCGTGCATGCTGTGCGCCCGCGAGTGCCCGGACTGGTGCATCTACATCGAGGGCCACAAGTACCTGGCCCCGCCCCGGCGCGAGGGGGGCAGCCCCCGCCAGAAGAACGCCCTCGACCGCTTCGACATCGACTTCGCCCTCTGCATGTACTGCGGGATCTGCGTCGAGGTCTGCCCGTTCGAGGCCCTGTTCTGGAGCCCTGAGTTCGAGTACGGCGAACACCGCATCGCCGACCTGCTCCACGACAAGGAGCGCCTCGGGGAGTGGATGAAGACCGTGCCCGACTTCGAGCCCTACGAGGCCGGCAGTGAGATGAAGCCGAAGAAGGTGCCGCGCTAGTGGTCGCCGAGAACATCGCCTTCGGCATCATCGCCGCCGCCATCGTCTTGGCCGCGTTGCGGGTGGTGACCACCCGCAACATCGTCCATGCCGCCCTGTACCTGATCATCGTGCTGGCGGGCGTGGCCGCCCAGTACTTCCTGCTCGGCGCCGAGTTCATCGGCACCGCCCAGATCCTCATCTACCTCGGCGCCATCGTGGTCCTCTTCCTCTTCGGCATCATGCTCACCCGGGCCCCGTTGAAGGGTGAGTCCAGCCTGGACAACGACCAGCGCTGGCTGGCCGCGGTGGTGGGTGTCCTGCTGCTGGGCGTGATGTCCTTCGCCCTCATCGACGGCTTCGAGGACGCCGAGCTCCCCGCCGACACCGTCCAGCGCACAGCGCAGGTGGCCGACTCGGTGTTCAGCACCTACCTGGTGCCCTTCGAGGTCGTCTCGGTCCTGCTCCTCGCCGCCCTCGTGGGCGCCATCGTGATCGCCAGGAAGGACTGAGGATGCTCCTCAACCAGTTCCTCCTGCTGGGTGCCGTGCTGTTCTGCATCGGCGTCTACGGCGTGCTCTCCCGGCGCAACGGCGTCGCGGTGCTCATGTCGATCGAGCTGATCCTCAACGCGGTCAGCATCAACCTGGTGGCCTTCGGGGCCATGAACCAGGACGTCGCCGGGCAGGTCTTCGCCCTGTTCGTCATCACGGTGGCGGCCGCCGAAGTCGGTGTCGGCCTGGCCATCGTCCTGCTCATCTACCGCAACCGCCGGAGTGTCGACCTCGATGACGTCGACCTCATGAAGGGCTAGGGCAGGCATGGACTGGTTCCTCGAAAGCGCATGGATCATCCCCCTGATCCCGGCGGTCTCCTTCGCCCTGATCCTGGCCTTCGGCAAGCACCTGCCCAAGGGCGGCTCCGAGATCGGCCTGCTGTCGGTCGGTACGTCCTTCGTCCTCGCCCTGGGCACGGGCATCGCCTGGATCCAGCGCGTCAACGCGGGCGGGTCCGAAGGGGGCGGTGAGGGTGGCGAGCACGCCCTCGGCCTCGTGGCCCGGGCCGCCGAAGAGAGCCACCACGCCATCGAGCCGGTGATCAAGACCGTGACCTGGTTCCAGTTCGGGGGCCACGAGTTCCCGGTCGGGACCATGGTCGACGGCCTCTCGGTGATCATGCTGATCACCGTCACCCTGGTGTCGCTGCTGGTCCACGTCTACAGCACCGAATACCTGAAGGGCGATCGGCGCTTCACCCACTACTTCGCCTTCCTGTCCCTCTTCACGGCGTCGATGCTGACCCTGGTCATCGCCCAGAACACCCTGATGCTGCTCACCGCCTGGGAGCTGGTCGGCCTGTGCTCGTTCGTGCTGATCGGGCACTGGTGGGAGGACAAGCCCAACTCCGATGCCGCCCTCAAGGCCTTCCTGACCAACCGGGTCGGCGACGTCGGCCTGATCATCGGCGTGATCATCCTCTTCTTCGCGGCGGGTTCGTTCGACATCGTCGACATCAACTCGATGGCGGCCGAGGGCGAGATCAGCCACCTGGTGCTGCTGATGGCGGCCATCTCGCTGACCGCCGCGGTGTGCTCCAAGTCGGGTCAGTTCCCGCTCCACACGTGGCTGCCCGACGCCATGGCCGGGCCCACGCCGGTCTCGGCCCTGATCCACGCCGCCACCATGGTCGTGGCCGGCGTGTTCATGGTCGCCCGCTTCTACCCGGTGTTCTTCGAGGGCTTCTCGATCAGCTCCTCGAGCATCAACCTGCTGGCCTTCGTCGGGGCCTTCACGACGGTGGTCGGGGCGACCCTCGCCTTCGTCCAGAAGGACATCAAGAAGGTCCTCGCCTACTCCACCATCAGCCAGTTGGGCTACATGGTCATGGCCCTGGGGGTCGGGGCCTGGACGGCGGCCATCTTCCACCTCTTCACCCACGCCATGTTCAAGGCCTGCCTCTTCCTGGGCGCCGGGTCGGTGAGCCACGCCGCCCACCACACCTTCGACATGACCAAGATGGGCGGGCTGCGCAAGTACATGCCCAGCACGTTCGCCACCTTCGTCATCGCCTCCCTCGCCCTGGCCGGCATCCCGCCGCTGGCCGGCTTCTGGTCCAAGGACGAGATCCTGGCCGGCGCCCTCCAGGGCCAGGCCAGCGCCTACCCCGTGATGCTGGTCCTCGGTTGCATGACCGCCTTCATGACCGCGGCGTACATGACCCGCGCCATCTGGATGACGTTCTTCGGCGAGTACCGGGGCGAGGGCACGCCGCACGAGTCCCCCAAGGTGATGACCGTCCCCCTCTGGATCCTGGCCGGCGCCGCGGTCGTGGTCGGGTTCTTCAACCTGCCCGACAAGCTGGCCCCCGACGGCATCGCCCTGCGCTTCGAGCACTACATCGAGCCGACCTTCGCCTTCCCGGAGATCGAGCACCCCGAGTTCAGCTTCCTGCTGGCCGGCTTCTCGATCCTGCTGGCCGTGTCCGGCATCGCCCTGGCCTGGCAGTACTTCGCCCGCAACCGAGGCCCCCACGGCCTCACCGAACGCAGCGGCCTGGCCGCCTGGGGCTACCGGGTCCTCGAGAACAAGTACTACATCGACTGGCTGTACGAGAAGGTCATCCGCGACGGCATCAAGGGCCCGATCGCCAGCGGCGTCTACTGGTTCAACCAGAAGGTCCTCGACGGCGCCGTGAACGGGGCCGCCACCGGCTCGAAGGCCACGGGCAACTGGCTCTACCGCTACATCGACCAGGGCAGCGTGGACCGGCTGGTCAACGCCTCGGGGGCCGGCGCCGAGGGCTCCGGCCAGTTCCTGCGGCGCATGCAGACCGGCCGCGTGCAGCAGTACGCGGCCCTCCTCTTCGCCGGCGCCGCAGTCCTCGCCGGCATCTTCATAGTGATCATCTAGGCGGCCGAACCATGCACCACACCCCGTCCCAGCCGCATCTTCATCAGCATCCTCTAGGAGTCACCACCGAGCCATGACCGACTTCCTCAACGACTGGGGCCTGACCCTGGTGACGTTCCTCCCGGTGGTGGGCGCCGTCCTGGTGATGGCCCTGCCCAAGGGTGACGAGAGCCTGATCAAGGGCGCGGCGCTGCTGACCTCGCTGGCCACCGCGGTGGTCGGCATCCTGCTGATGGTCGACTTCAACTACGACGACGCCGGCTCGCTCCAGTTCGTCGTGGACAAGAACTGGATCGACGTCATCAACAGCCGGTACATCATGGGCCTCGACGGCATCTCGTTGCCGCTGATGGCCCTGACCCTGCTGGTGGTGCCGCTGTGCATCATCTACAGCTGGAACCACCTGCCGGACCCGGGCAAGCCCAAGGCCTTCTTCACCCTGCTCCTCATCCTCGAGACGGGGATGGTCGGGACGTTCCTGGCCCAGGACCTGATCCTCTTCTTCGTGTTCTTCGAGGTCGTCCTGCTCCCGATGTACTTCATGATCGGGGTCTGGGGCGGTCCCAACCGGCAGTACGCGGCGATCAAGTTCTTCCTGTTCACCCTGTTCGGCTCGGCCCTGATGCTGGTCAGCTTCCTGGCCCTGTACTTCCTGTCCGACGTGGGCACGTTCGACATCCGGGCCCTGCCCGACGCCGCCGCCGGCATCGCCTCGACCACCCAGTTGTGGATCTTCGGTGGCATGTTCCTCGGCTTCGGGATCAAGGTCCCGATGTTCCCGTTCCACACCTGGCTGCCCGACGCCCACACCGAGGCCCCCACGGTCGGCTCGGTCATCCTGGCCGCCGTGCTCCTGAAGCTGGGCACCTACGGCTTCATCCGCATCGCCATCCCGATCCTGCCCGAGGCGGCCAAGGACTGGGCGCCCTACATCGGCCTGCTGGCGGTCATCGGCATCATCTACGGCGCGCTCGGCTGCCTGGCGCAGACGGACATGAAACGGCTCATCGCCTTCTCGTCGGTGGCCCACATGGGCTTCGTCATGCTGGGCATCGCCACCCTCACCGACATCGGCCTGAACGCCGCCATCTTCGGGATGGTCGCCCACGGCCTCATCACCGGGATGCTCTTCTTCTGCGCCGGCTCGGTGAAGGACCGATACCACACCCTGGAGATCAAGCGCCTCGGTGGCCTGCTCACCCAGGTGCCCCACCTCGGCTGGATCCTGGGCTTCGCCACGATGGCCAGCCTCGGCCTGCCCGGTCTGGCCGGCTTCTGGGGTGAGTTCCCGGCGATCCTGTCGGCCTACAGCCCTGCCGAGGGCCTGCCGGTCGAGACGTTCCGGACCTACATGGTCATCGCCGCCGTCGGCACGGTGCTGGCCGCCGGCTACCTGCTCTGGCTCTACCAGCGCACCGCGTTCGGGGCGCCGTCGGAGGAGTTCGCCGACGAGGACATCCCGGGCCTGACCGTGTTCGAGTACGTGGCCTGGATCCCGATGCTCCTGCCCATCCTGATCCTCGGCATCTACCCGAACCTCCTGTTCAGCGTGACCGACCCCGCCGTGGTCAACCAGCTCTCGGCCATCGCGGGCGGCTGACATGACCGCCCTGTTCGCCCAGGCCGGCGGGTTCACCTCGCCGACGATCGACTTCCACGCCTTCGCGCCCGAGATCGTCCTGGTGGGTGTCCTCGTGGTCGTCCTGATCGCGGACCTGGTCTTCGAGCGGGACAAGTGGCTGCTGTCGTCCCTGGCGGGCATCGGCGTCCTCGCCGCCCTCGTCCCGGTCATCACCCTCGCCCTCGACGGCACCGACCGCTCGATGTTCGGCGGGGCCTACGAGGTCGACGGCTTCGCCCTGGTCATGAAGGCCCTCTTCCTCGTCGTGGGCTACGTGGTCATCCTGCTGTCGACCAACTACGTCGCCGAGGGCGACTACCACGAGGGGGAGTACTACTTCCTGCTCATCAGCTCGCTGCTGGGCATGCTGGTCATGGCCTCGGCCCGGGACCTGGTCTCGATCTTCGTGGCCCTCGAGCTGCTGTCCATCCCCGCCTACATGCTGGCCGCGTGGCGCAAGCGGGACCTGAAGGGCAACGAGGCGGGGATGAAGTACTACCTGATGGGCGTCTTCGCCTCGGCCATCCTGCTGTACGGCATGTCCCTGCTCTACGGGATCACCGGCTCCACGCTGCTGACCGAGATCGGCGCCTCGATCGGGGCCGAACCCTCCAGCGTGCCGATCATCACCCTCGGGATCCTGTTCGTCATCGTCGGCTTCGGCTTCAAGGTCTCCGCGGTGCCCTTCCACACCTGGGCCCCCGACACCTACGAGGGCGCCCCCACCCCGATCGCCTCGTTCCTGGCCGTGGCCTCGAAGGCGGCGGGCTTCGTGGCCCTCCTCTCGCTGGTCTTCGTGGCCTTCGCCGGCCGGTCCGACGTGGTCGAGCCGCTGATGTGGGTCCTGGCCGCGATCACCATGACGGTCGGCAACCTCATCGCCCTGCGCCAGACCAACGTCGTGCGCATGCTGGCCTACTCCTCGGTGGCCCAGGCCGGCTTCATGCTCGCCCCCCTCGCGGTGGTCGGCGACGCCGGCCAGGAGGCCCTCACCGCGGTGGTGGTCTACCTCCTCGTCTACGCCGCCATGAACCTCGGCGCCTTCGCCGTGGTCATCGCCGTCGCCCGGCGCACGGGCTCGGCGGAGATCGACTCCTTCCGGGGCCTGTTCCAGTACTCGCCCGGCCTCGCCGTGGTGATGTCGGTGTTCCTCTTCGCCCTGGCCGGCATCCCGCCGCTCGGCGGCTGGGTGGCCAAGTTCGTGGTCTTCCGGGCGCTCCTGTCCGCCGAGACGGTCTGGGGTGCGGGCCTGGCGGTCGTCGTGGCCGTCAACTCGGTGATCGCGCTCTTCTACTACGCCAACGTGGCCCGCCAGATGTGGTTCCAGGACGCCCCCGAGGGCGAGACCACGCCCATCAAGGTGCCGTTCTCCCTCACCGCCGCGCTGGCCATCTCGGTGCTGGGCACCCTGGCCTTCGGCGTCTTCCCCGGCCTGGTGACCCACTTCGGCGACGTGGCCAACCTCGCCGCCACCTCCGTCCCATAGCCCCCATCTGGCACCGGATTCCGTTGTCAGAGCCCGTAGATCCGGTGCCAGAACCGTTCAGTTCGGTGATGGAGTCGGCGCTCTACGGACCCGGGGGGTTCTACGAGCGGGAGGGCGGCGGCGCCGGCCGACGGGGGGACTTCCTGACCGCTCCCGAGGTCGGGCCGCTGTTCGGGGCCGTGGTCGCCCGGGCGCTCACCGCCTGGTTCGACGACCTCGGCCGACCGGAGGGCTTCACCGTCTTCGA
>WPCH01251852.1_pt1 | contig 10972 bp, 6 predicted proteins | sample 5399881 | NCBI WGS metagenome assembly WPCH01 (sample SAMN12869468, study PRJNA574797) | sludge metagenome | isolation source: wastewater treatment of pH5 | place: China:Beijing | collected 2019-05-20 | reverse complement strand
CCAACGAGCATCTGCTTATAGAACTGAGGGCTTTGGGCCAAATACGCCTCTTGGTCGAAATATCGGAGTGCAAAGAGCTCGGTCCCCCCTTCGGTACCACTGGCCACGATCTTGGGTGTAAACACCTGCACAAACCCCTCTTGGTTCAAGAAGTCCTGAAACGCCTGTACTAGAGCAGCTTGAATCTTAAAGATCGGGTTGACTCCTGTGTGCCTTAGACTGAGAACTCGGTTATCAAGGATGATGTCCAGGGGAACATTTAACTCTTCTCCATTAATATTAATAGGTAGATTCTCCGCAAAGGATAGGACTTTGATCTTGTTCGCTAGTAACTCAAAACCCATCTTCGATCTAGGTTCTGGTTTGACGACTCCTTGAATCTCCACAACGCTTTCAGTGGTAATATCCAATCCCTCCATTAAAACAGGATCCACGACAACTTGAATCATTCCGCTGCGGTCTCTCAAGATGAGAAAGGTCACTTGACTTAAGCGCCGTATACGGAAGATCCACCCCATTACTACAACCTCTTGTTCTAGATAATTGGCCAACTCTTCAATAAGCACTCGTTTCATGTCCTTCTTCCTTTCTAGAATAAAAAATAACCCCAGCCGAAAACGGCTAGGGGCGTACTGGACGCGGTGCCACCCTAGTTCACTCTGCTTATAAAAAAAATCCCGTCCGCAATGGGACGAGTCGGATGTTTGACTTCGTCAAACTCCAAGTTGATTTGCTTTGCAAATCAACAATGATCGTGGTGCCACCCAAATTCAAACTCTAAGCAGAGTTATCTTTAGTCCAGGTAACGGTGGAAACCGGCGCATCCTTTTGATCAGATGGCAACTCCAAGGTGTCGGTCCATAAGGCTCTTGTTAGGCTTACACCGTCCCTAACTCGCTAGAAAGAATTCTTATGGTCTCTTCTCTTCATCGTTCTTTACTTTAATTGCTCTTTATTAAATCAGACAAAACTGTATTTGTCAAGATAATTTATTCTTCATCGGTTGGAATCGGTTGGAATCACACGTTTAAGGCACTGGTCTCGAATGCCGAAGCCTTGTTACGAATTCTGCTACGGGCATAGAAGAAACTCGCGACTTGACCCAATCCTGCCAAAGTCCATGTCACCGGGTAAGCCATGAAAAGTACGTTCATCGTAGGATACCAAGCAAAGACAGTAGCAAGCCAGGCTATTCTAAAGAGGCAGGCACCAATTAATGTAGAGAGCATGGGAAGAATAGAATATCCCATAGCCCGGGTAAGGCCTGGAAAAACGTTCATGATCCCAGCAGAAAAATAGACCACCATCATAATCTTCAAACGTTCCATACCTAAGGCAATAACTTCAGGTGAGGTGGTATAAAGGCTTAGTAGGGAGCGGCCAAAGAAGACAATGGCACCGCCTAAGACAATCCAAGTGGCAAAGACAAATAGCGTTGAAACCTTAGCGATCTCATCGATTCTATCATAGTCTTTTGCACCCATGCTTTGGCCGGTGTAAGTGATGGCGGCATTGTAGTATGAGTTCATGGTGGTTCCCACAAGGTTTTCCACATTGCTCGAAGCAGCACTGGCGGCTACCATGACCGAACCAAAAGAGTTCACGGCAGATTGAATCAAGACATTAGAAATAGAGAAAAGCAAACCTTGGAAACCAGCAGGAAGTCCAATTCGAATAATCTCCTTTAGTTTCCCTTCGTGGATCTGCATCCGCCGCCAACTGAATCGAAGAGCACCCTCGCTTCGCGATAAGGATACCAAAATCAGTATCATGGTTAGATATTGCGAACTCACTGTGGCCCAGGCCACACCTGCCACTCCCATACCAAATACCGCTATGAAGATAAGATTGAGGACAACGTTGACTATTCCTGACACCGTCAAGAAATACATAGGACGTTTACTATCACCCACAGCACGCAAAATAGCTGCCCCAAAGTTATATACCATGCTAGCTGGAACGCCTAAAAAGAAAACTTTCATGTAGAGTGTGGAAAGATGAATGATATCGTCTGGTGTCCCCATCATTTTGAGTAAGGGTGTTGCTAAGACTATACCCAAAATAGCAACTCCAACTCCAGTTACCATGCTGATAGCGATGGAGGTGTGAACAGATTGACGGATACCCTCGATTCTGCGTGCACCATAATCTTGTGCAACAATAACCGCGGTTCCGACAGATAAACCCATAAACAAGTTAATAATGAGGTTGATCAAGGATCCGGTAGCACCAACGGCTGCCAAAGCCAAACTGCCCTCAAAACGCCCGACTACGATCATGTCAGCGGCATTAAAAGCCAATTGGAGAATGTTCATGGCCATGATCGGAAGGGCAAACTTAAACATTGAACCGAGCAAAGGCACATCAAAAGTGGTAAAACGATTACGTAAGGCCATGGGGCATCTGCGATCCTTTCTACATGTATTAAAACCCCATCTAATGTTGATGGGGTGAAATGCTAGTTAACAAAGACTGTTGATCGCCTCTTAATAAAAGAGTAAAACCACTCTGAGTCGTCCATGGATAGGCGGATACACCCAGAGGATCTCCGCTCTAAAAGAGTGTAGTCCATAATATTACGTTCCTTGTCCATGGGTAAGGAATGAAACATATAGGGACCTGAAAACTGAACCCAATTCTCGCCGCCTCGTTCTAGGCGTTCTGTGAAAAACCACGGGCCCCGTTCTACTACCTCATGGACACCTCGCAAGGTAGGAGAAACATTCTTCCCTGTTGAACAAGGCATAGTGTGTTTCAATGTCCAGTTTCCTTGGGATCCTGTGAAAACGTGAGTCAGCTGGCGATCAATGTCAACCCAGACCAAATGGTCAGTTTTCGAGCTTAGGCCACGAGTATTCACATAAGCCTCTAGGATATTTTCGGACAGTTGCTCCGTGTTAGTGTCAGGATCATTCGGAATCCAAAGGCTTTCAACGGAAACCCAACCTTCTTCGCCATCTTCGGATTTAACCAAATACCACTCAAAGCCCCGATCTCTTACAACTTCGACAACATCTCCACGCTTGAACTCACCCACTCTTTTGCGTCCAGCAGAATAATCGTTGAAGGCGGCAGTATCTTGAACTACATTAGCATATACCACAGTATCCTTAATCAATTCGGTTAGATCCAAAGCACCAGTAGCGGCGTACATGTTAGAGCTTGTTGACATAAGCATGACCAATATACATGCTAGAAAAACCATGATATAAACACTTTTAAAATTCCTAACGCGCAAATCCATTCCTCCATCAGCGAAGTATTGTTGATTTGCTCTGCAAACCAACACACGGAGTTTCCCTTTGGGAAGCATCCGATTCGACATAATACTACCTTTCGCTAGCGAAGGAAAGATTCCTGTTCTTTCCGATAATTTTCATGCTCTTCCCTTAACTCTTAAACAATCCTCCAAGAATCCCACCTAACATGGCAACAAAAGCCATTTTTAAAAGCCCTCTCCACCACATCCAGGTAATAAACAGTGGTCCACCATTACCTACCCAACTCAGAACCAAAAAAACGAGAAGTCCGACCGCGATTCCGTGCAACCATGCCTTCGAATGACAACGAATGCCTGCCCGCATTGCTCCCCCAAAGGCCCCAAAGTGGGCAAGAACAATGAGTAATCGCGGACTTGCCTGCCAATGAGAAAAATAAACGACCAGAGCAAGACCTATGGAAATGGTGAGTAATAGTAGCTGAGAAAGGATAAACCCATGCAGAATGGCCACAGGTCGTAGGTTAAATCCAGTGATTTCTGGATTCTTCTTCTTTGCCATCAAGATCACCCCATACAACCTATGCCGACCAGAGAAAAATATGCAGCCCCGGATCGGGACTGCATATTACTCCAAACTTAGTCTTCCTTGGCTTTGCTTTCTGCAATGACCTGTTCAGCAATGTTCATAGGCACTTCTTCATAATGACTGAACTCAGAGATAAATGAACCGCGACCTTGAGTCATGGACCGCAAGTCAATGGCGTACTTAAACATCTCAGACATGGGTACCTGGGTCCGAATTACTTGCAGGCCACCTTTAGGCTCCATGCCTAAGATTCGACCACGCTTCTTGTTCATATCGCCCATAACATCACCCATGAAAGCCTCTGGTACAGTAACTTCCACAGTCATGATTGGTTCTAGTAGAACCGGGTTGCAGTTCATGAAGCCCTTTTTGAACGCCATGCTAGCTGCTATTTTAAAAGCCATTTCAGAGGAGTCCACTGCATGATAAGAGCCATCATAGAGCGATACCTTAACATTCTCAACGGGATATCCAGCCAAAGGTCCTTCGTCTAAAGTTTCACGCAAGCCTTTTTCTACGGCTGGAATGAAGTTGCGAGGGACGGAACCGCCGAAGATATCGTCTACAAACTCCAAGCGATCCTCATTTTCTGGATCACCAGGGGATAGTTCGAGCCACACATGACCGAATTGTCCGCGACCACCAGATTGTTTCTTATGTTTGCCTTCTACTTTTGTAGTACCACGGATGGTCTCTCTGTATGGAACAATCGGCATATCTAGTTCTACTTCAACCCCAAATTTCTTATGCAAACGACTCGACATAACCTCTAAGTGAAGGTCTCCCATACCGCTTACTAAGTTCTGTCCGGTATGGCGACTCTTTTCAACAGTAAAGGTTGGATCTTCTTCGGCCAGACGGCTGAGCCCCGATCCAATCTTATCTTCATCGCCCTTGGCCTTAGGTTGGATCGCCATGGTCATTGCAGGTTTGGGGAACGCGATGGGTTTGATGCTAACCTTCCTATCCTTGGAAGTTAATGTGTCATTTGTGGTCGTATCTTGGAGTTTCGCTACCGCACCCAAGTCACCAGGTCCAATCTTGCTTACGGCAATCTGATCCTTGCCCTTAATCAAGAAAAGTTGGCCAATACGTTCGTCACGCTCACTGCGCACATTATAAGCACTGCTATCAGAGCGTATGGTTCCTGAAAACACTCTGAATAGAGTTAACTTGCCCACATAAGGGTCGGCCATAGTCTTGTACACCAGAGCTGAAAGCTGCTGATCATCTGTACTAATCTTAATCTCGCTACCGTCAGAAGTGGTACCGACTATGGTACGATTAGCTGGAGACGGTAGAATATGAGTTATGTAATCCAGAAGTTCAGAGACACCAAAGGTCGATTGGGAGCTGCCACATAAAATGGGAACCAGTTCACCCGTTTGGGTTCCGAGGCTTACCGCATGTTCAACCTCTTTATCTGTAAGAGATTCGCCTTCTAAGTACTTCATCATTAACTCATCATCTGCAACGGAAGCGGCTTCAATCATCTCTTCGCGAGCGGCTTCCACATCAACTTCCATATCGGTAGGAATTGGCACTTCCTTGATTGAATCGCCATCCTTAACAAAAGCCTTCATCTTAACTAAATCAACGATGCCAGAGAAAGACTCAGCTTCGCCAATAGGTAACTGGATCGGTACAAGCCTAGGTCCAAAGTGATCTCTAAGTTCGGCTACAACCCTGCTAAAGCTAGCATTTTCACGTTCCAACTTGTTCATAAAGACGGCACGCGGTAAATTCGCTTGTTCAAGGTATTCCCAACCTTTTTCAGTTCCGACTTCTACACCAGAAGATGCACAAACAACCAAGAGACCTGAATCAGCCACTGTTAAGGCTGTAACAACGTCTCCAACAAAGTCGAAATACCCAGGGGTATCCAAAATGTTGATTTTGTGATTCTTCCACTCCGCCGGTGCCAAAGACGTATTAATGGATATTTGCCGACGAGTTTCTTCTGGATCGAAATCCATAAGCGCTGTACCGTCATCCACTCTTCCTAAACGATTAATACCCTTGGCGACAAAGAGCATGGCTTCAGCCAAAGAGGTTTTTCCCGATCCTCCATGACCTACCAAGGCCACGTTACGTAAGAACTCTGTTCCGTATTCCTTCACAAATTCTCCTCCTCTTAGTGAACCTCAGTGTTATAGAAAAACTTAAAATGTTTTTATACCACGCCTTACATTCCACAAGATCGGTTGATTTTCCTGCTTCTTAACAACAAAAGCTATAGCCACCAACCCCAATTTTGCACAAAAACAACATGTTGCCGCGCTAAATCCACGTCACCCCTCCAGCCAAACAGTGAAAATACCTCACTTGAAACATAGGGTAAGCCATTAACGTCTAAGATGGCAAACTTCATGGGAATCAATAAATCGTCATACTGCACAAAACTTTGGTTAGGTAGAAACTCGATCTGGTGACCATCATACACATAAGACCAACCTTTTTTCGCTCCGCCCACCAGTCCTAGAATTTCCACAAAATCAGTTAAGCTATAAAAAAAATCTCCCTCCTGGTCAAAGAATGCAATGGATTGGGTGATTTCTTGGTCATGCAAAAAAATGCGCCACTGGGCACTCCCTTGAGAAAGGCGATAATAGCCGTTTCTTTCATCGCGAAAGTAGAAATCATCCTGAAAAAGAAAGGACTGTGTTCCAAACAACCCTGGCACCCTCCACTTTTCAGACACTGAAGTCGAGTGTAATTCAAAGAGGGAGATGCCTGTTTTTTGAGAGAAACTCAGCAAACCTTCGCCAGGATAATAAAAAAGGTGTTCACCCAGTTCTTTGCTTTCGAATAGCCTGCTTGATACTACTTCCCCATTACGAAAACGCCAACCATAGACCATTTTCTGACTCGTAACCACTAGCCACTCAGGAGAGCTTTGGTGCGGAACAATCACAAGGCTTTCTATGGATCCCCAGGGATAATTTTCCCAAAGAGTAGTAAATTCTTCACCGTCCCATTTCAAAACACCAATGTATCCAGAACTGATTGCATAGACGAGTTCTGGGTGGCCATCATGATCAAGATCAACGACCTCTATACCCGTCACAATGTCACCAGGCCTACTTTTCCACAAGGGTTGAAGCGTACCCTCGAACGAAAGTAAGACCTGGGCTTCACCTGTTCCGGTTAAAACCAGCACGTCTCCCCAACCATCATTATTGAAGTCATGCACTTCTAAGCGTTGAATCGTACCCCATAAATATTGTGGATGACCCTGTCGCTGCCAAATACCATCTTTCTCTGTATAGAAGTAAAGAGCTCCCCCATTATCCGTGCCAACTACAAGATCGTTTCGCAAATCCCCGTTTACATCGCCTACGGCTATGGCCGTAACGCGGCCGGAGATGCCCTCAATCAAAACCGAAACTTCATTTTCCTGAAAGAGAGAAACATTGTGCCCCTGACCAAAGATCAGGTTTAACTCTCCCTGTCCATAAAGGTCGGTCACTAAAACAACACTGTTTCGCAATTTTGGAACGTCCAAAGCTATGTACGTTGCATCTGCTAATGCTGGGATCAGAAGTAGGATGAACAGTATCGAGAACATGATTTTCGTACGCAAATGCATCCCCTTTCCTTTCGTGCTAATTACAATATTTGCTTGGGAGTGTCCATAATCCTGCTTTAAAAATCTACTGCCTTAAGTTCCTCGGTCCGGATCCGACAAAAAAACCTACAACAAATCGCTGTAGGTTCTCATATTTAAAAAATGGTCGGGGCGACAAGATTTGAACTTGCGACCTCTACCACCCCAAGGTAGCGCGCTAGCCAAGCTGCGCCACGCCCCGACGCAATATAAAGAATATCATGTTCGCGCCTAAAAGGCAAGCTCTTTTACTGTTTCCAACTCAAATTCTCTATGACAAGCCCTAACTGCATCTGTATAACGAGATCGAGGGACCAAGCAAGAGACCTTTATCTCTGAAGTTGAGACCACGAATACGGGAATACTCTCGTGATTCAAAGCCTCGAACATTTTCGCAGCTACCCCAGGATTAGTCATCATGCCAGCACCAACAATGGATACCTTGGCTACGTTTTCGTCGCAAATGACCTCCCAGTCTTGGTCTCCTTGAATTTTAGTCAGAATTTCCAAGGCAGAATCCAGCTCTTCTCTGGTGACGGTAAATGTCAAGTCTGCTGTAGGGGTAGCCGTTCCAGCCTGTACAATCATATCTACATTGACCCCTTCTGTTGCTAGGGACGAAAACACATGAGAAAGCACTCCTACGTCTGAGGGGATACCCGCGAGCGTAATTTTAGCACAATTCTCGTCTGATGCAACACCCGTTACTGAAATCTCCCGTTCCACTGAATTCACCTCTCTGATCATCGTACCTAGTTCCCTGGTAAAGCTTGAACGCACATGGATTGGCACCTCATAGACGGAGGCCACTTCCACAGCACGGGGCTGTAAAATCATGGCACCGAGGGAAGCCAACTCTAACATTTCGCCATAGTCCACTTCAACAAGTTTCCTTGCGTCCGGTACCAAACGAGGATCTGCGCTATAAACACCATCAACGTCGGTAAAAATCTCGCATGCTTCGGCTTCCAGAGCGGCAGCTACAGCCACAGCTGTTGTATCAGAGCCACCACGACCGAGGGTTGTAATATCATTTGTACTGGTCATTCCTTGAAAACCAGCTACGATCACCACTTGTCCTTTTTGCAGTTCGGAGCGGATTCGGGATCCATCAACGACTCGAATTCTAGCCTTTGTGTGCTGTGTATCGGTCATAATGCCACCTTGGGCTCCCGTCAGCGATATTACCGGTTGACCCAGAGAATCAATGGCCATGGCTAAAAGGGCAATAGACACCTGCTCACCCGTTGCTAAGAGCATGTCCATCTCACGTTTAGGCGGATTCTTAGATATAGAGCGTGCTTGTTGAACTAAACCATCTGTGGTTTTGCCTTGGGCCGAAACCACAACCACAACTTGATGTCCTTCTTTTACAGTATCAACAACACGATGTGCTACCGCCATAACCTTTTCAGCATCTGCAACAGAAGAACCACCGTATTTTTGTACAATGATTGCCATAATCTATGCCCCCCAGTGTAGCTAGCCTAACCATAGCACATTGTGCTCTAGGGAGCAATTAACGCCCAGTTAAAAAGGTGGAAACAGATTGTTCCCACCTTAAAGGTTCTTTTCGTGAAAGGGGCATTTTTAAAGAATTATGCAGATCAAGCCGCCACTTCCCTCGTTGATAATCTTGCTCAAAGTTTCTTGTAACTTTTCTTGTGCATTTTCTGGCATGCGGTAGAGCTTGCTGTTGATACCCTCGCGCACCATGTCTTGAAGTGAGCGACCTAAGAAATCACGCTCCCACAGAGCATTTGGATCTTGTTCGAATTCTTCCGTGAGCGAACGAATTAGCTCTTCCCCTTGCTTTTCGGTACCTACTAATGGCGTTACCTCCGTTTGAATGCTGGCTTGCACCATATGGATGGAAGGGGCACTGGCTGTGAGCTTAATGCCAAAGTTGCGCCCTTGTTTGACCAGCTCCGGTTGCTCGAAGGTGATGTCCTCCAAACTCGGTATGACGATCCCGTACCCGGTTTGGCGGACATGTTGCAGAGCTGCTGCTAACTTATCATATTCCTTCTTTGCCACCGTCAAATCCTGCATGAGTCTCATGAGGTGATGGTCTCCTTCAACTTCAAGACCTGTCATTTCTGCCAGAATCGCGTAGAACAATTCGTTTAACAAAGCAACATTGAGAGTCACCTTTCCTGTTCCCAAATCAAGGTTTTCAACCGTAACCAGTTGGACATGTTCAGAGTCTCTAAAGCGTGGAACCGCGACATCCTTTACGTCCTTAACTTTTCGTAATTCAGTTACGGACTCCCAGGCCACATCTTCATACAATTGCCGTAGCCAATGATCAGCCTTAAGTTCTTCAACCCATTTAGGTAGACGGACATTAAACTCCCTCAAGGGGAATTCCATTAAGACTTCACTAAACAGTCTCAAGATGTCATCCTTGGTCATTCTTAAACAATCCATGGGCAGAACTGTTACCCCATAGTCTTCGCTCAACTGTGCTGCTAAAGCTATGGTTTCTGGGCTGCCTGGATGGATTGAGTTTAAAGCCACCACAAAAGGTTTTCCCAACGCTTGTAGCTCTTCAATAACTCTGGCTTCTGGTACAGCATATTCGTCCCTAGGTAGGTCAGAAATAGAACCATCGGTGGTCACGACCAGACCAATGGTGGAGTGCTCGGTGATAACCCTACGTGTACCTAGTTCAGCCGCTTCTTGGAAAGGGATGGGCTGTTCAAACCAAGGTGTTCGCACAAGTCTTGGACCGTCTTCATCTACGTAGCCCTTAGCGCTAGGTACCGTATAGCCAACACAATCGACTAAACGGATTCGGGCCTTCGTATTCTCTTCAAAGAGAATTTCTACTGGCTCGTCAGGGACAAATTTGGGTTCGGTGGTCGTGATGGTCCGGCCTGCTCCGCTTTGTGGCAATTCATCTCTAGTCCGTTCTTTGAGGTAGACATCTGTTATGTTGGGCATGACATATAAATCCATGAAACGTTTTATGAAAGTTGATTTACCAGTACGTACAGGACCAACCACACCGACATAGATGCTCCCAGCGGTACGCTCGGCGATGTGGGAAAAAACATTAAACTTTTCCATTTAGGCTTCCCTCCTGAATTTAGGCGTTCCATCTAACACGAGGTTGGACAGTATACTATATTACTCGTGGCTTGGAAATATAACAGAAGGAAAAACAAAACTCCGTACTACTTGAGTCCGGAGTGCGGTGAACCTATGGCTTTACTTTTTGTCCGAAGCGAAATTCTGTTCCTTGGCGTAAGCGTTCAATATTGCTGCGATGTCTATAAATGGTGAATGCTGCAACAATAGTAGCCAAGAGCACCTCTAACCAGCCGGCCCTAAAGATGAAGAGCACAATAGGCAGGCAAAAGGCAACGACAATGGACGCGAGTGAAATGTATCGAGAGATTAATAACACAAGAAGCCAAATCACGAGCAGAACAGCTGCCACCATGGGATGAAAAGCAACCAGAACTCCCGCCACCGTGGCCACACCTTTGCCACCCTTAAAGCGTAAATAAATAGGCCAATTGTGACCTATGACGGCAAGGATCCCCGCAATTAA
>WPCH01210777.1_pt1 | contig 10972 bp, 11 predicted proteins | sample 5399881 | NCBI WGS metagenome assembly WPCH01 (sample SAMN12869468, study PRJNA574797) | sludge metagenome | isolation source: wastewater treatment of pH5 | place: China:Beijing | collected 2019-05-20 | reverse complement strand
CCCTTACTTCTATACCACCGTTGGCAACGGCACATCTGTAGCAAATGCAGTGAAATTTGCCACAGAGATCGCCCATGAGTTAGTGAACGAGGGTGTTCAAGCGGTTATTCTAACCAGCACCTGAGGCACCTGTACTCGTTGCGGCGCAACGATGGTAAAAGAAATCGAACGGGCAGGAATCGCTGTTGTGCACATTTGTACAGTGACGCCCATCTCCTTAACTGTGGGAGCCAACCGAATTGTTCCGGCAGTAGCCATTCCCCATCCATTAGGGAATCCCAAGCTGTCGGCCAAAGAGGAAACTAGTCTGCGTAAGAAGCTCGTTGTAAAGGCACTAGGTGCCCTAACAACACCAGTTTCCGACCAGACTGTGTTTGAAGACTAAGTCTCAAAGAAGTATTAAAGGGTCCCACGCCCCGTGGATGTTTGGCGACGTCAAACTCCAAGCTAATTGCTACTGCAATTAGCCAGGGTAGGGACCCTTTATCTATGCGGAGGTGTGATTATTGACCAACCCGGTTGTTAAAGCAGCAAGTTATTGTCTGTTCCATGCGTCAGATATGGTGCTGACTCACGGGACCACCTTAACAGGGGAGCGCAGGTCTAACCCTGATTCTCCGTTATTTGAACAAGTTAAAAAGGGGCTGCGTCCATTTGAGAGTGTTGTAGCCTACCCCCCGAACCAAACCTATATTGGAAACCTTAGCCCAGATGAACTAGGTCAAATCCCTAAACCTTGGTACGAAAATCTTTCAGAGCCCAATAGGAAAGGCAAATTCGGCGAGATTTTCCCCATGGACGAGTTTATCGCCACAATGAAACTTGTGGACTCCTTTGAACTCGTCATTCTGGAGGAAGGCTTTGCCAAGGGAGTAACAGAACGCCTCAGAAATCATCCCCTCTTTACCGAAGCAGATTTTGCAACCCTAGCAAAAACACAAACTTTAGCGGATGTTCAAGCTCTATTGGACAAGAAAATCGGCGTTCCCCTAGAGTTCGGCGGTAGAGTTGTCGGTTGTGTAAAACGGGCCCACGAACATGACATTAACCTAAGTGCTGACGTTATGTTTGAGAACCTTGCAGCTAAAGCAGGAGCTGTACTCGCACTTAGACATCTATTCTGGAACAATGACATTGATCCGGCAAGCGTTGACTATATTATCGAAACCTCAGAAGAAGCTGCCGGAGATATGAACCAACGCGGCGGCGGAAACTTCGCTAAAGCGATCGGTGAGAAGTCTGGTTGCATCAATGCCACCGGTTCTGACACCCGTTCCTTCTGTGCCGGCCCTGCCCACGGCATTGTAAACGCAACTGGTCTTGTTAAGTCAGGCATCTATAAGAATGTTGTAGTTGTAGCAGGTGGAGCAACCGCCAAGCTTGGCATGAACTCCCGAGATCACACCAAGAAAGAAGTGCCTGTCTTAGAAGATTGCATGGGTGCTTTTGCCCTTTTGATCACCGCCGATGATGGAGTTAACCCTATTATCCGCACCGATGCCATCGGACGACACAAGGTTGGTACCGGTTCCTCGCCACAGGCAGTTACAACCGCATTGGTTACAGCACCTTTAGACGCAGTTGGGCTAGCCATTACCGATGTTGATAAGTATAGTGTCGAAATGCAGAATCCCGAAATCACCGTACCTGCAGGTGCTGGCAATGTGCCCGAAGCGAACTACAAGATGATTGCTGCCCTGGGCGTAAAACAGGGAGCCCTTGAGAGAACACAGATCGAAGGTTTCGTCGAGAAACATGGGCTGCCGGGCTGGGCCCCCACCCAGGGACATATTCCCTCTGGCGTACCCTATGTCGGGTTTGCCCGTGAGGGTCTCTTGGATGGCAGGCTGAACCGCGTTATGATTGTTGGCAAAGGCAGTCTCTTCTTGGCACGTATGACTAACCTTTTCGATGGTGTTTCCTTCATCTTGGAGGGCAACCCAGGTAAAGGCGGAGCCACAGCTGTTCCAACCGAGAAGATGGTCACTGTCGGTGTTACCCTTCTTGGCAGCGAACATGGAATCGAAGAAGTGGTGCGCGGCGCGGAACTAGCCCAGCGCAAACACACGAACGTTAGAGTTGTCGCCATCGGACCTAAGGGCAGCACATCCTTGCCCGTGTTCGAGGCCAACACCGAAGAAGAACAGCGTTCGACTATGGAAGGGCTGCTAAAATCTGGCGAGATCGATGCCTGCGTAACCATGCATTACAACTTCCCCCTCGGTGTTACCACCATCGGTCGCGTTATTACCCCTGCCACCGGACGTGAAATGCTCATTGCTTCTACGACTGGAATGTCTGCCGGAAATCGTACTGAGGCCATGCATAAGAACGCCATCCTTGGTGTTGCGGTAGCCAAGGGTCTAGGGATTGAAAACCCAGAAGTAGGAATCCTAAACGTAGACGGCGCCCTCACAACAGAGCGGTCACTACGGGATCTAGCAAAAGAAGGCTACTCCATCAACTGGGCTGCCTCAGGGCGTGCAGGCGGTCAGGCCGTTATGCGTGGTAACGATGCCTTAACTGGTTCCTGTGACGTACTCGTCACTGACTCTTTGACTGGGAACATTCTCATGAAAATGCTCTCGGCCCTCACCACAGGTGGAAGCATCGAGAGCGTAGGTTATGGCTATGGTCCAGGCGTCGGCGAAGGCTACAAACAAATCGTCAATATCGTGTCCAGAGCTTCCGGTGCACCCGTCATTGCCGGTGCAGTAGAGTTCGCAGCTGACATGGCCAAGGCGAACTTGCCTGAGCTTGTAGATGAAGAGCTGAAACAGGCCAAATTGATCAAAACCGAAGCCGCTGACGCAGTACAAAAGCCACCGGCGAAACCTGTGGATCAAGAGATTACGGGTATCGACGTTTTAGAGATTGAAGATGCAGCCGAAGCACTGTGGAAAGAAAACATCTATGCTGAAGCTGGCATGGGCTGTACTGGACCTGTGATTATGGTAGCCCCCGAAGACTTGGAGATTGCCAGGCAAAAACTCATCGAATTTGGGTTTATCAACTAGAATCTAGCATTGAAGGGACGCTCGGGGATCTTCCCGGCGTCGCTTCTTCATTCTGCCTACTTGCCCAAATTAATCGTCACCGTACTAAAACTCGACCGAATCACTACAGGATGCACACCCTCGCCCCATTGCTCTCGAGCAATCGTCTTGTTTTCCTCCAACTTTACCTCAAACCCAGCATTATGTTTCAGTGAGCCATTGGTGACCTCAATGTCGAAATCATAGCCCCCGTCAATAGGGAGTAGTCCAATTGTGCTTGTGGAGAAGGAGTCGTTCACAGTAATGGGTCCCGCGATTTGGCGCAGGTCTACGTTGCCAAAACTACTTTGGATCTGAGCGGTTCCTTCTAGGCCTAAAACTTCTACTTCTGAAAAACTTGTATTCAGGTTCAAGAACCCAACAAAGTTATCAATCTTCACTTGCCCAAATTGCTGCTCAATGCTGACTTCCATTCCAGCAGGGACCTCCACTACGAAACTTATCCCAGCATCTTGCAGCCCTTCGCTTCTGACTCCTATTAGTTCGTAACTAAGCTCTGAGCCGGACATGTTCTCCCTCACACTGAGACTATCCAGGACATCCTGGTTTCTGGCGCCAATAGTGGAAACAACTCGAATCTCATTCTGGTCAGTAGCACTGACTTGGATCACGCCTTGTTGGCCTTTGATTGAAAGCGTCGTGAACTCCCCTTGTGCCCGCGCGAACGTTTCTTCCTTCTCAACCGCAGCCCCCTGAAACCTTGGTCCCATATTAAACTGGATGGAGGGCTCTTTGATAGTGCCACCTCCCCCAAAATAGCGGACATCGGCGATAAAAAGCACGGTAAGTAATGCCAAAACTGCCAACGTTATTCTACGAATCTTCATCGTTCTCCCCCCTATCCATTGACTTCTACATAGTGTTCAAAAAGATAGCTTGTTAAGATGAGTATGGCAATAACCCCTAACCAGGTACCGATTTCTGGAGCAACGTCCCAATCCGCCACAATCCCCTGCCTGATCTCTTCAAGGCGAAACATCTTATGCAATGGAAGAGTCGGTACCCAGCGAAAGATAGGTTCTAAAAGTGCACCAAGTTTTTCCACAAGCCAACTGCTCAGCATTAGTGTCCAGAGAGCCACTAAGCCCTGCAGGCGACCCACCATCTTGCTTACTACAAAGGCTAGCTGCACAAAAATAATTACCGAGGCCAACATCATGAGGCTGATTAGATACACGAGCACCCCAGTTCGTACTACCCAGGCAACACCGGGCAAAAAATTCATGGCCTCTTGCACAATGGGCGGAAAAAACACCAAAGTGCCAACAATAGTGACCCCCAAGAGAACTGTGTACTCTATCCAGATAGCTAGCAACTTCGCTGCCATCACTTGCCACCCAGGTACCGGCAGAACCAAGAGTGTGTAGACAGTTTCTTCACGCCATTCTGAGCGCAATGTTTGAAAACTTTGCCATAGCAACCACAAGGGTAAGAAAACGAGAGGAATCGAGATAGCCGCCAGGGATGTTTCAATTGGCCAGCCTGCGGTTGCTATCCTAAACCGCACGAAGAACATTATGATGATTGTAATACCTGACAGAAAACCCATAGGCAAAAGCCCTGCCTGCAAGTCTTTTCGCAATAATCTTAAAAAGCGCTTCATTAGGCAAAGACCTCCTTGAACAGATCATTAATCGATTTTCCATGCTGCTGACGCAAATCTTCCGCATTGCCTTGGAGACTTATCGTTCCTTCATCAAGGAAAACCACTCCGTCAAAAAGCTGTTCTGTGTCACCCACCGCGTGGGTAGAAATAATCATAGTTTGAGCGTCACTTTTGAACTGCCGCACAATACCCTCCACAATCCGATCCCGCGAGGCAGGGTCAATCCCGCTAAATGGCTCATCTAACAACACCACTGGAGCTTGACGTGCTAAAGCCAAGATAAGTTTTAGGCGAGCTCGCATGCCCTTTGAAAGAGAACTCACTTTTTTCGCTGGATCGAGTCGCATAAACTCCAAAAGCTCGCTTACGCTTTCTTCTTGCCAATCGTTATAAAAAGTGGCAGTAAAGTCTAGCACTTGCCGGATCGTCATCCAACGGTAGAGGTTTTCTACTTCGGGCACAAAAGCTATTTGCGCCTTGGTATGACGAGATGGATTCTGTCCTAGAATCTTTATCTCTCCCCCATCGGGATGTATTAGGCCTACCATACACTTGAGTAGCGTTGATTTGCCACTCCCATTCGGTCCTAAGAGACCCCAAATCTCCCCTTGCGGCAAGCTTAGGTCAACCCCCTTGAGGGCTTCCACCTTTGGATAGCGCTTCCTCAAATCTCGTACAACCACTGTCTGGGTAATTTGATTCACTTGCCATTCACCTCTCTTCGCTTCTCGATTTCCGTAAACTTAAGTTTCACGACCTCTAAAGCCGCTTCCTGATTAAGTCCAAGTGCCTGCACAGCACGGACAAAATCGTCTACAAGATTCGTCAGCATTTCCTTTCTCGTCTCCTCCACAATGCTCTCATTTTGGCAAACAAAAGTCCCCTGGCCTCGCAAAGTCTTGACCAAACCAAGAGTCTCCATTTCGCGATACGCCCGTTGTACCGTGTTAGCATTGACCTTGATCTCAAAGGCCAAGTCCCTTTGTGAAGGAATCTTATCCCCTGGTCTCAACTGGCCAATGACGATTTGGCGCTTAAACTCCTTTATGATTTGTAGATAGATCGGTATCGAAGTACTGAAATCTATGTTCACATCCCCGCCTCCTTTCACGCCTAGTGCACTAGGTCCCTAGTACACTAATATCATACCCCTTGATCTAAGGCTTTGTCAACTGCTTTTTCAAAGCTTGTATTTTAGGAATTTTTTCGTGCAAACTAGAACAGGGGGGCGAACTATGTTTAACCACACACACTTTCTTGCCAAATTTGCCATGATAACATCTACAGCACTACTTACGCTTACCTTGTTTGACAGCAATCCATGGTGGAAGGTGCTATTTTATGCCATTCCCGCCACCTTACTCAACTTGTACTTAACTGGTCTAGCTTTGCAAAAATCGTGGGCCCCGATTCTAGTAGCACCTTTACAAGGAGTTGTGGCAGCTTTTTTGGCTTACTTGGCCAGCCTAACCACAGTCTTTCGATCTACCTTTGGGACGTTGGTGGGGTTTGCCCTTCTGCTCAGCATCGCTGAATATCTATTAACACGGTTTTTCCCTACCCCCAACTCCTAGCCGAAGCTGCCTTCCCACTTGGACAAGCCTCTAATTTCCTTGTTGAGAAACCAGATAACAGTGCTATAATAGAAAAGAATATTCATTCAGATTAACCACAAGAGGAGAGACAAGGTGAACAGAACAAACAAGACTGAACTTATATTAAAAGGAAACATTTACAAGGTACTGCTCACCCTTTCAACTCCAATAATCATCAACAGCCTAATTCAGACCATGTACAACTTGGTGGATGGCGTGTGGGTCAGTAAGCTTTCCTCCGTTCATTTCGCAGCCACTGCTTTAGTCTGGCCCGTGAACTTTCTTTTTATCTCCATCGGCATGGGCCTGTCTATCGCTGGCACATCCCTGTTGTCCCAGCTTGTTGGCAATAATGACTTTGACCGAGCCAGAAACTACACCTCACAGTTGATGGTGATAACGTTTCTGAGCTCCTTTGTTTTTACCATCCTGGGTTATGTCCTCAGCCCCCACATCATTCGCCTGATGGGGGCCACGGGAGACCTGGCAGAGTTGGGTAATATCTATTTGCGTATTACCTTCTTGGATTTGCCCTTCCTGTTCATATACTTCAACATTAACTCCATCATGCATGCCCAAGGCGACACCATAACACCCATGGTCTTGAGCGCGATTTCAGCCCTTCTAAATGTGATCTTGGACCCTATTTTCATCTTCACCTTCAACTGGGGTATCGCCGGTGCTGCTTGGGCTACCCTTGTGGCAAGGGCGCTATTGGCTGGGGTAGGATTAATAATGCTATTTGGCAAAAAAAATAAACTTGCACCGGATTTTACAGGGTTCAAGTTCGACCAGAGAATTATCAAAGAGATTGTGGCTGTAGGCTTACCTTCAACGGTTGGGCAATCAGGATCATCGCTAGGCTTCATCGTATTAAATAGTTTTATTGCTTCTTATGGCACAGCCACACTTGCCGCCTATGCCATGGTTAACCGGATCACCTCTTTAATTATGCAGCCGGCTATGGGCATAGGCCACGCGCTAACGACCGTCGTGGGTCAAAATGTGGGAGCTCGTCAAATCGCCCGGGTCAAGGAGTCTTTCTACAAAGCTCTCATGATTACAATAGCGATTGGGGTTTTGGGTGCTACATTCCTTATAGTATTCGACGAGCCGATCATCCATTTCTTTATGCAGTCTCGAGACGATCTTTCGGTTATCGAACTCTCCTTGACCTACTTGTTTTACGTATCACTATCTATGCCATTAATGGGCATATTTAGCGTCTTCACCGGATTATACCAAGGTACCGGAAACACTAAGTACTCCATGAGCATGGAAATAGGCCGACTATGGTTTGTGCGACTCCCCATGATCCTGTTCTTCAAACATTTGACAGCTTGGGGTTCAACGGGTATCTGGTTCTCCATGAGTTTTAGCAATCTTATCGTCTGTCTTTACGGCTACTGGATCTACCGGAGAAAAGGATGGCAAAAAAGCGTGCTAGACCTAGACCTCCACAAGAAAGAGCCCAAACAGGCTATAGAGGTAGTAAACTAGGGCCGGCATCTACCAGCCATAGATTCGCCCAGTGCTTGCTCTACGGCGAAACGTAAGAGAAACCCAAGAGTCTGAATCGATCCCAGAAATTTTCCACTCGCCATCTACTTTACGAAATGTCATCACAAGATCGGCGTCGAGGGTTATTCGCTCTCGGTAATCGCCAATATATCTACCGCTCTCGTATACCTGCGCCACGGCCTGATCCTCTGTCACGTCAATGTCGACAAGTTGATGAGACAATTGATCGATCTCGACCACGTACTTTCTGAAGTCATGGGACATTCTGGAGGTAAATCCACTCCAAGCCGAGATTTGATAGCCTGCTCCCATGTCAAAAGGATAACCCACTAGATCTGCAACTCGTTCAACGTCCCTAGCTTGCATGGCTGCGGTATAGGCACTCAAAACATGGCGAATCTCTTCCTCGGCCACCCTTCGGGATGCCTCATCACGTAGCACGGATCCCTCGCACTGCTCTCGCCAAGGGTGGTTTGTATCTGAATGACCATAGTTGCCTTCTAAGCAGCCTCTTCCGTTGCGTAAAGTAGCTTGATCTTGGGAGAGGATGCCATGCTCAATCCCAGTGCAGCAGTGATCAATCCGCTCACCATAAACAAACTAGCGGCGGAAAAGCTATCCACCAACACCCCAGAGAAAGCCATGGACAGCGGTACTAGCATTTGCCCTATGCTATCAAGGAGTCCATACACCCGTCCCCTATAGCCATCGGGCACGGTCTCCTGGAGCATAACTTGAAAGGGCACATTCACTAGGGTATTCATAACACCAATGAGCAATAGAGAGCCAGAGAGTGCCATCAATGTGTTAACAAGGCCCGCATTTCCATAGACTGACGGAATGGCAAAGACACCTAAGAGACCCACTATCAAACCCTGAAGAGTAACGGCTGAGGTTAACAGAGAATCCTTGCGGAATTTCTTGGTCAAATACCCCACCGAAACAGTGCCGATCAAAAAACCTACTGGAAGCATCGCTTGAATGGTGCCGTATTGCTGGGCTTCTAGAGCCAAGACTTCCTTTCCGAAATAGGGCAACACTACATTCAGTAAAGGGGCCCCAAAAAAGTTCAGTGCGGTGGCATAGAAAATCAGGGACTTCAAACCCACATTACGCCAGATATAAGTGAACCCTTCTTTAAACGTAAGCAAAAACTGTTGGCTAGAGGACGGACCTTGCGTTAACGTTTGTTCCCTTACTATCTGAGGAAAACGGATGAAGGTCTCCGAGAACGCAGAGAGAAGAAAGGCGATTCCGTTAATGAAAAACACTCCGAAATAACCAGTTGTACCCAGCAAGAGGGCCCCCAACACGGGACCCACAATCATTGTCGCTGCCCGGGATAGATTATTAAGTGAGTTAGCCTTTACCAACTCTTCCTTCTTCACCAAGCCTGGAATAGTAGCGGAGATGGCCGGACCAAACAATACTCCGCAGAGCGACGAGAAAATGGTAGCAATATATAGAACCGGCATGGTTACGTGCCCAGCCCTAAAGATGAAAGCCAAGCTTAGGATAATTAAACCACGTAGCACATCCATGAATACTACAATTGTCTTGCGGTCCCAAAGATCAGCCAACACACCGGTGAAAGGTGCCAGAAGGACCATGGGAATTGAAGATGCAAAGAGCATCGTCCCTAGTGCGGTTCCCGACCCCGTAAGATCAAGAACCAACCAGGTCAAAGCCAGATAATGAATCCCATCGCCAACCTGGGATACCAAGCGACCCCAAAAAAGCAGGCCAAAATCACGATTAATGAAGAGGCGTTGACCGAGTGTCTGTCGTTGTTCCTTCATGTTCATCCCTCATCCCCCATTGCAGATGAGTCCATTCTATCACATTCCTACTAAGCCTCAACTGACCCCAGATGGTTACTGCCTCCGCCTCAGGTCCGAATTTAGCGCAAGAACCTGCTGAAAAACCGAGCTTGCCATGTACTATTCTCTTCTCGATAAAGATCCAGCTGATCATATAAATAAGGTACAAATTCCACAAATGTGGGATACGGATCGCGATTCGCCTGGTAATACTCTAACTGCTTTACGACAAACCTGGTAAGATAGAAATTTCTACTTTCGTGGGTTTCGATGATCATTGCTTCAACTTCCGCAGAGAAGATATCACGGGCCGCAAGGACTTCCATGGCTCGAATAACCTGCTCATTGAGGAATGTGGTCATCGAGCGATAAGCCTGCTCTCCCATGGCGTCACGGACAGGCCAAAGCAGTGCCTTCAGCTGTTTAGCCCGTGCAGGATACGCCTCGAGGCTCGGATTGACAAAGGCATGTCCTAACTCATGTACGGTAAGGTTTTCCAGGCTCACTCCAGTAGGAAACTCAGGAAGCCCTTGGCTGCACCCATTTTCACGGATGATTTGAAAGGCGATGACATTCCCATCTTGATCTGTGACACTAGCACCATAGCCGCCCCCCGGGAACATACTAGGGACCATGATGAGATGGAGTTCCGCAGGTGCCCAGCCAAAAAAATCGCTCAGCCAGTTCTCCGCATGTTCTCGGCGAAAACCATGGAGGCACGGTGCTAGGCTCTCCCTCAAATAAGGTTCCCAGGTAGCGTAAAAGGACAGGAACTCAGACTGGGTAGCCAAATCGACAAGTGCCAAGCGAAATGCCTCGAGGGTGTCTCGTCCGCCGGCTCTCCGTACAAGGTAATCGCTGTACTCATAGGCTAGTTCCAAATCAGGGAGCGGCCCGAGGTGACAGATGAAGGCGGGCGGCGCATCATAGGTAAAGCCCTTCTTGGTCAATTGCTGGGCTAAAACGATTGCCTCGTGATCCTTGTGGGAAGCAAAGAACGCCTGAAGGGCGCGAAAATACTCATTGCCCAGGCCAGAAGGCCCCCGCTCTTCAATCCAGCTTGTTTGCGATAGTACACCCGCTAAAAGTTCCATCTGAGGAGAAAGGGAAAGGGTCGCGTTGGCAACGCCAGATGTACTTAACAAAATTAGGAATGCTACCAGAGCTGCTAGTCTACGTACCATAATGAACCTCCACACATTTCTCGCAAATTTATTGTGAAAATCACAAACCTATCCCGCGGGGCCAGATCAGAATCTCGCCATTCTGGCAGTCGTCTATGGAGAAATTTGCCCCCACGATCTTCTGTCTCGCGCCAAAACCATCAAATACTGGTCTAGAACTTACGAAATGTGAATGACTACTAATAATTTG
>WPCH01135568.1_pt1 | contig 11022 bp, 8 predicted proteins | sample 5399881 | NCBI WGS metagenome assembly WPCH01 (sample SAMN12869468, study PRJNA574797) | sludge metagenome | isolation source: wastewater treatment of pH5 | place: China:Beijing | collected 2019-05-20 | reverse complement strand
AAAGAGAACGGATTAAGAAGAAGAAAATGATCTCGATAATCCCGAAAAAGGTGAGTACGATACATGTCTCTTTTAATAAGGAGAAAGAAAACATGCTTTGTAAAAACTTAACCGCAAATAATGTGTGAACACCAGCAACGACATAAGGAACGAAAAATAAAATTCCTAATTGAATCGTTGCAGAGCGAAACATTTCTGATTCAGTTAAGCCAAGCTTTGTAATCGTAATATACTTTTGTCTTTCAGTTGTTAAGTCATTATACATACGGAAATATAAAACACTAGCTGCTCCGATAAAGAAAATAAAGCCGAGAAATGCCCAAATAAAGAATTGAGCGACTGCATTTCCTTTACTATGAACGAGTTCATCCGTAGCTGTATAAATATAAAATGGTTTAATGAAATCTTCTTCATTTTTATGTGCTTCATACAAGGTTTCTGCATCATGATTTAAGCTTTTTAATATATTTTTTGTTGGGACAATTGCATTTTCCCAATTTTCCACGAAGTAGTTATAGACTGTAATTGTTTCAATATGAGGAATCATATTTTCAATTACTTCATCTTGCATCACAATTAAGTGAGGTAATGCAAAGGGAGGCTCAATTCCTCTATTAATAAAACCTTTAATTTGAAATTCCTTTTTATTAGAGCCAAGTGTAATCGTGTTCTGCTTCGCAAATGGGTTAGACACGAGATTTAATAACACTGGTGAATAGCGAGAAATATTATAAACTTGTGAAGAATCGAGAGTGATTTTTGGTCTGTTTAATTGCTGTGCTATTGCGTTATAATCACTCATTTTCATAATGGCAATTGATTCTTTTGAAGCTGTATCTTTTAAAACGGTAAATTTATATTTGTCATATTGAAAATTAGCATTTGTAAGTTCAGTTTCAATCATAGTAATATGCTTTTGTTCAAATGCATTAACACCTTCTGATGTATAGGTGAATGGTATTGGATATCGTTCTAGTATGGGTGCTTTCGTATTATTGTTTGCAGCAAATAACCCGATAATAATTGTAAATGCAAGTGCAGATAGCATAGAAACAATAAAGAGTACATTAATATTACTGCGTGTACGAGAAACTAAATCTGAAATCCATAACATATTTATTTGTTTTAAATAAAACTTTCTTCGTTTCTTTAAAATATAGATAAAGAGAAGAAATGTTTGTGAAAAAAATAAATACGTCCCAACTACTACAAGCGGTAAAATAGATAGCATAATTAAGAATACAGATCCATTTTGTGCATTTTTTTCCGTTATGTAGCCTTGCGGATAACCAGCAATATAATAGCATAGTCCTAAACAAGTTAAAGCAAATAGTGAAATCAGTATAGATGGTTTTTTTTCGCTCTTCCCTTTGTTAACGCCCTTAATAAGCTTCGTTGTTTTTCGAGTACGAATAAACATTGGTGTAAATGTAGAAACGATTAAAAATAAGATGATAAACGTTACGGTTGTAACGATAATCGCTTCTGTTGGCCAATATAAATAGAGACCTTTCGCATTTGTTAATTTCGAAGTGACTAATAAGAAAAAGTTAGAAAATACAAGTCCACCTTGAATGCCGATAAAGATAGACAATATCCCGATTATCATATTTTCAGTAAATAACAGTCTCTTTAATTGTCTCTGTGAGATACCGAGAATGGTGAGTATCCCGAATTGCTGCTTCCGTACATTTAAAAATGTTCCAATTGAATATAAGAGAAAGAAGAACGAGAACATAACAATCACAAGCTGTGCTGTACTAGCTAAATTCATTAGAGGATCCCGATCTTGAAAGCTTTGTACACTCTGTAACCGCGGGTGATACGCGTATACAGTAAATGAAAAGAAAACCATGATAGAAAACGCACTACTTACAAAGTAGGCGAAATATGCTTTCGAATTACGTGAGACATTTTTAAATGCGAATTGCCAAAATGTCATCCACGTCTTCCTCCTAATAATGCTAGAACATCTAATATTTCTTGATAAAATTTCTCGCGATATAATCCGCGGTGTAGTTCATTGTAAAGCTCTCCATCTTTAATAAAAATAACACGGTTACAATAACTTGCTGCAAACGGATCATGGGTAACCATTAAAATCGTTGCATCTTCTTCTTTATTTAATTTCGTAAATAGCTCCATTACGTCAATTGCCGCTTTTGAATCTAAGTTTCCTGTCGGTTCATCGGCAAGTAGAAGTGAAGGATGATGAATGACAGCACGTGCTACTGCGGTACGCTGTGCTTGTCCCCCGGAAACTTCAAAAATACGCTTGTCCAAAATATGATCAATTCCAAGCTTTTTTGAAATGTTATCAAGCTTTTCATCCATTTCTTTTAATGGAACATTATCTAATGTTAAAGGTAGTACGATATTTTCACCGATTGTTAGTGTATCTAGTAGGTTAAAGTTTTGGAAAACAAATCCTAACTCTTGGCGGCGGAAAATAGCTAACTTCTCTCTACGAAATGTGTGCGGTTTTTTTCCGTTAATCACGACATCACCAGAAGTCGGAGAATCGATTGTAGAGATAACGTTTAAAAATGTAGATTTCCCGCTACCAGATGGTCCCATAATGGCAACGAATTCACCTTTATCCACGTGTAAATTTATATTTTTTAAAGCAGTATGAGGGACTTTTCCCTCATATACTTTTGAGACGTTTTTTATGTGTAATACTTCTTCCATAGTAATCACCTTTCTACTTTTTAAAACTTAATGTGTTGTGATAATTTTTGCATATAAAAGGAACGAATTAAAAGGAAAAATAAAATTTCAACTGTTCCAAAAATCATAAGTACGACTGTAATTTCAGCGAAGAACGAGAGATGTAATATTTCTTGTAGCATCTTTGTCGCAAACATCGTATGGATTGATGCCATAATGTAAGGCACGAAGAAAAGAATCGCAAGCTGAATTGTCGCTGAACGTTTCATTTCAGTCTCAGTTAAGCCAATTTTCGTAATCGTTATATATTTTTCTTGCTCATTTGTTAAATCTGTATACATTCGGAAGTAAAGAACACTACCAGCACCGATAAAGAAAATAACACCTAAGAAAGTACCAATTAAGAAGAATGAGGCAACATTTAGTTTTTTCTTATATAGAGAATCGCTCGCTTCACTTGCATGGAAAGGTGGGTGCTCTGCTTGAATTGCTGCATTATCGTTATCAATTTTTGTTATAAACGATGAACCGATATTATGTGCTTTTTCCCAATCTGTAACTTTGAAGTTATATACACTCATTTGTTTGGAAACTGTGGATAAGGCTTCTACATTTTCATCAGATAGTATGAGTAATTGGTATATTAAGCTGTTTGGGAATGGGCTATAACTTTTATATTCTTTCACTTGTAGTTGTAAATTGTTTTGAGTAAGTGTAAGAGTATTTTTCTTTTCTTCATTGTGAAGTGTTCCAATAACTTGATCATCTAAGTCTTTCATAAGAATATAAGATTCATTCTTATTTACCGTGAGTTTTTCCAAATCTAATGCTTTAGCAAGTACATTATAGTCACTTTGTTTAATTGCGTAATAGAGCTGCGTGTTATCTTCAGCTGAAGATACCTCATATATATCCGTTTTAAATTTTGTATAAGTAAAGTGCCCTTCATTAAATTTCTGCTCTAACCAGTTTAAATGTTCATCAGCTAATGTATTTTCAGTATGCGATAAATACGTAAACGGGAAAGGGTTTTGTCTAATTGCATCAAACTTTGTAAATTTCCCAAAACCGTATAAGAATGTAATCATTGTAAAAGCGAGTGTTGATAGCATCGCTACAATAAAGAGCATGTTAATGTTTGTCCGAATGCGCGCTGCTAAATCCGAAATCCAAAGCATATTAATTCGTTTCATATAAAACGTTCTTCGCGTTTTTAAAATACGAATAAGTAAAAAACTAATTTGTGAAAAGAAAAAGTATGTTCCAGCTGCAATAAGCGATGGGATGACAAATATACTAGAGACGGCGTATAAAAGCCCAATGATGTCACCTAGCGAAATAAAATACAACGGATTTGCGGCTAACGCATATCCACATATTAAACACGTCGCACCAAATAGAGAGATGAGCACGGATGCTTTTCTTTCTTTTTGTTGTGTTCCTTCTTTTAAAAGACGTACGGCTTTTCTCGTACGAATGAGCATCGGTGTAAAAGATGATACGAGAATGAAGAGCCCAAGAAAGATGATGATAGTTAAAACGATAGCACTTGTAGGCGGATATAAATATAAACCAGGTACGTGTGTAATTTTGGCGGTAACTAATAAAAAGAACTGTGAAAAGACAACTCCAAGTTGAATGCCAAAAAATATAGAAAGAGCACCAATTAACATATTTTCTATAAATATGAGTCGCTTTAATTGTTTTTGAGATATGCCAAGTACTGTTAAAATCCCGAACTGTTTTTTTCGTACTTTTAAAAAGGTCCCGATTGAATACAGTAAAAAGAAAAATGAAAAGAACACAATGACAACTTCTGAAATTGTCATTAATATGTTCAGAGAATAATTCACGTCTGTCATATGCAATTTAGGATGAAATAAATAAACTGCAAATGAGAAAAAGATTGCGATGGAGAACGCACTGCTTACAAAATAGGCGAAATAAGCTCTGGCGTTCCGCGTCACGTTTTTAAATGCAAACTGCCAAAATGTCATTCACCTGAACCTCCTGATAGGGTGAAGATGAGAAGAGCATAAGAAATACTCTTTTCATCAAGTTTGTTTTAAATATTTTGTCCACTCGTGTATTGTGATAATTTTTGCATATAAAGTGAACGAATGAATATGAAAAATACGATTTCAACGAATCCAAAAATAATAAGAACGGCTGAAACCTCTTTGAACAGAGATAAACCAATTACATCTTGTAGCATTTTTGTTGCAAACATTGTATGAATGGATGCCATAATGTACGGAATGAAAAATAAAATACTAAGTTGAATGGTTGCAGATCGTTTCATCTCTGTATCTGTTACACCGATTTTAGAAATCGTTATATATTTCTCTTGTTCGTTCGTCAAATCCGTATACATTCTAAAGTAAAGAACGCTACCAGCTCCAATGAAGAAAATAACTCCTAAAAAGGTCCCAATTAGGAAAAATGCAGCACTGCCTGATGTTATTTTGTATAACGATCCTGCTGATTCAAAGGAACGAATAAGAGGTCCTTCATACTGGGATTTATTTCGATCTTTTTGCACTTTTTCTATAAAATTATCAGCAATTTCATATGTCTGTTCCCAGTTTTGAATTTTGTAATTGTATGCTGATATATGCTTTACGGTGCTAGGTAAGTTATTTACGATAACATCAGGCAAAACTATCGTTTGATATGAAAAGCCAGATGGAATTGCATTCACATGCTCATAGCCTTTCACTCGTAATTTCGTATTTGTACTAGAGAGTGTAATGTAATCTCTTTTGTAGCTTTGCTCAAATTCGTTGAATATGGTGTTATAAGATGTCCCTGTTAGCACATATGCTTCGTTATCATCCATAAATAGTTGTTTCATTCGTAAAGAATCTGCAAGTTTGTTATAGTCACTTTGCTTAATTGCGTATACGTCATTATAAATAGCTATATCTTTATCTTCTTTTAGTGGTGTTTCATATATATCAGCTTTTATTTTTTGATAAGGGAAATGCTCTTTTTGTAATTGTTGCTCAAGCCAATTTAAATGCTCTGTAACAAAAGGGTTCGCATCATAAGAAAAATAAGAAATTGGAAAAGGAGAAGTTCTATTCACCTCTAGCTTAATAAATTTCCCGAATCCATATAGAAACGTAATCATTGTGAAAGCAATTGTAGATAGCATCGCTACAATAAACAGCATATTAATATTCGTTCGAATACGGCTCGCTAAATCCGAAATCCAAAGCATATTAATCCGTTTCATATAAAACTTCCTTCTTTTCTTTAAAATATAAATAAGTAAGAAACTAATTTGTGAAAAGAAGAAATATGTTCCAATTGTAACAAGCGTTGGGATAACGAAAATACTTGAAACCATATATATAACACCGATTTGCGGGCTTACTGATACGAAATATTTAGGATTTCCAGCTAACGCATAACCACCAAATAAACAAATCGCACCAAATAATGAAACAAGTATGGATGGTTTTCTTTCTTTTTGTTTTCCACCATTTGTTTTTAAAAGGTGTACTGCTTTTTTTGTACGAATAAGCATTGGTGTGAATGCAGATACAATGATAAAAAGACTAAGGAAAACAATGGTTGTTAAAATAAACGCGTTAGTAGGCCCGTATAAATATATTCCTGGAACATGGGTAAGTTTGGCTGTTACTAATAAGAAAAATTGAGAAAAAACAACTCCAAACTGCATGCCGAAAAAGATAGATAAAATCCCGATTAACATATTCTCCATAAAAATAAGACGATGTAATTGTTTTCTCGATATTCCTAAAATGGTCAAAATACCAAATTGTTTTTTTCTAACTTTTAAAAAAGTACCAATGGAATATAGTAAAAAGAAGAAAGAGAAAAATACAATTACTACTTCTGAAAATATCATTAATCCTGAAATTTCAGAGGTCATGTCAAAGTTTTGTAATTTCGGATGGAATAAGTAAACAGCAAACGAAAAGAACACAGCAATGGAAAAGGAGCTACTTACAAAGTAAGCAAAATAAGCTCTTGAGTTGCGCGTGACGTTTTTAAATGCAAATTGCCAAAATGTCATAGATTATACCTCCGGCTAGAAGATATAGAAGTAGTTGTATTGCAAAAAATGTATGAGAGTGAGTTCTCATACATTTTGCTTGCATATGTTACGATCATGCTTCGGTCACCTTCTCCGTATGTTCTGATTGATTATTTGCAGCGTTGTGGAAGATGATTTTAATCGTCGTTCCTTTCCCAACTTCAGAATCTAGTTTGACAGAGTGACCTAAATAATCACAAATTTTACTTACGATATAAAGTCCCATACCAGTAGATTCTCCGAATGTACGACCGTTTTTCCCAGTGTAAAACGGTTCGAATACTCGTCGAATATCTTCTTGCGGAATACCAACACCTTCATCACGAACTTCTAAAATAATATCTTTTCCGTTTCGATAAGCGGATAAGAATACTTTCTTGCCGCGCTCACCAGAGTAACGAACGGCATTTGTCATTAACTGATAGATGATAAATTTTAGCCATTTCGCATCAGAAGCAACCTGTAAATCAGAATGAACTTCTAAAACAGGGAAGACTCCGTTTCGGATAAATAGTTCTTTTAATCCATTAATGTTTTTCGTTACCGTATCTTTTAATGAAATCGTCTCAACATGGAAGTCTTCATGGAAGTTATTTAACCTTGCCATGTATAAAGCCATATCAAGCCCTTGGTTTAGACGTTCTAATTCTTTTTTGAATTTCGGAATTAAATGTTCATCTTCCATTTCGAGTACCATAAGTTGCATAACAGAAACGGGCGTTTTCATTTGATGCACCCAGTGGTTAATGAATAATTGATGTTCTTGTTGTTTTACTTCGTACGATTGTAGTTCTTTTTGGAATAGGCGATACTGCGTGCGCACGAGTTCATTTACACCGTGAGGCATCGGAGCAGTTGCTCTTTCAATAAATGCATCTTCCATTTTTTCTGGTTGTTCACTTAATCTATGGTACATTCTACGATTACGAACGTAACGGTAAGCGAGGAAACAAATAAATAAGTATAAGCTTAAAACGACGAAGTAAAATTTATTATTTTGAAATCCATCTACTGCATCATAAAGAACGAAAATGATACCGAAGTTTAATACGTACAGTAGAAAAAATGCAAAATGATCACGTAGAAATAGCTTCATGCTTATTCACTCCAAGTTGCGTTAAAACGATACCCAAGTCCGCGCACTGTTTCAATAGCATTTTCAATACCAAGCTCATTGAACTTTTTACGAAGACGCGTAATGTTTACGTTTAATGTGTTTTCTTCAACAAAGCTCTCGTCATCCCAAAGCGCAGCTAACAAATCTTCACGGCTCGCTGTACGAGGGAATTTAGATAATAACATTTCTGCTAAAATAGCTTCTTTCTTCGTTAAAAGAACTTGCTCAGATCCAAAATGAATTTCTGGACGTTCAGGGAATAATTTTAATCCTTCTACTTCAACGATACGTTCAGAAATGTTTGGTGCATAATCACCGTAAATGCGGCGTAATTGACCTTTAATTTTCGCCATTACAACGTCGTAGTGGAACGGTTTCGTAATATAATCATCCGCACCGCTTTCAATCGCCATAATTTGTTCCATCTCACCAGCACGTGCTGAAATGAAAATAATTGGACAAGTAGATTCATGACGTATTTGACGGCACCAGTAGAATCCATCGAATTTCGGTAAGTTTACATCAAGTAAAACAAGATGTGGTTTCACTGTGTTAAACGATTCCATAATATCATCAAAGTTTTCAGTAACAACAGCGTCGTAACCGTACTTTTGAATATGAGATTGCAGTAATGATGAAATATTTGGATCGTCTTCAACGATTAAAATTTTATACATATGTATATTCCTCCTAAAAAAACAATTGTAGCTATAGTGTATCATGTGTTTCAAGTCTTTTCATTAAGTTGAAAGATAAGCTAGTAAACAGTATATGTCAAAAGCGTAGAAAGTAAAAAGGGCTTCTTATATAATTGACAATTAACCGAAATCATTTTAACATTTAGATAAATATCTAAATGTCTAATTAGTGAAGGGAAGAAAGACATTGAATCAAGCATTTAAAGCATTAGCAGATCCAACAAGGCGAAAAATTTTAGATTTATTAAAAGAAGGTGATTTAACCGCTGGTGAGATTGCTGAACATTTCAATATGACAAAGCCAAGTATTTCACACCACTTAAACGCACTTAAAAATGCTGAACTTATTCAAGATGAAAAAAAAGGTCAGTTCGTTATGTACTCTCTAAACACAACTGTATTTCAAGATTTATTAACTTGGGTGTTTACGTTTACGAATAAGGGGGAAGAGGGGAAATGAGAAAACATGTATTTCCGTTATTATTAATTGCTTTAACGATTATTGCATGGTGCGTTGCTTGGCCGAATTTACCAGAAGAAGTTCCGAGTCACTGGAATGTTTCGGGTGAAGTAGATGGACATATGTCTAAAATGGGAGGTATGATTTTTGATGTGGCAATTATGGTTTTTATATATGCTTTATTGACTGTATTGCCTAAGATAGATCCGAAGTATAAGAATTATGATAAGTTTTCTAAGGGGTATAATGTAATAAATTATAGTGTATTGATCTTATTATTTTTAGTAAATATCATTGGAATTGGAGCTGGATTAGGTTATGAAATTCCAATGAATAGTACACCGCATATTCTTGTTGGTCTTTTATTTATAGTTATAGGTAACTATTTACCACAATGTAAACCAAATTACTTTGTAGGTATAAAAACACCGTGGACATTAAGTAACGAGGAAGTATGGAGAAAGACACACCGTTTTAGCGGAAAAGTGTTTGTTGTATTAGGGGTTATTATGATTTTAAGTATTTTTGCCCCCGTAGCGTGGAAAGGTTTCCTAATCATTGGAATTATTGTCGGGGCAGTAGGATTAACGATGGGATATTCTTATGTTGCTTATAAAAAAGAACTAAAAATGTAAACAAAGCAGCTTTTCCTTTCAAGGAAAAGCTGCTTTGTTTTTTTATCACTTCTTCAAAACCGGTATCCAAATTTCACTTTTAAAGTTTGGAGAGGATGTATCTTTCTGTTCATTCCACAATATTTCCGGTCCTTCCGCTAGTTCATAGTTTGAGGAAGGAAACCATTCGGAATAAATACGGCCCCATACGTTTTGTAATGTTTCAGGAAATGGGCCGACAGCTTCAAATATAGCCCACGTTGAAGCTGCGACTTCAAGTTGCGCGAATTGCTCTGGACAATCTTTCGTTGTGGCTACTCCAATGTAGTGATCGAGTTCGCCTTTTTCCTCCATTCTGCCTTCAGAAAAGTTAGTAGAAGCACTAATGATTCCATTCGGTGCCATGTTTGAAAGTGACTTTAACGTTTGAATGGACTTTGGATTTAAACTTTTCCACATAGAAGCGATTTCTTCATTTACACCGTTAAATACAATCGGTACTCGTTTTGTAATACCTATAATTCGAAATGGTTCTTTTTCTTCAATTCGATAGTTCATTTCGTTTCCTCCTTGGATGGATAATTGGAAGGTCATTGGTGAATAGGCTTTTAAGGAATGACTACTATTTCGGGCCTCTGAAGGTGTTATGCCGTGTAAGTTTTGAAAGGCGCGAGAGAATGAATCTGGTGAGTTGTATCCATATTTGATAGCGACATCAATGACTTTTGCATCGCTATTTTTTAGTTCAAAAGCAGCGAGAGTCAGACGTCTACAACGAATATATTCTGATAGTGATATGCCAGCTAGAAAAGAAAACATTCTTTTGAAATGATATTCCGAGCAGTAAGCTAGCTTCGCAACTTCTTTAAAATTAATTTCATTTGTTAGGTTGTTTTCAATATAGTGCATTGCAGCATTCATATTTTTAAGTGAATCCATATGATGACCTCCTCTGTACATAGAATAGCAGGAACGAAATAGCTCCATCCGACATTTCGTGCACAACTTTGTAGGGTACATTTTGTACCTTACAAAATTGTAATGTTCCTGTAAGGAGAATGAATGGATGGCATGATATCCCAATGTTATAGTAACAAAGTACTTTGATTCATTAGGTTAAATTTTGATTTCTTTGCTTACTGGTCTTACATAACTGTCATGTTTGTGTAAGAAACATCGATAGTGGAAAAAGTAGAGAATGTATATAGTGAAAATAGAGAATAGATGAAATGAGGGATGTCGAGATGAAAACAGTGTTAGAAGCAAAAAATATTGAAAAAGTATATGACACGGGTGGTAATAAATTTGCAGCGTTAAAAGGTATTAACTTACAAGTAAAAGAAGGTGAGTTCGTTGGAATTATGGGACCTTCTGGTTCTGGTAAGACGACTTTACTA
>WPCH01194033.1_pt1 | contig 11027 bp, 11 predicted proteins | sample 5399881 | NCBI WGS metagenome assembly WPCH01 (sample SAMN12869468, study PRJNA574797) | sludge metagenome | isolation source: wastewater treatment of pH5 | place: China:Beijing | collected 2019-05-20 | reverse complement strand
GCCCCATCTTTCACAAAGATCGGCTGATCACCCAACACGTATTCTCCATCGGGTAGTCCAGTTGCCTGGATTGCATCTGTGATTAGGACAATGCTCTTTGTCCCCACACTACGAACCATGACCTTAATCGCGCCAGCATGTACATGAACCAAGTCAGCTACAAGTTCGGCCCAAATGCCAGGAGTAGCCAGGATAGCCCCAAGAACGCCAGGCTCCCGATGATGCAAACCCCGCATGCCATTATACGTATGTGTTGCGTGAGTGATTCCTGCTTCAAAACCCGCTAAAGCCTGCTCATACGTGGCGTCCGAGTGTCCAATTGAGGCAGAGACTCCCCGCTCCTTCAGCCAAGCAACAGCCCCTAAGCTCCCTGGTATTTCTGGCGCTAGCGTAACTAATCGTAATTTCCCCCCAAGGATTCCATGAAGTTTTGCAAGCTCATCGAGGTCGGGTTGCCTGATCGCGGGTCCATATTGGGCCCCCTTGTACCTCTCATTAATATAGGGTCCTTCTAAGTGGATGCCCAGAACTTCGGCTTCATCGTCTGCCCCAGTATAACCAGCCACCAACTCTGCAACTGCCTGAGTCCTTTCTTCCATTGCTGTCACGGTACTGGGTAAGAAGCCTACGGTCCCGGATTTTACCAGAAAACGCGCCATCGTACGCAGCGCTTCCTCAGTACCATCCATGAGCTCACTGCCTGCCGAACCATGCATGTGCACGTCAATTAAGCCCGGGGCAACCAAGCCTCCCTGGGCATCAATGATCTCAAAGACCCCAGGAATGGCCGCCTTCCTGATCTTCGTCCCTTCCTGTTCATTCCCAACATACATAATGCGGTCGCCTAGGGTCACAACTGTGCCCTTAGGGATCAATTCATCCGTTACAATGGTTCCATTAGTTATAATCAAGTGTTTCCTACTCAATTGTCTTTTGCACCTCCCGAATATATGAAACATCGCTTAGTTCAAAGTCCTCTCAATATTTCTGCTACAACGGATCATCCTCCTGCAACAGGGATCCAGACCGTTTACTCAGAATAAATATTAATTTTACTTGCATATTGTTGCAAGCCTGCTGTATACTAAGCCCAATACCTTATGGGAAGGAAGTAATCTATTTTATGAAAAAACTAATAGTACTCATGCTCACCATCATCTTGTCTATCAGTGTAGTAGCATCTGCTTCGAACAACGAGGTGCTCAAGGTTGCCACTGAAGCTGGTTTCATGCCCTTTGAATACGTGGGAGAAGAAGCTGGCGAACTTCTGGGCTTTGACATGGACCTAATCAGGGCAATTGGTGAAGTCCTAGGCTTGCAAGTAAAAATTGACAACATCAGTTGGGATGGTCTAATACCTGCTCTATTAAACAACAATTACGATGCGGTTATTGCGGGCGTTACTATTACCGCCGAACGCGAGGAAAGCGTAAACTTCTCAAACCCCTACTTTGAATCAGTCTTGACGATTGTGACCAAAGGAAATGTAACGAATATAGCCAGTCTAGATGACCTAAAAGGAAAAGTCGCAGCTGTCCAAATTAGTACTACCGGTGCTTTTACTGCCACTGACCTTTTTGACGAGGGCAAAGTCAAAAATGTACTACATTTTGACACCGTAGCCGACGCTATGCAAGCTGTCATCATCGGGGTTGCCGACGTAGTCGTCGTGGATCTGCCAGTAGCAGAGGCCTATCTACAAGCTAACCCTGCTGCGCCCTTACAAGCAGTGGGTGCTGTGTCGGCCAATGAATATTATGGTATCGCCATCAATAAGAACAACAGCCAGTTGTTGGAGCAAGTCAACTCCGCTTTGGATGAACTGCATAAAAACGGAACTTACGCTGAAATCTATAACAAATGGTTTGGGGCAGAGGCATTGGACGCAAAGTAATCTTCCTGTAACTGAGTCTTCCAAGATATGCCGGAACGGAGGATGTATATATTGGATTTTCGCTGGGATCTAGTTTGGAACTCACTGCCCACACTTCTAACGGGCGCTAAATTGACGGTACAACTCACTGCTACTTCAGTCTTTTTCGGTATCATTCTGGGTACATTCGCTGGTGTAGCTCGAGTCACTAAGGGTCTGTTTAAAGCTGTTGCGGCAGCATACATTGACGTAATTCGCGGAACACCCCTCCTGGTACAAACCTTCCTAATTTTTTATGGCTTGCCAGGCCTGATTAAGCGCCCTATTCCAGCCTATCTGGCCGCAGTCTTGGCTCTCAGTGTGAACAGCGGAGCCTACGTAGGAGAGATCGTACGTTCAGGGATCCAGTCCATTGATAACGGACAATGGGAAGCAGCTGCTTCCCTCGGCCACTCCCGTGTCCAAACGATGTGGTATATCATTTTACCCCAAGCCTTCAGGCGAATACTACCGCCCTTGGGAAATGAGTTCATTGCGCTACTCAAAGACTCGTCCTTAGTGTCCGTCATAGCCCTGGAAGAGTTGGTTCGTAAAGGCCAGCTCATAATTGGTCGTACCTTTCGTCCCTTCGAAGTGTGGTTTGCTGTGGCAATGATCTATTTCGTGATGACCTTTACCGTCTCGCGTTTCGTCAACCTCCTAGAACGGAAGGTCACGGAGATCTAGTACACCCTTCTACCGTGACGATTCATGCGCCAATCGGGCCCTTTCAAAAAGACATGCAAGTTGTTACTGATAATGCGCGAAGCAGCACGCATGCCGAGGCGGGCATCAAAATCTGCCAAATCATAATTGCTAGTGAAGATCGTAGCTCTAGACTTAATCATCCTACCATCTACGATCATGAGCAAACGTTCCGTCGTCCAAGCGGTCTCCCGCTCGCTTCCAATATCATCTAAAACCAGCAAATCTGCGGACAGCAATCCGTCAAGATCGACATTGCTTGTCCGCATTTTCTCTAAAAGAATCGGTAAAGAAGCAAAGAAGACCGAATGGCTCTCTTTCAGCCTATTGGCAATAGCACAAGCTAAGTGAGTTTTCCCTGTACCAGAAGGACCCATCAGCAAAATTCCACGTCCGTGGTCCTGGGGAAACCGTGACGTGAAGATTTGGCAGTCCTCATAGGATTTCTTATTCAACGGCATCACTGTGAAGTTTTCAAAAGAGTGGCTGCGTAGCCCGATAGGCAACGGATCAGGCCGTCGTGTGCGGGTTAGGAGGTTTTGCTGCTCCAGGCGCGACTCGACGCGTTCCTTCCTAATGCAAGCACAATCCGATAAGAGCCAATGCCCCTTAGGCATTCCCGCAGGCAACGGAAAAGGATGGCGGTAATAGATCTTGGTGCGAATCTCATCGCATACGCGGCAAGGTTCGCCCCCAAAGAAAGAGCGCTTCAAGCTATATCTACTCATCAAGCCAGGTAAAGAGGCTCCGGTCTTGCTGCGATTCGCTATACGTGAAGTCCTCTCGCCTGAACTTCTCCTTAGTCTGGACACGTTTTTCCCCCCCGCCGCTCCTCTGGTCGTCATGAATAGCTGACCAATAGGCATAAAAACACTCATCTGTCGTAACTCCGTGATTCAGCCAGTCTTGAATAATAGCATAGATATAATTAAAAGACACCCGCTTGTTCTTGCCCTGCAGACGGCTGCGACGCTGTTCCTGCACGGCCCGTAAAATGGCACATCCTATGACAAAAGGAGTCATCCCCTCATCATAAGCAGCGCAAAGCTTCTCCTTTTGAGCACTCGATAATAAGGCCACCTTCTGCTGATACAATGTGAAAACATCATCCATATTAGGGTTTACCATAACGCCACCTCCATAAAAACACGACGCCCAAAACCAAAATCACAGCCACTGCCCCTAACGACCATGGTAGCAAGTTGGTTCTCCCACCATAAGCCGGAACAAGTATTCCTTTACTAAGCTGTGTTTTCTGCCCCCGACTGCCGTAGCGGGGAGACAAAAGATCAAAAATGGGTGTCCCTGTACCACCTAGTTGCCAGGTCCCATCCCCAAGATCTCTCCAAAAACCCTCAGCTAAGCCGTCGAAGGAGCCTACAAGGACATAATAACCCCAGGCGAGATCAGGCTGGGGTAAAACACTACGATCCACTTGCACCCGAATTGTGTTCTGGTCCGCTAGGCCCCGACTGCTCACCTCTTGCGAATAAACCTTGAGGCAACCATCTTCCCCCATCACATAAAGACGGCTTTCATCAAAAGGGGCGACACTTAAACGCAGGTTCCAGCCTTGAGGAGAACGTGTTTGCAGTTGGTGCTTACCAACTGTAATCTCAGTCGACCCCGTAGTCTCTCCTGTTTGTATATAGACTTCGAGACGTTGATGAAAGTAACCTTCCGGTGCCTGAAAAGGATTCGTTAGCCCCACAAACTGGAAATCAAAATAGACAAAGTCATCGTCGATGGACACCTTGAACTCCAAAAGATCGAATAAACCCGGCACATACACAGCATGGTCTGGATAGAGAAGATCCCCCGCCCCCACATCATCGCCCCGGGGATCCTTAAGGAAAACGATTGTTCTTTCTTGACCCTGCCCCTGTACCAAAGTGGAACAGGCCACCAAGCATAAAAAGACCAGGAGTGCAAAACCTGATTTGCGTACAGACATAGCGATACCCCCCCAAGGGATCGTATGCGAATTGCCTGGTTCTTATCATTCAGAGGTAAACTCTTTCAATTCGGCTACTGAGCATACAGGTGATTTCGTAATTAATCGTCCCCAAAAGCTCTGCCCAGTGATGTGCGTGAATTTCATGTATACCATCGCACCCCAACAAAATGACCTCGTCACCGATTGTAGTGGGCAAATCCCCCACATCAACAAGGGTATGATCCATGGTCACATTGCCCACAATCGGACAGCGATGGCCGTTGACAAGAACCTCTCCACGGTTACTCAAACCCCGGGACAACCCATCTGCATACCCAATGGGCAAGACCGCCAGCGACGTTTCTTTACTAGTCACATGGGTACTGTTATAACTCACTCCACTACCAGCAGGCACCCTCTTTACGAAGGCAACCTTCGTTTTCAAAGTCAACGCAGACTTAAGATGCAGTGGACGACGATAATCTGGATACATCCCATAAATACCGAGACCCACCCGGACTAAATCCAGGTGAGACACGGGAAAGAATAGCGTGGCAGGTGTGTTCGCTGCATGGACATAGGGAATATGAATACCCCTTTTCCTTAGATCCTCTCTTACACTTTCAAACCGCCCCCATTGCCACTGGGTATAGGACAAGTCTTCCTGGTCGGCCTGGGCGAAGTGGGTAAAAACACCTTGAATCTCCAATCCCGGTAGCCCTCGCACCAGCTCCACCAAGTTAACAAAGTCCTCAGGCAAGAGACCTAAACGCCCCATACCAGTATCTACCTTAATGTGAACCCTAGCCAACTTTTGCTGGGCGACTGCAGCTTTCGAAAGGAGCCTGGCTATGTGGGGTTCGAAGACGGTTACCACTAGGTCGGCAGCTACACAAACGTCTAGTTCATCGGCCCCAACCGCGCCTAAAACCAAAATAGGTGCAGTGATACCGCCCCTCCGTAGCCGCACAGCTTCTTCTGGGAGTGCAACCGCTAACCAGTTAGTACCACTAGCAATCATAGTATAGGCGGTTTCCAGAGCCCCATGTCCATAACCATTGGCCTTCACAACCGCCATTAACTCACAGTCTGGTCCTATGAATTGCCGAAACTGCCTGACATTGTAAGCGATACTATCTAGGCTGACTTCGGCCCAAACAGACCGAGTAAGTTTACTCATGTTAAAATCTCCTGTACTGCCTGCAAGCTGTCCCCGGCCACAAGTCCCCTCTGCCCCTTGGCTCCGGCCAGATCGCCGGCACGTCCATGGACAAAGACTCCTAATGAGGCTGATTGAACAGGATCTAGGCCCTGGCTCAGCAAGGCTGCAATTAATCCAGTCAAGACATCCCCACTGCCTGCGGTAGCCATGCCGGGATTTCCTGTGCTGTTAATGTAGGTTTGAGAAGGGCTAGCAATTATTGTGGGCGCGCCCTTCAAAACGACAACCGTCTTCCATCGCTGGGCAAAATCTTCCGCGATCTGTAACCTGGCTGCATTCACCTTAGTAACGTCACTGTTCATTAGGTGTGCCATTTCACCCGGATGTGGTGTAATAATCCAACCACCCCGTTTATCATCAGATACACTCTGCAAAAAATCAACATCCAGTGCCGCCAAAGCGTCGGCGTCAATCACACAAGGGCCATCCCATTTGCGCAAGAGCTCTTGCACCACTTGGATCACCTCAGGAAGCCTAGTTAACCCAGGACCTATGGCTAGTACATCTTTACCTGGTAGAAGCTCTATGAGATCAGTCAGGCTAGGGACACCAATTGTACCCTGGTTGGTTTGCGGTACAGAAACCACAATGCGCTCATCGGGGCGAAAACGAGCATAAATCCCCTCCGGCACCGCCAACGTAACCAATCCACCGCCTCCACGCAAGACTGCCTGCGAACTCAGGGAAGCTGCCCCCGCATAAGATTTTGATCCAGCAATAACAAGCGTATGGCCAAAGGTTCCTTTATGGCTCCAAGGCTCACGGGGTGGTAGCCAGCTTAGGTTGTGATCGCTTAATAAGAACCGAGTTCCTTTATGAATCAAGGGAAAACCCAAATCTACGACTATGTTCTTTCCGGCATAAGCTTGACCGGGATAGAGCAGGCAACCGACTTTAAAAAATCCAAGATTTACTGTGGTATCGGCTCGTATAGCCTCCGTGCACACCTCTCCGTTTGCAGAGTTCACCCCAGTAGGGCAATCAATGGCTACTACAGGGCACTTCGCTTCGTTAACTACTGCGACCAAGGATTCGACATCGGTGGGGAGATTGCCCGAAAAGCCCGTCCCAAAAATGGCGTCGACGGTTAAATCTGCCAATCCCAGACTAAATTTGAGTTTACCCAAATGGCTAAAGTCAACGGTCTGCAAATCCACCCCTAGCTTTTGTAGAATCTTAAGGTTGATGCTATTGTCCTTCGTGAGCTTTTGCTGATTACCAACAAGGTAGACTTTCACTCGAGCTCCCAGGCTTAGAAGCTGCCTGGCAACAACGAGCCCATCACCGCCATTGTTACCCGTTCCCGCCAGAATGTGCACGCGTTTACCTTGTAAAGGCCCGTACTCTGCCTTCAACATCTCTACAATGCGGCTCCCCGCGTTTTCCATCACAACTAGGGGAGAAAGACCGAAGGCCGCAAAGGCCTGCTTTTCGATAGATTGCATCTCCGCGCCAGTCACAACCTGCATTGCCTATCCCTCCCCGAGGGCGATGACATAAGCCATAGCCAGTTCTTTAGTGTGCGACAAACTCAGGACAAACCCAGTAATCCCCATGCTCTCCGCTAGTCCCAAGGCAGGAGGGAGAAGGCGAACTTGGGGTTGTCCCCACGAATTTGTGTGGATCTCAACACACCCAAAAGGAATCCCTTGCTGCCAACCTCGACCCACCGCCTTCATCACCGCCTCTTTAGCGGCAAAGCGAGCAGCCCAGGATTGAACTCCCTTATCCTGCAAATCACCTATCTCGTGTTCGGTGTAGATTCTGTCCCGAAAGCGCTGGCGCTGAAGTGCCCGGCCGATACGAGCAACTTCTATCAAATCCACGCCACAACCTTTAACTGACACGACTACCACCCTGTTCTTCTGTGATCGCCGCTACCACCCGCTGTACACAAGAATCTAGCACTGCCGCATCGGGATGTTCACCTAGTACACGAATCATGGGTTCTGTTCCAGATGCCCGGACGAAAAGTCGCCCCATAGGAGCAAGTTCCTGCAGGGCCTGACTGATCACGCCTTGAATACGACGATTCTCTTGCCAACCTTCCTTCTTTTTCACTGGGACATTAACCAGGCTTTGAGGAAAAATCTCCATAGCCTCCGCCAGGTTGGCGAGGTCTTGCCCTTGAAACTCCCTTGTTTCCAGCAATTTCAGGGCGGATAAAATCCCATCACCTGTCGTGGAGTTTTCTAAGAATATAATGTGCCCAGACTGTTCGCCGCCGAGGATGCAACCTGAGCTTTGCATACTCTCCAAGACAAAGCGATCTCCTGGTTTAGCATAAATTACATCGCCACCCCGTTGCATAAAGGCCTGACGTAGTCCCCCGTTAGAATAGGCTGTCGCAATGACTTTTTGACCCGGAAGTCGATTTTGACCCAGTAAATGCAGACCAATAATGGCCAGAATTTGGTCGCCATTGAGGAGGTTTCCCCGTTCATCAACGGCCAAAATTCTATCACCATCGCCGTCAAAGGCAAAGCCCAGATCAGCACCTGCCTCTTTGGTGAGGTTCTGAATTTTTTCCGGGTAGGTCGAGCCGCAGAAATGATTAATATTAACTCCATTAGGATGATCATAATAGGCCTCTACTTCAGCCCCCAAATCCCGGAAAATCTTTGCTGCCATGGATGAAGTGGATCCATTAGCGCAGTCAATTACCAGACGCAACCCCCTTAGGTCAACTGGGACCTGTTCCTTGAGATCCTGCACATAAAGTTCTACCGATTCAGGCTTAGCAATAACCTGCCCTACATCTCCACCAATGGGCCTGAGAACATCATCGGCGGCGATAAACCCTTCGATTTTGAGTTCGGCCTCCTCGGAGAGCTTGAATCCATCACCTCCAAAGATTTTGATTCCATTGTCCTGAAGGGGGTTATGGGAAGCGGAAATCATAATTCCTGCCGAACAACCAAGTTCTCTGGTTAGAAAGGCTACTGCTGGAGTAGGTGCTACACCAACCAAGATGACATCTAGTCCACTTGAAGTAACGCCAGCAATCAAGGCTCCTTCGAGCATCTGACCAGATAGGCGAGGATCCCGTCCAATTAATACAGGCTTCCTCGTTTCATTACCGAGCACGAGAGCTGTCGCGCGACCTACTCGCAAAGCAAACTCAGCGGTGAGTTCGCGATTGGCTACACCGCGTATTCCATCTGTTCCAAAAAACTTCAGCACACATTATTCCTCCCCATTGTCAACGATTTCAATAATCTGGATCTGCCGCGGATCAATCTCCAACCCACTAAGGCTACGCCCCTGGGCATCTAAGGCTTGCACTGGAAAAGATTGATCGGGCGCTAGATCGGGATCGATGCCCAAGTAGGCGACTACATGATCCACTTGCTCTAGTATACTACGGGCACCTCTAACGGTGATTACGGCAGGTGACGGCCGAAGTCCCATCATCCGCCGGTTTCGATCAATACCCAAAAAAACAAGAGTGACTGGAAATACCGCTTCCTCAACGCCTTCTGTATAGACGCTAACCCATTGGGGATTGACGTCCACGACACTAACCCCTAAAGGCCCCTGCACTTCAACACTATAGGTCTCTGTGCCTTCCTCAGCCCCAGCCAAATTGATGAAAGCGGTAAGGGCTCCTTCACTACGATTGACGAGGGGTGCTAGTCCGCGAATATTCACTCTAACGTTTTCTGGTGGATCGATCAAGACTAAGTCGGCAGGTATGTTTTGCACCTCGACGCCAAGGGTGATGGTCCGTTCAGTTTCTCCAAGGGTGCCATCGCCAGTGGCCAAGAGCCAAAAAATGATGGCTAAAGCTAAGGAAAAGAGGCGCCAATAGAACTCTGGCTTCGTTAAGAACTCCCAGACTTGGCCAATACGTCTCATGACGTCTCCTCCCCTCGCCAATAAAACTTCAATTGCTCTCTGAGCCTTGCCTCGGTCAGGTATCTACGAAGATGGCCGCCCACCGCGAGGGAGATCGTACCTGTTTCTTCAGAAACCACAATGATCACCGCATCGGTTTGCTCAGACATACCAACAGCCGCACGATGCCTGGTCCCTAAACCTCCACCCAATGATGTATCTGTGAGGGGCAAAACGCAGCCCGCGCTGATGATCCGGCCACCAGAAATAATTACCGCACCATCGTGGAGGGGACTATTGGGTTCAAAGATGTTCAGTAGCAGTTCGGTACTGATCAAAGCGTCAAGCCTAACCCCTGTTTCTATAAACTCATGGAGGCCGGTTTGACGATGAAAAACAAGTAAGGCACCAGTTTTTTTGGCGCTCAGACGACTACAAGCTTCTACAACGGCATCAACGTCAAATACCTCTTGGCCAACACCACGGCTCCCAATCCAACCAAAAAGCTGCCCCCGACCAAGTTGTTCTAAACCTCGTCTCAGTTCAGGGTAGAAAACAACGGGTAAAGCAACTAAAAACAAGGTCGTAGTCTGATCTAGTAGCCAACTAACAGTTCGGAGACTTAGGGCACGTGCCACTACGCTACTGGCAAAGACAATGGCAAGACCTTTAACAAGGGTGGTAGCCCTTGTGCCTTGAATTGAGTAGATGACCCTATACACCACATAGGCCACTATAAGGATATCGATGGCGTCCCGAATTGTGAAAAGCACCGCGAGTTCCCCCTTGGAATCCCTTTCTTATGCTTCTATGATCTGTTCGGCTGCTTGCGTTGCCTGGCCGAACTTCTTCATATCCATTTCCAATACTGCTAAAGCAGTGAGTACATCTAGGGGGGTAGCATAACCCATATGACCTACCCTAAAGATCTTGTTAGCATAGATGCCCTGCCCGCCTGCGAATTCCACACCATACTTTGCTCGAATGCGAGTTCTAAAGCTATCTGCATCGGGGTACTTGATAGCTGTCACTGTAGGAGAAGCGTCCTTATCCTCAACAAGCAACTCTAATCCAAGAGCACGGGCTCCCGCGCGCATCATATCTTTCATCAATATGTGACGGGCGTAGACATTTCCCAAGCCCTCGGCCTCTATCATACTTAGTGCTTCCTCAAGGGCAAAGACATTATGAATATTGGGAGTAAAAGGTGTTTCGGATTTTTCCATATACTTATCATATAGACGCAGATCGAAATAATAGCGACTTGCTTTGCACCGGGTAGAATACTCCCTCGCCTTCGGCGAAAACGCTATGTAGGCTGTTCCGGGAGGTGTCATGAGACATTTTTGCGAAGCACTGACCACCACATCTAGGCCCCAGTCATCCATCTGACAAGGCGTGCCTCCGAGGGCACT
>WPCH01133785.1_pt1 | contig 11040 bp, 9 predicted proteins | sample 5399881 | NCBI WGS metagenome assembly WPCH01 (sample SAMN12869468, study PRJNA574797) | sludge metagenome | isolation source: wastewater treatment of pH5 | place: China:Beijing | collected 2019-05-20 | reverse complement strand
AGACACAGACGGTCTAGCTGGTATTCAACAACTAGCTGGAGATGCAACGTTATTGTACTACACAACTGACGAAGCAAAAGAAGGTCGCGACGCGTTCAAAGAAAAACGCCGTCCAGACTTCGGTCAATTCCCTCGTTTCCCTTGATCAAAAGCGGAAGCAGCTCGTTCAGAATGTGAGGGGGATGGAGCTTCTGACGTAGAGGCGCTTTTTGCCTCGTAGGAAGAAGTGAAGCCACCGAACATTCTAGCTGCTGTAGCTGGATGTTTTAAAAGCGAAAGCGGCTCACTTAGAACAAGAGGGCGTTGGAACTCCTGACGTAGAGGCGCTTTTTGCCTCGTAGGAAGGCGTGAAACGACCGACTGTTCTAGCCGCTGTAGCTAGATGGAATCAATCGGAAACAAAACAACTAAGAGACTTGATGTCATATCAAGTCTCTTTCTTTCATGAAAGGAGAATGAGTGATGGAGACGATGCCAAATTGGTTAATGCAACGTGCATTTTTAACACCAGATCGCACTGCAATTGAAATAGAGGAAGAGAAAGTTACTTTTATGGAGCTGCATGAAAAAGTAGTATCTGTTTGTGAACACCTCACGCATGTTGGAGTGGAGCGAGGGCAAAAGGTGGCTGTTCTGATGAAAAATGGTATGGAGATGATTACAGTTATTCACGCCCTATCTTATGTAGGTGCAGTAGCTGTGCTTTTAAATACGCGTCTTTCAAGAGAAGAGCTACTTTGGCAAATGGATGATGCTGAAGTTGTTTGTTTAGTAACGGATCAAGATTTTGATGCTAAAGATGTTCCTGTTTATTCATTAGCCGAAGTGATGAATGGACCAAAAGAGGAAGCCTCTATACAAGAAGAGTTTTCTTTAGAAGAAGCGATGACAATTATTTATACGTCTGGGACGACAGGCAAACCGAAAGGCGTTATTTTAACGTACGGCAATCATTGGGCAAGCGCAGTCGGTTCGTCGCTTAATTTAGGACTTCGTGATGATGATTGTTGGTTAGCCTGCATGCCGATGTTCCATGTTGGCGGGCTATCTCTTTTAATGAAAAACATTATGTATGGCATGCGTATTTTACTTGTTCCGAAATATGATGCTGATTTTATTCATAAAGCACTTCAAACGAGAGGAGTAACAATTATTTCTGTCGTTTCTAAAATGTTAACTGATTTATTAGAGCGACTTGGGGCAGAGACATATCCATCTTCTTTACGATGCATATTACTTGGCGGAGGACCAGCGCCAAAACCACTATTAGAAGCATGTGTAGAAAAAGGAATTCCTGTATATCAAACGTACGGTATGACAGAAACATCTTCGCAAATTTGTACGTTATCCGCAGATTACATGTTAACGAAAGTAGGATCAGCTGGAAAACCACTATTTCAGTGCCAACTTCGTATTGAAAAAGATGGCGTAGTAGTGCCACCATTTGCGGAAGGTGAGATTGTAGTAAAAGGACCGAACGTAACAGGCGGTTACTTTAACCGTGAAGATGCGACGCGAGAGACTATTCAAAACGGATGGCTTCATACTGGCGACCTCGGTTATTTAGACGAAGAAGGGTTTTTATACGTATTAGATCGCCGCAGTGATTTAATTATTTCTGGCGGAGAGAATATATACCCAGCTCAAATTGAAGAAGTGTTACTCTCCCATCCGGCAGTAGCGGAAGCTGGCGTTGTCGGCATGGCTGACGATAAATGGGGACAAGTACCAGCTGCTTTTGTTGTGAAAAGCGGGGCGGTAACAGAAGAAGAAATTCTTCATTTTTGCGAGGGGAAGTTAGCGAAATATAAAGTGCCGAAGAAAGCATGTTTCTTAAAGGAATTACCACGTAACGCTTCGAAAAAATTGTTAAGACGAGAGTTAAGACAATTAGTGGAGGAGATGTAGGTGGAAATAAAAAAAGCGACACTGTATATAACGGAAATGCCACTCGTAATCCCGTTTGCTGCAAGCTACGGGACTTACGAAAAGCGTGAGAGTATCGTTATTGAATTAGAGGATACGGACGGGTACATTGGATTTGGGGAAGTCGTTGCATTCTCTGAACCGTGGTATACGGAAGAAACGGTGAAGACAGCGCTGCATGTATTGCAAGACTTTTTAATACCTGATTTATTAAAGGCTGAAATTTCTCATCCGAATGAGGTACCGGGTCTATTTCAACATATAAAAAGAAACCGAATGGCAAAGGCCGGAATTGAAGGGGCTGTTTGGGATTTATATGCGAAGGGCCAAAAGAAATCGTTAGCGACATTGCTTGGCGGAACGAAGTCTGAAATTGAAGTCGGCGTTGTAATTGGGATCAATACAATTCCGGTTATGTTAAAACAAATCGAGAAGTACGCAGAAGAAGGATACGAGCGTTTTAAAGTGAAAATAAAACCGGGGCATGATTATGAGTTATTGAAAGAAATTCGTAAAGAGTTCCCAGGTATCCCGTTAATGGCAGATGCAAATTCAGCATATACATTAGGGGATACGGAGAGGCTGAAACGACTAGATGAATTCCAATTAATGATGATTGAACAACCGTTAGCGGATTACGATTTTCTCGATCACGCGGAATTGCAAAAGAAAATTGAAACGCCGATTTGTTTAGATGAAAGTATTCATAGTTTAGAAGATGCACGCGTTGCGATTACGCTTGGTAGCTGCCAAATTGTGAACATTAAACCAGGGCGAGTGGGCGGATTAACAGAATCAATCCAAATCCATAATTATTGTATGGAACATAACGTACCCGTTTGGTGCGGTGGTATGGTAGAGATGGGGATTTCACGAGCGCAAAATGTTGCTCTTGCGTCATTGCCTAACTTTACGATTCCAGGAGATATATCTGCTTCTAGTAGACATTGGGAGCAGGATATTATTTGGCCGGAAGTGATGCTTGAGGGCGGGAAAGTGATGGTGCCGCAAAGCGTTGATGCTGAGTATGAAGTAGATCGCGGAAGATTGGAAGAAATTACGAAGCAGCGGATTGTGTTTGAGCGGTAAATGGAAGTTTCATTAGGATGCCCGCAAATAGCGAGAGGATTTTGTCGTTCATTGTCGGTAAGTCGATATATTTCAATAATTGCTGATATAATTTGAGTTACGGTCGATATAATTGGAAAATCGCTGATATAATTTTATTTACCAAGGTTACTCTAACGAGTAGCCTTTTTGTATTGTACAAATTGGATAGACTAGTTTACAATCGAGCGTATAAAAATGGAATGAAAAAGGGGGAGTAAAATGAAGCGCATTTCAATTTTAATAGCGGATGATGAGGCAGAAATTGCTGATTTAATTGAGATACATTTAGAAAAAGAAGGGTACCACGTCGTGAAAGCAGCTGATGGAGAAGAGGCAATTCATATTATTGAAACGCAGCCAATCGACTTGGTAATTTTAGATATTATGATGCCGAAAATGGATGGGTATGAGGTGACGCGTCAAATTCGCACGAAACATCATATGCCGATTATTTTTTTAAGCGCGAAAACTTCGGACTTTGATAAGGTGACAGGTCTTGTACTAGGCGCGGATGATTATATGACGAAGCCTTTCACACCGATTGAATTAGTTGCACGTGTAAATGCACAACTGCGTAGGTTTTTTACGTTAAATCAACCGAAAGTAGCGGAGAGTAAATCTGCTTTAGAAATAGGCGGAGTCGTAATTAATCCCGAGCGTAGGACGGTTGATGTATATGGTGAGCAAATTGAATTAACGCCGAAAGAGTTTGATATTTTATATTTATTAGCGAGTCATCCGAAGAAAGTGTACAATGTAGAAAATATTTTTCAGCACGTATGGGCAGACGATTATTATGAAGGTGGAAATACAGTAATGGTACATATTCGTACGTTGCGGAAGAAACTTGGAGAAGATAAAAGAAAGGATAAATTAATAAAAACAGTGTGGGGAGTAGGTTATACTTTTAATGGCTAATATGATGAAAAGTTTTCGATTTAAAATGATTGCCTTATTTGCGTTAAGTATGGTACTTGCAGCAACTGTAACTTATATAATTTATAAAGGATTGCAGCTGTATTATAAAACGATGGTTCGCTACGAAGAGCCTTTAGCACAATTTAGGTCAATGGTAAGGGAATTTGGAGACATTAATTTCTTTTTAATTTTCTTTATTCCGTTATCTATTATCTTTTTCTTCTTTTTGACAAAACCGTATTTAAAATACTTTGATGAAATTTCTAATGGGATTCATCATCTTGCGAACGGTAACTTTACGAATAAAGTTCAAGTTTCATCAAATGATGAGTTTGGAAATATCGCGCGTGAAATAAATGTTGCAAGTGAAAAGTTAAAAGAAGCTGTTGAAAGAGGAGACTTTGCTGAAAATAGTAAAGATCAGCTTGTTGTGAATTTAGCTCATGATTTAAGAACACCATTAACATCCGTGTTAGGATATTTAGATTTAATTCTTAAAGATGAAAATTTAACAAAAGAACAAATTAAACATTTCTCCACAATTGCATATACAAAATCGCAAAGACTGGAAAGTTTAATTGATGAGCTATTTGAAATTACACGTATGAATTATGGCATGCTAAAGCTGGATAAAAAGCCGATTGATATAAGTGAGTTGCTTATACAGTTAGAGGAGGAATTGTATCCGTTATTAGAAAAACATCATTTAGAAGCTAGATTGAATGTGGCTCCTCATTTACCGATGCACGGTGATGGAAAATTGTTAGCTAGAGTATTTGAAAACTTGTTAACAAATGCCGTTCGTTACGGCTATGATGGACAATTTGTTGATATGAATGGGTATGTTGATAATGGAGAAGTTGTCGTACAAATTATGAATTACGGAGATAGCATCCCGGAAGAAGATTTACCGTATCTTTTTGATATGTTCTATACAGGTGATAAAGCAAGAACTGAGAACCGTGGCGGGACAGGCCTTGGACTATTTATTGCGAAAAATATTGTCGAGCAACATAACGGTACGATTTCTGCTGAGAGCAATGTAGTTAGAACGATATTTGAAGTACGATTGCCAAAAGACGAGAATGTAACAATTTAATAAAAATTTAAACTTTACCCCACTTTTTATTTTAATAGTTTTTTCTATTCTATACGTAAGTTACGTTAAGGAGGAACTAGAAATGAAAAAGTGGGTATTTATTTCTTTTTTTATAGTATGCACAGTATGTGTAGGCGTTTATATATCACCGTTATTTCAAAAGGAAATCGACGTTAAAATTGTCGGGAAAGATGAGCTAGTAAAGGCGGCAAACACCGATGGGAAAGAGATTACGAAGGAACAAATTTATAAGGGCGATTTATTATTAGTTAACAGGGATTACCCAGTAAAAAAAGATAGTATTAGGTCTGATATTATAAATGTAAATCATAATAGTGAATTAGTGAGAGGCTATGTAATATTTGATAGAAATCTTCGTTTATCAAAGGATGTTGTGAAAAAGTTTTTGAACGTTGTCGATGCGGCTGGAAAAGAAAGTGTTAACCATTTTTTGATTAGTAGTGGCTATAGAGATTTCCAAGAGCAAAAACAGCTATATGAAAAAATGGGATCTGATTATGCACTTCCAGCAGGATACAGTGAACATAACTTAGGATTATCACTGGACATTGGGTCTACTCAAAAGAAAATGGAGAAAGCGCCTGAAGGAAAATGGATTGAAGAGAACGTATGGAAGCATGGCTTTGTATTACGTTATCCGAAAAATAAAAGTAACATTACAGGCATTCAATATGAGCCATGGCATATACGTTATGTAGGCTTACCTCATAGCGCAATTATGCAAAAAAAGAATTTCACACTAGAGGAATATTTAGAGTTTTTAAAAGAGGAAAAAGAGATTTCAACTGAAGTCGAAGGTAAGAAATATACTGTTTCTTATTATAAAGTTTCTGAGAATATGAAAGTGAACGTTCCAGCAAACAAGCAGTATGAAATTTCCGGGAACAATATGGATGGGGTTATTGTGACGGTTCAGGAATAGAAAAAGAGGTTGTTCCGTTTGGAGCAACCTCTTCGTATATATAAGAAAGGGATTGATGTTTTTTGTCGGTAAATCGATATTCTTTGTCGAATCGTTGATATATTGTGAGTTACGGTAGATATAATTGAAAAATCGTTGATATATTGTAAGTTATGATAGATATATTCAAAAAATCGTTGATATAATTTCCTATACTATTAGCATTTTGGAGGAGCATCTTTTTATTCGCTTTTAAACATTATAACGTTATATTTACTTCTCCCTTTTTTTGTGTTACGCTAAACGTGTGAAAGAGATATAAAATGAAACTTTAATGTAAGCGTATTCTTACGGCTTCTTATAGAAAAGGGTGGAAGTACAATGACAGAACGATTCGTACTACGTAATGTGAAACGTGTGAACGGGGAAGAGATTGACATTGTAATTGAAAATAATAAAATTGCACAGGTGACGAAAGCTGGTGCTGGTGAGGGTGGAAAGGTTCTTGATTGCTCTGGTACTTACGTATCGAGTGGCTGGATTGATTTACACGTTCATGCTTTTCCAGAGTTTGATCCGTATGGCGATGAAGTGGATGAAATTGGCGTTAAGCAAGGGGTAACGACAATTGTTGATGCGGGTAGCTGCGGAGCTGATCGCATTGCAGATTTAGTAAAAAGTAGAGAACAGGCAAAAACGAATTTATTTGCCTTTTTGAATATTTCTCGCATCGGTTTGAAACGAATTGATGAATTATCCAATATGGAATGGATAGATAAAGAGAAAGTAATAGAAGCAGTAGAAAAGTATAAAGATGTAATCGTTGGGTTAAAAGCGAGAATGAGTAAAAGCGTCGTTTGTGATAGTGGAATTGAACCGCTTCATGTAGCGCGCTCTTTATCCCGTGAAACATCATTACCGATTATGGTACATATCGGTTCAGCGCCTCCTCGCATTGAGGAAGTTGTACCTCTTTTAGAAAAAGATGATGTTATTACACATTACTTAAACGGGAAAGAAAATAATTTATTTGATGAAGAAGGAAAACCGCTACCTGTGTTACTAGATGCAGTGAATCGCGGCGTACATTTAGATGTTGGTCATGGTAATGCTAGTTTTTCTTTTAAAGTAGCAGAGGCGGCGAAGCGTCACGGTATTGCCTTTCATACAATTAGTACAGATATTTACCGAAAGAATCGTATACACGGTCCAGTATATAGTATGGCTCACGTTCTTTCGAAATTCCTTTACTTAGGTTATTCGCTAGAAGAAGTAATTGATGCGGTTACGAAAAATGCAGCAGAGTGGCTGAAAAAACCAGAGCTTGGCCGTATTCAAGAAGGCGATATTGCAAATTTAACTTTATTTACGGTGAAAGATGAGAAGATTACGTTAATTGATTCAGAAGGGGATCAGCGCATTGCTGAAAGAAGGATTGATACGAAAGGGGTTGTAATTAATGGGTCATTCATTGAATGCTAAGTACGGATTAAAAAGAGTAATTAATGCGAGCGGTAGAATGAGTATTTTAGGTGTATCTGCTCCTACAGATACGGTAATGGATGCGATGAAACATGGTGGACAAAATTATGTGGAAATTGCTGATTTAGTAGATAAAGCAGGAGACCATATTGCGAGAATTCTAGATTCAGAGGCAGCGGTCGTTGTGAATTCAGCATCGAGCGGAATTGCGCTTTCTATCGCTGGTATCGTTACAGAAGGAAATCGCCGTAAAAGTGAAAGACTTCATCAAGAAGTAATCGCGAAAAACGAAGTGATTATGTTAAAAGGTCATAACGTTCAATACGGTGCTCCTGTTGAAACGATGATTTACTTAGGCGGCGGTAAACTTGTAGAAGTTGGCTATGCAAATGAAGGGAAAGCAGAGCATATTGAAGATGCAATTGGTGAAAATACAGCAGCGATTCTGTATGTGAAATCACATCATGCAGTGCAAAAAAATATGATTTCTGTTGAAGAAGCATGGGAAGTTGCGCAGCGAAATAAAGTACCGCTTATCGTGGATGCAGCAGCTGAAGAAGACATTCAAAAATATGTGAAGTATTCAGATCTTGCTATTTATAGCGGTTCAAAGGCGATTGAAGGACCTACTTCTGGTATTGTGGGCGGTAAAAGAAAGTATATTGAATGGCTGAAAGTGCAATTACATTGTATCGGAAGAAGCATGAAAGTTGGGAAAGAAACAACTTTTGGTTTACTTCAAGCACTTGATGAGTACGGAGTAAAAGAAGATAAGAGCGAGCAAGAAAAAGAATTGCTACAAGTACTTATGCCGCTAAAAGAATTAAATGGTGTAAATGTAACGATCGTTCAAGATGAAGCTGGAAGAGCAATCTTTAGAGCACGTATTCATATTAACGAAAAAGAGTTAAATAAATCGGCAAAAGACGTTGTGGCTGCATTACGCGACGGGGAAATTGCAATTTACACACGTGATTACGGAGTAAGACAAGGGTTCTTTGATATCGATCCACGTCCACTTCAAGGTGATGACATACATGTAATTGAAGAAAAAATGAGAGAAATTGTAGGGGGAAACTAAAATGACAAACATTCAAAAACGTTTTTATAAAGGCCGCGTAGCATTAAATGTATTGGCAAACAATATAGAAAATGCGAAAGATATTTTTGAAGCAGCAGAAGGTTATGTAGTAGTGGGAGTGTTATCAAAAGACTATCCAACAGTAGAAGAAGCTGTTACAGCTATGAAAGCATATGGAAAAGAAATTGATGACGCTGTATCAATCGGACTAGGCGCAGGAGATAATCGCCAAGCGGCAGTTGTGGCTGAAATTGCGAAGCATTATCCTGGTAGCCATATTAACCAAGTGTTTCCTTCAGTTGGAGCGACACGTGCAAATCTTGGCGAAAAAGATAGCTGGATTAATAGTTTAGTATCGCCAACAGGAAAAGTAGGTTACGTAAATATTTCTACTGGCCCAATTAGTGCGGCTGGAGAAGAAAAAGCAATCGTTCCAATTAAAACAGCGATTGCACTTGTACGTGATATGGGCGGAAATTCATTGAAGTACTTCCCGATGAAAGGGCTAGCCCATGAAGAAGAATATCGCGCAGTTGCGAAAGCTTGTGCGGAAGAAGGATTCGCATTAGAGCCAACAGGCGGAATTGATAAAGAAAACTTCGAAACAATTGTACGTATTGCGCTTGAGGCAAATGTAGAGCAAGTTATCCCGCACGTGTACTCTTCTATTATTGATAAAGAAACTGGTAACACGAAAGTAGAAGATGTGCGTGAATTATTAGCAGTCGTGAAGAAGCTAGTTGATCAATATGCGTAAGAAAATTGCAGCGTTCGGCGAAGTAATGATGCGCCTGCAAGTACCTGGATATGAATTGTTGTCGCAAGCTAACACGTTAAATTACTCATTTTCAGGTACAGGTGTGAACGTTGTAGCGGCACTTTCTCACTTAGGGCATGAAGGGCTTCTTATTTCAACTTTACCGGAAAATTCGGTTGGAGATGCAGCTGTATCTTACATTCAAAAGTTAGGAATTCAAACTTCTCTTGTTTCAAGAGGTGGTAAATATGTAGGTATGTATTTTTTAGAAAATGGATTCGGTGCACGTGCAAGCCGCGTTACGTATTCGAATCGACTAGAAAGTAGCTTCAATACGGCGTCTGAAGAGATATACCAATTTGAAGAAATTGCTAAGGAAATTGATATCGTTCATTTTTGCGGTATTACACTTGCGATGAATGATACGGTGCGCCATCATATGAAGTCTTTAGCGAGAGCAGTTAAAGAAAACGGAGGAACCGTCGTTTTTGATTGTAATTATCGTCCATCACTTTGGGGAGAAGACGGATATGAACAGGCAAAACCGCATTATGAAGAAATGCTGGGACTTGCTGATATCGTTATGATGAACGAAAAAGATGCAATGTTTGTTTTAGGAATAAAAACCGAAGAAACGGAGCGAGAGGCGCAACTTGTTGATCTTATTCCAAAGGTAGCTGAAACGTATCATATCGCTACAATCGCTGGTACTCATCGCTCTATTAACAGTGATAATACACATTCGCTTCGCGGGTTTATATGTAAAGATGGAACGTTCACTTTTGCAAAAACACTTACGTTTTCTGTATATGATAGAATAGGTGCTGGAGATGCTTATACGAGCGGAATTATTCATGGCGAGATAAAGGAGTTCGCACCAGAGAAAGCTGTTTCATTTGCGTCAGCAGCTGGAATGCTAGCACATACAATCGTCGGTGATACGCCAATGTCATCAGAGAAGGATATACTTCGGGCAATGACGGCATCAGTAGGTGATGTAGAAAGGTAGTGGGTGTAACGGTGAACGTAACGAGAAAAAAAGGACCATTATATTTGCAAATAAAAAATATTATTCGTGATCGAATATTGCATGGTGTATATGCGATTCATACGAATATCCCTTCCGAACCGCAGTTAGAAGAAGAGTTCAAAGTGAGTAAAATTACAGTGCGAAATGCGATTAAAGAACTCGCTCAAGAAGGATATTTGGAAAAGAAAAGCGGTAAAGGAACGAAAGTCATCCGCAATACTTCTGCGACAAAACTATCAAAGGGTAAGAAATTTACTGAAGTGTTAGTGGAAGAAGGATATAAAGTACAGAAGAAATTGCTAAAAGCAGAAATTGTGCAGAATGAAGAAGGAACAGTGCCATTTCGATTATTCGGTAAGGAGAGTTTTCGTATTGAACGTTTATATACGTTAAATGATGCACCGTACATTCATTATACGCACTATTTCTCAGCAGGAATGGCAAGTTCAGATTTATCGGATTTTGACTTGCAATCGCTTTATGATTTAGTTGAAGACCGAGGTATTCATTTAGAAAACTTCAGAGATGAATTCGCAGTTGGACTCGCGCCTAGTTTCGTTGCAGAAGCGCTAGGTGAAAAAGAGGGGACAGCGCTATTAAAACGCATGCGTTATTCTTACGATGAAGTTGGCGAAGTAATTGAATATAGCGAAGGCTACTACAATACAGAAATGCAGCATTATGTAGTGAATTATGACGTATAAAAAAGAGGGGA
>WPCH01237914.1_pt1 | contig 11045 bp, 12 predicted proteins | sample 5399881 | NCBI WGS metagenome assembly WPCH01 (sample SAMN12869468, study PRJNA574797) | sludge metagenome | isolation source: wastewater treatment of pH5 | place: China:Beijing | collected 2019-05-20 | reverse complement strand
TCCCTTTTCTTTGTATCTTCTAGCAATTGATTGATAAACTTCAATATCCTCCAATTGCTTAAATTGAAGTTCCCATGCATCAACTACAATTACACTTGATACTACAGGAAATCCCTCATTAACCATAGCTTGAACGCATTCGCCTTTATACTGAAAATAGCCTAGTGTGTCTTCTTTTAATGAACGATATACCCTAACAACAACCATAATACTTTCTCCCCTTTAAACATTGTCACCTCATTCTACCATCCATTATCTCCTAAGCTGCCAGGTTATTTTTTAACCTACAGGTGTACTTCTTATATCAGTTTTCCTATTTCGGACTATCTGTACATACTGAAAAATTTAGGGGGAAATTTGTACTGCTAATCGTATTTAAAAATAGAAAAAGGAACATGGATTATCTCCACATTCCTTTTTCAAGTTGCTATATGTTCATTAACAGTTGTTTAATAAATTCAAAAGTTGCACCAGACCCTACTACAGCAGAAATAATCACTTCAAAATTAACATGAAAAGATATTTCTGTTGTATCTGAATCCTTCTTATAGAAGAACTTGAACATATACAACCACCACCTATTTGTACAGCATTTTCGATATAAATTAAAAAATCCCTTTATAATTCATGCAAATGGTGACCACTTTAAAAGCGGTTGATGGTTGAATGAACCTTCTATATTATCTCAAATTTCTTTCTGACAAACAAGTGTTTCTATGTAAAATATTCCTATAATTCTTTTTTTGGTTCTCTTCCTCTCATTTTGGCTAATAGTTCTTAATCTATACATCGTTTAATCCTTATTCCCCTCTATCTTAGTTAGTGGTAAATGCTTTAATTGCCCTCTAGCCGTGGATAGTGGAATAAATCACTTGACGGTTTTGAACGCCCTTTGACATGGTGAAGCGGGGATTGCAGAAACGGCTGATAGCATAGTTATCCCCTAGTTTTTCAAAGTTAAAAATAACTAAGAAAGCTAGAAAGGATAAGTACTATACATGGCTTGCGTTATGCAGTGTCCGTATGCGTAGCCCTATTCACTCAGCGATTTTCATCGCATACATCCTTTTTCTATGGCTTGTCCTTGTAATATCGTCCCTACACGACAAGCTGAATGTACTCCCTAGCACCGTAATGCTAACGATAACCCACCGAACCTTTTAGAGAATCGTCCCTGGGCAAGTTCTCGCCCTACCCTCACCAAATGAATAGGAATTCAATGAGGGGTGCTATTCTTGTAGAAGCATACTATGTACTTCCCGCACGACCAATAGCAAGCCACACCGTAACGCGTTCCCATTAGCTTTGTAATAGCACGTAAGTTACGGTTTATCAGTTTTTAACGTGCTTTCAGGCAATTGCACGTTGAACGGAACAACAAAAAAGGACGCCACCTCAATAACTAGAATCCTGTCTGTATACAAAGACTTCTAATTATGAGATAACGCCCCTTTAGATATCCGTTCAATTATGTATATAACAATACTAGTAATTACTAGTTGAAATCTGTATTGGATAACGATACAATGGGTGTATCTAATAAGCCTTGTTGGTGTAAACAAGGTGAATAACTTATTTGAGGTTGGTAGCCTCTTATAAGTCGAAGTCCTGTACTCGTAATACAGGATTAAAGTCATTCCGTTATGGGTTGGTAGCCCGTAACACATGGAATGGCTTTTTTCATTTTCCGTTCATATTCGATTATTTTTATTGTATCGCCAAGATTCCCTATAAATCAAGAAAAATCGTGTTTTAATCTGATAGATTAATTTTGTTGGAATCTTAAAATACACGAAACTTCATTTGAGGTGCCTAGCATCCATTCTAAGCGTCTTTATTAGTTTCGAATAAAATACATAACTAAATGTTTAAAAAGCCCGTACAGACGAATCTGACGGGTCATTTTTATATTACAACGCTATTGCGTGATGAAATCTTTATACGCGGCTAATGCAAGGACTCTATCTTCGCCATTTTCTGCATTTAGCACGTCCAACGCTAACATGTCCTCCTGCGTCAGTTGTGATACACTCATCGCCTTATCTAGTTCCATACTTACAAATTCTTGTCTCGTATTAAACACGGTGGCTACTTCTTTAACAAGTTCCGATAACAACGCCCAATCATTTATATCAAACATAGTCGTCATTTCATGGATACCTTTTAAGTCAACTACAAACGTTGGTCTCGATCCAAACGAGAATAATCGTTTGTTATCTTCGGAAAGGTGTGCCGCAACAACACATGTTTGTTTTTTGATTCCTAGTAACTTAATAACGTCCTTTAACGCATACCAACAAGTATCACCAACAAGTGCCACCGGTATTTTCTGTCCGTCTACTGATAATTTCTTCGTATTGTCTGCTTTGTGTAATTTTTGAATTGCCATTTGAAATCCTCCGAAAGTGTTTTTTGTTCTTACACTTTCTATTTGTCCGTGGCGGTCGATTTCGTGACATATATTTTTAAATTATTTTTCTTCGTCCTCGTACTTATCAAAGAAATCACTTAAAGCTAGTGACAAAATATCAGATTTATTAAATCGCATTGTCTTTGCAAACTTGTCCAAACGTTTGCCCACATCCTCATGGATAACAACCGTCTTACGTATTGATTTACCTTCGGGTAACGATATGATTCGCCTATGTAATTTGTCTCGCTGCGTTGCATTTTCTTTGTCATGAAGATATTGATTCGCAATTTCTTGTAACGCCGAAATCTGTTCTAATGTGAATTTCATTTCACCCTTTACATTACTTTTAGGTGAATTATCATTACTATATTGTGAATCCGATTGTTTCGTTTCTACTACTTTGGAATTATCATTAGATGACTTCGGTTTCACATTTCTATTACCTTTAGGTGTAACGTAATCAAATATAGATTTATCAAGGTATTGTTCTGCGTCTTCGTTCCCATCCCATGCCTTTGTTGAGTTGCTATATTCGAACCCCAACTTCTTCATACCTTCTCGAAAACGCTTGTCAGCAAGGTTCAATTCTTTCGATAGTGCCGCCGCCTTTGTACCGTTATTCAGTCTTTCAAGAACTTCTCTTATCTTCAAAGTAATACACCCTTTCCCATCCAGTAATATTCTATATTACTCATTTACGTAATTATATCATTTAAGAATTACCAATAGTAATCTATTTACTATTAATTTTCATAACACACTCATATCGAGTTAATCACAAAGTAATACAATACACATACGTATTCGTGAAGGTCTTCGCCATACTTCCCGAAGCTTCGTTCCATCGTGGAAGACAGATAAAGCAAGGATACGGCAAGAATCCCGCTGATTTCCCATTTCGAGATTATTTTTTGTTATAAAATTTTTTAACGGTTATGGTCGCTTAGTTCTCGTCTTAGGGCAAAAATTATTTCGTGTATTTATTCCATGCCCTATCCATGTCTTAGTACACCGCCTTCCCCCGTTACCGCCTTCGCTGTCCTGCTTCTCGCAAATCAACGAATTTATAAATTTATTTTGTTAAATCATTTCGTTCATTAGCTTTTAGAAAAGAAATTGAAAATTAATATTCAAAAACAATTCAAGTAAATGAAATGATAAATGATTTTGTTTGAAGAAAAGCAAACATTATTGTTGCATCAATACCAACGAAGGAAGGGAAGCTACTGTCCTGCATGTGGTGTACGTTGTGGTGTGCGTACGTTGTGTTATGTTCTAATGCTTATGATATGTAGAACAGTAGAGACACACACGTCACGCGTCTGCATGTGTTGTGGTGCGTGTGGTTGTATGTGTTTTGTGGTGTGCTGATAGGATAGTAACAGAAGAGTAATAGAATAGTAAGAAGGATACAACGTCAGACGTCACCACGTACAGCGTGTGAGGTGTTATATACATCATTAGTAATTAGTATTGTCGGTATGGACATACGCCACAAGGACGCATACAGCCCCTTTAAATAGACATCCCTGTTAAACGTATACCGCCTATTAATAACAGCCCCCGTATTCAAACGTACACCCTATTGAAACAGCACCCGCCTTTATAGAAGAGTATCATCGTAGTGTGTGACTTCAAGTTACTTACTAAAACATAGGCGGGGGTAATTAAGACCACCCCTTTAATTTAAGGAATCCTTCCACCAAAAACCAATGTATGTTTCTACATAAAAACATACATTCATTTCATTAATTCTATTGACTTTATACGAAAATAACGCTATTCTATAAATATCTTAAAAAAACGTACATTCAAATCGTTGATTTTACTATACATACAAAGGACGGATATAACATGAATCAAATTAAAGACGTGCAACCTATTCGAAGCAAAGAACAAATTGAGGACATGAAGTGGTCGTTAAAACGTCATTGTTCAGAACGTGACTACATTATGTTTCTAATTGGAATTAATACGGGATTACGTGTAGGTGATTTGCTAAAACTAAAAACTAGCGATGTTAAGAAGAAAAAGAAGATTGTTATACAAGAAGGCAAGACGAAGAAGCCCCGCACAATTAAGTTAGATAACATTTACAACGAAATCCAAGCTTATGCTAATACGGTAGAATCCGAGTGGTTGTTCCCTTCTCGTAAAGGAGATAAGCCTATTACAACAACACAAGCATACAGACAACTTAACAAGGCGGCTGAAATGGCGGATATCACGGAAGGTATCGGCACTCATACAATGCGTAAAACATTCGGGTACTGGTTCTATAAGCAATACAAAGACGTTGCGAAGCTACAAGCAATACTTAACCATTCCCACCCGCAAATTACGCTTACTTACATTGGAATCACGGAAGAAGAAATTGAAGATAGCTTAAATCAATTCGTTTTATAAGAACGTCGGGAACTGCCCCCGCGTTCTTTTTTGTTTTCACAACGCCTTTTATAATAGCCCCTTGTGATTGTCTACAAACGCCGTAACAACGCGGATTCCTTCGTCTTCGCTACTCAAACATCAAAATTAAATCTGTTACGCGGTTGGGACGGATTATGCGTATTTACAACGTACGCATTTTAACGTGTCTAGCGTCCTAAAGGTTCCAAATGAATCTATAAAAATCATTTATAACGCACTCATTTTAATGTGTCTAGCGTCCTCATATCGGCATTCTAACGATTACTAGACTAATAACATTCACTTGTATGCAAAAAAAAGAGAGAAACAACGATATCGATCGTCGTTCCTCGTGTGTGCGTCCTATTAAATTAAGCCAGCTTTTTCAGCTTGTTCCAAATGTTCTAAGCGTTGCATATCAGATTCAAGTTTCTGCTTTTGCTTGTATTCTTCGTTTGCCTTCTCCGCTTTCGCTTCTAACTCTGCCAAACGCTTCATTTTCGCTTCAAGTAACTCTTGTTGTCGTCGTTCTTCTCGGCGTGACATACCGCCCTTATATGCATCAACCATGTTAAGAAATGGATTTCCAAAACCTAGGGCCGTTTCTTCTGCCTGTTGTTGTTTACGTGCTTCTAGTTGTTGTACCGCCGTTGTTTTTTCTGCGTCGGTAAGTCCTTTGTTATAACCAATTGATAATAATTCGATTGCTGATAATCTGTTGCTGTTCATTAATAATTCCTCCAATTTAATTATCGCGTATATGGCGATTTCATATAGTTCATTTCATGTTGCCGAGTGGCGTATGGTAATGCACCGTCATACGCCGTTTGAATCTCTAGCGGCGTTACATACGGCTGATAACGTCCGTCTCCGTCTGCTACTGGATATGGATAAACAATCGTTTCTTTTACGTCTATCGGATTTTGTCCAACGTATTTCATGATTTCATCGTAAGAACTCACGTCTGCAAACGTATTGTCAGCTTGTTCCTTTAATGTCATGACTTTCTTTAGGTAATCCACCTTCAAGCGTTTAATTTCACTTGCAAGTCGTTCCTCTTCGTCCTTACCCGATTTCAGAACCGATAGGCGTTCACGAAGCAAATCATCACGTAATGCCTTCAGTTCAGACATAAACGCATCATTAAGGCGATTCAATTCCGCTTCAACGTTGACTTTCTCTTCTAGTCGTTCATTTAACGTCCCTTGAAGACTTTCATTCCCCGACGCAATTTCACTTTGTAAGTAAGCTATTTCATCGTTTAATTGAATCAGACGAATATGTAACTTATTGCGTTCCGCTGCCGTCTTTTGTACAACGCCTTCCGCTTGTGCTAATACTGGTTTATTAGTTGTTGTCATAATTATTACTACCCCTTTAAAATCGCATCAAGGTCACGAAGAAACTCGTCCGATATGCCTTCTTGTACGATGTTGTTATTAACATGAACTTGTGTGTTTTCTTGTTCTTTAAGCTTGCCTTGCGTCTTCAAGTACAACTCAATGAACTTGGGTGACTTCCCTTCAATCGCACGACGAACCAACGTATCCATGACGCTAAAATAAGCATCTGATATAAGTTTCTCTTTTAATTGACGTTCCATCTCAACCCACTCTTCAGATTTTCGCCAATTGTAGATATTCCTTCGGGAAACCCCCATATCTTTTGCGATGGCTGTTAACGTTTGCCCACTTCTTTGGCGTTCGAACACTTCGGTCAAGATTTCTAATTGTTTCGGCGTGAGTCGTCTACGTGGTTTCATTAACACCCACCCCCTTTATGTTTTACAAATGCATCTAGTAAATAAATCTCTTCAACGGAATAACCAAGACCTGTTAAAGCTTTCCATAAACGCACATTCATTAAGTCCGAAATCGCTTTTTGTCCGCATTCTACTTTCTTTAAAGACGAATGACATATGAACATTCTATCCGCCAGTTGAGAAGCCGTAACACCCTTGATTTTTCGTAAAATACCGATTGTTTTATGATTCAACGTAACTGGTATTTTCAGTTCTTTTTGTTCCATAACGTAACCCCCGTTTTTATATGTAAATTGATTTTCATTAATAGGAAAAAGGACAGATGCAACTACTACATTACGTCTGCCCAATTTAGGAAGGATTTGTTGCCAATAGTGATAACTCTATCGGAAATGATTGGTTGGGAAGTAGTGTAAGACTTCCTCAACTAATAGGCTTACTAAAGCCCCCGAATACAAGAAGAAAATGAAACTTTTTATATTATTTGTGAAAGTAATAGATACAAAAAAAGAACCCCGCGATTCGATCGCGAGGCAAAGGAAGGAATATGAAATTAATTCAGCAACAAAAAGGAAAGGTACTCTTATCATTTATCTTGTAGTTTGTTGGAAATAGATAATTAATCTTTTTCTTTTAAACAAACAAGGGCGATAGCCCCAATGAGACCTTTAGGTCGAATTGTATCTTTTATCTTTAATAACGGTTTATCGTAAGATGAACAGACCTATTCATTATTAAAGAAATGATTATAAGCTAAAGCTTAAATGCTAAAGCATTTTGTTTTTAATAACGTTTATTTATTTTCGTTTACTTATAACGTTTAACTCTCTCTATATACAAGCCCCAACTAAAGCCGTTTTTCACAAGAAAAGAAATGTTACAATTTTGTTAAGATTTTTTTATACGCTTTCATTGCTGTTATATCAACGTTTAAAACTATATTCAAAAAACACGTTGTTCTTGTGGGATTTTTCAATGTTTCCCCTACAATTTAACAATCACAAATTATAGGACACATTCCTTTGTGCTTCATTACTTCCCGAAACACTGATTCCATGCGGTATAAACTCCATTAATAAACACACGTCACAAACGCGTGTGATTCTTACGATTTCTCTTCTTCTGAATCGCGAAGCAACATTCCAACACGTAAGATTGCACGACGTGGGAAAAGGGCGTTTCCTCTGTTCGCCATTTTTACAAAACCATTATCCGTTTCAACTAAGAAACAACCGCGTTTACTAATAATTTTATTAAGTGAGGATTTCTCACTCAACAACATACGGGCTTCTCTACCCGTCACCGTGTTATATCCGTCCGAAATAAATTCATCTCCATGATGTAATACTAATTGGCGGATAACATCTTCTTTAACTTCGTAGAACTCAGCAACCTGTTTCGTTGTCGCCATTTCTAAATTGGGTAATAGTAATAACCCTTTCACCTTTTCCAATACGTCCACACGCAATAAAAAAGAATCCTGCCATTAAACAGAATTCCAAATAGGGTGACGAATTAAAACGCTAGACTCAAATTTAATATACTTCAAATACCATTTACCCGCAAACAGCTACAATCCCGTTTTCTCCTACAAAAACAGCAAAACAAGTCGCCGAGATTGCGAAATCTAGCCGATTATCTTTCACTTTACGTACCATTGCATTACTAATCGCGTTCTACGAGTCCTTACTGATATACCAATTCGCCACTAACTTGATTCCAATTGCCCCAATCAGTAAGATTGTTGATGCAATTCCGACGTAATCAGTTAATCCAAGATTTTTATAATTTATTGAAGATGCTATCAAGATAAGAAGCAACGTTAAAACAAAGAACTCATTATCTTCTCTTAGTAACTTCATACTTGTTCCCCCTGTCTTTCTAATCCATATATCGTTTAATTCTATATTACCATCATTGTAAGTAATAGTTGCTTATATATTCCTCTATCGTAGCTAGGTGTTTATTACTACCGCCCTTCACTTCGTTCCGGTTGCTGAACCCTTTCCGTTTCATGCGTTTTCCACTACGTTCCAAACCCCTGAATACTCAAGTGTCTACGTCCTCCACCATTCTAATTAACGTTTTCATCTTAATTTCATTTTTAAACCTTCTCTTATAGTTCTTACTCTTCGTATCGTTTAAACCCCGTTATCCTCTATCTTAGTTAGCGGTAATAAATCTCTTAAATTACTTGACGGTTTTAAACGCCCTTTGACATGGTGAAGCGGAAGTTGTTGGCACGGTGAAAGCATAGTTATCCCCTAGATTTCAAAGTTAAAAATAACTAAGAAAGCTAGAAAGGATAAGTGCTATACATGGCTTGCGTTATGCCGTATACGTATATGTAAGCCCTATTCACTTAGTAACTTTCGTTACATACATCCTTTTTCTATGGCTTGTCCTTGTAATATCGTCCCTACACGACAAACTGAATGTACTCCCTAGCACCTTGATGCTAACGATAACCACCCGAACCTTTTAGAGAATCGTCCCTGGGCAAGTTCTCGCCCTCCCTCATCAGAAGAACAGGATTCCAATGAGGGGTGCTGTTTTTGTAGGCGCATACTCTGTACCCCCTGCACGACCAACAGCCAGCCACGCACGTAACACGTTCCTCCTATATGTATAGCAGCACGAAATTACGGCTTATCAGTTTTTATTTACGTGGTATCAGGCAATTCCACGCGAACAAAAAACAAAAAGGCATCTCCAATTCCTAAATAGCCTGCAGATCAACAAGACTTCTAGGTTTAGAGATGCCCTATATATATCTTTTGACTGCAAAAAATACAATTCTAGCATTTACTAGTTGAATTTTAGCTGAATCATAGATAAAATGGGTATATCAAATAAGCCTAGTCGAAAGGCATAATTGTTTAAGGATAGTGGTGGTACACTACTTAAACCGAATTCCTGCATGGTTACAGGTTATGTCTAGTAAGTGTTGGTAGCAATTACTAGAGCTGAGTCATTCCCACAACGGTTGGTAGCCGTTAGCATATGGGAGTGGCTTTTTGTTTTTGTTCATATTCAATTGTTTCGCTCGATCTATTTATGTAGATTTGATTTATCAAAATATGTTTTGATTTGTAGAATGATGCTTGTTGTGTACTACGTTACAACAAGCTTTTTTCTTTGTAAATACCTCTATAAGCGTATGAATAGTATCTGATTTATTCAATCAAAGGATAAAAAGATACAAAGATAAAAAGATACATTTATCCTTAGATACAAAGATACACAGTTTACCTTTGTGTATCTTTAGATACAAAGATAAAAAGATAGAAAGATAAAAAGATACATCAATTAACGTTGATTTAACAACTTTTTCATTAAATGAGCTGTACAAGAAAAATAGGGTTAATCTATTAAATATAAAAAAAGATACATTTACCCTTTTACTTTTTGTACGAGCTCGTGTTATTATCAATTCGAGAATAAAAAGATAAAAAGATACATTTATCCTTTGTTACAATTATATTACAAATTTAAAAGGAGCGATTCCTGTGAAAAAAGGATACGTAATAATCAACGCCCAACAAAAAGGTGGAGTTGGAAAAACAACTGATTCGTGTATGGAATCTCTTGTGGCTTCTTTAATCTTTAATAAGAAAGTTTTATTTATTGATACTGACCTTCAAGGGAATGGTACAACATTCTTAGCGAAATCATTTAATATTACCGAAATGCAAAAGACTTTAATGAAGTGTCTTGAAGATGGAGACTTATCAGAAGGTATTGTGCAGCTTCACGAAAACCTAGACATGATTCCATGTGGATATGACATGAGGAAATATGCTGACTTCTTAATCGAAACATTTAATACAGTTGAAGATAGAACTTTTTACCTTTCTAGATTGCTAGAAAAAATCAAATACAACTACGATTACATATTCATCGATATTCCACCTTCAACAGATTTAAAAGTGGATAATGCGATGGTAGCAAGTGACTACATTATTGTTGTACAAGAAACCCAACAATTTTCATATGAAGGAAGCCAACGTTTAATCTTTGAATATATCCAAACATTAGTTGATGACTTTGGCTCACTCGTAAAAATGCAAGTTGCTGGAGTACTTCCTGTATTACTGCAGCAAAAGCGTGCCTTACACAAAGAAATCGTTAAAAGCACAATCGCTACTTTTGGTGAAGAAAATGTATTTACTACAATTATTAACAATCACGCACGTTTAGAATGGTATCCACGAATCGGGTTACAATTTGAAGATCATCATGATAAAAGAATGCTAGCTTTATTCTGTGATATTTTCTGCGAGTTAGAAGAAAGAATTCACCTTTTCGAAACTGAGGGAGATATTGAACCGGGATATAGATATACACAAAAGTATTTCGTAGAAAATAAACTTACTAAGTTAGGGAAGGGGATTGACATAAGTGGCTTTAATCAAAAGGGAAACACCGCAAGAACCGAAGATAACGCAATCTGCTAATACAGAG
>WPCH01323921.1_pt1 | contig 11049 bp, 10 predicted proteins | sample 5399881 | NCBI WGS metagenome assembly WPCH01 (sample SAMN12869468, study PRJNA574797) | sludge metagenome | isolation source: wastewater treatment of pH5 | place: China:Beijing | collected 2019-05-20 | reverse complement strand
GATTAGTTCTTGAACCTGTTCGAGTTCTAACGTAAAATTGATTTGTGTCATAGAGTTCTCCTTATGTGTTTGTTTGACTACTAACATCATAGCAGAGCTCTATGGCTTTTTTAACTTTTACACAATTATACGGACTTTATCGAATTAAATGGGGCAATTAAAAAAACTATATTAGCGAGTAATCGAAACTATTTTAAAGAAGTATTTCTAAATGTACAATTCGAATATTAATAGCAAGTGATTTTGAATTTATAGTTAAGTTTAGTAAACGCAAGTTGGTAGTTGGGATAGTTTGTTACTTTCGAGTAGAAAGGAGAAAAAGATGTTTAATTTATCGACTGAAAAAATCGAATGTGATAATGTTTTTATTGCTTTTAGAAATTGTTTGAATAATTATTACCATTATGTTAAGCAATTGATGATTAGAATTGAAGATTCAAATGATTTGAATGGGAAATCATTTGATTCTGAAATATTAGATATCAGAAAAAAGTATCTTTTAGAATCAAAAGAGATGCTTTTTGTTCATTTGAGAAATGAGTACAAAGATTTCGATCAAAAGTTCATACATGCTTTAGATTTTCAGAATTCGATGTATCCAATTGAGTATACGCAGGAAGCTATTGAGCAGGGAATGATGCCAGGGATGTTGTTTTACTTTGTCTTTATTGCAATTAAAAATAAAGAACCAAAATTGAGATATGTTCAAGAATTGAATCATAAAGTTACATTATTAATGGATCAAGTTTTATTGAATGTTGACATAGAGATGTCTTCATCTAATCGGCTAACACCAACTCTTTAGTTATAATTATGAGTTATCAATTTGTAGTATTACTTTCTATTGATCATAGAAATTTGAGGTAAAATATGATTCTATACATTATCGTTTTTATTTTATCAGTAGTTGGAATCTTTGGTTTTTTTCTTGATATACCAGTTTTATACATAATTAGTGGAGTGGCTTCAATCATTGATAATGCAATTGGGACATTAAGTGGGAGGCAGAATAATTTGATAACCCCTATTATTGCAATTGCAATAAGTATAATTATTATTGGTGCTGAATATGGGTGGGTTTTTGCTTCATTAATAGGATTAACTTTTGAGGCTGCAATATTAAGCACAACTGCTCTAGTTTTCATCGTATATCAATTGAGAAAATAATCTTTGTAATCAGCGCGTGTATTCAATATCACTTTGAAAGAACTGGGGGAACTATGTATTTATACAAGATACTAGGAGTTAGTAATACTTCAACCAAAGATCAAATAAAAGCATCATATAGAAATCTTGCAAAGCTTTATCATCCTGATTTAAACGATGATGTTGGGTTTGATATTGTCTTTAAGACTATCAAACTAGCATACGATATACTGATTGACGACTACCAAAGGAATCTTTATAATCAATCATCGAATCAAGGGATTACTATAGTTTCTTCAACAATTGAAAATATAATTAAGGGAAGAATAAAGGATGCATACAAGAATGATTTAGTATTATCGGTAGATGCTAAAAAAAGGGTATCTTATAATACTAATCTTACTAAAGCAGAAATAATCAAACAGTATTGCGTATTAAATAGTGTAAGTTTAATGGCAGTCGAACAAATAATCGAACAATATACTACTGAACTAGGTATTGAAAATAATCATTCTAACACATTAAGTCATTTCGAAGATTTTGGTAAAGGAAAGAGCATGAAGTTTTTTAATTTCATGTATAAAATAGGATATTTGATTATCACTTTTTTCTTTATTCTGTCAATTAGTGATTTCTTCAATGACTATGTACAAATCTATAATATGGATTTTGCATTACTGATTTCAAATTGGATGAATATACTTGCAATAATTTCAAATTTAATCTATTTAAGATTGCTCTTTAAGATGTTCTCAGCTCGTAGAAATGATGACTACAATATGTTTGCGAATGTAAATATATCTATTTCTATTCATATAATTATTTTCAATTTCATCAGCTATTCTTTGCTTTATTTTTGGTATGGTTACTCATATTATCTGATGATAATGTTTGTTTCATTTTTGCTGGTTTATTGTACCTATCATCTTCCAGTATTGATTTACATGAATAAGAGAATTAATCAGAAAAAGATAAAAACAAGTGATTTCTTCAAAGCTTATATTCAATCATTAGCTTAAAAGATTTTATTAAGTATTAATATCAAGTATTAAAAGTGTGAGAGAGGGTGAAAATGTATGAAAAGAAGCCAAATAACTGGAATAAAACAAGGGGAATTGCGTAATTATGTTGAAGAAGGAGAAATAATAATAAGGGATAATAAATTATACGTAAAAGGTGACTTTTTATTAAGCGTTGAGATGTATATAGGTAGTTTAGAAGAAGTAAAAAGCATAGTAAAAGGACCCCAACAAAATGTTAAGTTAGTTTTTCATCACTAGTATAACGAATAGTATCTAATGGCAGTTAAAATATGATATTATAAAAGTAAAGTTTCAAACAGTGTTTGAAAACACGAAATTCATGGGGGAATATGTTTGATTTTGTAAAAAAAATTGATGAAGGTTTATTTCATCGAGTACTCGATGTTTTAAATGCGTACGAGAATCGTAATGCTTCAATTTACGTTCTTATTCAATCGGCTTTTGAATCTTTTCTAAAACGTGCAATAAGTGATAAAAGCAATCGTAGTTATATGCAACCAAAAGATGGGCTTGGGCAACTATTAAATTATAAATTTGTAAATGCTATATTAAAATATGACTTAAAAATTTCAGATGAACAAATAAAGGAAATTTCAGCTTTAAATAGTAAAGGGAACTCATTTAAACACGATCAATACATAAAGTTTGTTTCTGCTGACTGCTTAATGGCGATAGAGTTGTTATATGATGTTTTTAGTAAGTATTATCATACAATCTTTGAAGACTCATTGCCTCCATTTAATAAAGACTATTTACATGAGAAAGAACCCTTTGAAGCAGTTGTTGAATCAAATATTCAATTAAATATTGACAATCTTTTGTCTCAACAAAAAGATCGATTAAATAGCTTATTGGAAGAAAATGAAAAACTATCCAAAGATAATCAGCAACTAGTTAAAAAAGAAAAAGAGATTGAAAAGAATCTTTTTGAATACGAAAAGCTCAAGAGTGAATTTGTTCAGCTATCTTCAAAGTATGTTTCTTTGCAAGAATCATTAACAGATGATAACAGTACCGATGAAGATGAAGTTGCAGATATAAATGCACATTTAGAGTTTTTGAAAGAAAAACTACAAGAATTTAAAGATGATGATTTAGTAAGTAATGATATTAGAATTCATAATAACATGCTTCAAATTATGAATAATTCCCAACGTGCTGAAGAGACATTAAGAGTTCATGAAGACTTAAAGAGAATTGTCCAACATAAAAAAGAAAATGTATACAATGGATATGAGGAGATTTCTAGATATTTATCAATATCAATTCCTTATGGATATACAGGTTCACATCCTTTTTCGATATTAGGAGTTTCACAAGAGAATAGAAATGAATCAAAATATGGAGAGTTATATGCAGTTGTTCATAATCAATTATGTAGGGGTTATTATTTTTCTCCTTCTGAATACCTTACTTCATTAGAGCTGAATAATGAACAACTCATCATTGTGTATAAATTGCAAATGTCGCTACTTGCTTTAATGAAAAACGGGCAAATAAATGACCAACAGTGGAATATTAATCTTCTAAATAACGATAGTGAACTGTTACGGTATGCAATAGAAGATATATTCAAGAAAATGATCGTTTTGTCAAAATTATCAAAGATAGACTACAAATTACCAATGCTAAATATCTTGAACGACTTTGAAATCGTAGAAGGTTTTTATAATATTAGTTTTGATGTGGTTTATCCTAAAAATAGTAATGTATTAACCATCTCAAATAAGTATAACAAGGATAGAAAAATACAACTATGGTTAGATAAAAAGATTAATTATAAAATCGATGATGAAAACAAAGAGTTTTTGCTTTTCTTTTTACAGGAATTGTTTGGTTTTAAACTATTCAAGCATGGTCAAATCGAAATTCTAATCAATGCTTTAAATGGTAATAGCACTATAGGAATATTAACTACTAGTGGAGGGAAGTCGCTCATATATCAGTTTTATGCTTTGATGCAACCAAAACTAACAGTTGTTGTTGATCCAATAAATTCAATAATTCATGATCAGCATAGAATGCTTGAGAAGTTTAATATCAACCATTCTATGAAGTTAATTGAACATAAAGTGGATGATCAATTGATAAGTGCAAGAGAAAAAATGTACGAATTTTTCGATAATCCTTCTTTGTTTTCATTCTGCTCTCCAGAACGATTTCAAAATCGAGAGTTTAGAAATTGGTTAATACTCCAAGCCAATGATAATCAAATAGGACTTATTGTACTGGATGAAGTGCATTGTTTATCTGAATGGGGGCATGATTTCAGAATACCTTATTTAATGTTAACTCATACAATAAACACGTATTGTAAAAACATTCAATATTTAGGATTAACAGCTACTGCTGCAATTAATGTTATTAAAGATTTGCAGGTAGAACTGGGTATTTTTGAACCGAAAAATGTGGTCTATTCAAGAAATCTACAAAGAGATAACTTATACTTTCATATCAGACAAGAAAGAAAGTATGAAAGTATGATATCGACTTTATATGAAACACTTAAACAAGATTACCAAAACTCTAATCATTCATTTAGTTTACAATCAGACGAGAAAAATGGTTACATTATATTCTTTAAAAGAATAGATCAGTTAAAAGAAATGCAGACATTGCTATCGGAAGATTTTTATGACGAAATTACAATTTTTCATGGAAGTCAGAAGAACTTTCAAGAAGATTTTATAGAGAATAGAAAAACACTGTTATTATCAACAAAAGCATTTGGGATGGGTATTGATAAACCTAACATTAGAAAAACAATACACTTTGGAATGCCACAATCAAGAGAAGCTTTTTTTCAAGAAGCAGGACGTGCAGGTAGGGATGATAAACCTGCGACATGTTTGTTATTAACGTTTCAATCAGATATGCAATCAGCTGCAGTTGTGGAAGAATTTTTAGACTTGAATACCTCAATAAGTGATTTGATTGCACTACAAAAAAAGATTGGAAGAGATAAACAAAATGATTTATCCACTATTGCGTATTTCTTAACTAAAGATATTGATGAACCTGAAAAAGAAGCAAATGATTCAGTTATGATGTTCAAATTTTTATTAAACAATCGTTCAAACTACAATATAAAATTTAAAGTAACAAACTCAAAGTTAAATAGATATCAAAAATCATTTTATATACTACATAAGATAGGAGTGATACGTAACTGGTTAGTTAGGTATGTAGGTGGTGTCAATTTCGATAGTGAAGTCGAATTTGATTTACATTTAAATCCAAAAATGGAAGATATTGATCATATTAAAGAAGAAACGTATAATTACATTCATCAATATTCTCCAAATTCAAAATATTTGGAGGAACTATATTTCTATACTTCACTGGACGATCTTTCTGCTGTTATTAAGACTATGAGATTATGGTATCAAGAAACATTTATTCGATCCAAAAGAGAACAACTGGCAAACATGTTTGATTTTATTGAACGCTATAAAAATGGAGATAAGAACATCGAAATTCAAAATGAATTAAGCGAATTTTTCGATATAACAAAGTTGTTAGTAAGAAGAGAATCAAAGGTGTCACTAACATTTGATGACTCATCATTAGTCCAAACACTAAGAAAGGTAGCGATAGTAAAGAATAAAGAACTTGAGAAAACTAGGATTAATATGGAAAGATTACTTGAAACTGAAGATTCAAATAAAATTAGTCTCTTTACATCGTTAATCTACCTTAGACTTAACAGGTTTAATAATCGAAATGGGAAGAACAGGCTTTTATACTCATTAAAAGAATCTCCTTCCAATGATGTAATTGATATTTATAAAAACATCAAGACAATATATAAATACTTAAGTCAAGAACAGAAGCACCATCTTATGAATGCATTGTATGAATTTAATAAAAATTATATTCTCGACTATATACTTGATAGTGATTTGAAAGATGAAATTGCTACTAGCTATATAATTAAATCAATTAACAATGTTTACGAAAGCATATTTTAACAATGGAGGGCTAATATGAGTGAAATAAGACGGGATTTAGAAGAGTTTAAAAATAAGATAGAAAATGTTAACCAATTGATCGAAGTAATGATTGATACCAAGTCCATAATGTCAGATTTTTCAGATAAGATAATGATGATGGATAGTCTTATCGAGGATATAAAAAGTCATCATGAGTTTTTAATGGATAAAGTTGTACAAAAGACTAAGGACTTTACAATTGAAACTGAGCAAAAGTATACATCCCTAAAAGATGGATTTATCAAAAGTGTAACCGAAAATGATCAAAAGACATTTGAAAAAACATTAAATCATATTGACAAAAAAACACATGAATTAATTACAAGTAATATTGAAGCTAATCAAAAGAGTTTACATGAGCTGAAAAATGAGTTGACAACATTGGAAAATGCATTAAATGTTAATCATGCTTCTACTAACAAAATGATTCAGAATGAAGCAGAGCAGAAACATCAAGACACACTGAAACAAATTAATAAACAAACACATGAATTAATTACAAGTAATATTGAAGCTAATCAAAAGAGTTTACAAGAGCTAAAAAATGAACTGAATACCTTAAGTTTGTTAATTAATCAGAATAACTCTGCCTATGTTGATCTTGTTCATTCTGAATCAGACAAAAACAACAAGCATTTCTCTTACTTATTATTAGGGATGTTCGGGAATGTTTTTTTAACGATTATTATCTTGTATATGATGTACAATGGTTAGTAATTGGTTTTTAGTAGTAGAATTTAATCACTTAAATATGTTACTGGTTTGTTATATGTTTGGTACTGTTTTTGAGTAGATTGTTTTTATATGTTGGATTCAGATATAACATTTCTAATCTATCCTCGACCATATGTTCATGATGTGGACATATCCAAGTATAGTTCTGATGATGGCGTCATAGTAAATGTTAGTTTTGTTGATGATTTAAAGGATGTTAATAATAGTTTATTGGGGATAATTTGAAAGAGTTGTAAAGTAATTAGTAAAAGGCATGAAGATTATAAATGATTATGTTTCACTTAAAGCTTTCAGAAAGCAAATAAACAAAATAAAACTCGAGAATTGTGTTCTCGAGTTTTAAGCTTGATATTTGATTGTTTGTACTATCGTTCCATCCAATGATCTTCAACAACCACTTGACTTCTAGTTGCCTCAATATAATCTTTAGCAATTTGAACGGTGATGAATTTTCTATCCATAATGAGATCATAGTTGCTAGACATAATGTCGAACATAATTTTCAATAATAGCTTATCCTCGAAGTTTATGTCGCTACCAAAATCAAGGCTCATTTCGTACTCTAAACATTTTTGTGCATACATGTATAATTGTTTCTCTCGCTCATTAAACAAATGAATGTTCATTTCAACTCTTTTCATGAACGACTTAAAATCATTTTCTTCAATACCTTTTGAATATCTTAATAAATATGCGACCAGAAATAAGTATCCAATTTCTGTTGATGGAAGATATCTCCAATCGTAGTTATCGAACTCATTAGGGTACAATCTTTGAACATAGTTAGTGAATGTATCAACATGCTCATTGTCTTTAAAAAATCCATAGCGATCGATGTTACTCATTAATATCATCTCCTTTCAAATACCAACTTCTATCAATACCGAGAAAATCAAACACTGCTTGAGTTGGAGACTTGGTGGTATGTACTCGTCTGTATTTTTTAGTTTTATTGATCCAATCGTTAAGTTCTTCTCTTAATTTAAGAGCTTTCGTAATTCCAACAGATGCAACCTCAGCAAACTCTTTTAGAGTTAAATACTCTAGTGATGCAAGCTCAGACATTCTTTCAGGTATGGTGGTTTTAACTACCATGCTCACCTCCTAGTTTATTAATAACATAGTTTTTCATCATTTTATTCCTCCTTTTTTTCTATGTTTTTAAAATTTTCGCTTTTATACAAACTGTGAACCGGACATATCGAACAGATTTTTGCACCAAGTTCATAATAGTCATAAAAACAATATAAGATAGCAGCATCCTCAATATTGTCTAATTCAAAATAAGTATTTTCTATTCTAGTTAATTTTTTATATGGAATACTTGTGTTAATTGAGACATAATCTCTGGATATATACTTTTTCAGAAATAATGAGTATTGTAGTCTTGCATAAAAGAAAACAGTTCTATCTTTTCTATTATTTGACAACACATGATTAATTTTTCTGGATCTATTGAAAAATTTGGTATTTGAACAAGGTTTATAATAACTATAATACTTTTCATCAATTTGTAATCTTTCTGAAATAGCAGTTATGGGACAGTTTTCACAAACCTGAGTGAGAAGTTCGTAATCTAAGTAGTAGTTAATAACTTTAACTAATGTTTGTGGTAAAGCTATATAATTTGTATCGCTCTCGAGTTTGCGTAGTTCATGAACAGTAACCTCAATATCGTCGTAGTAAACCGCACGTAAATCGTTTAGTATTGGAAGGCGTTTAGCGGCACGCATTCTAGCATCATAGAAACATGTCATCTTTCTACCAACTCTCTTTCTGTAATGATCAAACCTTAACTGATTTATTTCTATTTGTCAACATAATTAAAAGTGTCAAAAACACTATTAAATAGTGTGTTATTTGCAGTTTTTAATTACTAAATATATGTTGCGCTATTTTGAAAGTAAGCATACTAGTCTTCAGACTGTAACCATTAAACAGCGAATAAAAATTGATTTTGAATTACCAATTATTTAGTGCTTCTTCTACTTTTTTTATCAATTATTTTCTCAAAAAAACGAGAACAATAACACGAATAGTATGAATGAAGCCAAAAAGATTTCGGGAAATATTTTTATTTTCTAATATTATTTATCGTTTCAAGTGCTTTTCTTTCAGCTGAAGGCAATAAATGCACATAAATGTTATAAGTTAAATCTGTTGATGAATGACCTAATCTTGCTGATACAACGACTATATCAACTCCACTAGCTATTAACACAGAAGCATGAGAATGTCTGAAATCGTGGAAACGAATTTTCTTCAAGTTATTCTCTTTTGCAATTCTATTTTTTTTATTTTCTATAGTTGTATCAGCGAAGGGAGTGTATGGATCATCCATCCTACTAAATATAAAGTGATCGATTTTAAATCCTTGTTCTCTTCTTCTACATAAATATTCTTTTTCAATCAAATCAAATGTTTTGTCATCAAGAGATACATTACGAACAGAGGATTTTGTTTTTGTTGATTTAAGTATTGGTCCTTGTCCTTTTCTTTTCTGAGTTACAGATTTATTAATTGAGATAGACTTCTTTACGAAATCCACATCTTTAAATTGTAATGCCAGAATTTCACCTCTTCTAGCTCCTGTCCAAAAAGCTATTGTAAAAAAGGTTGCCCATCGTGCTTCTTCCATGTTTGTCATATCAAAACTTGATGCAAACAGATCGAACTCTTCAATGGTCCAAACATTTCCTGTGAAATGATCTTCTGAAATTTTTGGCAAACGTTTTATGACACGAGTAGGATTTGATTTTAAGTCGAAATACTCTTCTGCATGATTAAAGAGTGATTTCAATGCAGTGATGATATCGTTTTTTGTTTTTGTTTTACGATCGATTTCTGCAATCTTTCCAACAAATTGTCGACAATCTAACTTAGTTATTTCATGTATTTTTTTTCGAGTGAAGTGGGGGATAATATAAGTCTTACAAATTCGTTGAATGTTGTTATAGCTTGTAATTTGAATGTATGGTTTTCGATGAGCTAAATAATCATTCATTACATCTTCTAAATACAGATCCTTGATTGCGATTACTGATGATTTACTTATGAACTCTTGTTCTTTTTTAAGTGCTTCTTTTTTTGTCTTAAATCCTGTTTGATATTTCCTGATTCTTTTACCATTGAACTGATCAATATAAGATGCTCTAAAATAATAACTACCATTTGCTTTTCCGACCATTGTTGTACCTCCTTAAGTTAATCATAGATCGAATAAGAAGTAACGAATGGGTCCGTTTTTGAATATTTTTCTCGATATAGTTTGTTGAAATACGATAATTTTCATTAAAATTTAATGAAAGCCTGAAAATCTCGGGCCAATTTGGTGCCAATTTGATTTTCAACTAATATCAATAAAGAGAATAATATATAAAAAACCCCACTAAATAGCGGAGTTTTAACGATTGTTTAACGACTAATATTTAAATGGTGCCCGAGGACGGAGGAGCTGAGTTTGCTTACTATATCTTTATAAAAACAGAATAAGGCTCTATTAAGTGTGTATATCACATGTAGATTTTACTAAAATTTTTAAATATTTGATAGCATTCATGATTTTCGTGCTAATTTGGGGCCACCCTGGAAAAAAGATCAATTATAATTGAAGACTTTATTATACTAAGAGGCTAACATATGTGAATATACTCCATTAAATTGATTGATTAGAGTTAATGTTGCGATTGTCATAGAATTTTGATCAATCTATGCTTACATCAAGTCTGTATGGCATTAATCCTGGAAAGAGAATCGTCATCAAGATAGTGATTCCTAAAAGAACCAATGCGAAGTAAAACACAGACCAAGCGTATTTTTTTCGTGTCAGATTAATATAAAACAGTGGTATTGTTAATAACAATGAAAACACACTGAAAAACAACACTGTTAAGACACTAACAAACCCTATAGCATATCTATATAAGTGAGTATCTAAAATAAAAAGTGATTTCATCTGTTTTTTGTTAGAGTCATTACTGTTTTCATCATTAGTGAAGTAAGTGATTTCAACATCATAGTAATTGGCTATTTTACTTAACATCGCAACATCAGGAACACTTACATTGTTTTCCCATTTCGAAATAGCTTGACGTGAGATGTTTAGTTTTTGTGCCATTACTTCTTGTGACTCC
>WPCH01280987.1_pt1 | contig 11050 bp, 7 predicted proteins | sample 5399881 | NCBI WGS metagenome assembly WPCH01 (sample SAMN12869468, study PRJNA574797) | sludge metagenome | isolation source: wastewater treatment of pH5 | place: China:Beijing | collected 2019-05-20 | reverse complement strand
CGCCAGCCGCTCGACCTCAGCGCGCTGGCCGGGGAGATCGCCGGCGCACTCACCGAAGCCGAGCCGGCGCGCGAGGTCAGCTGGGACATCCAGCCCGGCATGCTCACCGACGCAGACCCCAGCCTGATGCGCATCGCACTGGAAAACCTGCTCGGCAACGCGTGGAAGTTCACCGCCCGCCGCAGCGCCGCCCGGATCCGCTTCGGCCGCACCGCCAACGCCGCCGGCGAGGAAGTGTTCTGTGTCGAGGACAACGGCGCCGGCTTCGACATGCGCTACGTGGGCAAGCTCTTCGGCGCCTTCCAGCGCCTGCATCACGAACGCGATTTCCAGGGCACCGGCATCGGCCTGGCCACCGTCGCCCGTATCGTCCAACGCCATGGCGGGCGCATCTGGGCGGAAGGCGAAGCCGACGCGGGGGCACGCTTCAGCTTCACCCTGGGCGACGCGGGACCGATCGAGAACGCGTCTTTCGTGGTAGCAAACAGGCACTGATAGAATAGACCCAGCGCCACGCCCTCCACATGTGGCGCAGGAGCGCCGCATGACCGCCACGCCGCCACCGCCAGCCCAGGGAGACAGTGATGATCCCCGGCTCGCCTTCATGCATCGCCTGCAGGCGGTGAGCAACCGGATTCACGGCACCCGCGATGCCTACGAGCTGATGCTCGAGCTTTCCGGCGAGATCTGCGCGCTGTTTCGCGCCGACCGCCTCACGCTGTACGCACTCACCGAAGACCGCAGCAACATCATCTCCCGCGTCAAGACCGGACTGGGTGGATTCAAGGAGCTGCGGCTTCCGGTCGGTCCGCGCAGCATAGCCGGCTACTGTGCGATGACCCGGCGCACGGTAAACATCCATGACGCCCACGACGACGACGAGTTGCGCCGCATCTATCCGGAGTTGCGCTTTCTCAGTCAGGTCGACGAACGCACCGGCTACCGCAGCAGGGAGGTCCTCGCCGTCGCGTGCACCGACGGGCACAACGATCTGCAGGGTGTGCTGCAGTTGATCAACACGCTCGACGGTGGTCCGTTCAGCGACATCGTCACCGAGGGGGCGGAAATACTCGCCCGCAGCCTGGGCGTGGCCCTGGCCCTGCGTCCGCCGGGGGCGGGCCTCTTTCGCAGCAAGTATGACGGGCTTGTTGCCGAGGGCGTGCTCTCGGCTGGCGAGCTCGACCTGGCGCGCCGCAGCGCGCGGCGCAAGGGCAAGGATATCGAGGACGTCCTGCACGGCGAGTTCCAGGTTCCACTGGCGGCATTGGGCCGTGCCCTGGCAGCCTTCTTCGACCTGCCTTACGAGCCCTTCCGTGGCGACCGCATCCGGCCGGTGCATTTGCTGCGCAGCCTGAAACGGGAGTTCGTCGAAGCCAACCAGTGGCTGCCCGTGGAAGAGAGCGAGGACGGCGTCGTGGTGATCAGCACCGACGCCGAACGCGTGCGCACCAGCCGCAGCGTGCAGAACGTTCTCGCTGCCGATCGCGTCGCTTTCCGGGTCACCACGGGTGAGGAATTCCGCCGCACGGTCGACCAGTTCTACTGCGCGGATGACGCCGACAAGGTCAGTGAATTGCTCTCCTCGATGGATGACGAGGAGCAGGACAGCGAGGCTGGAGACGCGGTCAGCGCTGCCGCCGACAATGAACTCGTGCGACTGGTCAACAAGATCATCATCGATGCCTTCGAGCAGAAGGCATCAGACATCCACATCGAGCCCTACCCCGGCAGGCAGAAGACGGTGGTGCGCTTTCGCAAGGATGGCGAATTGCGCAACTACATTGAAGTGCCCGCCAGCTATCGCAACGCGCTTGTCACCCGCATCAAGATCATGTGCGACCTCGACATCTCCGAGCGTCGCAAACCGCAGGATGGCAAGATCCGCTTTCGCAAGTTCGGTCCGCTGGACATCGAGCTGCGAGTCGCCACCCTGCCTTCGGCGAACGGCCTCGAAGACGTCGTCATGCGCGTGCTGGCATCCGGCGAACCGATTGCCCTCGACAGACTGGGCCTCAGCACCCACAACGCCAGCCGTCTGCGCACAATCATAGACAAGCCCTATGGCATCTTCTTCGTCTGCGGCCCGACCGGCTCGGGCAAGACCACCACGCTGCATTCGATCCTGCGCCACATCAACACGCCGGACACCAAGATCTGGACGGTCGAGGATCCGGTGGAGATCACCCAGAAGGGACTGCGCCAGGTGCAGGTCAACCGCAAGGCAGGGATCGACTTCGCGACCATGATGCGCGCCTTCCTGCGCGCCGATCCCGATGTGATCATGGTCGGCGAGATGCGCGATCACGAGACGGTATCGGTCGGTATCGAAGCCTCGCTCACCGGCCACCTGGTGTTCTCCACCCTGCATACGAACAGTGCGCCCGAGTCGGTGGTGCGTCTGCTCGACATGGGCATGGATCCGTTCAATTTCTCCGATGCGCTCCTTGGCGTGCTCGCCCAGCGCCTGGCAAAGCGCCTTTGTGGCAAATGCCGCGAGCGCTACGAGCCGGAAGCGGCGGAGATCGGGCATCTGCTCGACGAGTACTGCGAGGACATGCACCTGACGCCCGCGTTCAGCGCAGACCCGCAGCGCGCTCGTGAGCAGGTCCTCGAGCGCTGGCGGGCGGAGTTCGCGGACAAGGAGGGGCGCTTCACGCTCTACGGGGCGGTTGGCTGCGAGCATTGCACCGAGGGCTACAAGGGGCGCGTTGGTCTGCATGAGCTGATGCTTGGCTCGGATGCGATCAAGCGCCTGATCCAGGAGCGTGGTCGCGTCGAGCAGGTGCTTGGTCAGGCGCTTGCCGAGGGCATGCGCACGCTGCGCCAGGATGGCATCGAGAAAATCCTGGCCGGCATCACCGACATTCGCCAGGTGCGCAAGGTCTGCGTGCGCTGACGCGCGGCGGGCGCCGGGGGCACCGAGGCGGGTAGAATCGGGGCTGCCCTCAGCCCTCCCGGAGTTCGCCATGTACCGTATCGCCCCCAGCCTGCTGTCCGCCGACTTTGCCCGCCTCGGCGAAGAGGTCCGCAACGTCATAGCCGCTGGCGCCGACTGGATTCACTTCGACGTGATGGACAACCACTACGTCCCCAATCTCACCATCGGACCACTGGTGTGCGAGGCCATCCGCCCGCATACCACGGCGCCGATCGACGTTCATCTGATGGTGAAACCGGTCGATCGCATCATCCCCGACTTCGCCAAGGCCGGCGCCAATGTCATCACCTTCCATCCCGAGGCCTCCGAACACATCGACCGCAGCCTGGGCCTGATCCGCGATGCCGGCTGTCAGGCCGGGCTGGTGTTCAACCCGGCCACGCCGCTGCACCACATGGACCACGTCATGGACAAGCTCGATGTGGTGCTGCTGATGAGCGTCAACCCAGGCTTCGGCGGGCAGAAGTTCATCCCTGAGACGCTCGTCAAGCTGCGTGCAGCGCGCGAGAAGATCGACGCCTACGCGGCGCGCAGCGGGCGGCGCATCCTGCTTGAGATCGATGGCGGGGTGAAGACCGACAACATTGCCGAGATCGCCCGTGCCGGCGCCGACACCTTCGTTGCCGGATCGGCCGTGTTCGGTGCCGGCAAGGACAGTGACCCGCATCGCTACGACTCGATCATCGGTGCGCTGCGCAGCGAGCTCGCGGGGGTGGCGGCATGAGCGCGCGGCCGCGCTTTGCCGCCCGCGCAGTGCTCTTCGATCTCGACGGCACCCTGCTTGACACCATTACCGACCTTGCGGATGCCGCCAACCTCACCCTCGCCGAGCTCGGGCGCCCGTTGCGCAGCCAGGACGAGATCCACAGCTTCGTCGGCAAGGGCATCCCGAACCTGGTGCGGCGCTGCATGACCGAGGGCACGCAGGCCAGCGATGCCGAGATCGACGTCGCCATCGGCGTGTTTCGCCGCCACTACGCGGTGGTCAATGGTGCGCGTACGCGCATCTACCCGGGTATAACGGATACCCTCGATGCGATGCGTGCACTTGGACTCAAGCTGGCAGTGGTCACCAACAAGGCCGAGGCCTTCTCCCTGCCGCTGCTCGAGCGCATGGGCATCGCGCACCATTTCGATACCGTCATCAGTGGCGACACGCTTGACGTGAAGAAGCCGGACCCCGCCGTGGTCAGGCTGGCCTGCGAGCGACTCGGTGTTGCAACGGCCGACGCACTGATGATCGGCGACTCGGCCAACGATGCGCTTGCCGCACAGGCTGCGGGTATGCCGGTGCTGCTGGTGACCTATGGCTATAGCGAGGGCGTGCCGGTGGACACCATCGAATGCGATGGGCTACTATCGATCGCCACCGAGGCGCTGCAATACATCGCTACGGCATGAATACAGGGGCTGCGCCCCCTCATCATTCACCTCCACGACAGATCGCCATCGTGACGCTCGCACACAGGGTCAGCTCCGCATCCGCCACCTGCCTCACCGTCCAGTCCTGCTGGCGCGGCGCTTGGCGTTGGCCTTTGGGCCACTGAACGCCAACCCTGTCGCGGGGCGGCGCACGCTGCAGGCCAGCCTGCACCCTGTCGCCAACCTGTCCCCGCATTCGCTGCACCGTCCGAAGAACAATCTGCTGCACGTGGAGCCGCCATGCTCGAACAAGAGTTCAATGCCCTCGCCGCCGAGGGCTACAACCGTATCCCGCTGACGCTCGAGACCTTTGCCGATCTCGACACCCCGCTGTCCATCTACCTGAAGCTCGCCAACGAGCCCTACACCTATCTGCTCGAATCCGTGCAGGGCGGCGAGCGCTTCGGGCGCTACTCCTTCATCGGCCTGTCCTCGCCTACCCGTATCGAGGTCTATGAGCGCTCTGCGCTGCTGCTCACCGGCAATCGCCTGGTCGAGCGTCGCGACTATGGTGACCCGCTCAACTTCGTCGCCGAGTTCATGAACCGTATCAAGGTGCCGCCGCGCGAGCACCTGCCGCGTTTTGCGGGCGGCCTGGTGGGCTGCTTCGGCTATGACACGGTGCGCTATATCGAGCCCAAGCTCGCCAAGGCCGACAAGCCCGATCCGGTCGGCACGCCCGACATCCTGCTCCTGCTCTCGGAGGAGGTCGCCATCGTCGACAACCTCAGCGGCAAGCTCACCCTCGTGGTGTACGCCGAGCCTGAGGTGCCCGGTGCCTACAAGCGTGCGCAGAAGCGCCTGCGCGAACTCCTCGCCCGTCTGCGTGCGCCGGTGCAGATCCCTGACGAGGTGCGTGCCGAACCGGCCGCGGCGGTGTCGAGCTTTGGCGAGGACGCCTTCAAGGACGCGGTGCGGCGCGCCAAGCAGTACATTGTCGATGGCGACGTCATGCAGGTCGTGCTGTCGCAGCGCATGAGCAAGCCCTACGCCGCCAGCCCGATGGCGCTGTACCGAGCGATCCGCTCGCTCAACCCCTCGCCCTACATGTTCTACTTCAACTTCGAGGACTTCCACGTCGTCGGCGCCTCGCCCGAGATCCTCACCCGGCTCGAGGACGAGGTCGTTACCGTGCGCCCGATCGCCGGCACGCGCAAGCGCGGCGCCACGGTGGCCGAGGACCTCGCGCTCGAGCAGGAGCTCCTCGCCGACGAGAAGGAGCGTGCCGAGCATCTGCAACTGCTCGACCTTGGCCGCAACGACGCCGGTCGCGTCTCCGAGACCGGTACCGTCAAGGTCACCGAGCGCTTCACCATCGAGCGCTATTCGCATGTGATGCACATCGTCTCCAACGTCGAGGGCCGGCTCAAGGAAGGTCTCAACGCGCTCGCCGTGCTGCGCGCCACCTTCCCGGCCGGCACTGTGTCGGGGGCCCCAAAGGTGCGCGCGATGGAGATCATCGACGAGCTCGAGCCGGTCAAGCGCGGCATCTATGCCGGGGCGGCGGGCTACCTGGGCTTTCATGGCGACATGGACCTCGCCATCGCGATCCGCACCGCGGTGGTCAAGGATGGTCAGATCCACGTCCAGGCCGGTGCCGGCATCGTCGCCGATTCCGACCCCGAGTCGGAATGGCAGGAAACCCAGAGCAAGGCACGCGCCATGCTGCGCGCTGCCGAAATGGCCGAAGGCGGGCTCGACACCCGCGTCTGAGCGCCTCGGCGCCGTTCATGTTGACGAAGCCGGCCGCGGCCGGCCTTCGCGAAGGGAAGACCATGCTGCTGATGATCGACAACTACGACAGCTTCACCTACAACCTCGTGCAGTACTTCGGCGAGCTCGGGGCACAGGTGAAGGTGTTCCGCAACGACGAGATCACGCTCGAACAGATCGCGGCCCTGCAGCCGGACCAGCTCGTCATCTCCCCGGGGCCGTGCTCGCCGGCCGAGGCCGGGATCTCGGTGGCGGCAATCAAGGCCTTTGCCGGCAAGCTGCCCATCCTCGGCGTCTGCCTTGGCCACCAGAGCATCGGCGCGGCCTTCGGCGGGCGCATCGTGCATGCGCGAAAGCTCATGCACGGCAAGACCTCGCCGGTGCACCACCTCGACGCAGGGGTGTTCCGCGGCCTGCCCAATCCGCTCACCTGCACGCGCTACCACTCGCTGGCCATTGAACGCGCAAGCCTGCCCGACTGTCTTGAAGTGACCGCATGGACGGACGACGGCGAGATCATGGGTGTGCGCCACCGCACGCTCGACGTCGAGGGCGTGCAGTTCCACCCCGAGTCCATCCTCACCGAATGCGGCCACGAGCTGTTGAGGAACTTCCTCGACCGCGACGCGCGACTGCCGGCTGCCGCCTGAGTACCGGTCGGAGAAAACGACATGACGATTACCGCCCAGCAAGCCCTGCAACGCACGATCGAGCACCGCGAGATCTTCTTCGACGAGATGCTGTCGTTGATGCGCCAGATCATGGCGGGCGAGGTTTCGCCGCTGATGACCGCGGCCATCCTCACCGGACTGCGCGTCAAGAAGGAAACCATCGGCGAGATCACCGCCGCTGCCACCGTGATGCGCGAGATGTCCACCAAGGTGGTGGTCAAGCCGCCGCACGACCACTTCCTCGATGTGGTCGGTACCGGTGGCGACGGCACGCACACCTTCAACATCTCGACCGCCACCATCTTCGTCGCTGCCGCGGCCGGTGCGCGCGTGGCCAAGCACGGCGGGCGTGGCGTGTCGTCCAAGTCCGGTGCGGCCGACGTCCTCGAGGCGCTCGGCGTCAGGCTCGACCTTACGCCCGAGCAGGTTGCCGCCTGCGTGGAGGAGACCGGTATCGGCTTCATGTTCGCGCCCAACCATCACAGTGCGATGAAGAACGTCGCGCCGGTGCGGCGCGAGATGGGCGTGCGCACCATCTTCAACATCCTCGGTCCGCTCACCAATCCAGCGGGCGCGCCCAACACCCTGATGGGGGTGTTCCATCCCGACCTCGTCGGCATCCAGGCGCGCGTCATGGAGCGCCTGGGCGCCAACCATGTGCTGGTCGTGCATGGCCTGGACGGCATGGACGAGGTCAGCCTCGGTGCCTCGACCCTGGTCGGCGAGCTCAAGGACGGCGTGGTGCGCGAGTACGAGATCCACCCGGAGGACTTCGGCCTGCAGATGGCCGGTACGCGCAACCTGCGTGTCGCAGATGCCGACGAATCCCGCGCCGTGCTGCTCGCTACGCTGGAAAACCGTGCCGGGCCAGCGCGCGAGATCGTCGTCCTGAACGCGGGGGTCGCGCTCTACACCGCCAACCTGGTCGAGTCGATCGGCGCTGGCGTGGCGCGCGCGCGCGAGGTGATCGAGAGCGGCGCGGCACGTGCCAAGCTCGATGCCTTCGTACGGTTCACCCGCCAGTTCGGAGCCGCAGCATGAGCGACATCCTGCAGAAGATCTGTGCAGTCAAGGTCGAGGAGGTCGCGGCCGCGTCGGCTGCGGCACCGCTCGTCGTCGTGCGCGCGCTGGCCGAGGCCGAGCCCCCTGCACGTGGTTTCGTTGCCGCCATTCGTAACGGCCATGCGGGTGGCCTGCCCGCGGTGATCGCCGAGATCAAGAAGGCCAGCCCTTCCAAGGGCGTGATCCGTGCCGACTTCGACCCGGCCGCCATCGCCGCCAGCTACGAGGCGGCCGGCGCCGCCTGCCTGTCCGTGCTGACCGATCGCGGCTTCTTCCAGGGCGCCCCCGAATACCTGCAGGCGGCACGTGCGGCCTGCGCGCTGCCGGTGCTGCGCAAGGACTTCCTGGTCGATCCCTACCAGGTCTTCGAGGCGCGCGCGATGGGGGCAGACGCCATCCTGCTCATCGCCGCCTGCCTCGACCTTGCGCAGATGCGCGACATGGAGGCGATCGCCCAGGCGCTGGGCATGGCGGTGCTGGTCGAGGTCCACGACGGCGCCGAGCTCGAGCAGGCACTGCAGCTGCAGACACCGCTGATCGGCATCAACAACCGCAACCTGCGCACCTTCGAGGTCTCGCTGCAGACCACGCTCGACCTGCTGCCGCGCATCGCCAGTGGCGCCGCTGGTCGCATCGTCGTCACCGAATCGGGCATCCTGCGTGCCGAGGATGTTGCGCTGATGCAGGGTGAGGGCGTGCATACCTTCCTCGTTGGCGAGGCCTTCATGCGTGCGCCGGATCCGGGCCTGGAGCTCAAGGCCCTGTTCGGCGGCTGATCGAGCGCAATGACGGCGCATCCGGCCACTCCCGCAACACGCCCGCCCGAGCTACGTGGGCGCCGCTGGCTGCGAGGCCTGGCTGCCGTGCTGCTGCTGCCGCTTGTGGGCGCGGCCGGACTGGGGGCCTGGCTGCTCGGTACCCAGTCCGGACTTGAGACCGCGCTGGCGCTCGGCACCCGCCTCACCGATGGCGCGCTGCATGCGGAGCGTCCGCGAGGCCGTGTGCTCGGCGGTTTCGAGCTCGACGTGCTGCGCTATGAAACCCCCGGGCTGCAACTCGAGGTACGTGACTTCGAACTCGAATGGAAGCCTGCTGCGCTGTTCGAGCGCCGCCTTCTGGTCGAGCGTCTCGCGGCGGCACACGTCGAGCTCGCCAGGGCAAGCACGGACGACACTGCGCCCGCGGCCCCCACCACCCTGCCGGACTCTCTCGCCGTGCCGCTGGCCATCGAGCTGCGCAGCCTCGTGCTGGGCGCTTTCGTCATACGTACGCTGGGTGAAGAGGAGGCGCATGGCCAGGCCGACGAGCGTGCCGGCGAGCCGGCCGGGGATGGCGGCGCTGCCGATCTCGATGCCCGCTCCGGTGCCGGGCATCACGCCGCGCAACCGTTGTTTACCGAACTCGAGGCCGCGTTCGACAGCGATGGCCGTCGGCATCGGTTGCGCACGCTCGCGCTCAGCTTGCCCCAGGGACGACTGCAGCTCGCGCTGGGTGTCGAAGGCGCCGCACCGCACGCGCTCGATGGCGAGGGCCGCTTCGATGGTGTCATCGACGGGCGTGCCGTGGTCGCACGCTTTGGCGCCACCAACACCCTGCTCGAGCCCCATCTGAGCATCGACGCCCAGGGCGAGGGGCTGACCGCCCGGGTCGAGGTCGAGGCGGAGAGCCTGGCGGCGATGCCGCTGCGTCGGCTTTCGGTCAAGGCGGGCGAGATCGACCCGGCTGCGTTCGTGGACGGGGCGCCGCGCGCCGCGCTCAGCCTCGAGGCCGAACTCGCGGCGACGCCCGATGCGGCGAGCCTGCTTGCCGGGCCGATTCGTGTCACCAATCGCCTGCCGCAGGCGGTGGACCAGGGGGGTATTCCGCTGCTGAGTCTCGATGGCCGCCTGGACTGGCGGGACGATGGCCTCGCCGTCGATGCGCTCGACCTGCGCCTGCCCGGCGCGGGGCGCATCGGCGGTCGCGTGGCGTGGCAGCGCGGCGGTCAGGCTGATGACGATGCGCGCCGCGAGGGGGGCCTCGGTCGCATCCATGCCGCTGCCGCGCTTGAGCTCGATGCCATAGACCCGGGCTTGCTCGACAGTCGCCTGCCGCGGCAACGGCTGGCGGGGCGTATCGACGCCGAGGGCGACGAGGCCCGGCAGCAGGCGCGTGTTGCGCTCGAGGCGGGGAGCGCCCGCATCGACATCCAGGCGCTCTTGCAAGGCATGGCAGTGACTGCCGACGCTGCCGCGGCGGAGACCGAGTCCGGCGGCAGTACATCGGCAGGACCCGCTGCGGCCGGCCGCCAGGTGTTCGAACTGAGTGCCCGTCTGCGCGGGGCCGACCCGCGTGCGTTTGTGGCCGAGGCGCCGTCGGCGCGCCTCGATCTCGACCTGCATGCCGAAGGCGCGCTGCCGGTGGCCGACGAGCCGCTGTCCGTGGCGCTGCGTTTCGACATCCTCGACAGCCTGCTCGAAGGTCTGCCGCTGCGCGGCAAGGGCCAGCTCAGGGTTGAGGGTGAGCGCTTGCCCGAACTCGCACTGGATGTGCAGCTGGCGGGCAACAGCCTGGTTGCCGAGGGGGCGCTGGGCGCACCACAGGATCGTCTCGCGCTGCGTCTCGATGCGCCGGCGCTCGAAGCGCTTGGCCTGGGCCTCGGCGGGCGGGCCTCGGCAGAGGGCTCGATCGGTGGCGCGCTTGCAGCGCCCGTGGGGCGCGTGCAGTTCTTCGGCGAGGGCCTGCGCCTGCCGGGCGAGGTGCGCATCGGCGGCGTCAACGGTGTCGTACAGCTCGATGCTGGCACCGACGGGCCGTTCGCGCTCGCACTCGGCGTGAGCGGGCTTGGCAGCAGCGCGCCGGATGAGGACGGCCGGCCGCAGTCCGACTGGGTGTCCAGCCTGCGCCTGGCGGCCGAGGGTACGCGCGCCAGCCACCGTATCGAGCTTGCTGCAATTGCCGGTGGGAACGTGGTGCCGGCCGGTGTTGAAGCCGATGCCCTCGAGCTCGGGTTGAAGGGCGGACTGGCAGCAGGGACTGCGCTGCGCTGGCGCGGCGAGTTGTCGGCGCTGCAGACGACTGGGCGCGTGGCGGCGCGCCTGCTGGCCCCGGTGGCCCTCGAGCTCGCGCCCGATGCGGTACGCCTGGGTGCGGCCGAATTCAATGCCGGAGACAAGGGCCGCATCCGCTTGCTCGAGACGGCATGGTCGCCGACCCGCAGCGTGCTGCGTGGCGAGCTCAGCGGGCTCGTGCTCGAACTCGAGCC
>WPCH01253757.1_pt1 | contig 11059 bp, 11 predicted proteins | sample 5399881 | NCBI WGS metagenome assembly WPCH01 (sample SAMN12869468, study PRJNA574797) | sludge metagenome | isolation source: wastewater treatment of pH5 | place: China:Beijing | collected 2019-05-20 | reverse complement strand
GAAGTTAAACAGTAATTGTATTACATACATATAAAAACTTTGTCTATTGACAAGAAAAAGCCAGATCAGCAGGTAAATAGAATTTATTTTCTTAATAAGAAAAACGATGTTTCTCAAAAAACAGGATAATAGCTGGTAAATGGCTGGAGAATATCCGAAGAATATTCAGAGAATATCCGAAGAATGAAGGAGAATTGACCCGGAAGAAAATCTACAGACAGGTCTGAAAAATAAGAATGAGAGGCACATGAAATATTAAATCAATTGTAAGGTCCGAAAATATCAGGATAATACAGGAGCAAAAATACAGGTAAAGAAATACAGATACAGAAACAGAGGGGAGATTAAAAGGAAGAAAAGTAGCTGTATAATACTTTTATATAATTTTATAACTATAATACCCCAATATAACTTTAACTGTTATACCCTGATGTAACTTTGTAGCTATAATATTCCGATGCAACTTTGTAGCTGTAATACTCTTATGCAATTTTATAACCTTAATACTCTGATGTAACTTTGTAGCTGTAATGTTCTGATGTAACTTTAATACTTTAATAGATCCTATAATATCCTTAATATAGGATCAATCCGGATATTTACAGTTAGAAAATCCACTAAAGACCTTAATTATTCTGTTTTTCATTCAGGAGGGGCAAATTACGGTTAATCCAGAGAAAGATTCTGAAAAAGAGGAAATTTCTGCTAAAAAGGGCATTGAAAACCACAGGGTTCTGTTTGAAAGGTACGAGGAGAGGTTAAAGAACCTGGACCCGGAACTGCTTACACCTGAGGACGAAATTGTTTTACAGGAAGCATTCAAGCATGCAAAAGAGTTTCTGGGGTCCGAAGAATTAATAAAATGGTTTACAATTGCTGCCGAACCCTTCTACAGGTCAGCAAACTGGAAAATCCTTTTACCCATATATGAAGAACTGCTTGACACCGCAGAAAGAGAACTCGGACCTGAATCTTCAGGAACTGCAGCTGTACTGAGCGGGCTTGCAGGAATCTATCGTTACATGGGAAAACACGAAGACTCCCTGAAGCTGTATTTAAGAGCACTTAGCATCCGTAAAAAAGTCCTTGGTTCTGACCATCACGAGACCGGGGATACTCTCAGCGAACTTGGAATCCTCTGCTCTGTTATGGACAGGCTGGAAGAAGCTCTTTCATATTACACAGAAGCCCTCAAAATTCAGGAAAGGTTCCTGAGCCCTGAGAACCTTGGAGCCATCAGGACCCTTAACAGGACGGCTTTTTATTATAAGCTGATAGAAAAACCGGAAAAAGCAGAAGAACTTTTTTTCCGGTCCCTCGAACTGCTTGGGAGGCTGGCAGAAAAGGAGCCGGAAAACGGGAAGGTCCTGGCTTATACTGCCGGCACACTGAACAATCTCGGTGTCCTTCTTTCGGAAACGGGAAAACTTGAGAGAGCTGAGGAGATTTACGGGCAGGCACTCAAACTCCAGGAAAAGGTATACGGAAAAGAGCACCCTCAGATAGCCCAGACCCTGAACAACCTTGCTCTTCTTTATTTCCAGACTACAAGGTATGAAAAAGCCCTTATTCTCTACACACGTTCCCTTGAAATCATGGAAAAACTGGGAAAAACCGAGCATACAGGCTTTGCAACAACCCTGAACAACCTTGCAGGGGTCTATGTCCAGAAAGGGAGGAACGAAAGAGCCCTTGAACTTTATACCAGAGCTCTTGAAATCCGGGAGCGCATCCTTGGCCTGGATAATCCCGAAGTTGCCAAGACCCTGAACAACCTTGGCGAACTGTACAGGATCATGGGAAAGCATAAAAAAGCGCTTCCCCTCTACACCCGTGCTCTAAAAATCTATGAGTCCACACTTGGACCATCGCACCCGGATGTGGGCACAACCCTGAACAACCTCGCAGGCCTGCATGAAAGTATGGGAGAATATGAAACTGCAATCGATCTTTACGAAAAAGCCCTTGACATAATTGAAAAAGAGTACGGGCCTGAGCATCCTTATTTCAAAATTACGAGGAACAACCTGCTCGGCCTGTATGAGAAGATGGAAAGGAGCTGGAGGAGCTGAACTTAAGGAGCTGGAATTTTAAGAGTAGAAATTAATAGATTCAGGACAAATTAAGAGCGGATAAATTGAACACGATAAATTGAACACGATAAATTAAAACACGATAAATTAAAATAAGACAAACTAAAATAAATTAAGACAGAATAAATCAAAACAGAATATAATAATCTGTGCTTTAGAAATCTGTACTGGAAGCCCAGATAGTTCTTAATGGAAAATTGAGGGGGATTTTCTGGTTCTAATTGACGGTATAACATTTGATGTCTGGGATCTGACTTTTCTTCTGTTTGCTTTTTTCTTTCTTTATGCTATAATATACCCGCAGTCTCAACTCAGAAAAATCCGTATGCAGCGTATGGCAAAAATGAAAGCCATGGAAAAACACCACGGATATAAGGTACTTACAATGATACACAGGCGGGAGATGATATCCTTATTCGGGCTTCCCGCCTATCAGTCCATAGATGAAGAAGACGCCGAGCAGGTCCTGCGCTGGATAAGGAAATACAGGGACTATCCGCTTGAGCTGATCCTCCATACCCCCGGAGGGCAGCTTCACGCCAGCATCCAGATCGCCCGCGCCCTGAAGAACCACCCAAAAAAGACCCGTGTGCTCATCCCTCATTATTCTATGTCAGGGGGTACGATTATTGCCCTTGCAGCAGACGAAATAGTAATGGATAAAGATGCCGTCATAGGGCCAATAGACCCCCAGGTTGGAGATCCCATAAGGGGAGTCTTTCCGGCACCTTCCTGGATCCATGCCGCAGAAACTAAAAAAGAAGACGCTGATGATTCTACTCTTGTTATGAGCGATATATCGAGAAAAGCCCTCAGGCTCACACGAAACGTTGCAAAAGAGCTCCTTGAAGGTAAGATTCAGCCTGACGGAAAAGAAGACAGGCTTGAAGAGGTTGTCGAAAAACTGGTCAGCGGAGAAATGATACACAGCACTCCTCTCTCAGCCAGAGAAGCAAAAGAACTCGGGCTTTCAGTTAATACGGACTTCCCTGAGGACGTGCATGATTTCATGCGGCTTTTCCGCCCCGTGAAAAAGACTGTAGAATACGTGGGATAAAAACAAATTAAGGGAAGTGTGCTAGGAAGTGTGCCAAGAACTGTAGTCTGGCGTGAGACAATGTTTTTTTTGACCCGAAAAAACTATTTTTAAATTTCCGCAAATATAACAACTTCTACCAGCTTTCCATGTGGTGGTTTCAGCTTACACCGCAGTATATTTTATTCCTTATCAGAAAGGTATTCTTCATTCCTTATCAGAAAGGTATTCTTCAGAAAACATTTTTACAGTGAGGTAAAAATAAGCCAGTAAGAGGGGACCGATGATAATTCCTACAAGCCCGAAAAGCGGGATTCCTATGAAGATCCCAAGCAAAGACTGAAAAGGATGAATTTTCCCTACTTTTTTCTGGATTACAGGCCTAAAAAAACTGGAGTCTGATACGCTCAGAAAAATTCCTGTTATGAGGATACCTGCTGCTGCAACATAGTCCTGCTGGAGAAATTGAATAATTACTGCCGGGATCCAGATAATGGGTGTTCCGACAACAGGCAGAAAAGACAGGACTGCTGCAATAGACCCCCAGAGAAAAGCTCCCTGGACTCCAAAAATAAGAAAGGAAACGATCAGAATTCCGCCTTCAATTACGGCAATAGCGCCGCTGGCGATAAGAGTTGTACGGACAATGTTCCTGAACTCATTGAGAAGGATAACAGTGTTCTTTGTATTGAAAGGAATTGCCAGAAAAAGGTTTTGCATAAAATCCGATTCCTCTCCTGTTAAGAGGTAATAAAACAGGAAATACATTATAAGCAAACCAATTGCCCGGTGGCTGATGCTCTGAATTGAACCGACCACGAGCAAACTCAGGAAATTGATGATTTGAGTGGCAAGGTCCATTACCCTTTCTTCAAAATTGATCTGGAAGATGTTTTCAGAGATTCCAAACCTTGAAAAGAAATTGTTAAAAAGACGGTCTCCGACTTCAATAGTCGCCATAATAGCTTCCTGATTCAATAAAATCTGCTGGATCTCAATAATAACCATGCTCAGGAGAAAAAAAAGAGGGATCAGTACAAGAAATATGGAAATAATTATAACCAGAAGCGCCGAGACCTGCCTGTTAAGCCGGGTTTTTTTGAGTAAAAAACGGTACAGAGGCTTGAAGGTAATAAAAAGAATAAAGCCTCCAAAAAGATAGTCTACGTAAGGAAAAATAGCATAAATAATGACTGCACTCAGTGCGACAATAAGAAAGAGAGCAAGTGCGGTCCTGACCTGTCTTTCCATCAAACATAATCTGTCTTCTTGTTATAAAATATATAAGCATAAGAGAGCTTTCAGGTCAAATCCAGGAACTTTCCGGACCCGAACAGGAAATTAAGGAAAATCTGTAATCAAAGTCTGCCTTTCATCTCTTTCCCTGAGTTTAGTAACCCCGACACCTACAAGCCTGAACTTTCGCCTGCCTGTAAATTCCGACAAAAGCTGCATTGCTGTCCTTTTAATCACAAAAACGTCCGAAGTCCAGATCGAAAGGGTTCTTGAGCGTGTATAGGTGGAAAAATCCTCAAAACGGACCGTAAGGGTTACGGTTTTAAAAAGAAAACTGTGCTTCATGAGAGAGCCGTGCACGCTCTCTATAAGAAGGTCCAGGGAACCGGAAACTTTCACAGGGTCATCCGTATCCTCTGCAAAAGTTCCGTGCCTGCTTATTGATTTTACGCTTTCTTTTTCTACAAGCTCTTCAAAGTCGAGACCGTTTGCCAGCTGTTTTAGCCTGAACCCCATTTTTCCTAACTTTTCGGAAAGCATCTGTACATCGCAGTTTGCAAGCTCTTCCACCCTGTTTATCCCCATTTTTTTAAGAGTTTCCTCTGTCTTTTCTCCAACTCCGGGAATTCTGGAAACCGGCAGTGGAAAAAGAAAATCCCTGACATCTTCTGGCCTGACAACGGTAAGTCCGTCCGGCTTCTGAAAGCCTGAGGCAATTTTTGAAACAAGCTTGTTCGGCCCAACCCCGACAGAACATGTGATCTTCTGCTGCCTCTGTACCTCGTCCTTAATTCTTAAAGCATAAAGGGCGGCTTCTTCAAAATTCCTGACCCCGGAACCGGGTATAAGATAGGCTTCATCAACACTTACCTGCTGGAACTTTTCTGCAAATCCCCGCAAAATTTCCATTACCCCTGCTGAGACCCCTGCATAGAGCTTCATGTTCACAGGCAAAAATACAGCATCAGGGCAGAACCTGTAAGCCTGAGAGATCGGCATTGCAGAATGGATTCCATACTTTCTTGCCTCGTATGAGCAGGTGCTTACCACTCCCCTTCCTGAACCTCCTTTAGGGTCAGAACCCACAATTACGGGCAGATTTTTCAGTTCCGGCCTCTCCCTTACCTCTACAGACGCAAAAAAACTGTCCATGTCTACATGAAAGACAATTCTCCTTTCAGAGCTGTTCTTTTTGGGATTGGAGGCAGGCATCACATAAGATAGAATAGAACAGATAAAAAAGGCTTGAGGAAGTAGGGTGAAAGTATTAATTTCGGGACAGGGAAATGAATTTTTCAGGCTTATGTAACTATAATTTCTATTCAGGGGCTGAAATATTACCTGAACCCTTTTAAAAGGTCAATTTAATAGTCTTTGTCTCCATCTCCGTCTTCATCTTCATTGTCACTTACTCCGTACATTGTTGCTTTCGATAAATAACATATTCCCGTAGCCGGCAACAGGATATTCAGGTAAAAAGCCAGAGGCAGCATTATTGACTGAACACTTCCCGGGCTGGATAATCCCTTCAGTACAGAAAAAAGAAAAATTGCAGAAAAAATACTTGTTGCAGATGTGACCACGATGTATAGTTCTGTTAAACTATCCTGCCCGTATGAGGTCAGGAAAAGTAGTAACGAACCGGGGGACAGCAAAGCCAGTAAGACAAGCCAGAGAGTTTCTGACGTACTTATGGGGCCTCCGAGAAGCGTATTTCCGTTAAAACAGATAAGAAGATTCGCGATAACCAGCAAAGCCAGGGAAATGCACAGAGGGGCTGCCAGATACCACCTGGCCAGTATTTTTCGGGCTTCCAGCAGGAAAAGCACGGAGCCGGAAAAAGAGATAATGCTGAGTAACTCGATAATGGCGATGAAAAGAAGATCGTATGCCGGCAAATAACGAATTGCAGGATCAGGTATTGTAACGGGAATAAAGTGGAATATAACAGATACAAAACCTGCAACCCATGCTGTCAGAAAGACAGCCGACGTTAAAGCCAGAGCACTGTTTATCTTCATTAACCGTCACCGCAAATGTAAAGTTAACAGGTATGATACAGGCATCCATATTCAGATAGAGAGACAACAGCGGCTAATTCTGGCGAACCAGACACAGCAGCTTACCATTAAGGTGCTGCAGCCCAATAACCCCCAATTGTAAATGAATGCATACCCCGCATATCCCGTATAATACAGATAATACAGATAATAGAATAGATCCCCTACTCTAAATATTTCATGCTCTATGTTATTACAGGCAAAGAAAGTAATTACAGAAAAGGCATTTCGCCAGAAAAAGCATTTCTATAGTACAGCAAATTATATAATATGGGCACTAACCTGAACCATTTGAACGGATTCAAACTTTAATTTCAGCTAAGAATTGGGGGGATTTCATCAAAGCAGGGCCGGGAAGTTCAAAAGCTGCAAAAGATATAATCGGACAGCCGTTTCCTGAAATAACATCAAAATCACTTGCAGGGAGAGTTGTACATCTTCCGGAAGAGGTGAAAGGAAAAGTAACGCTCGTCTGTATTGCTTTTATTCGAAGTGCGCAGAGCATGATAGATTCATGGGCTCGACCTTTTGAGCAGGAGTTCGGGAAAGATAGAAGGTTTACGGTTTACGAAGTTCCCATGATAAATAAAGGCTGGAAGGTCCTTTCCCGGATGATCGATTCCGGAATGAGAGGAGGAATACCTGTAGAAAAACATGATAATGTGGTCACTTTCTACGGGGACTATTCAGGCTACCGGAACGCTCTCGGAATGGAAAATACAGAGCTAGCATACGTTTTTTTACTGGATCAGGAGGGCGTTATCTGCTGGAAAGGGGAGGGTTATTCCAGCCCTGAAACCGAAAAGGAACTTCTCAGCACTGCAATGGCTCTCAGACCAGCAGCTCTCAAACAACGGGGTCTTTAAGTAAAAATGGAGGGGAAAATGAAAGGGACAAGGATAATACTTGGCTTTTTTGCTCTTGCCATACTTATTTTTTCAGCTTATGCTGTCCTGAGAACCGTGCCCATTAACGAATGCGGGGATAACGGGACAGGCATTGAATGTATCGGACTTCCTCCGGGTTTTTCCATTGATTATTATGCCGAAGGTGTTGAAGGTGCGAGGTCCATGGCTCTCAGTCCGGAAGGAACGCTTTTTGCAGGAAGCCGGGGTGCCGGGAAACTCTATGCCATGACCGACCGGAACGGAGACAATAAAGCTGATGATGTACTCGTAATTGCCGAGGGCCTGGATATGCCCAATGGGGTGGCATTCAGGAATGGTTCACTTTATGTAGCCGAAATTTCAAGGGTGCTCCGGTACGATGATATCGAAGCAAGACTTGAAAACCCTCCCGACCCTGTAGTTGTTAGAGGAGATTTCCCTGCAGACAGGTCGCACGGCTGGAAATACATAAAATTCGGACCGGATGGAAAGCTGTATGTGCCTGTCGGTATGCCGTGCAATGTCTGCAACCTCGAAGAGGAAGAGGAACGCTATGGGACGATGATGCGTATGGAGCCTGACGGGAGCCAGCCCGAGATTTTTGCAAGAGGGATAAGGAATACGGTAGGTTTTGCCTGGAACCCCGAAACCGGAGAGCTGTGGTTTACTGACAACGGCAGGGACTGGCTGGGGGATGATCTGCCTCCGGATGAACTCAACAGGGCGCCCGTGCCCGGGATGCATTTTGGCTTTCCATACTGCCATGGGAAAGATACCCCTGACCCTGAATACGGAGAACTCCGGGACTGCTCGGAGTTTACAGCGCCTGAGGTTGAACTGGGCCCGCATGTGGCCGCACTCGGTATGACCTTTTACAATGGCAGCATGTTCCCGGAAGAATACAGGAATCAGATCTTTATTGCCGAGCACGGTTCCTGGAACAGGAAAATTCCCATAGGCTACAGGGTTTCCCTTGTCAGGCTTGAGAACGGGACTCCTGTAAGTTATGAGCCTTTTGCAGACGGCTGGCTTCAGGGGCTTGCGTCCTGGGGAAGGCCTGTGGATGTGCTTGTAATGCCTGACGGAGCTCTGCTTGTGTCGGACGATAAAAATAATGCTATTTACAGGATCAGTTACAGCTGAAAGTAATGCCTTAAAAACACATTTTAAACATAGTCAGGAGAGCCGGAATAATTGAAAAGCCTGCCGAATTCCGAATTCAGTAAAATTACTTATGATTATATCTTCATATACGATAAGCAGGGGGTAAATAATTGTTATCTAAAATTCCTGTAGACCTTAAGAAAATATCCGGAGAAGATATAGATAAGGAAATACTCAGAGCCGGGATTGTTGCCGAGATTGATGCCATAAATCTTTATGAGCAGATGGCTGCCCTTACGCAAAATGAAAATATAAAACGTGTCCTTCTGGATGTGGCAAAAGAAGAAAAAACACATATAGGGGAGTTTCAGGCACTTTTACTCAGGTTTGATGCGCAGCAAAAACAGGAACTTGAAGAAGGAAGTAAGGAGGTTGAAGAGGAGCTGTCCAGGTGAGCAACTCAAATAATACATGAAGCAATACATAAAGCCTCTGATTTTTAGATTATTAACTTTTTCCGGATTATTTAAAGACTATGGAAGTTTCCGTTAACTTCTAATTCCATAGAGAGAAGCATAAAAACTCTGAGATAAAAACTCAGGCTTTTTACACAAAAACCAATAACTTAATATAAATTGAGATATACCGAAACTGCTAAAGAGGATGTTACTATCACATTGCGTTCAATATCACGAAAAAGTTAAAAGGAGCGGGTAGAATGTCGCCTGTCGAAATACAAATGTCAGTAAATGCATTGTTTTTTTCGTCCATATGTGCAATAATGTTATTCGTCGCTAACGAGTTTTTTGCCTGGCAGAGTCCAAAATATCATCAGATAAATCCTTTTTTGTATACATGGAAGATGATCAAGACAATGAAGTTATGGTGAACTGAGATATTACCCATGCGTTGAGACAGGCACTGAAAGTGAGACTATATAAACTCTCAACCTTGAACACATAATTTTAGCAGTGCTGGAAAAAAGAAATTATCTTTTTTGGTACCATCCACCCGAAAAATGGCATTCTTCCGCTCCTGTACTCATCCTCCACCTCAGTTAGCCTCTGATGTGAAAGGATATTTTATAGTAAAGTGAATTTATTACTTTCTTTAAAGAATGCAGGATATAACGTATCTTGTTCTCCTATTCTTCATGGTAAAATACAAAGAAGCTTTAAAATGAAAATCCAGTATTATCAGCTCAATGCTTTTTGATCTTATCCAAAACTCAAATGTTGACTGGGTGAGATTTCTAAAATAAGATTATTGCGGTTCTCGTGTGAGTGGGAAATAGTTGACATCACTGACAGGCTATGTTTTTGAAGAAGCGTTCTATCAATATTTGATAGGCTGTACATCAGTTACTTCTAAACTCTTTTAAATGTATTAAAAAACAGATACCTTAAGAGCATTTCCACCCTAAATTTTGAAAAATTGACTTTATGAAACCTTTATACTTAAACCAGGTTTATCCAGAGAACCAGCAGAAGGTGAACTCCAATAAACGCAGGCACAGAGTACCTGAACAGGGGTTTCTGCGTCTTGTGTCTGAACTGTACCATTCCAAGCCACGCTCCGATTGGACCGAAAAATGCAGCTATCAACAGGCTCTGTTCCGAAATGCGCCATTTTTCCTTTCTTGCTTTGTATTTATCCATCCCGTAGAGGGCAAAAGAAACTGCGTTAAGGGCGATATAAACGAGAGGAAAAAGAAAGTAAACAGGATCTGTCATAGGAAAGAATTCTCCTTCATAATAATTAAAGGCTGTGATGTTCGATAGAAACTATTTTATTTTGATTTCGATGAAGAATTTTACAATTTAATTCAACTTTAGATAATTGAAATCTGGCTTTCATTAACATGATTGGAAATGATTTTTCGTTATACTTCCAGGCTGCAAAGAATTTTAGATGAAACCGCCATTCCCATGCATGTGTCCAGTGTTTCCGAGGACATCATTCCTATTACCTTTCCTCCCTGCACGATAGGAGAGCCGCTATCCTCTGGAGCCGGCATATCGTGGCACTGGAATCCCAGAAAAAGTAATGAAGCCCCGGAGTTAGCTACCCGACAATAACGGATGGTACGGGTATCGTTGATAAGCTCAGCCAGTTCCAGCTCAGCCGGGATGCCAAATTCCGTGATTTCAACCGGGGTATCAGGAGGAAGCTCTATAAGGACTACACCGTGATCTTTCAGAATTCGCGTAACAACAAATTTCTTTCCATCAATTATCGGACGGTCTCCTTCTCCCTGGAATAAATGGGAAACCGTGACCGCGTAAAGAACTCCCTTGAGTAAGATTACAGCACCGATAATACCGCGTTTACCATTGTGAAAAAAAGAACTGCCTGCTTTTATCATAAGCTTTCACCAGCCTGCCGGTTTCGCCTGGGTATGGTTATTGTATTTTCGGGGTTTACGTAAAATTAGGTTTCAATTATATTTAACTTTAATATAAAAAAGATTTATTAACTGAGGATTATTCGATCACTCAGAAGTTTTTACTCAGATGCTTTATCACCCGGGTTCTTAACGCTTCCCTTTAATCCTGGAATAATTCTGTGAACCTTTTTCTGGTATTCCCTATACTCATCACCGAACTGTGCCACAAGCCTTGTTTCCCAGTGCAGAGATCCCAG
>WPCH01040227.1_pt1 | contig 11062 bp, 6 predicted proteins | sample 5399881 | NCBI WGS metagenome assembly WPCH01 (sample SAMN12869468, study PRJNA574797) | sludge metagenome | isolation source: wastewater treatment of pH5 | place: China:Beijing | collected 2019-05-20 | reverse complement strand
GCCGATTTTCAAATATAATATTTGAAAATTGTACATTTTGGGGTTGTGAGTTTTTGAACTGCCTATCTGTATCTTCAGGTGTGATATTTAAACATTGTAGCTTTTCTATTCCTTTTTTAAGTGATGACAATTTGACGGATGTTGAAAATCATTCTACGATATTTAAAAATTTTACTGGGGCAGTAAAATTTATAGAGTGTAGATTAGAAGATTGTATGGCAACAAACTGTGCATTTATTAATTCTCAGTTTGTTGAGTGTGATATGAAAAATACAATAATTGATAGTAGTATATTGTTTAGTGTGAATATAAGTGGATGTGATATGAGGGGAACGAAAATATCTAATCCTCGTTGCAAAGATTTCGTTATTGAGGATGATGATAAAGTATCAAAATTTAATAAGGAAACGTTTTTAGGGAAAGTCCGTGTGGAAGACCCAACATCTGATGATTCTTTCCGAGTATATCAAAGTTTTTCAGAACAGTTCCGAAAGAATAATTTTATGGATTTGTATGGTGAATACTTTTACTTGTATAAGCGGAATGAACTTAAAGAATTAAATGGGATGGATAAAATTCAGTCATTATTTGCTCTAATTACTTTTGGTTATGGAGAAAGAGCGATGAATACGTTGCTATGCATTTTGTTTATTATGCTTGTTTCGCCTATCACATTTATGATATTTGGGATGAATTTTAATGGAGAAGTCCTATATTTTAAATTTACTACTGATGTAGAGAGCATGTTGACAATAGGAGAATGGTTTAAATATTACTTTCAATTTTTTGAATATAGTTTTAGTGTCTTGTTTAATATCAATTTTGGAAATAATAATCCTGTTGGATTTAGTGTATGTATTTATTATATAGAAAAGTTAATTGGTTTTATTTTGGTAGGCTTATTTATTGCAACATTAACAAGAAAAATGGCAAGGTAGCATGTTTTAAATATTTATTGAGTAAGCGAGTAGTAGTACGCTTACTCAATTTTATTTTTGAAAAGAAAAGTACATAAAGATAAAAATAAATAGAGGTGAAAAATATGGGGAATTGCTGTGAAAGTTGTTTTGAGAATATTAAGGATGTATTAGACAAATATATGATAGAGGTTTCTGAAGAAGATGAGCTTAATGTAGGGCAAGAAATCTATAAAAGATTGATTGTATGTTAAAAGTCTAGTAGGGTTTATGTTGTGTAAAATGTTGACGTTAAAACTTATAATGAAACCATGCGAACGAATGTATGTTCTTTTTATTCTTTTATTTGGGAATTCATTTACCATCTGAAGAGTGAATATTCTTTAACTCACCATTATAGTTTTAGGGTTAAAAGTATGGAACTTCTGTATGATTAGGGTTGTTCATCAAATTACATGAAATTTATTAATAAGGTCAATAAAATTTCGATACAATAGTATTTATGGTATGTGCATTTCATTGGTGTTAATTGGAACATACTATCTATATAGAGATGGAGGAGAACAGGGATTGGATAAATCGTATTTTTTAAAAGATACTGCACTAGAAAACAAAGTGGATGATTCTTTTCATCATCATGATTATGTAAAAAATATTAAGCAAATTATTATAGAACATAATCCTCCGTTTAATATTGCCTTAATTGGTAAATGGGGGGTAGGTAAGTCTTCCATCATCAACCTACTAAAACAAGAATTGAACGGTAAAGATGAATATAAGGTTTTTGAGATTAATGCATGGAAATATGAAAATGATTCTTTGAAAAAAGCTTTTTTGAAGAACCTTTGGAGAAAATTGAATGAAGACAAAAATGCGAGTGTTCTCAAACAATACCAAGAGATGTTTCGAGAATTTCGAGCAGGTGCTGTTATTGAAGATAAAACACATACTATTAAAGGGTTGATTAAGGAATTAAAACCTTTGTTCTTATTATTAGGTTTTATGTTTTTAGCTTCTTCAACCGCATTTGGTGGCGTGCTTTTGTTAGCGGATATAATTAATGCAATTTTTACGGAAAATACTTTTCGAGAAAATATGGGGAATTCCTTTGAATATTTTAAGAAAAACATATGGATGCCTATTATTGTGACACCACTAGGTGCAATGTTACAAGAGTTTGTGAAGTCGTCTATGCAACGGAAGACGGCAGACATACAGTTAGTCAAACCAGTAGAAACTGCTGATGAGTATGAAGAATTGTTTAAGGAAGAAATTGAAAAATATAAGAAGAAAAATTCAAGGTTTCGGAAACTAGTTGTTATAGTGGATGATTTAGACCGTTTAAGCCCGAAAAAGGTTGTAGATGCCTTAGATGCTATCAAAGCTTTTGTTGATGTGGATGAGTGTATTTTCATTGTAGCTTGTGATGAGAATATTTTAATTCAGGCTCTAGAGAAGGAGAAGTTGAATAAATCTTCTGAACACATTGATGGGGAACTGTTCTTGGATAAGCTGTTTCATTTTAGAATTCCTTTACCACCAATTATCGAAAGCGATATGGCACAATATGCTTTAGAATTGGCAAAGCAGGAAGCCAAGGGGTTGGTCGAACTATGTGGAAGCAGGTTTGATGAGATTGTAACAGATATTCTTATTCATGCTGAAGTAACCACACCAAGACAGGTGAAAAAGCTACTTAATACGTTTGCGAACAATCTTTTAATAGCGAAAGAAAGGGAAACTGATGGAAGGAAATTGGAAGAGAAACTTCTAACCAGTGAACGAGGACTACGATACTTAGCTAAGTTATCAGTTATCCAATCGGATTATAATGAAGTATATATGAATGTGTCCAAAGACTTTAATTTTCTAGATGAACTTCTTGCGTTTTATTCCAGCGAAGAGAAGGAGACAATGCTGGTAAAACCAACGATTAAGAGGCTTTTTGAAAAGAAAGGTTCAGCGTATAAGTTGAAATCTGGTTATGAGGGCTTGATGAATTTTTTAATTGCGCAACAGCACATTACAGTTGAAAATATGGCGCCATTTATTTATTTAGCACAAGATGCTGTTGGATTGATGGCTGGTGATGAGAAGCAGCGTAACATCCAGAAGAGTCTTGTTAGTGGAAATGATAAAGGTGTAATTGCCATATTAGAACAAGAAACGCATGCAGAACATGTTGCTATGGTTGTTGTTGATGCCGTGAAAAATTGTAAAACCAAGGATTTACCATCTGTATTAAAAGCTGCATACCAGCTTATTGAGCACATGCCAACTGAACGAAGCGTAGAGCTTGCAAATGCTATTGTTCAGAGGTTAATGGTAATAGGTATCTCTAATATGCGACTTTGGCAAATTGAATTGCAAAATTTGTTTAATGTCTATGTACTAGCAGAGAGTAAGGATATCGCAGAAGAGCCTCTGTTATATACCATGGACCAACTTTTTAATCAGAGTAGTGATTGGAAAACAGTATTAGGGAAAGAGATGACAGGTGAGGATTATATTCAACAGATTACAAGTGCAATAGACTATTTCTTTAATCATGAGACGGAACTACCCGAAAGCTTACGAAATAAAATAAAAACATTTATTGCATCACGAAATGAGAATTATGGCTTTTATCCGCTTGTTGAATTGCTAAATCTTTATCGTAGGCATTCTAACATGTTTAATGAATACTTCGACCTTGATTTTTATCAGCAACTCCTTGTATGTATGGAAGAGGAGGAGGAACCATGGGAGGAATGGGAAGAGTATGTTGAAGTGTTTTTAGAGACTGCTCCTTTAATACGAGACAAATACAAGGTAGAATTTGTGAAAACTATACACCGCATTAGTGGTATTGCCAACAAATCGCTCTTATTTAAGATTTTTGACTTAGTAGAACCGATTATCTCTGAAATAGACGAGAAAATAGGGAATAAGATGATATATGGAATAGCTAATAACAAATTCAAAGAACCGAACGACGTAATACGCTTGTCACAATTTATGAGGATGATTTCATTTGATTTGTCTGCCGACCAGGAGTTAGCTGAAAGACTAGATGAATTTATAGCACATGAACTAGAGAAGGATAACGTGAAGATTGTAGAAGAGATAGAATTACTTGTCGAGCATATTGGTTCGTTACAAGAAGATAACTTTGAGAAGTTAAGTGAAACATCTAACTTGTTAATTAATCATGTAGCGAAATCTTCTTTATACGATAGAATATTGGCAGTAGTAAATAAATATTTTAATAGTACACAGAGAGAAACACTCTTCAGTAACTTGCTACATCCGATTAATAATAGCGGTGCTAGTGTTAATCAATTTGATAGGATAAACGCTGCATACGCTGTATTAGGAGGAGAAGAGAAGAATCATACTTATATCAAAAGAAATGTTGAACAGGGAATTGATTACCTTACGAATCATGCGTGGTATCAATACAATGGTTGGGCAAATGGATTCTTAAAATTATTGAAGGGAAACGCACCATTTATTGATGAAACATATTTGGAGCGTCTTGTTAATGTACTTCTTAATAATATACCTAATTATCCAGATGTGGCATTAAAGGGTCTAATGTATGTGGGGACAAATTTACCGGAGAGAAGAATAGAAGAAGTAATTAATGTAGTGATGCAAAGGATTGATACAGATGCAGATAAACTAGATGCACTTTATTTCTTAAAATCTGTTAAGCGATATTTTACAGAGGAAAATCTTATTGCATATGTGGAGTTTTTAATTGAGAATATTCACATAAACATGAATGAATGTTTAAATGAACTATATTCGCAATTTCCTGTAATTAGTGTGCATAATTTTGTAGCGCTAGTTCAAAGTATTATGATTTTAAATGAAAGTGTGTATCAAGATAATATAGGTGTTATTCGTAGAACTATAGAGAAATTTTTCACAGCCTATAGGAACGAAGGGATTGAGAGGCAGTATGAGGTATTAGATGAACTGCTACAAGGAGATATAGGCGCAGAGGAAATTGAAGAGATTCTTCTACAAGCATTAGATAAAAATATTGTTGCTGAAATTTTAAACTATGCGATAAACCCAACGGTAGATTATCGAGAACGGAATCATCAAATGAAATTATTAATTTTATGTACAGGTTATCATCAAGCACTTAATAGAACTCATCTAACAAATTTAATTGTTGATATGATGAGAGAAAGTCAGGATGATTATATAAAAAATCTTTGTGATGTCCTAGTTACTAAATTAAAAGATTTCAAATTTGGACATGATAAACGTCATGTATCCTCACAAATCGTTCCAATGTTCCGAAGTGTGAATATGTCTGTAAAGGAACAGGTATTAAAAGTAGCTAAGTTATATGGAATGACAAAAGAATTTGAACAGGCAATTGAAAATAATGTAGTTAGTGAAGAAGAAAAGAATTTGATTTATGATAAGCTGTTTTCAAAGAATAAGCGGAGAGCTCTTTTAAGTTAATGAGGGACTGTATAGTATTCAGTAAATGAGAAAAAGACCATCCTACTATGGGTGGTTCTTTTTAATATATATATCATTTGTTCATTGTGTTTAAATTCAAAAACAGTATAATCAAAAGAGAGTTTAAAAATCAGAAAGTTAAAACTTATCTAATTTTTAAGTGGTGTTAATATATTTGAGCAAACTTATCATGTTTTGTAATTTTTTTTCACATGGAATGTTTAAGGGGAAGGTTTTCTAAAAAGTTAAAGAGGAACATAGAAAAATAAAAAGCGATTCATAGATAATGTAAAATCAAAAATAGGAACTGCATAAGGGAAAATAATGGGGTGCAAAATTTGTCTAGAAACAGTCGGGAAAATCGAGAGAAAAAGAAACAACAAAAACAAAATAAAAGAAAAAGACAGAAAGATAATTTGAAGAAGCTGCAGCGAGGGGAAACCGTTACAATAACTATGAGAGCAAAGATGCCAAAACCAAATGAGTATAAAAGTATATTTGACCCAAAAGTTATTGAAGATAAAATAAAAATATTAAACAATTTAGATTTAAGAGTGGTAAATGACTCTGAGATAATATCTGCAGTAAGTGAAGTGATTTCTTTTCAACCTCAACCAGGGATTAGAATAACTTCGATGTGTGTGGGAACTCGAAATATAAAGGGAAATTATTTGTATCGTGTTAGAGCATGTAATGGTAATTGTGTAGCGTCAATGGCAAAGCATGGTGATGCTTGGAATCCACCACCTCATGTTATTACCCGAAAAGGGCGTTTGAATAGTGAAAATGAATCATTGTTATATGTTGCCGAAAATATAGAAACAGCTATCAAAGAAGTAAAAGTAAAAGAAGAGGAATGCTTTTGGTTAACCGTTTATAATATTGAAAATGAAATAAGTACGGTTAACATTGGTGATAGAACATTTTTTGAACAGGATGATTATTATCCGATTCATGTAAAAATCGCTGATTTTCTGCGAAATGAATTCACGAGAGATGTAAAACCAGGAAAAGAGTATGAGTACCGTATTTCTAATTTGATTTCTAAATTCTTCTATCCTATTCGTGAACTAGATGGTTGGTCATATCCATCTGTAGCATACTTTGGGCAATATAGTTTATGCCTTGACCCAATAAAAGCAAAAGAAAAGTTATCTGTGGCTTTTGTTATGCATTGTGCCATGCAGAATAATGAAGTCACATGTGATGAAGTGGCGTTTTTAAACGAAGAGGGAAATTTTGAGCATGTAACAGTAGATGAAGCGTTAACAAGAGATGAGAGATTACGAGAGTATTTTAAAGCGTAACTACTTATGTATTAAAGAAAATAGTGGGTATATGAAAAATAAAGAGATAAATTTTCATGTGAAAAATTTATATAGAATTGCAGCGTGAGTAGATAAAAAACATAAAGAGTATAATTAAATTCCGTAAGAGAAAAATACTCTTAGTTAGAGAAAAAATAAAAAATTGACAGAAGATAAATCTAGAGATAAAATAATCTATAAGAGATAAAAATACTCTAAAGAAGGGAGTTGTTTCTTGTGAATAATGAAATGGTAACAGTATTAAAAGGAATTGAAAAAGCTTTATATGATATTCGAAATGAGCTTAATGTAAATAATTCATTACTGAAGCAATTGGTTAGTGAACAATTGGAAAATGAATCAGCATTTGAGAAAGAGCAAGTAGATGAAATGTTAGTTCTTAGAGAAGAACTTGAAAAATCGAATGAAAATGAATATCAGTTAGAAGGAGAGTTGTTTGAAAAATTAACGGGTGTTTATCTAAATGAAGAAATCGAGCGGATTAAAACAAATAAAAGTAAAAAGTCTTCACGCAGAGTTTCGGTTAATTTAAATAAGGAACTTAAAAGCTTTTTTGAGAAACACCTTGGTGATATAAACTTTGAAATTGAACGAGTCAAAGAAGGCATTCTCATTTTTTATGTAGATGGAAATCCAGTAGCTGCAGTTAAATTAATAACGGATTTAGGTTTTTGCAGAAGTGAAGATTTCTTTGATGTGGTTAATCATATCGTTGGGATTTGTAAGAAATATGAAGTTGAACGGGAAAATGTATTCTTTATTATTTCTACTTTGAGAAATGGCATAGAAAAGCCATATGTTGAAAAATTACTTGCACATACAATTTCATCCAATGATGAGTTTTTAAAAAATCATATGTGGGTAAAGAAGTTTATTGAAGAATATAAATCTAGGGTTACAGGATTACCGAATCCTATGGAGCAGATTCATGTTCTTGCTTCGGAATTGCACCCCAATACATTATCAGAGCAATTAATTCATGCGAGCGATTTTAAAGACATATACAGGGAAGAATTAAAAAAATATCAATGGCACTCTAATTTAACAGAACTATTTACAGATTTACATGAAATTATCATTAAGGATAAAAACCTCAGAAAGTAATTAGTATCCATAGATGAATGAAAAAGCAACAGATAGCTATCTGTTGCTTTTTTTCGTTGTTCAAAAGTTTTACCTCTCTGTATTCTTGGTTTCGATGGTAAAAATAGTGAGATTTATAATGAACTTCTCATTCAGTAAATGTAATTAAATTTATTTTTTAAATTACATTAGTATTTTAAATAGTTAATAATTATTATATAAAAATATTTTTTTGTAATTTAGAAGGGATTTGATATATGCGTCGCGAAGTTGTCACGGATTCGAATTTTGAAAGGTGATGTATATGGCGACAAGAGATTATGGAGCATTGGAACGAAGAGTTATCGATGTTTTTTCACAAGAAGGTTCTTTTACTCTAGGACGAGAAAGATTTCGCGTGGAGGTAGTTGGAAAACCACGTCCACAACATGGTTCAGGTGAACCTAAAACAGATGTATATATTTTAGGGGTAAATGAAAATGGAGTACATAAAGAATTGAAAATTTCCCTTAAATTAGAGTCATCAAATGAGTTTCAAGAAAATAAGGTAAGTGCTGAACGTGCTGAAAGCTTCTTTGGGCCAGAGTTTGCACAAATAATTCAAGAAACAACGAGAAGCATTTCTGAGCGTTTTGAAAGTCAAGCATTGTTATACGCTAGTGGAAGATACCCAACTAAGCCAGATTCCATAACATTAGGGTGGAAACTTGAAATTGCAAGTAGACCTAGAAGATTGAGTGCACCTATTCAATTATCTCAAGAAGAAATCCGCTCATTTATATATAAAGGTGAGAATTTATCTTCTGAAAAAATGCACGCTGTTGTAAATGGGGAAGTTATCCAGTTTTCAGGTGTTGCTGAATATATTGTATATGCTGAAATTGACGAAATTCATACAACTCAAGATGTAATTGAACGCATGCAGTTAATTGATGAGGTAGAACTAGCGCCTACATACTTAATTTTTACAGCGAATAATTATCGAACAAGAGAAGATAAATGTGATGGAGCTCGTCCTATTGCAGTGAGAGTTCATTGGTATGAAGAAGATGGACAATTAGCTTATCAAATTGTGTACGAGGAACCACTTACATATTGTGGAAGAGATATGGTACCACAATTACAGGAAGCTCTTTCGCAAGTTGGGAAATCTCACCCAAGTGAAATGGAACCACAGGATGTACAAAACCCTGCCATCTTTTTACCTTAAGTATAAAAGAATCACTCAATTTGGGTGATTCTTTTTATTGTTATAAGTAGAGGGAATTTTATATGGATAATCGTAACTTTTTATATAGGGGTAATCATTATGGATAAAAAAATTTGGAAAAATCATAATGGTGAATCATGACTTTTAAAGATTGTAAATCTTGTTGAATACCAGTAAACTAAATAAGAGCCTTTTGTTGAAAGGAGGAGCAGTATTATGGAGATGAAATTGAATGAACGTGGACGCGGTAAATTTAAACCTGCTCCAGATTATAAGCCAGACGAAGTCAAACAGTTATTATTGGAGAAAATTAACGAAGAAAGAACAACTGTTACTGAAGATAAAAGTGACTTTTCTCAGGATGAGATTAATTATAAACAAGATAAAATGAATATGGTATCACTTTTCAGTGGAGCTGGCGGATTGGACCTTGGTTTTGAACTAGCAGGTCTTGGAGTTGCTATTGGAGAAGAAGCCGCGATGAAAGCATTTCGTAATAAAGAAGAGTATAATCAGCTTCGTCATCAAAGTGTTTTCCACACTATCTATACCAATGATATTTTTCAAGAAGCATTAGAAACATATAAGAAAAATAATGGAAATGATGTATATATTCATAAAAAAGATATTCGAAAAGTGAAAGAATTTCCTGCTGCAAATGTTGTTTTAGGTGGTTTCCCATGCCCAGGTTTCAGTGAGGCAGGACCACGTCTTATAGACGATGAGCGCAATTTCTTATATCTTCACTTTATTCGATGCTTGATGCAGGTTCAACCAGAAATATTTGTAGGTGAAAATGTAAAAGGGATGATGACTCTAGGGAAGGGAGAAGTCTTTAAGCAGATTGTAGAAGACTTTGCCGCTGCAGGTTATACCCTTTATGTGAAATTATTGAATGCTAGAGATTATGGCGTTCCGCAAATACGTGAACGTGTATTAATTGTTGGCGTTCGAAACGATATTGATTTTGAATATAAATTCCCTGAGCCGACTCATGGAGAAGGAGAAGGGTTAAAACCATTTGTTACGTTAGAAGAAGCAATTGGTGATTTGAAAGAAGAACCAGGACCTTATTATGAAGGGTCGTATTCTACAATCTTTATGAGTCGAAATCGTAAAAAGCGTTGGGATGAACAAAGTTTTACGATTCAGGCGTCAGGAAGACAAGCCCCCATCCATCCAGGTGGTCCTGCAATGGAAAAAGTGGAAACAAATAAGTGGATATTTCCCAATGGTGAAGAAAATAATCGAAGACTTTCTGTTAAAGAAATTAAACGAATTCAAACATTCCCAGATTGGTACGATTTTTCGCTAGGCTCTAGTGAGAAATTGAAGTTTAACAGCAAGTTAGATAAGGCTTATAAACAAATTGGAAATGCTGTTCCTGTTCTGCTTGCAAGAGCAGTAGCACAACCAATTGCGGATTGGGCAATTCAGTATGTTAAAGAAAAAGATGAAAATAATCAATTGAGATTACCTATTTAATTTATGTAGGATGCATAATTTAGTGTTTTACTTGAAGGGGATTTTAACCATAAAAGCAACGGAAACTGAATGAATCCGTTGCTTTTTGTTTATTCTACTTTATAGAAATTGTTATCAATACATATCTTGAAAGAACTGAATGTATAAGAATAGCGGCTTAGATTTGTATCTAAGTCGCTATTCTTATAAATGAATAAAAATAAATTTTTAGAGAATAATATTAGTGAGTAGATGATTAGATAGACTAATACTTGCTATAAAAATATGAAAATGGAAAGGGAGTTTGAATGTTTCTAAAAAGACCTCATATACGACAAGATGAAAGTTTAGGTTCATATTTATGTAGAGTATCGGAAGCTAACTATTATGAGTCGATTATCACATTGGGGAAAATATTTAAGTTTAATCATTTTAACGTGACATCCAGCAGTTTAGATAAGGACATATTAAAAGACCTTTCGGTTTACTTAAAGGTTGAAGTTGAGGAACTGGCAAGGTGTACGTTTGATTTTTTACAAATTAAGCTAGGAATTAAACCTGAAAATTATATTAAATCGTACGTTCGTTTTTGTCCT